>JAEEGL017246963.1_pt1 | contig 29779 bp, 29 predicted proteins | sample 9134231 | NCBI WGS metagenome assembly JAEEGL01 (sample SAMN16246548, study PRJNA631951) | gut metagenome | biome: gut microbiome; feature: rumen; material: fiber-attached | host: Bos | place: Iran: Karaj | collected 2018-10
CGCTGGTCGGCTCGACAATAATGCTGTCCCGGTCGATCAGGCCTTCCTTTTCCGCCTGTTCGATCATGTTCAGCGCGGTACGGGTCTTAATGGAACCGCCCACGTTCAGGGATTCCACTTTCACCAGAATTTCCGCGCTGTCCCCCTCCGTCATCCTGTTCAACCGGACGACAGGCGTATTTCCGACCGCTTCCAGGATATTCTGACAGACCACTCCTGTTTCCCCCTTGTTCTTTGGTAACAGTAATCATATCACACCCCCGGAAAACCCGCCTGTATATTCCCGGTTTTTCTCATTCCCGCCAGGCGCCGCGTCAAAAACCGCCCCGGCAGGCGGGGCGGTTGAAAAAGGTTCCTTGCTTCAGGCTTCCTGTGTTTTGAATCCTGCCTGATCCTCCGGTTTTTGCGGACCGGTTTATTCGATCACGGCTTTTTTCGGCACACCCTTCTCCGGCAGCCATTTTTTGTATGCTTTGAGCTTCTCCGCCGGACATTTGATCTTCGCGTTGCTGCGGATATTTTTAAACGCGTTCGCGCCGACGTTCTTGCTGGTCAGTTTCGTAGTCTTGATGGTGATGGTCTTCAGTTTCTCGCAGTCCCGGAACGCGTTCTTCCCGATGGACTTTACGTTCTTCCCGATGGCCAGGGTTTTCAGGAACCGGTTCCCCCTGGCGGCGCCTGCCTGGATCACCGTCACCGTGAAGGAGCCGTCTTCGTCCATACGGAGTTTGTCCGGAATCTTCAGGGAAGTGACGTAGGTTTCCGGGAAAACGTACAGCGAGGCCGTCCGGTTTTTCCAGTTCAGTTCATAAATGGCGCTGTCGTACCAGGTCATGTGCGGGATGAATCTTCCGTATTCAGGATCATAATATTTGAAAAACTTGAAATTGTCCGCCGACAGGTAGGATTCCCACTGGTGGTCCTGTTTCAGCTGGCTGTCATTCACCAGGTAATAACGGGTATTTTCATTTCCCGAAATGGGCGGAGCTTCCTTCGGGCCGTTCCCCGGATCGTCCCAGGTTACGTCTGCGTGATACCATTTCCCGTCCAGGCGGATCACGTTCCAGATATGGCTCATGGAGTCGCTGGAGATATGGCCGCAGGCAACCTTCGCCCTGCTGAGCAGTTCCTCGTAAGCGTATGTGTATGCCTCGCACACGCCGTATCCCTTTGTCAGCAAGGCTTCCATATCATAGACGGTCTTGGTCTCGTCGTAGTGGCCGTTGTTGACCAGCCAGTTATGCAGCACCCGGGCCTTCTTCCTGTCCGACATTCCGGCGCGGATATAATGCCGGATGATCCAGTCCGCTTTTTCCTGCGCGTCCGCGATATCGTATCCGACCGCGTGAACGGTGCCGTTGTCGTACTGCAGGCCCTGGTCCAGGGCAAGCTTTTCCGCGGCGGAACCCGCGCCGCAGGAAATATAGAAAGCGCGGTTGAGTCCGGCAAAGGACGCGGTCGTCAGTTCCTTCACCGAATCGGGAACGATGATTTTCACTGCATTAACAGCGTTATGGAGCGCGTTCGGCGCGATCTCCGTCACCCCCTGCGGAATCTCGAGGGTATCCTTTCCCTGGTCCGGATAATACCGCAGAACCAGCCCGGTCTCTGTTCCTTCCCCGTCGAAGGTGTACTGATACATGGCTTTCGTCCCGCGCACGACGAATAACAGGTTCTGCCTGCCCATCGTGCGGGCCGTAAGCGAATCCCACGGCGCGTAGAGAAGCTCTGTTTCCATCAGCAGGGCGTCTTCTCCGATCTCGGAGATATTCTCCGGCAGCGTGACGCTTTTCAGCCGGTTGCAGTTGCTGAACGCCCGGTCGCCGATGGCGGTCAGCGTAGAGGGAAGGGAAACGCTCCGCAGCGCGGGGCATTCTTCGAAATTTCCGTCCCCGATCCGGGTAATGCCTTCCGCGATCACCAGTTTTTTGATCTCTTTGGCTTTAACCTCTCCGCTCCAGAAGGCTCCGTCCGCCATGGCGCCGGTTCCCTCGATCCGCATTACCCCGCTGTCGTCCAGGTCCCAGGTCGCGTGTTTGCCGCAGCTTCCGGACGCGGCTGCCGCGGCTGAGCACAGCAGTACCAGCAGAAGCAGCAGAAGCAGCCCTGTTTTTCTTCTCATTCCCTTTTCACCTCAGTGTGTTATTCGGTCTCCGGATCCAATTGCCGGCCCGGATATTCCTGATGGGCATGCCGGTCCGGCTGTCCCGGTTCACCGGCAGAAAGGCTTCATTGTCCCCTGGATTCCTGTCTGTCAGCCCAGCACTCGTTTTTCGCGCTTCCGTCCCGATAGGTTTCCTCATAGGGCTCCGGCAGTTCCTCTTCCGGATCCGGGATCCGATCCGACCATTCCTTTTCCAGCTGTTCCTTTTTCCGCTCGCTCACGGTGATTCCTCCTTCCGGATTAAATCAGGATACCGTCGCAGTGATCGATCTCATGCTGAACGATCTGCGCCTGAAAACCGTCCAGGCTGCCGACGTGTTTCTGCATCCTCATGTCCTGCCAGGAGATCCGGATGCTTTTGTACCGTTTTGTTTTCCGGGTGCCTTCCAGGGACAGGCAGGCCTCCTCGGTTTCATACTCCCCGAAGCGGCTGATAATCTTCGGGTTGATCATAACCACAGCGATCGGGCCTTTCATGATGGCGATAATCCGTTTCTGCTCTCCGATCATATTGGCCGCCATCCCGACGCAGCGGTCCGCATGGGCGCGAAGGGTGTCCGCCAGGTCCGCCGCGACGGAAACGTCCGCCGCAGTGGCCTCCCGGGATTTCCGGCTCAGGAAAATTGGATCATGCACAATTTCGCGAATCATGGTTTCTCTCCCGGTGATATAATAAACCCGGTTTCCCGGAGCGCGGCGCCGATAACCGTGGGTATTTCCAGGTATATTATACCGCAGTCCGGAAAAAGAATCCATATTCCGCGCCGCTGTTTTTCCCGGCGCCCCATGCTGGCTCTGCTTTCCGCAGATAGCCGGGCAGGCCCCGCTGATGTACAATACTGACCGGACCCGAAACCATCCTGAAACGAGGTGAATGGTATGAATCAATATATGACAGGCGCCGCGATCCGGGAAATGCGCCGGCGGAAGCAGATGACGCAGCTTCAGCTGGCGCAGATCCTCAGCGTGAGCGATAAAACCGTATCCAAATGGGAAACCGGAAACGGATACCCGGATATTACGCTTCTGGAACCGATCGCGGACGCGTTCGGCATCTCGCTAGCGGAGCTGATCTCGGGAAACATGATCGAAAACCGGAATGTATCCGCGAATATGCTGCGCTCAAAAATCTTCGTCTGCCCGGTATGCGGTAACGTCATCCACGCCATGGGGGAAGCGGTCATTCACTGCCACGGGGTTCAGCTGCTGCCCGCGGATCCGGAACCGGCCGATGAACGGCACCCGGTCTTTATGGAAAAAATCGAGGATGAATACTATGTCCGGATCAGCCACGAAATGACCAAACAGCATTACATTTCTTTTATCGCGGCGGTATCCCCGGACCGGATGCAGCTGGTAAAGCTGTATCCCGAAGGCGGAGCTGAAGCGCGGTTCCGGATCCGCGGCGTGCGGAAAATCCTGTTTTTCTGTAACCGGGACGGGCTGTTCTCGCAGGACGTCGTCCGATAAACGGCCGGCCGCTTTACTGTTTCCCCGGTTTCATGGCTCGTCCGAATGCATGGTTCCGGAAAAAACAGCTCGGTTCCCTTTTATCCTGATGACAGCGAGGCTCCGGCGGCCTGGCTTAGGGAGCGCTGCTGCCCGCAAACTGGGCGTTGTACAGGTCTGTATAGAAGCCGTTCCGGCGGATCAGTTCGTCATGTTTTCCCTGTTCGATGATCCGGCCGTCCCTCATGACCAGGATCTGGTCCGCACTCCGGATTGTGGACAGCCGGTGCGCAACGATGAAGCTCGTCCGTCCCTGCATCAGTTTGTCGAAAGCTTCCTGGATCTGAAGCTCCGTCCGGGTATCGATACTGCTGGTCGCCTCGTCCAGGATCAGCATCGGCGGCAGGCACAGCATCACCCGGGTAATGCACAGCAGCTGCTTCTGCCCCTGGGAAAGACTGTCGTCTGTGATGACCGTATCCAGCCGTTTCGGCATGCGCCGGATAAACTCCCAGCTGTGCGCCTCTTTCGCCGCCCGGATAATCTCCTCGTCGGAAGCTTCCGGCCGTCCGAAGGCGATGTTCTCCCGAACCGTACCGTTCTTCAGCCAGGTATCCTGCAGCACCATTCCCCAGTGGCCGCGCAGCGAAGACCGGGTCACATCCCGGATATCCTGCCCGTCGATCCGGATGCTTCCGGCGTCCGGATCGTAAAAGCGCATCAGCAGGTTGATAAACGTCGTCTTTCCGCACCCGGTGGGCCCCACGATGGCGGTTTTCATGCCCGGTTCCGCGCAGAAGCTGAAATGTTCGATCAGCTTTTTATTTTTTTCATAGGAGAACGCCACGTCCTGAATGTCCACCCGGCCGCTGACCCCCGCCAGTTCCGTGTCCTTTTCCGGCGTTTCCGGCTCCGCCTCGGCCAGCTCGAACACCCGGGCTGCGCAGGCGAGGGCGTTCTGCAGTTCCGTAACCACGGAGGATATATCGTTGAATGGTTTCATATACTGGTTCGCGTAAGCCAGCATGACCGTCAGGCCGCCGACAGTCAGCCCGCCGGCTCCTTCTCCCGCCAGGATCCGGAACGCGCCGATCAGCGCGACCAGCGCGTAGATCACGTTATTTACCGCCCGCGTGGACGGGTTGGTCAGCGAGCTGAAAAACACCGCGCTGCGGGAACAGGTTTCCAGTTCCCCGTTGATTTTTTCAAAGTCCGCCGAGGCTTTCCTTTCCCGGCCGAACGCCTTGACCACCTTCTGGTTGCCGATCAGTTCGCTGATCAGCGCCGTCTGCCGGCCCCGGGTTTCCGTCTGGCGGCTGAACATCCGGAAGGAGCGGGACGCAATAAACTTTGCCACAAGGAAGCTCACCGGCGTCAGCACCAGAACGGCCAGGGTGATGAATACGTCCCTGGAGAACATGAATCCCAGCGTGACTCCGATCGTGACCACCCCGCTGAACAGCTGGGTAAAGCCGAGCAGCAGGCCGTCCGACAGCTGGTCCGTATCCGCGATGATCCGCTGCACCACGTCGCCTGCGGCATGGCTGTCCAGCCAGGACAGAGGCAGTACCTGAATCCGGCGGATCGCCCGCGCACGGATATCCTGCACGGTGCGGAAAGCCAACCGGTTGTTGATCGCATTCATCACCCAGGTTCCGGCCGAGGTGATCAGGATCATGACCAGGATCCGGGTGAGAATTCCGCCCAATCCGGCAAAGTCCACTTTCCCCTCGCCGGCAATCCGGTCGATCGCGTCGCCGAACAGAATCGGCACATACAGCTGCAGCACCACCGTCACAACCGCCAGCAGCATGCTGACCGCCAACAGCAGCTTATGCCGTCCGATGACAGCCAGCACCTTCCGGAGTGTCCGCACGCTCAGGTCTTTTGGCATTTTCAGCGTTTTCTTCATGACGGCGCCCCCTCTCCGGCCGCCGGTTTTTCCTCCGGATACTGGGAGTAATAAATCTCCCGGTATACCGCGCATCCGGCCATCAGCCCGTTGTGCGTGTCAAACCCGGCGGCCCGGCCGTCGTCAAGCACCAGGATCCGGTCCGCCGCGCGCACGCTGGACGCCCGCTGGGAAATAATGAATATCGTCATGCCGCCCGGCAGCTCCGCGATTGCCCGGCGAAGCGCCAGGTCCGTGGCATAGTCCAGAGCGCTGGCGGAATCGTCGAGAATCAGGATGTCCGGTTTCCGGACCAGCGCCCGGGCAATCGTCAGCCGCTGGCGCTGGCCGCCGGAGAAATTGCGTCCGCCCTGCTCCACCCGCGCGTCCAGCCGGCCTTCCTTTTCCCGGACCACTTCCGCGCCCTGGGCGGTTTCCAGCGCTTCCCACAGTTCCTCATCCGAAGCGTTTTCATTTCCCCATTTCAGGTTATCCCGAATACTGCCCTGAAACAGCACCGCCTTCTGCGGAACCACGCCGATTTTCTCCGCCAGTACCCCCTCCGGATACTGCTGTACGTCCAGTCCGTCCACTTCCACCCGGCCCGACGAAGCGTCATAGAAGCGGGAAATCAGCGAGGCGACGGTTGTTTTGCCGCTGCCGGTACCGCCGATGATGCCGATCGTCTGCCCCTTCCGGACCGTAAAGTCGATATCGGTGAGCACCTCGTCCCCTTCTCCGGCATAGGAGAAGGAAACATGGTCAAACCGTACGGCCGTATCGGTATGCGCTGCTTTCTCCGGCATGGTTTCCGGATACCGCATGGAGGATTCCGTCTCCAGCATCGCCCGGATCCGTCTTCCGCAGGCCAGCGCCTTATTGATGGTGATGATCAGCGACGCCAGCTTCACCAGCTCCACCACGATCATCGCCATATAGTTGTACAGGGCTACCACATCCCCCTGCCGGAGGGCGCCGCCGTCCACCTGAAGCGCGCCTGTCCGGATCAGGATCACCGTCGCGGCGTTGATGATCAGGAACGTCGCCGGGTTCATGAGTGCGGAAAGGCGCCCGACTTTTTCATTCAGTTTTGTCAGCAGTTCGTTCCGCCGGTCAAATTCAGCGATCTCGTCCTTTTCCTTACGGAAAGCCCGGATCACGCGCACGCCGGCCAGGTTTTCGCGCGTCATGCCCAGCAGCCGGTCCAGCGCCGCCTGAACTTTCGCGAACAGCGGAATGCTCAGCAGCATAATTCCGAATACAGCCAGGCTGAGCACCAGAATAACGACCGCAAAAATCACCGCGCTGCGCGTGTCGATCGTAAACGCCATCACCATCGCGCCGAACACGATAAACGGGCTGCGCAGCAGCAGCCGCAGCGCCAGGTTCATCCCGTTCTGCAGCTGGTTCACATCGCTGGTCATCCGGGTAATCATCGTATCCGTTCCCAGCGCGTCCAGTTCCCGGTAGCCCAGCTTCTGGACATGGTCGAACAGCGCCTGCCGCACCCGCGCAGCAAAGCCCACGCTGGCCTTCGCCGCCATCCACTGGGCCGCGAAGGAAAAGCCGATGCCCAGGGCGGCAAGCGCGATCAGCAGCAGGAAATACCGCACGATCAGCCCGGAATCGTTTCCCCGGATGCCCCGGTTGATGATGTCCGCCACCACGACGGGCACCAGCAGGTCCATCAGGGATTCCAGCAGCTTGAAAAGCGGCGCCAGCACGCTTTCCGTCCGGTACTTTCTCAGATATTTCCACAGCTTATTCACACGGTTCCTCCCCGCAAACGTCATCCGCCGATCCGGCGCTTCAGTACCGGCTCTTTTTCGGACGGTTCAGTGCAAACCCCAGTGCGGAGCCGACCATTCCGCCGACAATATGCGCCATCTGCGATACGTTATCCTTCACAAAAAGCCCCTGCCAGATCTGCTGTCCGATATACAGGACCGCCACCAGGACAAACGTCACGGGAATCGCGTTCTCCTCCCGGACCGTCGTGATGGAGGCAATCAGGATAAACGCAAACACAACGCCGCTCGCGCCGCGCAGGGCGACCCACGGGAAAAAGATCATATTGACCGCGCCGGTCACGACAGCGGTCGCCAGGATGATCAGCGCCGTATTCCGGGTACCGTACTTCTCCTCGATCATCGGCCCGAGAATCAGGATATACATAATATTCCCGATCAGGTGCTCCCATCCGGCATGGCCGAAAACGTGGCAGACGCAGCGCAGATACGTCAGCGGGTCCGCCATGGAGGACCGGTACACACTGAACAGGGCGGAATCGCTTTTCCCGCCCGTCAGCATGCTGATCAGCTGAGCGATAACACAGATCCCGGCAAAGGCCAGTATCGCCGGCGCGTTGAACGACAGCCTGAATTTTCTTTTCCTGCCGCTTTCCATCTTTCCGCTTTATTCCTTTCCGGGCTTCTTCATTTTTCCCTCGGCAATCTGGGCGTTCACCCACAGCTGGAGATTGGCGACGGACAGGGCGATCCTGTCCAGCACGCTCTTGATTTCCACAAAATCCTGGTATTCGTCCGGCCGTACCTGTCCGTCCTCCACAATCTCCAGGAGACGGTCCTTGCTGCGGTTCATCCGGTTCAGCGCGTTCAGCGTTTCCACCGCGATCTGCCCCAGCTCCTTCGGCTCCGGCCGCAGCGCGTGCACCTGCCCGATCGGGCATTCGTTCGCGCAGTAATTGTTGCAGAGGATCGGCGCCTTATAGTACTCCGCCAGCAGCATGACGTCGTCCGGCTGGATCTGTGTGCGTCCGTTCTCGATCTTCTCCAGCCGTTCCGGTGAGAAGCCGGGAATCAGCTCCGCTGCTTTTTCCCGCGTCAGGCCCAGTTCCTCCCGGGTTTGCTGATAGATGGATTTATTTTCCTTGACGGATCTCCTGCCCATGGTAGCAATCTCCTTTCGCGGTCCGGACGTTTCCGGTATCCGTTTGTTTAAACTCCGTCCCGGTTTATCCGGCCGGCAGCCGGAAATCGGTTTATCCGGCCGGCAGCCGGAAATCGGTTTATCCGGCGGTTACCAGGGAAACCAGCACGTCCGCCATCTTCTCCATGGCCGGCACGGGAATCAGTTCCTTCCGCCCGTGATAATTGTATCCGCCCGTGGACAGGTTGGGACACGGCAATCCCCGGAAGGACAGCTGCGCGCCGTCCGTTCCGCCGCGGATCGGCTGGACAAGCGGCTCCACGCCGTTGTCCCGGAATGCTTTCTCCGCCCGCGCCAGGATCTCCGGATGCTGCTCCACGATTTCCTTCATGTTCCGGTAGGAGTCTTTCAGCTGAACCGTAACCGTTCCGTCCCCGTATCGGCTGTTCAGGACCCCGGCGGCTGTTTTCACGGCCGCCTTCTTCTTCTCCAGCTTCTCCCGGTCGTGATCCCGGAGGATATACCGCAGTTCCGCGGCCTCCTCGTTCCCGGACATCTCCGTCAGATGATAGAATCCCTCGTATCCTTCGGTATGCTCCGGGCGCTCCCATGGAGGCAGCATTCCCGCAAACTCCATCGCCACCAGCGAAGCGTTGATCATCTGGTTCTTCGCGCTGCCGGGATGAATGTTGACGCCTTTCACACGGACGGCGCAGGATGCCGCGTTGAAGCACTCGTATTCCAGTTCCCCCAGCGCGCCGCCGTCCACCGTATAGCCGAAATCCGCCCCGAATCCCGCCAGGTCGAACAGGTCAGCCCCGCGGCCGATCTCCTCGTCCGGCGTGAACGCGACGCAGATCTTGCCGTGGTCCGGAGCATCCGGAGCCATCATCCGCTCGCAAAGGGTCATGATCTCCGCGACGCCGGCTTTGTCGTCCGCGCCCAGCACCGAGTCTCCGGAAGTAACGATCAGTTCCTGGCCTTTCAGCCCCGGCAGAAAATCAAACCCGCTGATTTCCACGCCGTTTTTCAGCCGGATCGGACCGCCGTCATAGCACGGAATCACCTGGGGCTTCGTCGCTCCGGGCACCGCGTCGGAGGTATCCATATGTGCGATCAGCCCGATGGCGGGCGCCTGCCGGGGGCCTTTTGCCGGGATGGATCCGTAGACGTACCCTTGCCCGTCCACCCGGGCGTCCGCGATTCCCATCTCTTTCATTTCCCTGGCCAGCATCTCCGCCAGCGTCCTCTGCCCGGGTGTGGACGGACAGCATTCGTTTGCCTCACACGAGGTGGTCTCCACCTGTACATACCGCAAAAACCGTTCCTTCACGCTGCTCATCTGCGATTCCTCCCGCTCTGCATCTGTTGATTGCCGTCTCCCGGATGTTGACCCTGACCATGATAGCATGAATTTCCCCGGATCACAACAATCGGACTGGGCTGCGTCTGAAAAACCGGCAGGCCTGAAACCTGCCGGTTCTGTGAACCGTCCGGGAATTATTCCCCGTTTTCTTTTTCTTCCCCGTCTTCCTTTTCGGGTTTGTCCCTGTTCAGTATGCTGAGGATCGTGACGGCGATTCCGCCAGCAAAAAGCGCCAGCCAGCTTTGGGACCAGTCGTTCGCGAGCGTTCCCCATATGACCGTCACGACGCCCGATACAACAGCGATGACGGGAATCAGTTTCTGGGTATCCATATCCGTTTCTCCTTTGGCCGCCGCGCGCTTCCGGACAGCTGCCGTCCCTTGCTGCGCCCGGCCGCTAAATCCGGTTCTTCAGGATATCCGCCGCCAGTTCCATCATCCGGAACGCCGCGTCACGAACCTCCGTGATCTGGTCGTATACCTGATCCTCCGAGAGCACCCCGGCCGGAACGCCTTCCGGCAGTTCTCCTTCCCGGTCCTCATACCAGGCTTCGCTTCCGTAATAGGAAAACAGGCGGATCATCGGTTCCCGGACAGACGCCATCCGTTCCAGCTGGGCAGCCAGGCTCTCCGTCGCCTCCGTGCATTCCCTCAGATATCCTTCCATTTCCCGGACGCGTTCCACGTTCATATGCCTGTCCTCCCGGCAGGTTGTTGTCCCTTCCGTTACTTTTCCAGTTCTTCCCTGCATTTCTGAAGCAGGGAGATGATCGGCAGCCCCTGCGGGCAGGCGCTTTCGCACTGGCCGCACGCGATGCACTGGCCGGCAGTGCCCCGGCCGTTCGTCACGATTCCGTATTCCCGGATTGTACGGAACTCCGGGCTTCCCTTGCGCCGGTTGATGACGTTGAAGATTTCCGGAATCGGGATCTCCATGGGGCAGCCCTTTGTGCAGTAGTGGCATGAAGTGCAGGGAATGGATTTGTCGGCTTCCAATGCCCTCTGGGCCTGGCGGATCAGCTCCATTTCCTCCTCGTCCAGCGGGCGGAAATCCTTCATGGTCCGCAGGTTATCCTCCATCTGCGCCAGGTTGCTCATGCCGCTGAGCACCGCATGGACATTCTCAAGCCCGGCGGCGAAGCGAAGCGCCCAGCTGGCGTAGGAGACGTTCTTTCCGGCCGCGTCGAACACCGCCTTGACCGTGGGAATCGGATCCGCCAGGATGCCTCCCTTCACCGGCTCCATGATCATCACCGGCTTTCCGTGCGCCTTGCAGATTTCCCAGTTGCGGCGGGAAGCCACGCCGGGGTTGTCCCAGTCCGCATAATTGATCTGCAGCTGGACGAACTCCGCGTCAGGGTGCTTTTCCAGCAGCTCCTCCAGCAGGTCCGGATCCGCATGGAAAGAGAAGCCCCAGTGCCGGATCAGCCCTTTCTCTTTCTGCTCCCTGACAAAATCCCACAGGCCGTATTCGTCATACTTCTGATACATCGAGCGCTGCATGGCGTGCAGCAGGTAATAATCGAAGAAGCCTGCGCCGGTCCGCTCCAGGCTCGTCTGGAACTCCTGTTTCGCGCTCTGCTCGTCCCGGGCGCCAATGGTGGCGTGCAGTTTGGTGGCCAGGGTATAGGCGTCCCGGGGATAGCGCTCCGCCACGGCCGCCCGGAACGCTTTCTCGCTGCCGCCGCCGTCATAGACGAACGCGGTGTCGAAATAGGTGCCGCCCGCGGCGATAAAGCGGTCCGCCATCTCGCAGACCTGGGGGATGTCGATGATACCGTTCTGGTTCTTGGGCAGGCGCATCAGTCCGAACGCAAGCCGGAGCGGGTTCTCTCTGAATTGATCAGCCATATGCGGGGCCTCCCTTTTTTCTTTTTTCTTCCCGCTCAGTATACCATGGCTCTTTTCCTTTGTAAACGTGCGAAAATCCCGTTCTTCCGATATTCTCCGCGGTTCTGGTATAATCATTCCGGCAGCTTCCGGAAAAAAGTTGATTCCGGTGTTGGCCTCCATGATCCTCCCTGTCGTCTAATCAGTGTTGAAAGGAGGGAGCGCTTTGGTTCAGGATCCGCGTCAGGAATGGCTCGACGATGCCATCACCCGGTGGGAAAAGCCGATGCTTCGGCTCTGCTTCGCCTACCTGGGCGATACCGCGCTGGCGGAAGACGCCGTACAGGAAACGTTTTTTAAGGCCTGGAAGAGCTACGGCCGCTTCAGCGGAAACGCATCGGAAAAAACCTGGCTGACGCGCATTGCCATCAACACCTGCAAGGATCTGCTGAAAAGCGCCTGGGCCCGGAATACGGACCGGTCCGTCACTCCGGACTCGCTGCCGGAATGCGCCGTCCCCTTCGGGGAGCGGGACGATACCGTTACGCGTGCGGTTATGTCCCTTCCTCCGAAACTGAAGGAAGCGACGCTGCTGCACTGGTACCAGGGAATGACGCTGGAAGAGATGGCAAAAGCCACGAGGCTCCCCCGCTCAACGATCAATTATCGGTTGAAAAAAGCGAAAACGATGCTGAAAGAAGAACTGGAGGACTGGTACGATGAAGAATAAGGAAACCATCCGGACCGCAATGGACCGGCGCCTCTCCTTCCTGGACGAACGTCCCTCCTGCCGGGCCGCCGTGCAGTATCGCATCGCTCAGGAGGAGGAACCTGTCATGAAGAAAAAAGTGTCTTTTATATTGGTCTTTGCGGTGGTGATGGCGCTGCTGGCCACTGTCGGCCTCGCCACCGGCGTCCTGCAGAATCTGCTGTCTCCCCGGGTTTCCGCGGCTGTAGCCGCCGACCGGGCGCTGGAGAAGAAGTACGGCGTTACCGCGGAAATGCAGACATTCTTCGGCCGGGAGGAAACTGAAACTGCGGACGGCGCCGTTCAGGTCACCTACACCGGCGCCGGCAATATGGCCTGGGTACTCGGCACCTATACCGCCGTCGTTAAGGATGGCCGGGCGGAAATCACCTGGAGCCATGACGGCGAGGATGTTTCCGGCGGTTATGATGCGGAAGCATGGGGCCTGCCGCAGCTTCAGCAGATGATGAAAGACAGCCTGGATGCAAAAGCCAAGAAAGCCTATCTCACCAGAGCTGTGGAGATCGCCGGAAAGCACGGCGCCCTGGAAGACGACACGCCCTCTGACGTGACCGACGAAGAGATCGAAGCGTATTTCACGCAGCTGGAGGCAGACAAGACCGCCGCCCTGAACGCCCGGGTTCTCTCCGAGGACGAGATGATCGCCGTTGCCCGGGAATTCATCATCAGCAGCTATGGATTGAACGAAGAGCAGACCGCCCGTCTGGATCTCTATACAGGCAGTTACCCGGACAGCGCCAACACCTGGTATTTCATGGTCAATGGCCGGCCCTGCTTCAAGGTGGAGTACCTGCTGTACGCGGAAAACCCGGAGCAGAACGGCGTCATCAGCCGCACGGATAAGGACGGCTACTATAACGTCTTTGTAAACGTGGAAACCGGTGTGGTGGAAGAATACGAATACAATTCCGCCCTGGCCGGGGAAGGATAATTACAGTCCGCGGACCAACCCGCGCCGGACAGGCCTGGAGCGCCTGTCCGGCGTTTTTTTGGCGGACTGCGCCGTCAACGGAAAGTAGACATTCCCACCGGCAGCATGATATAATCGCTTCAGCAGACAAGCCGCCATATCGGGAAGGCTTATGAACCGCCCGGGAAAACAAACAGCTGGAAATGCCGCTTGCCGGGAACCCCGGCGGCGACGGTCAGGAGAGGAGCGTTCAGGAATGAAAAAGGTTATCATCTGTCTGGCTCTGGTGGCATTCATGCTCTCGGGCATCTTGCCGTCGTTCGCCGAAACGCCGGAAGAGGCGGATCCCGCCTACGGTGCGGTAATGAATATATACCGGGAAGGGCTGTCCGGAAATGAAGCCGTGATATACAGCGAATCGGATGATTTCAACTTTTCCGCATGGCAGGGTTTTCTGGATTGGGACAAGGATCCGATGGCCTGCGTCGGCTACGCGCTGATCGACCTGGACGCAGACGGCACTCGGGAGCTCTTGATCGGAGACGCGTCAGAAGAGCAGTATATGGAAGGCCTGATTTTCGATGTCTGGGCCGTCTGCGACGGAGAGGCTGTGCTGATCCGGCGGGGGTGGGAAAGATGGCGCCTGTACCTGACCGCACCGGATGAGGAAGGCCGTTACGGCTTCTACCAGGAAGGGTCGGACGGCGCATCCAGCAGTATCTTCGACCGGGGCCGCTTCCTGAACGGAAAAGCAGAAACCCGGCACACCCTGGAATACGATGGGGAAAACGCAAACCCGTGGCAGCTGGATGAAGCCTCCGTCAGTGAAGAGGAGGCGCTTGCCCTGCTCGGAGACTGGACCTCGGACCTGATCCGGGTGGAACTGATTCCCTTTGCAGACTGAGAAAGAAGCAACCAGCCGGGTTATAAAAACAGATATGAAAATATATTTTGCCCCGATGGAAGGGGTGACGGACAGCATCCTTCGCTCCGTCCATCAGAAGATGTTCGGCGGAGTGGACGTTTACTGCCTTCCCTTTCACAAGCTGACACATACCCTGACGCTGACATCCCGGGAGAAAAGGGATATTGATCCGGCGGAAAACACCGGAATGAACGTTCTGCCGCAGGCGTTGACCCGGGATCCTCAGCAGTTGCTGACATGGCTGGATTATGTCGGAAATCTGGGTTATTCCTGCGCGGACCTGAACCTGGGCTGTCCCTCTCCCACCGTGACGAAGCGGGGCCGGGGAAGCGGAATACTGCGGGATCCCGGCTACCTGGTCTCGTTTCTGGATTATGTTTTCTCCCGGCCGCTTCCGGCGGCCCTGTCCGTCAAAACCCGGATCGGATATGAACAGCCGGAGGAGTGGGAAAGGATCCTGGGAATCCTGGCGGAGTTTCCGTTCGATCATGTAACAATCCATGTGCGGACGACAAAGGAGCAGTACGGCAGCACGCTTCACCCTGAAGCTTTTGACGCGGCTGTACGCAAAGGAATCCGCCATCCCGTCTACAACGGAGACCTGAGAAGTGTCGGCGATGTGTCGGCGCTGATCTCCCGGTGTCCGGAAACGGAGGCGGTCATGATCGGCCGCGGTCTGCTGGCGGATCCGGCGCTGGCACGGAAACTGCGGGGCGGCGCGGAAGCCGCAGGCGAAGAACTGAGCGCATGGTATCACGCGCTCTATGAAGGATGGGAACAGCGCTTTGATCCGGTCACTGCCCTGGGGCGGATCAGAAAGCTGATGGAGTGGCCTTCCGAAGGGGATATCCGGCGCAGGCGCCTGCTGCGGAGAGCCGCTGATATCGAAGGCTGTATCCGCGCCGTAATGGCCTGACCGGCCCTGTGGTTCATCATCGGACAGCCTGAACCGTTGTCCGTCGCATACCTTTTAATAAAACAGAGCAGACCGGCAGTCTGCTCTGGCATGTCATTTCCCGTTATGCGTCCGGAGCTTCGTCAGTTACCGGACCGTGGGGATACCCGGATACGGTGAGCTCGGTCAGCTCACCGTTTTCCATATGGGCCCGGGAGTTGTATTGGTTGTAATTATCCCAGTCTCCCTCCCGCAGCCGGGACAGGAATTCCTCCGCCGAACAGGGAACCGGCTCCTCTCCGCCCGGATCTTCATACAGCACAAACCGGTCCGGCAGCGGCAGCACAACCCGGACCCGGGCCACCTGCGTAACGGGAACCCAGTCGTCGAGATATGCCACGCAGGTATCCTCTCCGTATTCCACGAACCAGAGGCCGCCCCAGCATTCCTCTTCCGTCACGATGTCCCAGCTGATCACCCGTTCGTCCACCCAGCCGATGTCCCGGGGAACAACCTCCTCCGCCACCGTATAGATCTCTCCATTCACCAGCAGGGTCGTCCCCGGAGCCAGATGCTCGATCTGTTCCCGGCTGTATACATCCATCCGGTAAAGCGCCACCGTAAACCAGTCTTTCTCGCCGATTCCGCCGATATCCTCCAGGCAGGCCTCAAACCATCCGTTCGCCGGATCGATGCTGTCCGGATCCGGCGTCAGGGGCATCACGTCCGCTGTCAGCGTTTCCGCCGCCTCCGCCGCGGACGCGCCCATCGCCACACACAGCGCCAGCAAAACCAGCCATCCCACAACCGCTCTCCCGGACATTCTCATCTCTCCCATCAATCCCGGATCATACTTCCCCATCCGGCAGCGATTCAAACCAGCGGACCGCCCTTTCCGTCCAGCCGGCCATGCACATGCCTGTGCCGTCCGCAAAACCGTGTCCGCCTTCCGGGCCGATCTCCAGCAGGCAGGGAATCCCCTGCTTTTCCAGTGCTGCAGCCAGCAGCTTTGAGTTTTCCGGACTGACCAGTTCGTCTCCGGCTGCCAGGAAAACCGCTGACGGCGGAAAACCTTCCACATGGTCCGGTATTTCGTACGCGGAGCGCCGCGCTGTCTCCATATCGCATCCGTAGAGCCATACGGCGTCCTCCGGATCGTCCGGCTCGTAGCTGATTCCCGGCCGGAGGGTCACCACAGGGTATACCGGAAAGGTCGCTGCCGGTTTGGGCAGGCTAAAAGCAGGATATCCCTTCTCCGTATTCCAGAGGCATACCAGATACCCGCCCGCGGAGAACCCGCAGGTGATATACCGGTCCGCCCGGACCCGGAATTTCGCCGCATTGTCCGCGATCAGCCGGAGCGCTCGGGCAAAGTCCCCCATGTTCCGTTCCAGCTGCCGGTCCGGACTGTCCACCTGGTAGGTCAGGATGAACACGTGATATCCCAGGCGGTTGAACTGGTTCGCCACCGGCCAGCCTTCCGTCAGATTCCAGACGTTGACAAACCCGCCGCCCGGCACCAGCAGAATGTAAGGCCGCGCATCCGCCGCGGCTTCCGCCGAAGGAAACCATACCACATTCACGCCCTGCCGCTCCGGATCTTCCGCACATTCTTCCGCCGAGTACAGCGGGTAGTACCATTCCCCGGTTTCCGCTGCACTGATAAGACGTTCAAACCCCTCGCGAAGTTCCCCGCCGAAATGTTCCGCTCTCAGCTGTGACAGGGTTTTGTTCCACATCTCTTCCCTGGAAAGATCCCATTTCCGGATGGCATCCGGCGCAATCTGCCTGATTTTCTCATCCGACAGAATTTGTCCCAGCGTTTTTTCCATGGTTTAGCCTCCTTACATTCAGACCAGCAGTCCCAGCCGGGACATGGCAAAGATAAACAGGAAAATGGTCCCCAGGGACGCCACCGTGCTGACGAACACCAGCTGCCCCGCCAGGGGCCCGTCACCGCCCATGTTCTGGGCCATCGGATAGGACGACGTCGCCACCGGCGTGCCGAAGATAATCAGGATCAGGAACAGCTCCACTCCCCGCAGGCCGATCAGCCAGGCCAGCGGCACCATAATCAGCGGCAGCAGGATCAGACGGATCAGCAGCACCACCGATACCGTCCGGCTGTTCCTCCGCAGCTCGTCAAACCGCAGGTTCGCCCCGAGCACCACCAGCGCCAGGGTGGACGCCAGGGAAGCCAAAGACGAGACCGGGCTCTCTATGAACTTCGGAAGGCGGATCTGCAGCAGGTAAAACACCAGGCCAAGCAGGCAGCCCTGCAGCAGCGGATTCTTCGCAATACCCAGCAGCAGCTTGCCGGGGCGGATCTTTCCCCCGTCCCGGAACATTTCCAGTACGATGACGCTGGCAATATTGAATAAGGAAACCATCAGCAGAATCATAATCCCGCAGACGGAAGATTTTTCCGTACCGAAAACCGAGGTGGTCAGCGGAATGCCGTAGATTATGAAGTTGCTGCGGAATATTCCCTGAATAATGACGCCCCGCCGGGGATTTTCCTTCACGATCCTCGGCACAATGATGACCAGCAGGACCACCAGCAGGATCACGCTTCCCCCGCCGGTAATCATCAGCTTCAGCGTGGGCATGTTCTCCGGTTTCGCGCCGTAGACGTTATTGAACATCAGGAACGGAAAGAAAATTTTGAAATTCAGCGTATTCAGCCGGTTCATGAACTCCCGGTCCGCCAGGCCGGTCCGGACAATCAGGAACCCGATTCCCAGCAGGATCAGGAACGGCGCCACCGCATTGAAAGCAACGTTAAAACTTTCCAGCATCTGTTGTACTCCTTCAGGGTATGTTTTGCCCGGCTGTCCCGCAGCCTGTTCTGAGAGGAATTATAAATCGCATCACCGGGAAGCGCAAGCAATTCATCCAAAAGCATCCGCCGTTCAGGCCGGCGAATGCTTTTTCCTGTTCTTTTTGCTGTCTGCCTTTGCCGCTTCCGCAGTCTTCAGGTAATTGTTGACCTCGCTCTCCGGTGTAACCAGCAGGTAGTTCCGCACCGAGGCCAGCTTTTTTCTGCTGAGTCCGTATTCCCTGCTGATCTGCTGATGCTGTTTTTCGTCCATCACCCGCGAGCGCAGGACATATGACAAATGGGCGTCCTCATGTTTCCGGGGCAGCAGGGATGCCGCCAGTTCCTCGATCATATGATTCCGGCTGAAATTTCCCCTGACCGCCCTGATATCAGAAACCTCCCGACGGATCCGGCAGTACTCCGTAACAGCGATCGCCACGGCAAAGCCGCTGAACAGCGCACAAAGCGCCCACCGGAGGATATCATTCTGCCCCAGGAAGTGAATCACAACCGCCAGCACGGCCAGCAACACCGGAAATTTCATCGCCCTGATGATCTGATGCCGGGGTTCGGAACGCTCGGCTGTCCACGCGTCAATACAGGCAGGGCACAGGTCCACGCTCAGCACTTCGCCCATCGCCTGGTATTTCCGGATTTTTCCCCCGCTGCGCAGCGTCATCGTGCGAAAAGCAACAAGCGGGAATCCGTCCGCCCCGTCTCCGCCGCATTTTCTGCATACCCGTCTTTCCGCCATATGCGAACCTCCCTGCCGCCGCGGCTCATCTCTTCCAATAAAAGGCGCCAGCCGGAATACCCGGCTGGCGCCCGGGAAACGAATCGGTTACTGTGTCAGACAGGGATAACGGAAAGCAGCACAGACGAGATCAGCAGGATGATTGCGCCGCCGATCCGGCTGGAGATCTGCGCGAAGGGCATCAGCTCCATGCGATCCGCAGCGGACAGGCACGCAACGTCGCCGGTACCGCCCATATTGGCCATACACAGACCGGCTGTGATGGCCGATTCCACCGGATAGAAGCCCACCAGCTTTCCGAGCAGGCCGGCACCGATCACCGCGCCGCAGACAGTCACCAGGCACAGGACCACGTAGGTGATGGTGAACTGGGAAATCACGTCCTGCAGCGGGACGTAGCAGGCGCCGATACCGATCAGCAGCATGGGCGTCAGGTTCTTGGAAACAAACTGGAACCACTGATAGCAGCCGATCTCGCAGTCCTCGTCCAGCCACCCGAACACCTTACAGAGGGCAACGGAGATAATCATCCAGGCGTAGGAATGGATCTTGGGCAGGAACTGGCCGTCCGGCAGAACCATGTTGAAGAACTTATTGATGATAATGCCGAGGCAGAAGAACGCGCCGCTGACAAACAGGCCGATGCCCATCCGCCGCAGATCGATCTTGTCCCGCTTCGCCGCTTCTTCCTCGCTCAGGTCGTACTCATGCGGATCGTTGGATTTGTTCACCAGCAGGGCGCCCTGGCCGTTCCATCCCTTGCCCCTGACAATCTTGGGGAGCAGGCCGGCCATCACGATCGCGAACAGGTTGCCGATCGCAACAGCAGGCACCATCCTGGCAAGGGCTTCCGTAGCGGAGAGGGAAGAACCCGCGTCGAAAATCTTGGAAAGCGGTACAGCGCCGGCGCCCATGCCGCCGCCCATGATCGGCAGGCCGATGAAGACCAGCGCTTCCTTGGCGCCGTAGCCGATGATCAGGCCGAACAGCGCTACCAGGCCGAAGGCGCAGGCCACGCCGCCCAGGATCGCCGGCAGATAACGCGCGGATGCCTTCATCAGCAGTTTCTTATTCATGCCCAGAATGGATCCGCAGATCAGCGCGGCAATGTACCAGTCCAGGAAACCGCCCGTGGAGGCGAAGAACGTGTACATGCTGCCGCTGATGGTCGTCGCTTTGCCCTCATTGGGCGTCGCCAGCACCAGGGAAGTGGGGAACAGTTTGAAGTAGACCATCGCACTGGCCGCGAAGATACAGATGATAGCGCCGCCGCCCAGGTAACTTTTCACAATGGGCGTCCGGTTGCCGATCTCGTTGAACACCGCGCCCATCAGAATCATCAGTGAGAAGCAGCCGAGCATCGCGCCGGGCAGGTTGGTCTTTACTCCTACGTCGTCACCCTTGATGTTGATCGGCACATATAATGTGACCAGCACGATGACGGCAAAAATCACAAAATAGCGCCAATCCATGCCAAACAGGCGAAACTTTTTCTTGGGTTCCTTCTCCATACGATCCATCCTCTCTCATTAATTTATCTCATGTCAGCTTGCGCCGGCTGAACAGATTCAGAATGTGCGGTTGCCGGGGTTGCCGGCAATACCCAGATCTTCGGCGACTTTCGCGACCTGCTCCGCAACGGTCACCGCCACGCGCTTGTCAAACGCGCCCGGAATAATGTATTCCTCGTTCAGCTCCTCGTCTGTGCACAGGGAGGCAATGGCACGGGAAGCAGCCAGTTTCATCTCTTCCACGATCTGGCGGGCTTCCACCATCAGCGCGCCCCGGAACAGGCCCGGGAAAACCAGCACGTTGTTGATCTGGTTCGGATAGTCACTGCGGCCTGTCGCGATCACCCGTGCGCCGCCTGCCTTCGCCTCTTCCGGCATGATTTCCGGAGTCGGGTTCGCCATGGCGAATACGATCGCATCCCTGTTCATGGTCGAAACCATCTCCGCAGTCACAACCTTCGGGGCGGAAACGCCGATGAATACGTCCTTGCCCTTGATGATCTCGGTCAGCGGGCCGCGCTGGTGTTCACGGTTGGTGATCTCCGCCATTTTTGCCTGGGCGGGATTCATCCATTCTTCTCCTTCGCATACCGCGCCGGCACGATCCACCAACACGATATCCCTGGGTTTTAACTGCATCAGCAGTTTGCAAATGGAGATACCGGCGGAACCCGCGCCGTTGATGACGATGTTCACATCGCTCCACTCTTTTTTGACTACTTTCAGCGCGTTGATCAGGCCGGCAGCCACCACGATCGCCGTGCCGTGCTGGTCATCGTGGAACACCGGAATGTTCATTTCTTCCTTCAGACGCCGTTCAATCTCGAAGCAGCGGGGCGCGGAGATATCTTCCAGATTGATGCCGCCGAAAGTAGGCTCCAGATACTTGACCGTTTTGATAATCTCCTCGGTATCCTTCGTCCTGATACAGATCGGGAATGCGTCCACACCGCCGAATTCCTTGAAGAGCACTGCCTTTCCTTCCATAACAGGCATTGCCGCTTCCGGACCGATATCACCGAGACCCAGCACAGCGGTACCGTCGCTCACTACCGCTACCGTATGACTTTTGATCGTATACTTATATACGTCATGCACATCCGCGTGAATCTTGCGGCACGGCTCCGCCACGCCGGGCGTGTAGGCGGTTGACAGTTCGTCACATGTAGTCACAGGCGCTTTGGAAACAACCTCAAGTTTCCCGCGGTTTTGCTGGCACAGATCCAGACTGGCCTGATTGAAATCCATGGCAATTCCTCCTCATCAAGGGTTTTTCAGTTTTACTGACAGGCACCGATTGAAAAAGCAAAATCCGGCATCAACCAGATTTTCCTCATCTATATTGGCATTATAACCCAAAATGATAGCGCTGGGCAACCACTAATTTGGCATTTTTGTCCTCAAATCACAGTTTTTTGGACATTATTTTCAACGTAAATCCGTTTTTTCAGAAAAATGGCAGAAAAAGGTTGACAAAATTAATTTATTAGTGTACTATTCTCCTCGTACACTAAGACACAGTGAAGGAGGGTATGTATGGATTATGACCCGATGAGTCCCATCTGGCTGCAGGTCGTCAACCGGATCAAGGGTTCGATTGTAACCGGTGCAATCGGGCCCGGGGAAAAGATGCCGGGCGGCAGGGACCTGGCGGTTCAGTTTTCCATCAACCCGAACACAGCCGCCCGGGTATACCAGGAACTGGAACGGGAAGGGCTGTGTGAAACCCGCCGGGGAATGGGAACCTATGTGACGGGAAATGCGGAGCACATCGCGCAGCTGCGGATCCGGATGGCCGAAGAAGCCGCGGACCGCTATCTCCGGGATCTGGAAATCCTGGGCCTGTCGCACGCGGAAGCCATCCGCCTGCTGAATGAGAAGGAGGAATCCTGAAATGCTTGAAAGCAGAGAACTGACCAAAAAGTTCGGCGCGAAAATCGCCGTTGACCAGGTGTCCGTCGTTATGGAACCGGGACATGTTTACGCGATGCTCGGCCCGAACGGCAGCGGAAAAACGACCTGGATGAAAATGGCCGCCGGCCTGATCAAGCCGACCTCCGGTGACATGATGTTCGCCGGAAAGCCCGTCGGAATCGACAGCCGGAAAGACGTTGCCTATATGTCCACCGAGCCGTATTTCTACGCCTGGATGACCATCGAGGACGCGGGAAAATACTATGCCGATTTCTTTGAAGACTTTTCCATGGACCGCTATCTGTCCCTGCTGCACGATATGGATCTCAGCGAAAAGGATAAAATCCGCACCCTGTCCAGCGGCATGGTGGCCAAGATGAAGATCGCCCTGACGCTGGCCCGGGACGCCAGGGTCTACATGCTGGACGAGCCTTTCAACGGGATCGACCTCCTGGCCCGGGACGAAATCCGGGCAGCCATCCTGAACGCGGCCACGCCCGAGAAACTGCTGCTGCTGTCCAGCCACCTGGTGGAGGAAATGGAAGCGATCGCGGACCGGGCAGTCTTCATTAAGCAGGGCCGCCTGGTGGAAGTCCGCGACCTGGAAGAGATGCGGGAAACCGACGGCGTGTCCATGGCGGACCGATACCGGGCGATATTCGGTCACGGGGAGGTGCAGGCATAATGCTTCGTCTGCTGAAATATGAACTGAGAAAAACACTTGCTGCCAAACTGATCCTGCTGGCGGTTACGTTTGTCGCCGAGGCCGTATTTCTGTACGGGTTCTGGGGCGGCAAGGAAAAGCCCCTGGTCGCCGGCGCCGTCCTGCTGTTCCTCATCGCCGTCTCCGGCATCACGCTGATGGGTATCCTGAATCTGGTCACCCTGCACAGGGACATGAACACAAAGCAGGGATACATGCTCTTCATGACGCCGAACAGCTGCTACAAAATCCTCGGTGCGAAAGTCATCGAGTGCGGCATTTCCGTCATGCTCGCCGGCGCATTCTACTTCGGGCTCGGAGCACTGGATTTCAGCCTCCTGCTGGGAGGAAACGATACCTTCCACGAGATCTGGAACCTGATGTATGATCTGCTGCGCGCGTTCCGGATTGAACTGAGCGCCTCCAACGTCGCCGCGGTGGTCTTCTGCCTCCTGTCCTCCTGGCTGTGCACCGTGACGACTGCGCATCTGGCGGACGTCATATCCTCCTCTCTGCTGAACGGGAAGAAGTGGAACCTGCTCGTCACCTTCGCGCTGTTCCTGGCGCTGAACTACGGAATCAGCAAAATCGCCGGGCTTGTACCCTCCGGCCTTGGCGTCGTCGCGGTCTATGTCTGGCAGGGCGTGATCATGCTGGGCCTGGCCGGAATCATGTATGTGATTACCGCGCGCCTGATGGAAAAGTACCTGAGCGTATAAAACAAAAAAGAGCCGGGAACCGTTCCCAGCGGATAACCGGCCCGGGCGGCAGAATACCGTCCGGGCTGTTATTTTATTACGGCGATACCAGCAGCCTGACCGCGTTGCCGAAGCAGACGCTGTCGGCATAGGCCTTGTCGGTGTTTTCATACAGCCAGGCAATCCCTTCCTTTATCCGGGGCGTCCGCCCCGGCCGGCAGCCGCGCATGTCGCTGCCGATAAAGGAGATCATGCGCTCCCGTGCCAGCCACTGCGCCATTTCTTTCGTCCGGACGCTCAGGTTCAGGTCCAGGTTGAATCCGTTGACCTGGAACAGTACGCCGGATCCGGCCAGTTCCCCCAGGAGGTCCCGGTTCTCCGCCAGCGTCCGGTTGGTTTCCGGATGGGCAAGAATCGGTTTCAGTCCCTGCCGCTGAAGCTCCGCGATATTCGCCCGGATCATTTCCGGCGTTTCGTCGGCGCTGCCGTATTCCATGAACTCTGCCAGCACGTAATCCGTTCCGTTCATCCGGAACGCTTCGTTCCGGTGGATCCGGCGCGCCATATCCCACGCACAGTGGCATTCCGATCCCAGGAAAAGGCGGAGATCCGGGATCTCCGCCGCGGCCGCTTTCTGCAGCATGGCAAACTTTTCCAGCACAAAAGAAGCTTCCGGAGCAAATCCGTTTTCCGGGGCATAACGGGGTGTGGCAAACACCGCGACGGCGCCTTCCCGCCGGTCGCGCTTCAGCAGTTCGACTGCCTCGTCCAGCGTCCCGGCGCCGTCGTCCGCGCCGAAGATGATATGGCTGTGAATATCGACGAACTGCCGCTCGTTCCTCACCGGCTGATTGTCCTTTCCGGTCGCTGCCGAAGCAACGCCCCTTCTCTCTGCCGTTCTGCCGGATCCTGTCCGGCCGCCGCTCACCGGTCCTTCAGTTCAAACGCCTTCGTCAGCAGCAGGTGGTCCGCCCATCCGCAGGACAGCTCAAACATACCCGGTTCCGATACTTCCCGGCATTCATAGTTCCACAGCCGCAGCTGCTTTTCGGTCACGGTGAATGTCACTTCCGCCCGTTCGCCCGGGGCCAGCTGGATTTTCCGGTAATCGATCAGCTGCTGTACCGGCCGGACGACGGAAGCGACCCGGTCCCGCATGTACAACTGTACGGTTTCCTTTCCTTCCCGCCGCCCCGCGTTCCGGACCGTCACCGTCACCCGGAGCGGTTCGTCCCGGGTGATCTCCGTCCGGTCAAGCTCCAGGGATTCATACACGAATTCGGTATAGCTCAGGCCGTATCCGAAGGAGTACAGCGGCAGGTTGGGCGTATCCAGGTAACAGCTGGTAAAGGGGAACGCCTGGCTGTCCGGCTGCGGCTTCGGCCGCCCGGTATTCATGCGGTTATATGGCAGCGGCACCTGCCCTGTCGTCCGGGGCAGCCCGGCTGACAGTTTCCCGCAGGGGTTCGCCTCGCCCCAGAGGAGCCTCGCCAGCGCGCTTCCGGCCTCCGTACCCGGATACCACATCTCCAGCATGGCCGGCGCGATCCGCTCCAGTTCCGTCAGCACCAGCGGCCGGCCGTTGAACAGTACGGCGACCGTGTTCCTGTTGGCGGCGATCACCTGTTCAGCCAGTTCCTGCTGCACTCCCGGCAGCGTCAGCTCCGCCCGGCTGCGGCCTTCTCCGCTGCAGTTCTCCGGTTCGCCAAGCACCAGGATCACGGCTTCGGCGTCCGCCGCGGCCTGAACCGCCCGGGCGATTCCGCCCCGGTCCTTATCCCCGATCTCCGCGCTGCAGCCTTTCTCGATCGTCAGCTCCAGGCCCGGCATCAGCTTCCGGATTCCCTCCGGCAGTGTCACGGTATCCTTTTCCGCGCCGGGGCGGGACCAGAAGCCGTTCAGGTGCGTCTCCTCCGCGAAGGGGCCGATCAGCGCCACGCGCTTCAGGTCCTTCCGCAGCGGCAGGATTCCGTCGTTTTTCAGCAGTACGGCGGTTTCCTCAGCAGCCCGGCGGGCGACTTCCCGATGGGCGGGACACAGGTATACCGCTTTTTCCTTTTCCTCGTCTGCTCCGTGGTACGGATTCTCAAACAGCCCCAGCTCGTTCTTCAGCCGGAGCACCCGCATCACGGCGGCGTCCAGCATTTCCTCCGTCACGGTTCCCTTCCGCACCAGGTCCGCCAGGTACCGGTAATAGATATTGATCACCATATCGATGTCGCATCCGGCTTCCATGGCCAGGCGGGCCGCGTCCTCCGGGCCATCCGCCACGCCGTGGGAAATCAGTTCTCCCACCGCTGCGTAGTCGCTGATCACGACGCCGTCAAAGCCCCATTCCTGCCGGAGCACCCGGTTCATCAGCCATTTATTGGCCACGGAGGGAATCCCGTTCAGCGAATTGAAGGAAGGCATAATCAGCCGCGCTCCGGCATCCAGGCAGGCTTTATATGCCGGCAGGTAGGTTTCCCGGAGGATTCGCTCTGAAACCTCCACCGTGTTGTAGTCCCGCCCCGCCTCAGCGGCGCCGTAGGCAGCGTAATGCTTGACGCAGCAGGCCACGTTTTCCGGATCGGACAGGTCGTCTCCCTGCGTGGTTTTCACGATTGCCGCACCCATTCGTCCGTTGATCAGCGGCTCTTCGGAATAGGTTTCCAGGATGCGCCCCCACCGGGGATCCCTCGCCGTATCCACCATGGGGTTGAACGTCACGTGAACGCCGCAGGCTGCTGATTCGATCCGGGCCACATCCGCGCACTCCGCGGCCAGCGCGTCATCAAAGCTGCAGCCGATCGCCAGCGGAATCGGATAGGTGGTCCGCAGGCCGTGAATGACGTCCAGCATCAGCAGCAGCGGGATTTTTTTCGGATCCGCCGCCAGATGCCGGTCCTGCAGGGCCTTCGCCTGTGCCGCGTTCTCGAACGTCAGCACGCTGCCGATAACCCGGTTCAGTTCCTCCGCCGGCAGAACCTCTCCGTCCGGTCCCGTAATCCCCAGGCTGTTTTCAATAAACTGGCCCGCGTTGCACTGCACCAGCTGGCCTGCCTTCTCCTCCAGCGTCATGGACGCGAGCAGTTCCCGTAAAGCTTCGCTGTTCATATGCCCTCCGTATCCCGTTGAGTTTGTTTTATTGTATCATCCGCCGTCCTCCGGCACAAGCAAAACCTTGACGGAATATACTGATTCTGCTACAGTACAGGCAGTTCCCTTTTCCTTTCCGGATAAGGCGGAACAGTCTTTTTTTCGAGGTTGTTAACGCTATGCAGCATGCGGATCGATCCACGCTTCTCGGCACGATGAATATGCGCCGCCTGGTTCCCAAGGTCAGCGTCCCCATCATGATCTCCATGATCGTCCAGGCGCTCTATAACATTGTCGACAGCTATTATATTTCTCAGTTCGACCAGAACGGCCTGACCGCTGTTTCCCTGGCCGCTCCCTTCCAGATGCTGATGATCGCCCTGTCGACCGGTATGGGCACCGGTATCAACAGCCTGATCAGCCGGCGCCTGGGTGAGCGGCGGGCGGCGGACGCCCGCCGTGCCTCCTGGAACGGCTTGCTGATTGAATGCGCCGGCAGTTTCCTGTTTATTATCGTCGGCCTTTTCCTGGCCGGTCCCCTGATGAACCTGGTCGCTGCCGGAAACCTGGGAAACCGCGGCAGTATCATGCAGATGGGGACGGAATACCTGTCCATCGTCACCGTGTGGAGCTCGGGGCTGTTCGTCGCCATCTTCTTTGAACGGCTGCTGCAGTCCACCGGAAACACCATGGCTTCCATGGTCACCCAGCTGTGCGGCGCGCTGACGAATATTATCCTGGACCCCATCCTGATTTTCGGCAGGCTGGGTTTTCCGGTGATGGGCGTATCCGGCGCCGCCATCGCCACGGTCATCGGCCAGTGGGTTTCCGCTGTCATCGGTTTCACCCTGAACCAGATAAAGAATGAGGAACTGAAGCTGAAACTGAACGATTTCAGAATCAGCCGGACGGATATCCGGGATATCGTCGCTGTCGGCCTGCCCAGCACCATTATGGCGTCCATCGGATCCGTCATGAATATCGGAATGAATGCCATCCTGCAGGGCTTCGCAGAAAGCAACGCCGCCCTGAACGTCATGTCCGTCTACTTCAAGCTGCAATCCATCATCTTTATGCCGGTATTCGGCCTGGCCAACGGCATTATCGCCATTATCGGATACAATTACGGCGCCAGGATAAAGGCCCGTATTTACCAGTGCGTCAAAGTCGCCCTCATGTGGGCCGGCGCCATTATGATCGTCGGAACGCTGGTGTTCATGATCTTCCCGAACGAGATGATGTCGCTGTTTGAGCAGAAAGGCTCCACCGATCCGGATGCCATCGCCCTGGCGGAGCAGATGACGCAGATCGGCGTGGTTGCCATGCGGATCATTGCCGCCAACTTCATCTTCGCCGCGGTCGGCATCACCCTGTCCACCGTTTTCCAGGCCGTCGGCAAGGGCACCTACAGCATGGTGCTGAGCATCTGCCGCCAGCTGGTAATCCTGCTTCCCTCCGCCTGGCTGCTGGCGAAGCTCACCGGCAGCGTTTACGCCGTATGGTGGTGCTTCCCCATTGCGGAAATCCTGTCCCTGTTCATCTGCCTGTACATGTTCCGGAAAATCAACCGGGAAATGCTCTCCGTCCTCCCCGGCTGATCTGCGCGCCATTCCCTTCGGCCCGGACTCGTCCGGGCGTTCTCCTTATGAGAACCGTTGCCCGAAGGGCGGAAGAGCGTTTAAAAATATCCCCTTGACATTCATAAGGTACCGAACTATAATGCAATTGTTCGGTACCTTATTTTATGGGGCAACTTCCCCGATGAAGCGCCGGAGAGCGGTGCCGAGAAAGGAGCAAACCTGAATATGAATCGTGAAAATGACGTCATCCTATCCGTGCTGAAACTTTCCCGGGCCATGCGTCGCTGCCCGCCCGATCCCGGAAAATATCCTTTTCCCCCGGCCGTCGGGCGCCTGCTTGAGTGCGTGGCGGAAAACAATAACGTTTCCTCCCGGGAACTATGCGAAATGCTGGACGTGCGCCCCTCCTCCCTGAGCGAGATGCTGGCCCGGGCGGAGAGCGAGGGCTGGATCACCCGCACCGTGGATGAGGAGGACCGCCGGGTCCAGCGGGTCGCCCTGTCCGGAAAAGGCACGGAGGCTGTCACCCGGATCCGCGAAGCCCGGGAGGCGGACTATGAAAAAAAGACCGCCTGTTTCTCGGAAGCTGAAAAAGCGCAGTTCTGCGCGCTCAGCAACCGGCTCAGCGATCATATGGAATCCCTGGCGGCGGATATCCCGGAGTTCATGCGCCGCCCGCCGCGCCGCGGCCGGCCGCCCTTCCCGCCGGAAGGCGGAGGTCCCGGCGATATGCCGCCCTGCCCCGGTGACCCCCCCTGCCCGCCCGACGGCGAAGCGCCCGGCGATCCGCCCCGTTTCCCGCGGCCGGACAGGCTGCAGGTTCCCCCGGACAAAAGAATCAAGTGCTGACAGAAAGAGCAGGTGCCGTCATTCGGCTGCCTGCTCTTCTTTCTTTTCATCCGGAATGTCCGTAACCTGAACCTTGGTCACCCGGAATCCGTCCATTTCCGTTACCGTAAATTCGTGGTTGTCCAGCCGGAACGTATCTCCGACCTCCGGCACCTTTTCCAGCATCTCGCCGGCCCATCCGCCGACGGTGTCCGCGTCGTATTTGTTTTCCAGTTCATGCTTGTCCAGCAGCTCCTGCAGCTGCATACTGCCGTCCACGATCATCGTTCCGTCTTCCTGCTCGACGACCTCTTCCTCGACTTCGTCGTGCTCGTCGTAGATCTCGCCGACCAGTTCTTCCAGCACATCCTCCATGGTCACAATGCCCTCGGTGCCGCCGTACTCATCCAGCAGTATCACCAGATGGGTCTGGGATGTCCGGAACTGCTTGAGCAGGTTGCTGATGGACAGGCTTGCCGGCGCGAATACCGGCTCCTTCATGATCCGCGTAATATCCCGGCAGCCTTCATGGGTCATCTTGTAATAATCCTTTTCATTCAGGATGCCCACGATATGGTCCAGGTCCTCGTGATACACGGGAATCCGGGAATACCAGGTTTTCCGGAACAGCTCCGCCGCTTCCTCCGGCGACGCCGTATCCTCGATCGCCGTCACGTCCACGCGGGGCGTCATAATATCCGACGCGTCCTGGTCGTTGAACTCGATCGCGGAACGGATCAGTTCTCCCTCGTCCTCCTCAATGTCGCCCTCCGTCTGGGCTTCATCGATCATGGTCATCAGTTCC
>JAEEGL010606973.1_pt1 | contig 29778 bp, 24 predicted proteins | sample 9134231 | NCBI WGS metagenome assembly JAEEGL01 (sample SAMN16246548, study PRJNA631951) | gut metagenome | biome: gut microbiome; feature: rumen; material: fiber-attached | host: Bos | place: Iran: Karaj | collected 2018-10
ATCAAGGCGCGGCAACATTTTTTGACTGACTTGTCAAGCGTTTTTATCAATAAAAACGCAAAAAAATCAGAGGATATTTCACCTCTGATTTAAAGTAACTATTTAATAAAAAACTTAGGGGACCTTATCTAAATGACATTGGAACCGTCCCCATGGCTGATTTTTATTCCAAAATGAAGTCGATAAATTTTGCGGAAAGCTCCGGGTGGGTAGTGTTTATGACCACACCTACATAGGCGGTGGTATCATGGTAAGCTCCTGTACTTTCCAATTCTTTGGAAGAAGAAATCTTTATTCCCACAGGAATTGGCTCCTCCATTGCGGAAGGATCGGAATCGGGGAAGATAAAGTCCTTATTGTAGCGGTCTGCCATAACTGCATATTTGTTGCTTTCGTCAAATTCTCCTGTGGAGACGTAGCTCTGATATTCATCAGAGTTGAGATAATCAAGATAAGCCTTATCAACGTAGAAAAAGCTGTCCTCATAAGCTGTTATCTGCTCGGAAGACAGAACGTCACGCAAATCCTGAAGGGTTTCCTGGTTGGCATAAAGAGAAAATACATCGGAATCCGCAACTATCACATCAAGTTCTGCTGCAGCTATGTTGGCCATGACCTTCTGACTGGTGGCTATGGTCATTTCATCTATAAGTTGCATATTATAGGAGGCGGAAGAATCTATGAGACAGTCAACCTCAGTGGTATCCATTCCTGAATATTCAATAAAGTCTTTTTCAAGAGTGTCCTGAGCCAGGGAAGCGTTGCTGTTCAGCATCATGGCGTAGAAGCCGTAAGGCTTGTTGTTCACAACATCTTTTACAAGTACTGTCAGAAGAATAATGACACCAACAGCCACCAAAAAGTGAATCTTGTAATATTCCCAAAAGTATTCCCAGTGGGCTTTAAAGCCCTGACCCTTTAGTTTCTTTCTTTGCTCTCTGATTTCTCCATGTACTGACATCTGATCTGACATAATTAATTCCTTCTTAAATTAAAATGTTAACATAAAAATAATATTTTTTTGCTGATAAAACATATATAATAGTAATAAGAGCGTTTTTTGCCCTGATAAATTACAATAATATAAATATTGTATATGATGTGTCAATGGATAAAACAATAAATTTTGTGTAAAAAACACCTTGAAAGATTGGGGAAAGTAATATAACATAGTCGGTAAAAATGGCGCTTTTTCAAGTGCCGCGACTAAAGGGAGGAGTATTTTGACATGATGAGCGATAACAGCTATGTTGAATGTCTTGTGGCCAGCAAAGCGTCACCTTTGATGGTTGTTCTTAAGGGCGTTACTCTCGCGCTGACAGTCTTTTTCTTTCTTTCCATGTTTTTCCTGGGGATTGTAGGGGCTATCCTGGCTATTGCAGCGGGGGCTGCTTACTACTTTGTTTCACTTAACGCGAGTATTGAGTTTGAATATCAGTACTGCGACCACGAGATAACAGTAGACAAGATCATGAACAAGAGCAGACGCAAGAATATTGGCAAGTACGAGGTTGAGAAGATTGAGGCGATGGCACCGTCACGTTCTTATCATCTGGATCAGTACAAGAACAAAACCTACAAGGTTCTGGATTATTCTGCTAGAGAGAAGGATCCACAGCCTGATCCGACCTATACCTTCTATTATGATGGTAAAGAAAAGGTTATTCTCGAACCTACACAGGAATTTGTTAATGCTATCAAGAATATAGCACCGAGAAAAGTTTTTACGGATTAATTTAATATTTTTTTGGGGGCGGTTTACAGACACTGATAACAAGATTTTTAGAATGGAGCACAAGATGGGACAGATTATTGGCGAAGGAATCACTTTTGACGATGTACTTTTGGTACCGGCTTATTCTCAGGTAATACCAAATCAGGTTGACGTAAGCACTTATTTGACAAAGAAGATCAAGCTCAACATTCCTATGATGAGTGCGGGAATGGATACAGTAACTGAGCACAGGATGGCAATTGCCATGGCAAGACAGGGTGGAATCGGTATTATCCATAAAAATATGTCTATTGAAGCTCAGGCTGAGGAAGTTGACAAGGTAAAAAGATCCGAGAACGGCGTAATTACCGATCCGTTTTCTCTTTCTCCCGACCACACACTGGCTGACGCTGACTCACTTATGGCTAAGTTCAGAATTTCAGGCGTTCCCATCACCGAGGGCAGAAAGCTTGTGGGAATTATCACAAACCGTGACCTTAAGTTTGAGAAGGATTTTTCTCAGAAAATCAAGGAAGTAATGACCAGTGAGAACCTGATCACCGCCAAGGCCGGAATTACATTGGAAGAGGCCAAGAGCATCCTTGCCAAATCCAAAAAAGAGAAACTTCCTATCGTAGATGATGATTATAATCTTGTTGGACTTATTACAATCAAGGATATTGAGAAGACAATCAAGTATCCGCTGGCTGCCAAGGACGATCAGGGAAGACTTTTGTGCGGTGCCGGAGTGGGCATTTCCGCAAACTGCCTTGAGAGAGTAGCAGCTTTGGTGGACGCTAAGGTTGATGTTATTGTTCTGGATTCCGCTCACGGACATTCAGAGAATGTCCTCAACTGCCTTAGAATGATCAAGGAAAAGTTCCCGGATCTTCAGGTAATTGCAGGAAATGTAGCTACAGGCGCTGCAGCAAAGGCTCTTATAGAGGCTGGCGCAGACGCTGTTAAGGTTGGTATCGGACCGGGCTCCATCTGTACCACCAGAGTTGTGGCAGGTATTGGTGTTCCTCAGGTAACAGCTATCATGGACTGCTATTCAGTGGCAAAAGAGTACGGCATCCCGATCATCGCTGATGGCGGTATCAAGTATTCGGGAGATATCACCAAGGCTATAGCCGCAGGCGGAAATGTTGTTATGATGGGTTCAATGTTCGCGGGATGTGATGAAGCTCCCGGCGAATTTGAGTTGTATCAGGGCAGAAAGTATAAGGTTTATCGTGGAATGGGTTCCATTTCTGCCATGGAAAACGGTTCAAAGGACAGATACTTCCAGGAAGATGCCAAGAAGCTTGTTCCTGAAGGCGTAGAAGGCCGTGTTGCGTACAAGGGAACTGTAGAAGACACTGTATTCCAGCTTATGGGCGGTCTCCGCGCAGGCATGGGTTATTGCGGATGTGGTTCCATTGATGCCCTTAAAGAAAACGGCAGATTTATAAAGATGACATCAGCGGCCCTTCGTGAGTCACATCCTCATGATATTCATATCACTAAGGAAGCTCCCAACTACAGCGTTGATGATCACTAAATCCACATTTTTTCCTAGGGGGGAGAATGCAGGAGAAGATTACCTCATTGGAATTTGAAAATGCCTCTGTACCGGGTTCTCAGAGTGAAATGGGAGCCCTTGGTAATTATGCGCTTAAAAATGGTGCAAGAATGCAGGACTGGCAGGACAGATTCTGTGAGATGGCCGGTGTGTATGCGCTGTGCCTTGATGAAAAGGGATCCCGGTTAAGTGAGTTTTCAGGAAATCCTCATGAGATCGAGATCATCAAGAGATATGTAAACGAGATAAGAATTCACAATATTTTCAGAAGAGTATCAGACAGTGAGCTTGAAGATCAGGCTGTAGAGATTACAGAGGTTCCGAATCTTCGGCTTGCTGCTGTTGCTGTCAAAAATGGCACGAAAACTGCCGCTGTCTGGATTGTCTGCGGGTTATTTACGGACGCCTCTTATGAGGAGGAGTTTTTCCATATTCCTCCGATTGACAACTTCCAATATCAGATCACAGAAGCAAAATTTTATAAGACCCTGGACCTTCTTAGGAATACACTTAGAGTCCTTTTGGATGTGGAGATGTCAAGGACGCGCGCTGTTGAGCGAAGCAGAGAGAGCCGGCAGCAGGAAATTGAAATGACAACCTCCTTCCACCGTGCAGAGACCATGACGGAAATAGTCACTCTTCTTGACAGTGACGAAAGCATAGAGACCATCATGGTTGAAGTGTTGTCCAAGCTGTGTACGTATCTGCAGATCAGCAACGGCTTTACCTGCAGAATACATCACAATACACTGATGGATATTGTTGTTCAATGGACTTTCCCCGGGATTCCCAAAATGTTTTTGGAGACCACGGATCAGGAGGCCTGCTGGTTTTTGGGAACAGAAAAAGCAATAGTTGTATCCAGCGATACTCAGATGAATGCCGGAGAGCGGGAACAGCTGGATATGTACGGGATCAAGGCACTGGTGGCTATTCCCATTGTGATAAATGGTGCTACACGCTTTTATGCATGCCTTACAGAGACCAGGGAGAGCAGGATATGGTCCATTGATGATATCAAGTTTATCAATGACGCCATCAGGATCCTGCAGAGTATAATTACCAAGAGAATTCAGACCAATTCCCTGGCCAGCTCTTTTGCGTCTCTGGAAGCGGTGCTTGATAACGTGGGAAGTTCCATATATGTACGAGATATAGGCACCGGAGTGCTTCTTTTTGCCAACAGAAGCTTTAAGAAGAACTTCAGCAAAGAACTTGCGGAGAACAAGCTGATAGATCTTTTTGAGTCCAATATTCCCGCAAGAAGCCACAGTGGTAACTACGAGGTCAGCCACAAGGTAAGATCGAGATGGTATGACGTTTACTACACCAGGATAAAGTGGGTTGACGGCAGGCCGGTTTCTCTGTGCGCAATATATGATATTACCGAGAAAAAGCTGTACCAGAAGCGAATTGAGCAGCAGGCCTATACAGACTTCCTCACCGGCCTCTACAACAGAATGTGCTGTGAAAAAGATCTGGCTAAATATGTGGACGAGGCTCGCAGTAACAATACCACCGGAGCACTTATGTACCTTGATTTGGATGATTTCAAGCATATCAATGACAGTCTTGGGCATCAGTACGGCGATCTTCTCCTTCAGGATATATCAAGAACTATCAGCAGGATAGAGGGTATCAGCAACTCCTGTTACAGAATGGGTGGCGATGAATTTGTAATTATTGTTCCTCCGGCCAGCTACTCCGGGATAGATAAAATAATCGAAGAAATAAAAAATGCCTTTGCAACTCCATGGTATCTCAAGGACAGCGATTATTACTGCACCATGAGTATGGGCATAGTGCGCTTCCCTGAAAATGGCGATAATGTATCGGAACTTATAAGAAAGTCCGATGTGGCGATGTACGAGGCCAAAAAGTCCGGTAAGAACAGGATTGCAGAGTACTCCGACAACATTGATTCTTCCTCCATACACAGGCTTGACCTGGAGAAGAATATGTATGATGCCATCAATAAGAGCTGCGAAGAATTTGAGGTTTACTTCCAGCCTATTATGCGGGAAGAATATGATAAAAAGACCGGCAAGCAGAAGGTCAGACACGTCGGCGCTGAGGCATTGGTACGCTGGAACAGTGACAGACTGGGATTCCTCAATCCTGACGAATTTATTCCTCTTGCGGAATATCTCGGTCTTATTACACCGATCGGAAACCATGTCCTGAAAAAAGCCTGCGAGTGTTGCAGACAGTGGAATGAGTCCGGGAAAGGTGAATTCTGCGTGGGAGTTAACCTCTCAGTGGTACAGATCATGCAGAATGATATTGTGGACATAATAAAGAAGAACCTTGAGGACAATCATCTCAAGCCTGAGAATCTGGTGCTGGAGCTCACTGAGAGACTGGCAATCAACGATCTTGCCAGAACCAAGCAGACTCTTCTTGATATAAAGGCTCTGGGAGTAAGACTTGCTCTGGATGATTTCGGAACCGGTTATTCGGCGCTAAGCTCTATCAGGGCGCTTCCTTTTGACATAATCAAGATTGATCAGAATTTTGTTAAAGATATTTCAACGGATGATTTTTCCCAGACCTTCGTAAGATCCATGGTACAGATGGGAAAGACCATCGGTGCGGATATATGTGTGGAAGGAATTGAGACAAAGGAACAGCTTAAGGCTTTGGAGGGAATGGATGTAAAATTCATTCAGGGATATTATTACGACAAACCCATGCGCAGAGCGGCTTTTGAGGAAAAATACGTTTATAAGTGATTGAACGGGATAGATATGATATACTAAAGGTGTCTGATTACCATGAACTTAGTTCATGGTAATTTATTCAGAACGATAAAAAGATTTAATAGAAAGTTGGTTTTACAGACAATGGCAGAAGAAGTTATCAAGAATTTATCTGAAAATGCTGAGGGAGACAATACTCCTTCAAGACATTTCATTGAGCAGGCAATTGACAAGGACCTGGCAGAGGGAGTCTATGATCATGTGCATACCCGTTTTCCTCCCGAGCCAAACGGTTTTTTACATATCGGCCATGCAAAGAGTATTCTCCTTAATTATGGAATGGCCAAGGAGTATGGTGGAAAGTTCAATATGAGATTTGACGACACCAACCCCACCAAGGAAAAGGCTGAGTTTATGGATTCCATCATCGAGGATGTGAAGTGGCTGGGTGCGGACTATGAGGACCGCCTGTTCCATGCATCGGACTATTTTGACGAGATGTATGAGGATGCGGTTAAGCTTATCAAAAAGGGTAAGGCATACGTTTCCGAGCTTTCTGCAGAGGAGATGCGTGAGTACAGAGGAACTCTTACTGAGCCGGGCAAGGATGACCCTAACAGAAACAGAAGCGTAGAAGAGAATCTTAAGCTCTTTGAAGATATGAAGAACGGCAAATTCGAGGATGGAAGTGTAACACTTCGTGCCAAGATTGACATGGCATCTCCCAACATCAACATGAGAGATCCTATCATCTACAGGGTGGCCCACATGACCCATGCCAGAACCGGCGACAAGTGGTGCATCTACCCTATGTATGATTTTGCACATCCTATTGAGGACGCAATTGAGGGAATCACACATTCTCTCTGCACACTGGAGTTTGAGGACCACAGACCTTTGTATGACTGGGTGAAAGAGGAGTGCGAATACAAGAATCCTCCACGTCAGATAGAGTTTGCCAAGCTTTATCTCAACAATGTGGTTACAGGTAAAAGATATATCAAGAGACTGGTTGAGGATGGCATTGTTGACGGATGGGATGACCCAAGACTGGTTACCATTGCTTCCCTTCGCAGAAGAGGCTTTACACCTGAATCCATCAAGATGTTTGTCGATATGTGCGGAATAAGCAAGGCAAACTCCACAGCTGAGTACGCAATGCTTGAGTACTGCATCAGAGAAGACTTGAAACTCAAAGCAAAGAGAGTGCTTGCTGTTCTTGATCCGGTCAAGCTTGTGATCGACAACTATCCCGAGGGTGAGACCGAGTATCTTGAAATTGAAAACAATAAAGAAGTTCCAGAAATGGGAACCAGGAAGATTCCTTTTGGAAGAGAACTCTATATTGAGAGAGAAGACTTCATGGAGGAACCTCCCAAGAAATATTTCCGTCTTTTCCCCGGCAACGAGGTAAGGCTTATGAACGCATACTTTGTGACCTGTACAGGATTTGAGAAGGATGCGGAAGGAAATATTACCGAGATACACTGCACTTATGATCCTCAGACCAAGGGCGGAGACAGCCCTGACGGAAGAAAAGTCAAGGGGACAATCCACTGGGTGGCAGCCAAGGAAGCTTTTGATGCCGAAGTTCGTCTTTACGAGAATATAATTGACGAGGAGAAGGGTGTTTACAACGAGGACGGCTCTCTTAACCTCAACCCCAATTCCATAAAGGTTATAAAGAATGCTAAGCTCGAACCTGAACTTAAGGATGCTGTAGCCTATGATAAGTTCCAGTTTGTAAGAAACGGATTCTTTAGCGTGGACAGTAAAGATTCTGAGCCTGGAAAACCTGTGTTTAACAGGATTGTTTCTCTGAAGAGCTCCTTTGTATTGCCTAAGAAGTAATAAACTGATACTGCAGACTACTGGTATTTTTGCAAGCCGCCGCTTTTGCTGTGGCCTTTCAAATACATGATTCATGAGGTATAGATTATGGCTGGTATTTTTTCAGGACTTGAAAAACTGGGACTTGGAAACATCGGAGGAGGAAGCCTTTTTGAAGATCCCAAGAAAAAGGAAACCGTGGTCAAGAAGGAACCGCCTAAACCTAAGCTTGTACTTGCCAATGAAGCTGATTTTCTTTTTGCCAAAAAATATACCTGTCCCGTATGTGACATGGAGTTTGAGGCTAAGACAGTCAGGACCGGAAAAGTCAGGATCAAGAGTGTGGATATAGACCTTCGTCCTGAATACGACGAGATGGATATGAACAAGTATGATGTTCTGGGATGTCCAAGATGCGGATATGCAGCTCTCACCCGTTATTTTGGCAAGCTTACCAAGTATCAGATAGAAGATATACGTACGAATATCTGTATGAATTATACAGGTAAGGAGAATAAGGACAATATAATTACCTATGAACATGCGAAGCAGTTATATCAGCTGGCATTGGCAAATGCAGTTGTAAAAAAAGCCAAGAACAGCGAGAAAGCGTATATTTGCCTTAAGTATGCCTGGGTTGTTAGAGGAGATACACAGAACCTGGATCCTGCGGAATCCGGGTACGACGCCAAGAAAAGTGCCAATGACGCCCAGGAAAAAGAGCTTCTGAACAACGCTCTTGATGGCTTTATTCTGGCGAGACAATCTGAGCAGTTCCCGATTGCAGGAATGGATACCATTACTTTGGACTACCTGATGGCTGCGCTAGCCGTTGAAGTTGAGAGAAACGATATAGCAAAGAGAATGATCGGAGAATTACTTGTATCCAGGGTTGCCAACAGCAGAATCAAGGATAAAGCCAGAAAGTTAAAGGAAATACTTGCTCTAAAGAATGTTATTGTCGAAGAACCGACATAAAGAAAAGCGCCTCAATTTACATTGAGGCGCTTATTGTATACATACAAAATTAGGTCTTACGATCAATCCTCGTCGTCATCATCAAAGAACTCTTCTGATGAATCAGGCGCAGCTTCCTGGGGCGCAGGAGCGGGTTCGGGAGCACTCTCTGAGGCAGCATCCTCTTTGGGGGGCTCTTTGTCTGCAGCACCATCTTCAGAAGACTTGATGTCTACATACTTTCTGTTGCCGAAACGGGAATCGGATGTATCGTCATCATCGTCCTCAAAATCATCGAAATCCTCGTAAAAATCATCGTCAAGTTCATCAGCGAGAGCTTCATCTCTCTTTGTGAGATAAAAATATACACCGGCGGCAGCGGCACCAACAGCTGCACAAAATACTACGAATTTACCTAAACCATTGCTTTTGGACATATGGATAACCTCCTAACGTTGTAACCGGAATGCAAAAAACCGATAAAATAATTTTAATACAATTCAATTACAAATAAAAGTGTTTATTGTACAAAAACATTTTAAACAATAAAACGTGTATTAAAATTTGATAAATACGTTCAAAAAGTTTGAAATAGCAAGGTGTAAATGATATATTTATCTTAGACCGCTATGGTCAATTTTGCAGGGTGATTGGACTTACATATGAACGAGAAATTTTTTGAACTGAAAAAAGAAAAGCAGGATAGGATGATAAATGCTGCACTTAAGGTGTTTGCAAAATACGGATACTACCATGCAAGCACTGATGAGATTGTCAAGACAGCAGGCATAAGTAAGGGGCTCCTTTTCCATTATTTTGCCAGCAAGATAGGGACTTATGCCTTTTTGTACGACTATGCCACCAGATTTGTGACTCTGGAGCTTACCCGAAATATTGAAAAGGACGAAAACGACTATTTCAGGCTGTACAAGCAGATTTTGACGGCAAAGGCTGCTGCAATGTCCCAGTATCCCTATATTTTTCTTTTCCTGAACAAGGCAGATGAGGAGACAAATGTTGAAGCTCTTGCGGAGATAAGTGAGCGAAGGGAGAAATACCAGAGAATCATGGTGGCGCTCAGGGAAAGGGCTGACATAACTGTCTTTCCGCCGGAAATCGACTATGTAAAATTGGGAAATATACTTGACTATACGATTGATGGTCTTTTGGAAAAAAATATTAAAAGCGAAAATTTCAGGGCTGAACTGTTTATGGATGAAGCCGAGGAATATATTGATATGATAAAAAACATGAGCCTTGGCATGCGGCTCTAACAGGATTACAAGAATAAAGTAACTCATAAGGAGGCTTATAATGGGAAAATTCTTAGTAGCTGGTGTTACACAGATTGAGACTATCGTGAGAGTGGACAGGATACCTGTAAGTTACTCCCCGCTGACAAGTGTGACGGATTCTATTTTTACCGCTGTGGGAGGAGACGCTTATAATGAGTCTCTGGCTCTTAAATGGCTGGGCGATGATGTTACTTTCATGTCCATTGTGGGACGCAATCAGGATCTTAGCATTATCAATCCCCCTGACAGGAAGATCACACTATCCACTGAGTATATCATTCCTCAGATGAGAGAGACCCCTACCGAGGTGGTTCTCTATGATAAGATGCGCAAGCAGCAGATATTTGAGGACATCAAAGACCTCAGAGAAAATGTTTATGATATGTCCATGGTGACTCCTATTGCTGAGGCCTGCGACATGATGGTTCTCGCTAATGCAAATTTCTGCAGACCTTTCGCGAAAATCGCAGCGCAGCTCAAAAAGCCTATAGCAGTTAATATCCGAAGCTACAATCCGGAAAAAGAAAAATATAACACCGATTTCCTTGAACCGGCCAAGGTGCTCTATTTCAGTGATGATACTCTTGCAGAGGATCCATACGAGTTCATAGACAGAATGTCATCTACTTACGGCACGGAGGTTATTATTCTGGGGCAGGGAAGTGAAGGACTTATCCTTTTTGATAAGACAAAGAATCTAAGAGTTCACTACAAGACAGTTAAGACCAACGAGGTTGTAAACACCATCGGAGCCGGAAATGCGCTTTTTGCATGCTTCCTTCACTATTACATGGAGACCGGCGACAGTGTAAATGCCATCAAGAATGCACTTTTGTTTGCCTCCTATAAGATCGGTTACATGGGAACTTCCAATGGTTTCATGACAACAGATCAGCTTGACCAGTGGCGTAATCTCATCTGGGGAATCAAAAAGAGTGAATTCGATGTGCAGTCTGAAAATATGTGATGCTGAGGGCATAAAAGACTTGATAAATGCACTCCGAACGTGGTAGATTATATATATGGAAACGTTACCGGTAATAAAGGGCTCGTTTCCGGAGTATAATAGTTTTAGGAAGAGGAAACGTCTATGGCAAAGGCAAAAACAAAGACTAAAAGAGCATGTGGAGTACTGTTACCGATTTTCTCTCTGCCATCTGAATATGGCATAGGTACTTTTTCCAAGGAGGCCTATGATTTTGTGGATTATCTGGTGGAGGCCGGCCAGAAATACTGGCAGATTCTTCCGCTTGGGCCAACCAGCTACGGAGATTCCCCGTATCAGTCTTTTTCCACATTTGCTGGAAATCCATATTATATCGATATTGTGAAGCTTATTGAAGAAGGCTACCTTACAAGGAAAGATGCGGAAAAATACGATTTTGGCACTTCCGAGGACTCCATCGATTATGAGAAACAGTATCGCCACAGATATCACCTGTTAAAGATTGCCTTTCAGAATATCAGCAAGGTAAAAGATTATGAAACAGTCAGAGGTGAGTTCGAGCAGTTTAAGAAGGACAACGACTGGCTGCAGGACTATTCTCTTTTTATGGTGCTAAAGAATGCCCACAGCGGAAGGGCCTGGAGTACCTGGGAGGATGACCTCAGGCTTCGTAAGAGCGCTGCCATCAAGGAAGCTCTTAAAAAGTATGCTGACGAAGTGGAGTTTTACAACTTCCTTCAATATATGTTCAACAAGCAGTGGACAGAACTGAAGGCATACGCAAATGGTAAAGGAATAGAGATTATCGGCGACATCCCGATTTATGTTGCTTTTGACAGTTCAGATACATGGGCCAATCCGGAGCTTTTCCAGCTGGATAAGGATAATATGCCCATAGATGTTGCAGGGTGCCCACCGGATGCCTTTAGTGCTACAGGTCAGCTTTGGGGCAATCCTCTGTACAATTGGGATTATCACAAGAAGACAGGCTACAAGTGGTGGATTAAGAGAATGGCCCACTGCTACAAGCTCTATGATGTGGTCAGAATCGATCATTTCAGAGGCTTTGACGAGTATTATGCAATTCCCTTCGGAAGTCCCACAGCTGTTAACGGAGAGTGGAGAAAGGGCCCGGGATTTGAACTTTTTGATACCATGAATAAGGCGCTTGGAGAAAGACCTGTCATTGCCGAGGATCTGGGATTCCTCACTCCGTCAGTTATAAAGCTTGTTCAAAAGACAGGATATCCAGGAATGAAGATTCTGCAGTTTGCCTTTGACTCTCGTGAGGAAAGCGATTATCTGCCTCATAATTACACAAAGAACTGCATTGTCTACACAGGTACCCACGATAATGAGACCACAAGGGGCTGGTACGACAATCTGCCAAGAAATGACAGAAAATTTGCCAAGGAATATTTGGGAATCCATTATGCAAAGGATGCTGTCTGGGCTATGATAAGAGCAGCGTTTGCCAGTGTTTCGGATACAGCCATTATTCCTATGCAGGATTACCTTGAACTTGATCAGACTGCCAGAGTAAATACCCCGTCAACCCTTGGGGGAAACTGGATCTGGCGCATGAAAAAAGATGATCTTTCCAAAGAACTGTGTTCAAAAATGCATGATTATGCTAGAATCTATGGAAGACTCAGATGATTTTGTGAATCATGTTTTTACGGAACCAGTACTATATGTGTGTGATTTTTGTATTATGTATATGAAATACTCAGGTGCCGGGCAACACCGGCACCTGTTTTTAGGAAAAGAGAAATACTATGTCAGAGATTACAATTAGAGAAATTGCAAAGCGGTGTGGGGTGGGAGTAAGTACCGTATCCAGAGCCATCAATGATCACTCGGATATCAATCCCGAAACCAAGCAGCGCATCATGGATGTCATCAAGGAGACCGGCTACATCCCCAACAACAGTGCCAGAAACTTAAAAAGGACCGATGCCAAGTGCATAGGTGTTCTTGTGAAAGGTATCACCAACCCCTTTTTTACACCTATGATCGAAAAGGTGGAACAGGAAACCGAGAAAAAGGGATACGCCCTGGTGCTCAGGCACGTTGAGGCATATGAAAACGAAGTTGACGTTGCCCTTGAACTGGAAAAAGAAAAGAGACTTCGGGGAATTATTTTTCTGGGAGGAAGCTCAAGACACTCCGCAGAGAAAATGCGACAGTTAAGCGTCCCTGTCATCTTTGCAACTATCGGCTCGGACATTTCAGATAACTTAAGCCGTAATGCCTATTCCACTGTTTCTGTTGACGATGCTCAGGAGAGCCGCAAAATGGTGGAATACCTCATAGGGCTTGGACACAAAAAGATTGCAATCCTTACCGAGGGCAACGATGAGCCCTCAGTTGTTAAGCTCCGTTATGAAGGCTACTGCGATGCACTCCGGAAAAACGGCATCGACATCGACCAGAGTCTTGTCAGATTTGTTGACCGCCGCATCTATACCATGAAAAACGGTTACGAAACCACCAAATCCCTAATCGATTCCGGTGCGAAATTCACGGCTCTTTTTTGCATTTCAGACGTCCTTGCGTTGGGTGCCCTCCGGGCACTTGCCGATGCCGGTATACGTGTTCCCGAGGATGTCAGTGTCGCCGGCTTTGACGGCCAGGAGATGGCAGACTTCTGCATCCCAAGGCTTACCACCATCAGGCAGCCTTTGGATGACATCTCCGAAGAAACCATGAGACTTATCTTCGACCTCATTGAGGAAAAGAGGGGACATAAACATATTATTTTCCCCGGGGAACTTATTGAGGCGGAGTCAACGAGAAGGGTTGAGTAAAAAGTAATAGACTTTTCTTTGGAGTTTGGTATAATAAATAAGCCTTTGGGCAACTAAAGATAATTGGAAGTGGTGCATCAAAATGAATGAAAACAAGAAAGCAGATATTTATGTTTTTTGGACAGGCGGATGGGATTCAACCTTCAGACTTGTTCAGATTCAGAAAGAGTATACGGACAAAACGGTAATTGTACAACCTGTATATATATCAGGAAATGGCCGTAAGAGTGAGGTTGTTGAGATTGAAACAATGAACAATATGCTTCCTGTATTGAGAAAATTAGGACCAAATGAGATTTTGGATCTTTTGATTGTTAATTTATCAGAGATACCGGAAAATGAAGAAATCAGTAGTGCATATAATCGGATGACCAAAGAAGTAAGGTTAGGAACGCAGTATGATTGGATAGCCAGACTTGCCACGCTGTATCCAGGTATTGAGGTGGGAATTGAGAAACCCAACGGAGAGTACAGCGGATGTAGTGAGGCAATTGCTAAGTTTGGAGGTATAATAGCCCACAACAATATTTATTACCTGGACAAGGAAAAATCATCTGAAGATTGTAAACTTGTTTTTGGGAACTTGGCATTTCCCATTATTGAAACAACAGAGACAGAGATGGTTGAACTGGTCCACAAGTGGCATTGTGAGGATGTAATGGCCAAGATTTGGTTTTGCCATACTCCTATAGATGGACAGCCCTGTGGCTACTGCAGACCTTGCCAGCAGAAGATGGAGAGTCATATGGAATGGCTTATTCCTGAGGCTGGACAGAAGAGATATCGCTTCTTCAGAATGGCAAAAAAGTTTGTTGGGACAAAGAATAGTTATAAAGTTACAGGATTCTTTTGTAAATAATATGTATTAAAATGAGAAAGCCGAGACTATATGATAAGTCTCGGCTTTTTTGTTAAATCAATCAGGTGTTTTTTCTGGAAGTGTAATCCAATCTCCCAATGTGTTGTCCCATTCATCAGTTACAAATGGACTGAAACCTGATGCAGGATAAAAAGTGAGTTCACCAAAATAAATCTGACCATTAATGTTGTACAGGTCTACTCTAAGGAATGGAATACCTTCGGATAAATGTTCTGCAATCTTGATCATTTCATCTAGATGCTGTGGCTTTTCGAGCTTTTGATTCGGATCAGGAGGACACAGCTTTTTTCCAAGTGTTAAGAGCTCAAAATCCGGTGTGTAATAATTAGCTCTGTGGTTTGTGAAGCGATTAAAGTCTACACTAAAGCATTTAACCTTACCATTAAAGCAGAAAAATTTGTAATCCTTAAGCTCAGTACCGCTCTCATCTACCATAAACTGTTCTACGATGATTTTTGGCTCTACAAATTTATACGGCCATTCTCTTCCTAACATATAATAGTGGGTGTTGAGACGTTCCCGGATTCTTTTTTCAGCCTTCTTAAAGTCAAAGGTCTTTTTATCGGAACAGACAAAGGTGCTGGCACTGTCGTGTGTACACTTTATTACAAATTGATTTGGAAGTTTGTCAAAATCAATATCTTCATATCTGTCATAAACAGCTATAGTTGGGATAATGTGTTCACTGCCAATTTTCGAAGCAACATAGTCCTTAACGGTTACCTTGTCTACCATCTGTACAAACTCAGGCTTGCGGTTATAGAGCTTTAGCCATTGCATTTTTTCATTAAAACTGCGAGGGTTTTCCAAATTAAGGTCTTTGTGAAGCTGATGCTTATATTTTTTCTTAAGGAATTCTTCGTCAGGCATATTATTGAAGAATTCTTTTCGGCCTAAATATATCCAACGAAAGTCTTCGTCAAATATAAACTTACATATATTTTTAATGCTTGCCATTTTGATGATCTCCTAAATATTCTATATTATGAACCACACCATTATAGTCATAATCAATTAAAAGGTAAAGGGAAAAATGTGAATGGATTGATTTATGTATGAATATGCATATGTAGTAATAAAAAAATCGCTGCTTGCTCACTTCGCAGCGATTTTTTTATTGAATAGAATCTTCTTAGAAAACAAATTATATAGCCAGGATACTAGAAAAACTAAAATTAATGCTACTACAGACTTTAGATATTTGGGTATTGGAAATACAAAAATATCAAATATAAGCTTATAAACTAATACATGTGTCAAATATATCTCATACGAAATATGGGACGTAAAATATATAAACTTTGGTAAAAAATTGCATCTATATAATAATAGACAGATCCCTCCAAATGAAGCAAGGCTGAACGGATCATTAAATACTTTGAAAAATCCACCATTAATACTTAGGACAAAATAAATACAGAAAGCAAAGAAGGTAATACAAATAAGCTTAGCTGTTGGTAGATGTTCTATATTAATAGAATCACTTTCGTTGTATTCACATGCCAAAAGCATTCCTATAGAAAATTCCCAAAGATACTGTAAAAAGAAACTGTTCCATACACGAATACCGGATAAACCCATAACTGATATAGTAATTGCCCATAAAAGACTTAAGAAACATGATAAAAAAAGAAAATATTTCCGGCCTATTTTATAAAGAAGCTTGACCAATAATGTAAAAACAAAGTAAAACTGAATAATCGTCGAAATATACCAAAAGTGGTACCCAAAAGTGGCTGTATAATCAGGGACAAACATTTTGAATAAAAAAATGTGGCTAAGTAACGCTAAAAATCTGTTATTAGGACCTAGGTAAACATTTGGGAGCATAAAAGCCACCAATACAACGATTATATACGGAATGTATACTTTCCAAAATCTTTTTTGTATAAAATCGATGAAACTAAGGGGCTTGTTTAGGTTAGAGTACATAAGGCCAAAGCCCGAGCACAGGATGAAAACATGTACACCTGCGCCACCAAAAGAAGCAGCTTTAGCAATTATAGCGGCATCTTTATAATATCCTGAAATTAAATGAAATAATATAATCCCAAGTATTGCAATACCTTTACTATAAGAAATCAGCTCAGCTTTTTTCATGTGTAATTAATCCCTTCATTTAATCTATTTCATGCTTATAGTGTAAGCGCGAACCATATTATAGACATATAAAATATATAGGTAAAGAACTAAGAACTGTCAATAAAATTTTAAGAAAAATAAATAATATTTTGATATCTATTTGCAAAGTATGATTGTTTTTATGATTGCGGATGTGTTATAGTAGTAAACTGAAAAAAATAAGTCTTGAAAGAGGTTTGTATGGAGATAAGTAAAAAGGAGAGAATGACTTATATTGATTCTATGAAGGGAGTGGCAATTCTTTTGGTTATTTTCGGCCACTCGCTCATGAGTGCAGAGAAAAATATAGATGCGGAATTTGCAAGATTATTAAACATGGTCGCTTATGTGGCAATTCCGAGTTTCTTTTTTGTTAACGGTTACTTGTATAGCCATAAGCATTCGTTGACACCAATTAAGACAATAGTTAAGAAGTTTAAGGCATACTATATTCCTTTTGTGGGGTTTAGTCTTTTTTTTGTGATTTTTCACAATGCTTTTGTGGCCATGCATCTTACAAAGGAAAGTATTTATGGTATTAAGGATTATATCAAGCATTTCATTTTGGTATTTGCGATGCATATGGAATCAGAACTAAATGGGCCGATGTGGTTTTTGAGAGTTCTCCTGATAATGGTATGCTTTTATGTTTGTCTTGACTTTTTTGTATTAAAAATTCAGGATAGAAGGATTCGCTACATTGTTGTTACCTTTATAATAGCTTTTATGTATACGGCGGGGAGGTTACAGATTGTCCCAGGGGTGTATAATCTAAATAAAGTAGTTCTTTGTATTAGCTATTTTTATCTTGGAGTTTTAATAAGAGAATTTCAAATTGATAAGTTTATTGATGAACATAAGGTGCCGGTTATATTGGTTTGTATGATAATACTCCTTATAGCTACTTTCACTTCGTGGGGAGGAGTTGGCGCCAAAATGGGGGTTATGGATCTTCCGGGACAATTGTTTGGCACTTTGGGAGTATTCACAATTTGTAAATATAAAAAAATATCTGAATGTAAGGCTCTTCATTTTTTTGGTAGCGCGTCATTAGATATAATGTGTCTTCACTTTTTGGCATTTAAACCGGTTTCATATTTCTTTATTGTGAGTAGACATCTTGATATAGAAAACCTATCAGATCTTCCTATTTTAAAAGGAACCCATGGTATGGATTTTCTACTTTATGATGTAGTAGCACTGTCTATATGCTGTGTAGAATTCTTTCTGCGTACTAAAGTACTGAAAAGAATCAAAAGAACCCAATAATATAGAAGGAGTTTTAATATGTTTAATACTATTTTGGAAAATTTTCATATCGAAAAAATACTGGCAACACTTAGGAAAAGTTTTGTCTATATGTTGATTTCGGGAGTATTAGTGGCATTGGTGGCCAGCATAATTGGAAATAGGTTTGCGTATAAAACATATACGGCAGATGTATCATTCTACGTATACTCTAATCCGGATAATGTTGATGATATGGGAGTAAATCAATCTACTGCAGAGATTGTGCAAGCTAACAGGCTTATAACATCTTATGCGCAGGTATTAAGAAGTTCCACTTTCCTTTCCGCACTAGCAGAAGAGGTTAATATTGAAGGCTATGGAGTTGAGAGACTTCAGCGTAGTATTTCAACTCGTTCTATTACAGATACAGCTATTTTTGTTGTATATGTAAGTGATTCTAATCCATCAAATGCACTTACCATAGCTAATGCGATAAGCGATATTGCTCCTACGATAATTCCATCAGTTGTTAAAGCTGGTGGATTTAGGGTATTTGATGCTGCTGAATTACCAACATATCCGTCATCTTCGCTTAGCGTTTCTCAGATAATAGTGATAGGCTTTGTTCTTGGTTTTGCGTTAGCGTTCATGATTGCTATGATTATGGCTTTGTTAGATACGACAATAAGACGTGTATATGAAGTAGAGGACATATTCAATCTTCCTATCGTAGGAAAGGTGCCAGAGATTGTTAACAAAAAAAAGAAGAAGATTTCTTATGATGACTTGGCGCTCAAGGATGACAGCCAATTTATTATTAAGGAAGCATATAATGAGATAAGATCCAATCTTTTATGGAGCAGAGAAGAAAAGAAATGCCCTGTTTACGTTATCACCAGTGCTGATCCTGCTGAGGGTAAGACAATAAATGCATATAACATTGCAGAGGCTTTTTCTATGATTGGCAAAAAAGTTCTTCTTGTCGATGCCGATATGAGGAACAGTGTACTTAGAGAAATTGCTCCAAACAATAATAAAGAGGGACTGGCAGATTATCTGTCAGGATCTTCTAATAAGCCTGCTATTATAAAGCATAGTGATGGATTTGATATAATCTATTCCAGTGAAAAATTAAAAAACAGAAGTGAACTTCTTGCTACTCATCAGTGGTATGAATTTATAGAGAATATGAAGAAAGAGTATGATGAAATAGTAATTGATATGCCTTCATTAAGGTTATATTCCGATGCGCTTTCTTTATCCAGAACAGATACATATTATCTGATAGTGGTAAGAGAACGGATGACTAAATTCGTTAGAACTAAAATGATAGTAAAGAGGTTGGAAAACTTAAATGCAGATGTTTTTGGAATAATATATAACGGTATATCTACTAATTCGAAAGACTTTACATTTAGTAAATTTAAAGAGAATGTATCAGGTAATAAAAAGTGAGAACTTCTGTGATAGTATGCACATATAATGGTGCAGATACAATAATTGAGCAATTAGAATCTATCCGAAAGCAAACAAGATGTGTGGATGAAGTTATTATCTGTGATGATAAATCTACGGATAATACTTCGGATTTGGTAGAAGAATATATCAATAGAGAAAATCTTTTAAATTGGAACATCTTTGTAAATGAGAAAAATTTGGGCTATGCCTCAAATTTTTTCTATGCTACATGCAGAGCAAGTGGGGACTACATCTTTTTTTGTGATCAGGATGATATTTGGGTAGACGACAGAGTTGACAGGATTACTGAGCAGATGGATAAACATCCTGACATACTTGTTTTGGGTTCTGAATTTGAACCATTTACTGTCTCAGAAAATGCATTGTCGGTTCCGTCATGGGAACTAGCTACATTCAAAAATGATTGTTCTCTTGAACAATTGAAATTCAATCCCCAAAATATATTTATTGGATGTCAGGGATGCACGATGTGCGTGAGAAAATCTTTTTGGGATGAAATCAGGCCCTACTGGTTTGAGGGGTGGGCACACGATGAATTTGTCTGGAAGCTGGCTTTGGTTAAGGATGGTTTGTATTTTTTCCATTATAGTTCCCTAAATAGAAGAGTACATTCGGGGAATGTTTCACTTGGAAAGATGCGTGATCTGAAAAAGAGAGTCCAATTCCTGAAAAAGTTGCTTAACAGTCATGAAGCAACGCTGAAGTTTTCAGAAGATAATAACATGCCAACGAGTCAAAAAACTCTTCTTGAGAAAAATATAAAAGCAACTAAGCTTAGAATTGAACTTATGGGCAACAGAAAGTATTTGAACATAATACCTCTAGCTTTGAGATACAGAGACTGTTATCACAAAAAGAGGGCAATTCCTGTTGAATTGTACATGGCGGTTAAACAATAAAGGTTTATTAAATGAGCGATTTATCAGAAAGCAAGTATTTCAATAATATAGAAGAAAAGGTATTTAGAGCTGTTTCTATAATTTTTATTATAGCGACTATCGTGATGCCGCCGTATTTTGGTATTCCTGTACCGGGCTTTGATCTTACTGCTATAAGGATAATGATTATCGTTTTAATGCTGATGATTTGCTTAAAACGTAGCAGGTTGTATGATTTTTTGGATATGATCCAATACAATACGGGAATTCTGGCAGTAATGCCTTATATTTTTGTCAATGCATATACAATGGTATTTAGAGTTGACATAAAGGCTTTCCTAAATCCATTTATCGAGTTTCTCACATTGTTCCTTACTATATATGTAGTTAGCAGGTCTTTGGGTATGGAAACAACTCTTAAAGTGGTTTTAGGTTGTTATTATTTATTCGCATATCAAGGAATAATCGAATATTTTTTGGGTAAGTCCTTATTTACATATTTGCAGACATTAAATGCATCGCTCATGTCAGGTGCATTCATAAGGAGTGGACATTATCGTATAGTTGGACCTGCCGTACACGCTCTTGGTTATGGATTGATTCTAAATATTGGAGTTCCACTTTCGTGCCTGGATTTTAAGAATAAAAAGCTCTACTTGTTTCAGAGACCGGTACTTTTTTTGCTTCTTTTAGTGAATATAGTATTTACTGGTTCCAGGTCATCATTCGCTGTTTTTTTTGTAGAATTAGCCGGGATATTCCTTCTGTCAGAAAAAGCTGAAAAAAAGCGTGCTTTATTAGTTGGTGTAACTGGAATAGTTGTTTTTGGAACATTATTAATAGCTCTTTCTGGGACTAGTGTCGGAAGTTATTTTATGCTACAGATTACAGGTGTTATAGACGAGATTTTTGGAACTAGTTATTCACTTAAATATGGAGCAACGCTAATAACTCAGCAAAGTTCTGATTACAGAGATTACCTTTGGTATGTGTTTAGCGTCAGTTGGCTCAACCCACTGATAGGAATTGGAAGAACAAGACCTTTTTCGACGGTAATTAATGGGGTTACACTTGAGTCACTGGATAATTTCTACATAGCTGAGTATGTTAGATATGCGTACCCGGGAATGTTTTCAATAATACTCTTTTTCGGCTTTTATCTTGTTAAAATGATTCGCAGTCTAATCGTGGAAAAAAATGCCTATACTAAGACTTTTTTGCTATGTTCTTTTGCTTATGCCTTAAGTTTATATTTTGTAGATTCTTTGGGAACTCTTAAGTACCTATATCTGATATTTGCTTTGTTTGTATGTAGCTCTCCGAATTATTTTGAACTCAAAGCTAAGCGAAGAACCAGTATTTATATGAAACGAGCGATTTGATGGGACAAATGAGATATTATTTTGATTATTTTATAGCGCTGATTAGATCTCAGATGAATGGTTTTTCTATAGTATTATTTTTAGAAATGAGCGTTTTATCTGTACTTTTGCTTCTCTCTGGTTTCATTTTGTTTGAAAAAGCATTTGGAAGAACTATAGCTATTAAAAAAAAGAAAGCAATTATGCTGATGGCTGTATATGCAAGTTTCATTTTTCAGATTGCATTTTACAGACGATTTGGCACTGAAAAATCTGCTATTCATACTCGAATTTACTTTGGCTTCAGAAAAATGGATGGAACAATGGATGAAAAGCAGGTTATCTTCAGCTTCCTGAATGTTGTTTTTTTTATCCCTTGGGGGTTTTTGATAGCTTCAGCTATGGATAATAATTCCAGAAGGATAGTTATGACTCTGTTTTATAGCTTTATTACGAGCCTATCAATTGAAGTGATACAGTATTTCACAAGAACAGGAGCTTCTGAGGTTACGGATTTGGTGACCAATGTAAGCGGTGGGATAATCGGATGCTTGATTTATATCATGATTTTTGCTGCTTTTAAAAATGGCAACACAACGAAAGAAGGTAATACATGAAGAACTTTTTAGGTAATTTTAAAAAAAGAGATTTTGCTGTTATTCTTATAGCAATAGTTGCACTTGCGCTTCTAGTGTATGTTATAAGGATGACTAGAAGGCAGGAGAGTATTGACCAACAGGAGCTTGTTAATAATATTACAGAAACAACTGAAGATGCTGGGAGTGATTATGGTTCCAATGGAAGGGGTTATAGCATTATAATAAATGAAGTCGACAGTGAAGGAAATATTGAGTTGTACAATAGTGGTTCAAAGTCTGTTGATATCGGAGGGTACACTGTCTGTGTAAATGATAATTCAATTTTATTAGAAGAAGGAGCATCAATAGATTCAAAAAACTTTTATATTGTTAAAACAGGCATAAAAATTGATGCCAATGATGGAAATATAGTTAAGATATATGGCAAAAACAATGAGCTTGTTCGAGCTATAAGTGCCGGAAAATTATCGTCAGGCATCAGTTATGGTTGCCTTGTGGATGGTAGTTATGAAATGGCTTATATATCTTCATCAGTTGGTGGAAGTAATGAAGGAAGTACTGTAGTTTCTCAAGATTCTGTATGTTTCTCTGTTCCAAGTGGCTTTTATGAAGAACCATTTGATTTGGAAATTAGTGCACCTGATAATTGTAAAATATTTTATACTTTGGATGGTACTATTCCTACCACAGAATCTGAAGTGTATGCTTCTAAGATATCAATTTCAAGACCCAGTAGTTCAGATTTTGTATATGCTGTTAGTGATGGAAAGGGTTACTACCATTCTTCATTTTCGCCCAAAAAGGTTGACAAGGGCACAGTTGTAAATGCCATAGCGGTGAATGCAGCTGGCAAGGTTATAAGTACCGGTACGGCGTCATATTATATTGGGTTTAATAATGATTTGGATTATGTTGGGCTTCCTGTGATTTCTATTGAGGTTGATCCGGAAGAGATGTTTGGATTCGAATCTGGAATATATGTTCCGGGAAAGAGTTATTATGATGGTTACATTCAAGGGGACTCTTCTAAGGGAAATTATCTCAATAACAAATCCGCTAATGCCAGAATAGAATACTTTGAGTCTTGCAAAGATTTGACTTATTCAGATGAGGTTACTATTTCGATAATTAACGATGAACGAAGAGGATCTGAACAAAAATCTTTGGCTATAAAGGCAAAAAATACGTTTCCTATAGGAACAGGTATAGAAAAGTTCCTGAACAGTTCTTCTAACTCACTTGTTCTTTTGGCTGGAGGAACCGATAGTTCTGCCAAGATAAGGGACTTTTTTGTTAAAGGGATTCTTGAGAATTCTAATGTAATTAATCGAGATTATCAGCCGTGCATTGCATTCATAAATGGCGAGTATTGGGGAATGTATATTCTTGCGACTAATTATGATGAGCATTTTTTTAAAGACAATTATGGTATTACAGATAAAGTTATAACTGTGGAATCTGATTATAATATACCTTCATCCTATTCAGAATTCTATAATTATGTCATCAGTACCGATTTTTCAGATGCCGAGAATTATAGGACGATTCAGAGCATGATGGATGTAGACAATTATATTGAGTTTATGTGTGCAAATGTCTTTATCGGTAATACTTTGATGAATAGGAATATTAGTGCTTGCGTTTTCAGAACACAGGGAAATACAGGAAAGAATTTTAACGATGGTAGATGGAGATGGGCAATTAATGATGTTGATTGTACTCTGGCCAATGCTAATAGTTTTATCGATCCTTATACAAAGGGTGATTATTCCGCTGCAATTATGAATACTTATCTTTCTCCCGGAATACGTGATAATGCTTTTTTTAATTCATTATTACAAAATAACTCATTTGCTAAAAAATATGAGGAAACAATGGATAGTCTTATCGAGAAATGCTTTACTCAGGAGCTGGCAGTTGAGGTATTAGGTGAGCTTGAGCAGAATATTTCTAGGGCGGTGTATGCTACAACTCTTCGATTTACTTCAAGTGAGGTAAACCATTTTAGTAATGAATCTAAAAAAATCGCTAGTTTCTTTGCTACGAGAAGAGAATACCTTGACATGTATACTGATGAATACATTAGAGCAAAGGGTAAGGTGGCAGGTAGAATAACTCCTGAAAACACATCAACAGAAGAAGTAAGTGAAGAATATACAGATGAAGCAGCAGAAGCAGCGTCTGAAGAAAGCATCACAAAGTCAAACTGATAATGGAGATGTTACTTATAATGATGGAATTGATTAGAAAGTACGATTATAAGATTTATTTTGAAATATTTAGAAAAATAGATAATAGAACTATCAGAAAAGTGCTGTATATCGTTTTGGCACCTGTTTTATTTGTATGTGGATTGGTGAATTTTGTTTATGAACATACTATAGACAAAATTATAGTAAAGAAAGAATTATCAGATTTTCATACAAGGGAGTATAAGTATCAATTATCATTTGTAGCCTGTGTTCTTAATGAGGCCAGATATATAGAAGAATGGATTGAATTTCATAGAATTGTCGGTGTTGATAAATTCTATATATTTGATAATGGAAGTACTGATAATACAAGGGAACTTCTACAGAAATATATAGACAAAGGGATTGTAGATTACGAGGTCTTCCCAGGTAAGGGCAAGCAGCTTGATATGTACTATGCCGGACTTAAGAAGTGCAGGAAAGATACTAAGTATGTAGGCTTTATTGATCTTGATGAATTTGTTGTTCCTACTGATAGAAACAAAAATCTTGTGGATGTTCTGGATGAAAGGTTTTCGCATTTTGCCAATATGGCTGCACTTTCAATGAACTGGCTTGTCTTTGGCTCTTCAGGGCATAAAACAAGGCCGGAGGGACTAGTTATTGAGAATTATCTTAACAGAGCTGAGTATGATTCCACAACAAACCGTCTTTTGAAATTTATTGCAAATCCCAGGCTTATAAAGGGATGTCTCACCAGTCCTCATTTTGCGTATCTTCGTAATAAGAGCCTTAAACAGCTTAACGAAAAGGGAATTGAAATTGATTCACCCTGGAATGATTATCCAAACAATACATATGACTTCATCAGAATCAATCATTATTACGGCAAATCTGAGGAAGACTGTAAAGCGAAGTTTAACCGAGGCAATGTCAGCAGACCTGATTACATAAAAAGAAAGTGGGATCAGTTTGTGTTGTATGATAGAAATGAAGTATACGACGACCGTATGCTGAGCTATGTAAACGAAGTTAAAACGGCTTTGGATAACAGAGGATAATGATTTCTATGAAAAAAGAGTATAAGGTTTCAATTATTGGCCTTGAGATAGGCAATGACAATTTGGGATGTGTGGCTCTTACATATTCTTTCCTGAATATTTTGGGACAGATTGGAAGAGAACTGGGTGCTACCATGAAAGTCACTGCTGTTAGTTATTCGGATGAGAAGTACCAATGTGATGATGTAATAAAAAGCTTTGATGTTATAAGGGTACATCCAAAGCAGATCAGTTTCTGGAAAAATCTTAAAAGGAATTTTAAGGCGGCTGATATTATTTTTGATTTTACATTAGGTGACAGCTTTTCCGATATTTATGGTGCGGAGCGCTATATAAAGACCAATCTGCTGAAGATGTCTGCTGAGAAATATAATTCAAGGTTCGTTCTTGGTCCCCAGACCTATGGACCATATGAAAAGGGATGGGCACAGAAATGGGCAGCAAAGATTATATGCAAAGCGTATAAGGTTTACTCAAGGGATATGCAATCTGCAGAAGTCATAAAGAAAATGTGCGGAAGAGATCTCAGTGTAGTTACAGACGTGGCTTTTGGTCTTCCTTTTACGAGGAAAGAGCTTGGCAATTCTGATAAGATCAGAATTGCGTTTAATCCTTCCGGGCTTCTTTGGAGGGGCGGGTATACAGGTGATAATCAGTTTGGATTAACTATTGATTATCAGGAATATTGTAAAAAAGTAATTGAAAAACTTAGTACTGATCCTCGTTATGAAGTATATTTGCTTACTCATGTTGGAGCCAAAAATGAGGCTACAGAGAATGACTACGAAATATGTAAAAAGCTACATGAGTTGTACCCTAATACAATAGTTATAGAGGGTATAGATAGTCCTATAATTGCAAAGAATTATATTTCTGCCATGGATGTATTGATTGCGGCGAGAATGCATGCCACAGTTGGAGGTGTTTCATCAGGCGTGGCAACTATCCCTGTAGCTTACAGCAGAAAATTCATGGGGCTATTTTATAATATTGGATACAATTATGTTCTGGATGTAAAAGAACTGGATACTCAGAAGGCTGTTGATCAGACTCTGAAATGGATTACCGACTACAAGGAACTTGAAAAAGGAGCTGCTGCTGCCAAAGATTTGGTTCAACAAAAACTCCGGATGTTTACTGAAGATTTGATTAGTATTTTTAAGGCGATTTAATTCATGGATAAATGTGCAAATAAGTATACTGAATATTGTTCCGCCTGTGGACTGTGTCAGGGAAAAGGAAAGGCGAAACTTGATCTTGTAGATGGGCTTTTACAGCCAACTTTTTTATCAGACGATAAAAGTTTTTTTGACAAGGTTTGCCCTATATCCGGATCAGCTTATGAAATTCAGCCCGAATGGGGAAACTACATTAGTGTAATGGTTGGACATTCAACTGATTCCGAAGTCAGGTATAATGCTTCCAGTGGTGGAGTTATTACAGCTATAGCCACCTATCTTCTTGACAAGAAGCTTATTGACGGAGTTATCCATACCGGTAAAGATGAGTCCAAGCCCTGGAGAACCAGAACTTATTGCAGCACTTCGATAGCTGATATAAATGCAAGATGTGGTTCAAGGTATTCCCAGTCCATGCCTTTGGCAGACATTTTTGATCTGACACAAGAGGGGAAAAAGTACATATATATAGGGAAACCTTGTGACGTGCTTGCTCTTCATAATTACTTTAAAGTTGAGCCGGAATTTAAGAAGAGATTCCTGTGCACAATATCATTTTTCTGTGCTGGTGCTCCCAGTGAGAATGCTCAGATGAAACTCCTTGGTGCCCTTAATTGTAAACCGGAGGATTGTGCAGATTTAAGATACAGAGGAAATGGATGGCCAGGATTTGCCACTGCTGTAAGAAAAGATGGCTCTGATTCCCACATGACATACGATGAATCCTGGGGAAAGATTCTCGGAAGGGATATACGTAAATCCTGTAAATTCTGTATGAACGGCACAGGTGAGCCTGCGGATATATCCTGTGGAGATGCATGGTACTCAAAAGAGGACGGTAGCCCTGATTTTTCTGAGGGTGACGGAAGAAATATTATTTTTACCAGATCTGAAGCGGGAGATAAGATCCTCAAGGAAGCTTTGAAACACGGTTATGTAAGTGCTTTGGATTACAGCAGTGAAATTGATAAGTTTAAGAACATTCAGAAGTTCCAATATGAGAGGAAGGCCACTATGCTTGAAAAGTGCCTGGCTCTTAAGGTTATGTTCAGAACTGCACCATCATATTCATACAAATCTCTGACAGAAGTTGCAGGAAAAGCAAAAGACATATCAGTGAAGAGAAAACTGGTTATTTTCCTTGGAACAATTAAGCGGATAGCTAAGGGCAAGATTTAAGCAATTATTTAAAGGTGTTAGCATGTCGGATTTTGAGATATCGCTTATCATTTCAGCCTATAACGAAGAGGCTTCAATCGGACAATGCCTGAATTCGGCTATCAGTCAAGATTTTGATAGCTATGAGATAATTATTGTGGATGATGGCTCATCGGATAATACCGGCGAAATTTGCAGAGAATATGAAAAATTATGTGATAAAATCCGCTATTTTTGCATAGAAAATAGTGGTATTTCCTTTGCAAGGAACTATGCAATTTCTAAGAGTAAAGGGAAATATATTGCTTTTTCGGATGCTGACGATGTTTTTGCGCGTCAGTATCTTTCTTTTATGTATGAGCTTATCAAGCAATATGATGCTGATATGGTAATTAATGACACTTTCAGGGGATTCAGGGGGGATGAATTTAAGCCATATATCACGCAGGATTCGGGATTATATGATTGGCGTTCCTTGATGTACGTGAAATTACATACTTATTATCCTCAGCATCAGGTTTTTGGAAAACTCTTTAAACGAAATATTGTTGAAAAAGCTAAGTTCCCTGAAGGCCATGTTATAGAAGATTTCTTCATTTTTCCTGAGTATTGCTATCTTTCTTCCAGAATTATATATAACAGGTCAAAACTTTATATGTATTGTCTTGATAAAGCGGGAAGCATTATGCGAAGCAAAAAGACTGATTCCCTGGTTAGCGATCAGCTTCTGGCTGCAAAAAGGTGGGTTACTTTTTTTGAAGATAAGGACGTAGGAATTCGGAATCTTTCAGCCCAAAATTATCTGGAAAAGTTATTTGTGGCATATGCTTCACTAGATAGTGGCATGGTTACAGGGGACATAAAGGGGCTTCGCGTCTATGTAAAATCAGAGCTGAATGATGCGTACAGATTGTTTTTTGAAGAAATAAATACGTTGGAAGGGGTTTCTAATAACAGATTGCGCTTTCTTATAAAGCCAAAGTATTATCTTATGAAGCATTTTATGCCAATGGTAAAATACTGGTACAAATTGTATTGGAAAATATCTAAAAAGGCTCATTTCGGGGATCATATTTAATGAAATTAAACAGAACAAAAAATGCAGTACGAAATTCAATCTACGGAAGTATCAACTTTGTTTATACTACAATAGCGCCATTTATAATGCGCACAATCATGCTGTATTATCTTGGAGTGGGGTATACCGGTCTTAACGGGCTTTTTGCTTCAATACTGCAGGTTCTTAATTTGACAGAACTTGGTGTGGGGCAGGCTATGAATTATAGCATGTATCGTGCCATTGCAGACGACGATGATGACAGAATATGTGCGCTCATGAAGCTGTACAGGAAGTATTACCGTATCATAGGATGCGTTATAGCAGTAATTGGCCTTTGTATTCTGCCCTTTGTTCCCAAACTTATCAAAGGAAGTGTACCTGAAGGCATAAATATTTTTATTCTCTACCTTTTGAATCTGATGGCAACTGTTTGCAGTTATTTCCTATTTGCTTACAGGAACTGTTTGGTGTCATCTTTTCAGAGAACTGATATTACCAGCAAGGTTACGATGGGAGTAAATACAACCACATATATACTTCAGGCTATCGTACTCATTTTTTTTAGAAATTATTATCTGTATTTGATTCTGGCTCTTTTGTCACAGCTATTGATCAATATAGGCATGGCAATCATTACAACAAGGATGTTCCCAAAGTATCATCCTGAAGGAGAACTATCAAAAGAACACGTGGAGTCAATTAATCGTAGAGTGAGGGATGTGTTTACTTCAAAGCTTGCTGCAGTCGTAATGAAATCTGTGGATCC
>JAEEGL017154752.1_pt1 | contig 29778 bp, 22 predicted proteins | sample 9134231 | NCBI WGS metagenome assembly JAEEGL01 (sample SAMN16246548, study PRJNA631951) | gut metagenome | biome: gut microbiome; feature: rumen; material: fiber-attached | host: Bos | place: Iran: Karaj | collected 2018-10
GAAGTATCCCCATCCACCACGACGCTGGCGCCGATGAGCGGTTCGCCGTAGTCATCCGTGACGGTACCCGTGATGGTCCGGTTCTGGGCCAGGGCGAGTCCGCCTGCGATGAACAGTCCCAGCACGGCCGAAAGGGCACGGACCAGGACTTTCTGAAGTTGGAAACTCATAGGGTTTTGTTAGTTGGTTGAAAATGTGTTGGTTATAGTCTTTCGTAATTCTTGCTTCGCAAAAAGTCCATAAAGATACTCTTTTTTTGTCAATTCCCGAAGGGAACCAGCTCCTTTTTTTGGGCTTTGATCCGGAGGACTTCCTCCGTCGGCTTCCCGTCTACACGGGGCTGCAAGGCGAATTCCACCGAGTCCAGACCTTCGGGCATCGTGAATTTCACGTGGATCGTATCCCGCTGGTCCGCCTTCATCTTGCCGGGCTGACGCATCCGGACATAGGGCTTCCATCCGTCCGGAATGTCGAAGGTGATGACGGCCTTCCGGTCGTTCCCGTTGCCGTGCCGGAAAAAGAAATCGCCGGTCTCTCCCGGGCGGAGCCGCCCGTAACTCAGCACTTTATGGCTCATGTACAGTCCTTCCCCGAAGGCATAGGGGCGGTCTTCCTCGATGGGATGGTTGAAGCCGGTGACCTGTCCCTTGATGGCGAAGGTACGGACCTTGACCGGAGAATCCTGGTACTGGACCTGGATCTCTTCCCGCATGGGTCCGGGCCGGTAGGCGGGATTGTAGGTGACTTCGAGGACTTCGTCTTCCCCCGGGGCCACCGGCTTCCGCTCGAACCGGACCTGGGTGCATCCGCAGGGCGTATAGAGCTGGGCCGGATACAGCGTGTCGGCATAGTCGTTCTTCACGACGAGCCGGATGGTCACGGGACCGTCGATTTCCAGGATTCTCCCCAGATCCGCATCCCGTCCTTCCGTGGTCCGGATGGTGCGGACTCCGTCTTTGGGTGCGCAGGCTGCCGTGAGAAGCAGCACGAGATACAAGGCTTTTTTCATCATAAACCGCTTACCGTATCATTATACAGACCGAATCCGTTCAGGACGGGACAGGCGAGGGAAGACCGGATGGAGATCCGCACCGCGTCGGCGGTGACGGTGCTTCCCAGGACGATGCGCTTGTGGCCGATGGTGGATTTGGTGCCGTTGCCCCAGGATTTCCAGGCGCCGTTCACGCGGGCCTGGATGTCAAAGCTTTCCACGCGCTGTCCCAAAGGAATATACTCCTGCAGGACGACGCGGTTGAAGGTCTTGCTGCCGGAAAGGCTGAATTCGATGTCCACGGTCTTGGCGTCGTCGTCCGTAGCGAAATAGGTGTCATAATGGCCGTCCAGCATCTTCTCCGGGCCGTATTTTTCCGGAAGGTTGCCACGGACGGACGTTGCCGTTGCGGTGGCCCCGTCGGCGAGATTGACGGCGAACACCGCCTGCCGCATCTTCGTGAATTCTTCGATGATTTTCACCTCCTTGGCATCGATGACGCCCCGGTCGGACGGGGGGACGTTCATCAGGAACACCGAGTTGCGCCCGACGCTCTTGTAATAAAGGTCCATCAGTTCCTTCGCGGTTTTCCGGCTGTCGTTCGCGCCGTAGAACCAGCCGTTGTGGTCGCCGATCTGCTGGATGGAGAAATCGCTCTCGGCCGGGCACCAGGATGCAGCGCCCTGGTCGCCCGACCCCAGATAGGACTCGTAGTTGCCGGGAAGGTTGCTCGGGGAGAGCCTCCGGCCTGCGATGTCCAGGGTGGCCCAGTCGGTCTCTCCGGCCACGCCGGCCTCGTTGCCCACCCACCGGCAACCGGGACCGCCGTTGGAGAAGATCACGCACTCCGGATTGATGTCCAGGACGGTCCGGTTTACCGCTTCCCAGTTGAATTGTCCGGCGTGGTTGCCGTCAAACCACATTTCCACGACGGGGGCGTATCGGGTCATGAGGTCCTTGAGGGCATTCTTGTACATGGTCTCGTATTCCGCCGTGCTCTTTCCGGAGACCTCGATCATCCGGTCCCAGGGAGAAAGGTAGATGCCCATGTTCACGCCGTATTTGGTGCAGGCTTCGCGGAGGGCTTGCAGCACGTCCGTATGGTTCGAGCATCCGGGATTGGCCACGTCCGTGGTACTTTCGGGATTGTCCCAGAGGCAGAATCCGTCATGGTGTTTGGCCGTGATGATGATTTCGCCGAAACCGTTGTCCCGGGCGGTTTTCACCCATTGGTCCGCGTCGATGGTTGCGGGTTTGTAGTTCTGGAGCAGCAGGCCCTCGGACCAGGCTTTCCCGTTGCAGTTGGCATTCTCGCCGTCCCAGCCGGAGAAGGTGGCCTGCCCGTAGTGGTAGAACATCAGCAGTTCCTGGCGTTGCCAGGCCAACTGGCCGGCAGTGGGCACGGCTCCGAAGGCGGCAGGGGTTCCGGGATCGGACGGAGTGGGTTCCGGCGGCGTGTTTCCGCCGGTGACGGTCACCGGGCAGGTGTCGGTGAATCCGCCGTCCACCGTCGTGACGGTGATGACGGCCTTGCCTTCCGCGACCGCCTTCACCTGACCGTCCTCTTTGCCCACGGTGGCGACGGCCTCGTTGTCGGAAGACCAGGTTACCCGGGGGTTGGTGGCATTCCTGGGCGTGATACGGGCGCCGAGGCGGAATCCGTCGCCCACTTGGAGTTCCAGACTCTCCCTGGTGACGGTTACGCCGGTGACGGCGATGGTCTTGTCATCGGTGCCGGGTGTTTCCGGCGCCTGTTTCGAGGTGCAGGTGCAGGCGGTCGTGAGGGTGATGGCCGCCCAGAGGAATTGACGAAGTTTAATCATGCAAAGCAGGTTGATAAATGTATTTGACGGCCCTGCGGGCCTTCATGGCCCGGGCGGGGACAAGGGTGAAGCCGAAATCCAGGCTGTCGGTGGACCAGACGGTCCGGGAAGGCTCGGGGCGGGAGCCCCAGCTGTCATAGCCGCCCACGCCGGAAGCGGCGCCGTCGATGCAGATTTCGGTGAAATCGCGTTCAGGGACATCGCTCAGGTGCGTCTGGTGGCGTTTGTGATATTTCTGCGCATCCGCTTCATCGTGGATGGGCGGGGTGTCGAAGTTGGTCCACTGGAAGGGCTGGCCGGACTCTTCGCTGTCCAGGTCCTCGACGCTGTGCCGGAGGACGTTGAATTCGAAGGGCTTGTCGCCGACCACGGTAAGGGCTTTCGTCGAAAGCCACTCGGTCTCCGTGTGATGGCCGGTCTCCTGCGGACGGACATATGGATAGAACTCCTTGGAGGCGGTCGTCGTGAAGAGAGACTTGAAAGTGCCGCTGTTCCGGTCGCAGTAATTCTCCACCGGGCCACGTCCAAAGTATTGGAAATCATTATCTTTTACCCGGAATCGGAAGCCGATGCGCGGAATGTCTACGGGCTTGTTTCCGGCTCCCAGGAAAGCCGCGGACACCTTGAGTAGGCCCCCGGACAGCAGCGTGTAGTCCACGGTCATGGTGCAACCGCCTGGCAGGGCATAGAGTGCCCGGATGCTTCCTTCTTCCGTCTGGACAGTGGCCTGGAAGGTTTTGGACGCCTCTTTCCAGGCATAGGCCCGGTAGGGCTGGTTGTTGCCGTAGTCATTGTCGGTCGGACCGCGCCAGAAGTTCGGGCGCAGGCCAAAACCCGGGTCGAACAGGTCGGAATTCCCGTAGGTATAGCGTTTTACGATTCCCTCGGCCTTGTCGAAGACCAGTTCGCCCCGGCCGATGGAAAGCCGGATTTCGGTCTCGTCTTCCTCTACCTCCGCCTTCCTGTGGGCTTTATAATTCTTCCGGACCCCGGTGTCTTTCAGGAGGATTTCATCCGCGGCCACGATGGCGCCCTTGCCGATCAGCGGCAGGGCCCGGGCGGTTTCCGTCTCGAAGAAGATCCGGTATTCGCCTTTTTTCTTCATTCTCCGCTCCGGCAGTTCCACGGTGAATACCTCCGTTCCCTGGGCCGGCGTGGAGAAAGTGAGTTTGCCTTTTTTCACGGTCTTTCCGTCCCGCTCGATCCGCCAGCGGACGAGGTAATCGGTCAAGTCCTTGAAGTAGAACCGGTTCGTAATGGAGAACCGGCCTTCTTCCGGGGCGACGGCGCTGATGGCGATGTCCTGGTAGACGTGCTTCACCTCGTAGTATCCCGGATGCGGGTCGCGGTCGGGATTGACCAGGCCGTTGCACAGGAAGTTGGCGTCGGACGGAGCGTCCACGCCGTAATCCCCGCCGTAGGTCCATCCTTTTTCCGGATCATACAGTCCCTGGTCCACCCAGTCCCAGATGAATCCGCCCTGCAGGTGTGTGTGGGCGTAGATCTGGTTCCATTGGAGGTCCAGCGAACCGGTGGAGTTCCCCATCGCATGGGCGTATTCGGATGGAACGACCGGCCGGCCGCTTTCCTTCTCACCCATCCGCTGGAACCATTCGGCCCCGGGGTACTGGGGAACAAGCATGTCGGTATTCCATTCCCTTTCAGCCCTTTCGTAGCAGACGGGACGGTTCTGCCCGTCCTTCTCCAGGGCCTTGAGGACCCGGTAGCCTTCATAGAAGTTCACGCCATTTCCGGCTTCGTTGCCTAGCGAGAGGATGGTTACGCACGGGTAATCGGCTGTCCGGTGATACATGTTCAGGATCCGGTCGATGTGCTTCGCCTGCCAGTCCGCGTTGTTGCCGAGGGTCCGGTCCAGCTTGTATCCCATCCCGTGCGATTCGATGTTGGCTTCGTCGTAGACATAGAAGCCCAGGCTGTCACACAGCTCATAGAATTCGCGGGGTTGGGGATAGTGGCAGGTGCGGATGGCGTTGATGTTCGCGAGCTTCATCAGCTTCAGGTCTTCCAGGATGTTCTCCCGGGTCACGTAGTGGCCGGTGTAGGGATTGTGCTCATGCAGGTTCACCCCCTTGAATTTGACCGGCTGCCCGTTCACGAGCAGGGCTTTCACGTCCCGTTCGCCATCCTTGACCGTCGTGATCTCAATGCGCCGGAATCCTACGTGGAAGCTCGTGTATTCCCCATCCACGCGGAGGAGGAGGGTATACAGTTCCGGCGTTTCGGCACTCCATTTCCGGACGTCCGGGATGGTGTCGGTCACGGTCTCGAGGTCGCCGCGGAACTCGTAGACAGCATCGGCTACCGTTTCTCCGTTGCGGTCCAACAGTTCGTAGAACACCTCGACCGGGGCCTGCGAGCGCATTCTCAGCCGGAAGATTCCCTTGGTGAGCGTGGGGTCGATGGTGGACACCACGCTGAAATCGAACCTGGCCGACGTCTTCTCGCTGGACAGGTATACGTCCCGCTCGATGCCGCTGATGCGCCAGAAATCCTGGCATTCCAGATAGGAGCCGGTAGAGTAGCGGTAAACTCTGAGTATCAGGTCATTCTCTCCCTCCTGGAGGGCCTTGGTGATGTCGAACCGGGCCAGACTCTTGGAATCCTCCGCATAACCGATCTCCTTCCCGTTCACGATGACATACGTTCCGGACTTGATGCCGGCCAGATTCAGGTATACGGTCCTTCCAGCCCATTTCTCCGGGACGGTGAACGTCCGGTGATATACGGCCGCCGGGAATACCTCCGGCAGGGAAGGCGGCTGCGGATCCTTCGGTGCAAAATCGTAGGGGATGTTGGTGTAAATGGCGACACCGTGCCCTTGAACCTCCCAGTTTCCAGGCACCTGGATGCGGTCCCAGTCCGTTCCCTTGTACCGCTCCATCTCGTGGTAATCGTCGAAATACTTGAAGTCCCACGTCCCGTTCAAATCCACGTAATTCTCGCTTTGCCGGAACCCTTTCTTCAATGCGTCGGACCGGTCGGCGAACCACACGGCCTCCGTCCTTTGGGTCTCGGCGCCCACGGAAGTGACGGACATGTTTTTCCACGAGGGAAGGGATTGGGCCGATGCCCATACCGGCAACCCGAGGGCGAAGAGAATGGTCAATCTTCTCATAATCAGTAAGTAATCGTTTCTTTCAAGCGGATATCCTCGGAGGAGGCACCCACTTCCAGGATGAAGTCGCCGCGCTCGACGACGGTCTCACCGGCCGCATTGACAAGCGAGAATGCTTCCGGTCCGAGTTTCAGGGTGACGGGGACGGTTTCGCCGGCTTTGATGAAAACGCGGTCGAATGCCCGCAGCTGCTTGCGCGGGCGGACCGTCGAAGCCAGGGGGTCGATGACATAGAGCTGGACCACCTCGTCGCCGTCCCGGGAACCGGTGTTCCTGACCTGGACGGTCACCTCCACCTCCGGAACGCTTCCTGAGACGGAGAGGCCGGAATACTCGAATGTGGTGTAACTCAAACCGTAACCGAAAGGATAGAGCGGGTCGGCGGACATTTCGACATAGTCGTGTCCGCGCGGATTCTTCTTGTTGTAATAGACCGGAAGCTGACCCGCGTCGCGGGGAACGCTCACCGGAAGGCGCCCGGCAGGGTTGTAATCCCCGAACAGGACATCGGCGAGGGCCGTGCCGCCTTCACCGCCGGGGTACCACATGGTCAGGAGGGCGTCGGCCTTTTCGGAAGCCCAGTCCTTGTCCAGCGGACGTCCTTCAACGTACACGACGACGACGGGTTTCCCAACCGCGCGCACCGCCTTCAGCAGTTCGCTCTGCAAGCCCATCAGTTCCAGCGAAGCCCGGTCGAACCCTTCACCGGCCTCCATGTCGGAGACGGAATCTTCGTCCACGACGGCGGCGCCGGTGTCGATGTATTTCGTCCGGAAGTCGCGGGCGGAGGAACCGCCCACCACGACCACGGCGACATCGGACAGCATCGTGGCGACGAGGGCCTGGGCGATCTGGCTGTCCCGGGTGTCCCGGATGGCGCAACCCTTGACATACCGGACGTTGATCCCCTTGGCCTCAAGACCTTCCCGCATCGTAACCACATGGTCCTCCGCCTGCGGGGCGGTATAGTCGCCGAGCTGATTGTACTGATTGTCGGCGTTCGGGCCGATCAGGGCGACCGTCATATCCTTCTTCAGCGGCAGGATGCCGTTATTCTTCAGGAGGACAACCCCTTCCCGGGCGGCCTGTGCGGCTGTTTCGATGTGCTCGGGGGTCCGTACCAGACCGGCGGCCTCGGTTTCGTCGATATAAGGGTTGTCAAACAGACCCGCTTCGAATTTCCGGATCAGCACGCGCTTGACGGCCCGGTCCAGGACGGCCATGGACAGGCGACCGCTTTCCACGGATTCCTTGAGCAATGCATAGCAGTTCGCCCCCAGGTCCACGTCCACGCCGGCCGTCAGCGCCATTTCGCCGGCTTCCTGCTTGGACGCGGCGACCTTGTGGTCGCGCGCAAGGCCGTCGATACTCTCCAGATCGCTGACCACAAATCCATTGAACTTCCACTCGTCCCGCAGGACGCCGGTCAGGAGCTCGGGGTTGCACGTAGTCGGAATGCCGTCGAGGGAATTATAGGAAGTCATCACGGACAAGGCGCCTGCGTCGATGGCGGCCTTGAAGGTCGGGAGGACATTCTCCCGGAGGTCACGCATCCCGATGATGGACGGATTGCCGTTGTGGCCTCCCTCCGGAACCCCGTAGGCGACAAAATGCTTCAGGGTGGAGATGACTCCCCGGGAAGAGGTTCCACGTACCATCGCGGAAGCCATCTGCGAGGTCAGATGCACGTCCTCGCCGTAGGTCTCTTCCACGCGGGACCAGCGCGGCTCCCGGGCTAGGTCGATGACCGGACCATACCCGATGGTCGCCCCCTGTGCCTGCAGTTCGGTGCCGATGATGCGTCCTACTTCCTCCACCAGTTCCGTGTCCCAGGTGGACGCCAGGCCAATCGAGGTGGGAAACACCGTCGTTCCGATGGCCATATGCCCGTGCGGCGCCTCTTCGGCCAGCATGATGGGGATGCCCAGCCGGGTGGAGTCTATCGCATACCGCTGAAGGGCGTTGTACGCCTTTGCCGCGAGTGTCGGGTCCAGGCCGGTCTCCAAGGTCTTTTTCGTCCACGGATCGGCCCGGAAAGTGGCCCAGAGCATGCCTCCGTGCTGTTGCTGGATGAATGCGCGGTACTGGTCGGAAATGGTCACGCTGTCCGCCGACACTTTGTCGTACATCGGCCATCCCAGCGGACAGAGCAGCTGTCCCAGCTTCTCGTCGACGGTCATTTTCTTCAGCAGGGCCTCTGCGCGAACCTCCGCGCTGCGGCCAGCCTCCTTGTATGCAGACGGATTGCCGTTACAGGCGCTCAGGGCCATGGCGGCGGCAAGGAGATAGGCGAAATGGATGCGTTTCATCGTAGTTGGATCAATTCTACAAAGATAGTCAAAAAGAATGATTATCTTTGTAGATACAATAAAACAAGGAGTATGTCCAGAAGAAAAAGCCATGGCGGGAGAATCGCACCGCCGAGGGGCCGGAAAAAGAAAATCCGGATCGTTCCCGAGTATGAAGGAACGGCGATGATGTCCCGGGAAGGATTTGTGTTCGTGCGCATCGAGGGGCAGGAGGAGGACGTTTTCGTCAAGGCGTCCAAGACCCGGGGCGCCCTGCACGGAGATACCGTGCGGGTTGCTGTCACCCAGGAGAAGGAGGGCAGCATCAAGCGGCGCAGCGGCGAGATCATCGCCATTGTGGAGCGCAGCAAGAAGCCTTTCGTGGGTATCCTCCATATCGTCGGGAAGCAGGCCTGGGTGCTGATGTCTTCCAAGACGATGCCTTATGACATTTCTGTGCCCATTCCCGAGGGTGGCGTGCGCGGCATGAAGGTCGCGGCCGTCGTGGATGGATGGGAGCGGGGCGAAACCGGCCCTCACGGACATGTGGTGGATGTCCTGGGCATGCCGGGCGAGAACAATACCGAGATGCATGCCATCCTGGCGGAGTTCGGCCTGCCCTACAAGTTCGAAAAGGCCGTGGAGAACGCGGCTGACGAGATTTCCGATGCCATCACCGACAAGGACCGCGCGGGCCGCAAGGACTTCCGCAAGGTGCTCACTTTCACCATCGACCCTGCCGACGCCAAGGACTATGACGACGCCCTGTCGTTCCGCAAGCTGGACAACGGCAACTACGAAGTGGGTGTCCATATCGCCGATGTTTCTTACTATGTGAAGCCGGGATCGCCGGTGGACGCCGAGGCACAGGCCCGCGGCACTTCCGTGTATCTGGTGGACCGTACCGTTCCCATGCTCCCCGAAAAACTCTCCAACAAACTGTGCTCCCTGCGCCCGAACGAGGAGAAACTGACCTTTTCCGCCGTTTTCGAGATCACCCCGCTGGCCAAGGTCCTCAATCCTTGGTTCGGACGGACGGAGATCATCTCCGACTACCGCTTCTCCTATGAACTGGCCCAGGCTATCATCGACGCCGGGGACAACGCGATGGTCGAGTCCTTCGGTGAAGGTTCCGAGTGCGGCATCGTCCCGGACGAGGTGAAGGAAGCCGTCCTCATCCTGAACAAACTGGCCCTGAAACTGCGCAAGAAGCGTTTTGCCGCCGGTGCCGTGAGTTTCGACCGGCCGGAGATGAAAGTGGAGATCGACGAGTACGGGAAGCCCGTTTCCGTGCACCAGAAATACTCCAAGGAGGCCAACTGGCTCATCGAGGAGTTCATGCTCCTGGCGAACAAGAATGTCGCGGAGTTCGTCGCTTCGGACGGCAAGATGGGCGGCAAGGCCGTGAAGAATCCCAAGACCTTCGTCTACCGCGTCCATGATGAACCCAACCTGGAAAAGGTGACCGGTCTCCGCGAGTTCGCCGGCAACCTGGGCTACAAGATGGGGCCCATCGGCAGCGGCAAGGATATCGCGCTGTCTCTCAATAACTTACTCTCTGACGTCAAGGAGAAGCCCGAACTCGGCGCCATCCAGATCCTGGCGCTCCGCTCGATGGCCAAGGCCTGTTACAGCACTGACAACATCGGCCATTACGGCCTGGCATTCAAGTTTTACACGCATTTCACCTCCCCGATCCGCCGCTATCCCGACCTGATGGTCCACCGCCTGCTGGCGATGTATCTCCGCGGGGCGGATTCCCAGTCGCTGGACTACTATACCGCGCAGTGCAAGCACGCCTCCGAACGTGAGGTCGTCGCTGCCGAGGCTGAGCGCGAGAGCATCAAGTACAAGCTTGTGGAGTTCATGGAGGACAAGGTGGGCCAGGAGTTCGACGGCCACGTGTCCGGTGTCACCCAGTGGGGCATCTATGTGGAGATCGAGCCCACGAAGATCGAGGGCATGATCCCTTACCGAACCATCCGGTCGGACTTCTATGATTTCGACGAAGAGCACTATCGCGCCGTCGGCCGTCGCCATCACGGCGTCATCAAGCTCGGCGACCCGCTCCGCATCCGCGTGAAAGGCACCAACCTGGAGCAGAAGCTCCTGGACTACGAGCTGGTGGAACCGGAGATGGAGAATGTGCCGGCGCCCTCGGAGGATGAATACATCGAATCGCTCGTGGACGCTCCGATGCCGCCACGCCCGCGCAAACCGGCCCGGGCACCCCGCAAAGGTGCCTTGAAGGCCGAGCGCGAGCGGCTGAAAAAGGGCCGTCGCTCATGAACAGGGTTGATTCGTCGAATAGAAATGATTGATATTTAATACTTTATTGATTATTGCCTAGTCTTTTTGGACTAGGCAATATTGATTAAGTCGCAGATATACAGGTGTTTTCATTTCACGGTAAAAATGGATGTCCTCATGTCTTTTTCAGCGTGAGATGGAGAAACTTGGCTATTTGTTCCGGAGGGGCATCGATGGAGCGCTGAAGGAAGAGTAACAGTTCGACTTTCTCGTCGATGGACAAGGCTAGGAGATCGTGGATGTTCTTCAACTTTCCTTCCCGCAGCAGAAGGGTGGTCATTTGATTATAGCATACGTCGGATTTACCGACAAAGTGCTCTTTCATGTCGTACTCGCTGCCCGTGGTCGAATGTACTGCCGTCAATAGTTTCTCATAGCTTCCGAAGCATTTGATGGTGGCCTGATAATCAATTACGTTGTAGGTAGTAATGATGAAATCGGTCAGTTGGAGCCTTTCTTTTCGGTCAAGCGGCTGGAACAACCGTTCCAACTGAGGATAGCTCATCGGTTTTCCCGCCTTGAATTGAGCCCTGACTTCCTTGACGGCTTTTTGGAGCGGCCAACGGGCATTCCGGATGACCAGTTTTTCGGAGAAGGGGTGGTCGGACCCGGCATAAGCCAGGTAGTTCCAGCGGTATTCTTCCGCCTCCTTGACCAGTTTGCGCTCGACAGGATTGTTCACCACATAGATGAGGTTGGATCGGGCTTTCTTCTCCTCGAATTTGGGTGCCCGTCCATAGGGACCTTCGAAAACGGCGCCTTTCCTGTGGAAACGTTCGTTATGTTTTCGTGAAAAGGAGGTGTTCGTTTCGCACTTGAACCGTTCAAGGTTTTCCTTTCGGTCCGTCATGACGGAATCGTGGACATGGTCCGGCATCTGACACATCGCAAACACTTTGACATGGTGTTTCCGCGCCAAGGTGCAATAGTGCGTAAAATAGACGAGGTGATCGCTGTATGTATAGAACAGGACACCGTTGTCGTTCGTCCTCTGATAACAGTGGGTCAATGTATTCTGGTAAAACTTCCGACGCTTCATACCTCTCGACTGCTTATGGGATCAAGACTGGATCCCAATTGCAAATGTCGGTAGGTTTTAGGGAAAAAACAAGGGAAGAAGAATTGAAAATACGACCATTTGCCTGTCGAATGGAACGACCTGATTGTCTGCTACTTACATAATATTGCATAGTCAAAATAGACTAGGCAATATTGTTTAAATGCCTGGATTTCAAATGGTTCCATTCGACGGGGTGAAACGGAGGAGGAGAGTCCCGGACCTACTTGAACGCGTTCTCGCTGAGGCCGGAGCCGGCGAGGCCGAGGTCGGCGAAGAAGGCGGGGACGGGACGTCCGAGGAGGGTATCCACGTACAGTTTGGCGATATACTGGCTCAGCATGAAGCCGTGGCCGCGCATGCCTACGAACAGGCCGGCGGCCGGGTCCACGATGTAGCGCGGTTCCGTGTAGTAGCCGCACCAGGTGGCCTGGAGGCTCATTCCGCGGAGCTGCGGAATCCATTCGGTGAAGACCTCGGTGGCGATTTCCAGGAAGGCCTGCGTGTTGACCTTCAGGTTCTTGCCGGCCTCGGCCGCGTCGGTGGCGGGGGAGGCGCAGCCGATGATCTGGCCGGTAGAAGCGAGTTGCTGGCCGTACACGGCGGAGAATCCCTTGTAGTGGCGGCGGTCAATCAGCATGTCCAGCGAGTCACCGTCCTTTCCGATGAGCGGTAAGCGCTTGGTGATGAAGGCCTGGTGGCGGACCGGGAAAAGTCCGGTGTCAATGCCCAGCATCCGGGCAAACTTCTCCGCGCCGGCGCCGAGGGCGTTCACGAAGATGGCTGTCTTGAACTTGCGGTACCGTCCGTCGGATGCCCGCACCGTGACCAGATAGTTCTTGCCGTCCTTTGCCACATCCACAAGCTCCGTATCCTCCATCACCTGGCCGCCCAGGCCGATGCCGATCTGGCGGACCGTGTCGATGGTCTTGCCGGGACTGGCCTGCCAGCAGTCATTGGAAATAAGGGCGTGCGAGTAGATGTCCAGATCCGGGTTGATGTACGGGGAAATCTCACGGGCGAAATCCTTTTTCTCGATCATGTAGGCGTCGGACCAGGCGCGGGAGGCGTCCAGGCTCTTGTACGTGGCCTCGTCGTGGACGAAGTTCACATACCGCGTCATCTTGAAGTCGATGTCGTGAGAGGCATTCAACTCTCTGAATATCTGTAGGTTGCCATTTGCGATTTCCGCGAGGGCGGGAACGGAGAAGGCGGGACGTCCGCCGGCGATGCAACGCCAGGAACTTCCGTGCTCCTTGTTTACGAGCACCGGCTTCAGGCCCGCTTCGGACAAGTAGCGGAACAGAGCCGTGCCGGCCATGCCGCCGCCGGCGACGAAGGCGCCCACTTCCACAGCTTCCGCCTTGGAGAACTGCGGGGAAGTGACGAGGGTATGGGCCCCCTGGATATTGCATACGTTGCCGATTTCAACGAGGTTCGCCATCGGTCCACGCGGGGTGAATTCTCCGGTCACTTCGATGCCGTGTGCCCGCAGGACCTGCTTGGCACGCGGGAGGCAGCGGGAACCGCGGCACGGGCCCATGCCCAGCCGGGTGACATGCTTGAGTTCCTGTGCAGTGATACTCTTGCGACCCTTCAGCGTTTCCAGCAACTCCTTGAGACTTACATCCTCACAGTGACAGACATAGGTTTCGGAACCGTCGGCGTCGCAGGGAACCATCTGCAGCGGCTCGGGATAATTCTCTTTCAGGACGAAGCCGCGGGCATCGGTCAAGTCGCCGTCCAGCCGGGTGGCCTTGACCACGGCGATGTTCGTCTTGTTGGGCTTCCGCATCACGCGCTCAATCTCGCCTTCTCCCACCTTGGCGCCGTTGTCATCCACAAGGAAAACTTCCTTGGCGCCTTCCGGCAGGTTGAATTCCAGCGGGAGGAAGAGCTGGTTCCGGTCCTTCCGGTAGCCGAAGATGGCGAGACCCGGGCACTGCGCCACGCACTCCATGCAGCCGATGCACTTGTCATAGTCGATGACCGGCGTGACGGAGGTGGAACTCTTGGTGATTGCACCCTGCTTGCAGGAGAAGGAGCACGGGTTGCAGGCAAAGCCGTACAGGCAGTCGGCAATGACGAAACCCTTCGACGCCATCCTCTCGGCGGATGGCTTCCGGGGCTCGTCCAGCAGGCGGACGGGACGCTGCTGGGAGTCGATATAGTCCTTGGAGATGGTCAGGTAGGCGTTGTAGTCGACACGCTTCCCGAGTTCCATCATCACTTCATAAGCGCACTGGCGGCCGCGGAGGACGGCGGAGGTCCCCTCGCCGATCCGGACGGCGTCACCTACGCCGTGGCAGGCGCGGCCGAATACCTCGGCCCCCTTGCGGAGCAGCTGGTTGTCGGGCAGCAGGCCCGTGCAGATGTTGATGCAGTCGATTCCGTCGATGCGGACTTCCGTGCCCGGGATGGGCTTGAAGTTCTCGCACCGGGCGATGACGGCGCCCACGATGCCGGTGCGGTCCTCGTTCGGAATGGCTTCTACGAGGGTATAGGCGGTCAGGATGGGGATGCCGAGCCGGCGGACGCGGTTCGCCTGGACGGGGAAACCGCCCTCGTGGGGCATGGCCTCGATGATGGCCTTGACCTTTGCCCCGGCCTGCATGGCCTGATAGGACGTGAGGTAGCCGATATTGCCGGCACCCACGGTGAGGATGCTCTTTCCGAGGAGGGTGAACTCCGTATTCATCATCCGCTGCACGACCGCGGCGGTGTAGACGCCGGGCAGGTCGTCATTCTTGAAGGCGGGCATGAAGGGGAGCGCGCCGGCGGCGACCACGAGCTGGTCCGCATCGACATAGAAGATTTCCTGCGTGGCTACGTTTTTGACAGCCAGGCGTTTCCCTTCCAGGATATCCCACACGACGCTGTCCAGGAGGATTCCCTCCCGGGAGTCGCCGGCGAGGGTTTCGGCGATGTCGAAGCCACGCATGCCGCCGAACTTCCTTTCCTTCTCGAAAAAGAAGAACTGGTGCGTCTGCATCCGGAACTGGCCGCCGATGTGGCTGTTGTTGTCGATGACCAGGTTATCTACCCCGGCCTTCCGGAGTTCCTCGCGGACGGCAAGGCCGGCCGGACCCGCGCCGATGATGGCGACGCTGGTCTTGTAGACCTTCTTGGGCGTTTCCACCGTTTCGGCGGTGGCTTCGACCTCGGAGAAACTTTCGATCCCGGAGCGGTGCACTTCGCGGACACCGTCCACCAGGGTGATGCAGATCCGGCGGATGTGTCCGTCCACGACCATCTCACAGGCGCCGCACTTGCCGATGCCGCACTCCATCGTGCGGTTGCGGTCTTTCAGGCTGTGGTGATGGACGGGAAAACCCGCCTGGTGCAGGGCGGCCGCAATGGTCTGCCCCTTCTGTCCGGTGACGGTATGTCCTTCGAAAACAAACGAATGCAGGTCCTCCTTCGGAATGTCGAGGATCGGATGCTCCGTAATCTTGTACATAATGATGTGGTTAGATGGTTCCGTTTAATGATTGTGGGGATAAAGATAACAATTCTTAACGGAAATCAGCGAAAAAACGATGGATTTTAACGGGCTTCAACCGAACACTTCCCGCAGGACCGCGAGCGACTGCACGCGGATGGCGGACTCGGTGTGATACTCCAGATAGCGGAGAATATCTTCGCAGAGGGCGTTCCGCTCCTCGCCCCGCAGGGGGATGAGCATCGACTCCGAAAATCCGGCGCTCAGGAACGGTTTCAACTGCTGCAGGTGCTTTTCGGCGAAGGGGGCGACATCCTCGAAAGTAGGCCGGAAGCCCAGGGCATCGGCGAACTCGAGCAGGAAGCGGATGTGGAAGTTGGAAAAATCGTTCTCCAGACCGTCCAGGGTGAGGATGCTCCGCACGCACCAGGGAAACAGGCCGTCCTCCATCTGCCCGTCCTTGACGGTGCGCAGCAGCACCTCCGACAGGAACAGGCTCATCGTGTTCTTGTACAGATTGTTCCGGATTCCGTTCAAGGGATCCCGTGCCGTCAGGTTCCGGGCCGACCATAACGTCGATTTCGGATTCGGGACGATGTCCATCTCCAGGATGTTCATCGGCAGCAGCAGGGCCATCCCCGCCTTCTTGCCGACACGTACGAGGAACCCCCTCCGCCCGTACGCTTCCGACAGCGTATGCACCACGACCGAGTTTTCCCCGAACTTCGTATGTCCCAGCACGATGGCCTCGATGTTCTCCGTCATGCCCCTCCTTCCGTCATTTCAGTGTCTTCAGGAATTCCGCCATGGCGCGGAGGGCTTTGCCGCGGTGGGAGATGGCGTTCTTCTGCTCTTCGGTGATTTCGGCGGCGGTGACGTCGTAGCCGTCCGGAATGAAGACCGGGTCGTAGCCGAAACCGCCTTTCCCGGCCTTCCGGCGGGCGATCTGCCCCTCCATGACACCGTCGAAGAAATGCTTCTCCCCGTTCAGGATCAGGGTGACGGAAGTGCGGAAACGGGCCTTCCGGGTCGCTTTGGGGGTGTCGATTCCGAAACTCCGGGCGACGGAGGCTTCATGTTCCCGGCGGGCCATCTCGGAGAGGAGTCTGGCGATGTTGTCGGCCGGGTTCTTCTGCGGTCCGCCATAGCGGGCCGTGTGGACGCCGGGTTCGCCGCCCAGGATCTCGACCTCCAGGCCGGTATCGTCGGCAAAGCAGTCCATGCCGGTCTTGTCATAAATGAACTGGGCCTTCTGCAGGGAGTTGGCCCTCAGGGTGTTCCCGGTTTCGGGGATATCTTCTTCAATGCCGGCCTCAGCGGGGATGACCAGTTTGAAACCCTTGCCCAGGATCTCCTGCGCTTCGCGCAGTTTCCCGGGATTGCCGGTGGCAAAAACGATCTTCATCATGCGCATGCTCTTAACCTCGCAAAGATACTCCATTTTTTCGTAACTTTGTCTCGTGGCACGCACTTTGCGCTTTGCCGTCACCGGAATATGAACAAGACAAGATACATCCTTTCGGTCCTCGCCGCCCTGGCCGTCGCGACCGCCGCATCCGCCCAGTCCAAGAGTTTCTCCCTGGGCAAATGGGTCGAACTCCACAACGCCATCCTCAAGGAACTCAACCGCTCCTATGTCGACTCGCTTGAAGTCGGCCGCATCGAACGCGAGGGGGTGGATGCGATGCTGGAGGCCCTGGATCCCTATACCGTGTATGTCCCCGAAGAAGAGCAGGAAGACTTCCAGATGATGCTTTCCAACACGTATGGAGGCATCGGCGCCGTCATCTACAAGGCCGACGTGAACGGCAATGTCCTGATCAACGAACCCTATGCCGGTTCGCCGGCGGCGAAAGCGGGGCTTGTGTGCGGTGATGAAATCGAGGCCATCGACGGAGAGACCACCCACGGCCTTACCAGCCAGCAGAGTTCTGACAAGATGCGCGGAAAACCCGGAACGACCGTCGTTTTCCGTGTCAAGAAACTGCGTGGAGGCCCCACGTGGAAGGCGGGAGACGTCATTGATGTCCCCGTAACGCGCGAGCGCATCGCCCTTCCTTCGGTCGAATATGTGGGAATGCTCAATGAAAATGACGGCTACATCCTCATGTCCAAATTTACGGAAGGGGTGGCACAAAGTGTCCGGGATGGATACAATACCCTGAAGAAGCTGGGAATGAAGCGGCTGGTCTTAGACCTTCGCGGCAACGGCGGCGGCTTGATGCACGAGGCGGTGAACATCGTTTCCCTGTTCGTGCCCAGGGGGTCGGTCGTCGTTACGTCCAAGGGACGCGCAGCCGGATCGGAGCAGGTGTACAAGACCACGACCGATCCGGTGGACCTGGACATCCCCATCGTCGTCCTGGTCGATTCCGGATCGGCTTCGGCTTCGGAAATCGTTTCCGGCGCCCTGCAGGACCTGGACCGCGCCACGGTCATCGGCACGCGTACGTACGGGAAGGGCCTGGTGCAGAGCATCCGTCCGCTGCCCTATGACGGCCAGCTGAAGGTGACGACGGCCAAGTATTATACGCCTTCCGGCCGCTGCGTGCAGGCCATCGACTACAGCCACCGCAACGAGGACGGCAGCGTGGGGCACATCCCCGATTCCCTGACGCACGAGTTCAAGACCGCCCATGGCCGTACGGTCCGGGACGGCGGTGGCATCACCCCGGATTTCGAAGTCAAGGGACACCGGTATTCCCGCCTGACCTATTCCATCGTGATGAACGGCATCGTGGACCAGTATGCGATGAAGTATGTGCGTGAGCACGAGGCGCTTCCGTCGGTGGAGGACTTCCATTTCACCGATTACGCCGACTTCGTGGACTTTGCGAAGGACAAGGAATTCGACTACCGTTCTTCCGCCCGCGCCTTTTTCGACGAGATGAAGAAAGCCCTTGCCGAGGATGGCCTTACCGAAGCGATGTCCGGCGAGATTGCGGCCCTGGAGAAGTCCCTGGACATGGACAAGGTGACCTTCCTGAATCTCAAGAAGGATGAAATCATCCCTTTCATCGAGGAAGAGATTGCCGTCCGTTACTGGTTCCAGGAAGCCGGCGTCAAAGTCCAGCTGCGCTACGACGACCAGTTGAAGGAAGCCCTCACGAAACCGGCGATCAGCTGGTAGGGGAGTCCACCCACTTGAACACCTTATCCCCGCGACGGGGGTGGATGCGTTCGTCCGCCTCTTTCGCGGGGTGCTCGTTGACATGGTCCACGGGCTGGTCCTCTACGGGAACGGCGACGGAGCAGAAAACGCCCTTGGGGGCTTCGGAAACGGGTTGAAGGTCCACGCGCATGTCATCGACCTTGATTTCCACGCAGCCGGTGGTCCTGCCGATGAAACAGAGTTCGTCGCCGGTACGGATGGTTCCGGTCTCGACGCGGATTTCGGCGACGTTGATGCGGTTGAACCAGTTGGTGACCTTGCCCACGTATTCCCGGCGGCGGGTGGCCTGGCTGCCGTAGACGGCGCTCCATTCGCCCAGGCGGGCGCCCTGGTAGTAGCCGTCCCAGAAGCCGCGGTTGAACACGCCGGCCAGTTCCGCTTTCAGGCCCTGCGCCAGTTCCGGCGTATAGGTACCGTCGCATACGGCGTCAGCAGCCCTGCGGTAGCAGGAGGACACGCGCTTCACGTAATCGGCAGCCCGGGCGCGGCCTTCTATCTTGAACACCTTCACCCCGGCATCGATGATCTTGTCCATGAATTCGATGGTACACAGGTCCTTGGGAGACATGATGTACTTGTTGTCCACGACCAGGTCGAAGCCGGTTTCCTCGTCCGTGACGTGGTAACCCCGCCGGCATACCTGCATGCAGGCGCCGCGGTTCGCGCTTTCTCCGTAGGCCGCCAGGGACAGGTAGCATTTGCCGGAAACGGCCATGCAAAAGGCCCCGTGGGCGAACATCTCGATGCGGACGAGCTGGCCGGAAGGACCGGTAATCCGCTCCCGGACAATCGTTTCGTGGATTTCTTTCACCTGTTCCAGACGCAGTTCCCGCGCCAGAACGACCACATCGGCGAACTGCGCGTAGAACCGCAGGGCCTCGACGTTCGAGATGCTCAGCTGGGTGGAGATATGGACCTCCAGGCCGATGCTGCGGGCGTAGAGGATGCAGGCCATGTCGGAAGCGATGACGGCATTCACGCCGGTTTCCTTCGCAAGGTCCAACACGCGGCGGGCTTCCTCCAGCTCTTCGCCGTACAGGGTGATATTGAGGGTAAGATAAGCCTTGAGCCCGTACGCGCGACAGATACGCATCACCTCGGGCAGGTCCTCCGCCCTGAAATTATTGGCGGAATGGGAACGCATGTTCAGATGGCCGATACCGAAATAAACCGAATCGGCACCCCCTTCGACGGCGGCGGTCAGGCATTCGAAACTGCCGGCCGGCGCCATGATTTCCAGTTCGTCCGGTCTCATCGGACGCGGTCGACGAGGTCGTCGGCGAACTGCTTGAGCACCTCGTAACCGCCGATGCCGGTCACCTTGGAGGCGGCGGACAGCGCCTTCTCGTGGAAACGGGCAATGGTTTCGCGGGCGTCTTCGGCTACGTGGACGGAGTCGTAGATTTCCATCACGCGGTCGATCTTCTTGTCGGGATCCTCGTCGGAGGCGAGGGCTTCCGAGAGCCCCTTGGCGCCTTTCTCCATCGCACGGACAGTCAGCCAGGACTTCTTCCCGTTGACGATGTCGCCGCCGATGGGCTTGCCGAACACCTTGACGTCGCCGTAGGCGTCCAGATAGTCGTCGGCAACCTGGAAGGCGAGGCCCAGGTTGTAGCCGTAGTCGTACATGCCGTTCGCGATTTCGGCCGGGGCGCTGGCGACGAGGGCGCCCATCTTGGCGGAGCAGCCCATCAGCACGCCGGTCTTGAGGCCGATCATCTTCAGGTATTCCTGCATGGTGATGGCTTTGACCTGCTCGTAGTCCATGTCATACTGCTGCCCGTCGCACACCTGGGCGGCGGTGGTGGAGAACAGGTCCAGGACGGCCCCCAGGCAGCCGGAAGGGGCCTGGGCGATCCGTTTGTAGGCATCGATGCACATGACGTCTCCGGAGAGGATGGCCGTGTCCGGGGACCATTTCTTCCAGACGGTCTCATGCCCGCGGCGCATCAGGGAGCGGTCCATGATGTCATCGTGGATGAGGGTGAAGGTGTGGAAGACTTCCAGTCCGGCGGCGGGTCCCAGGATCTCGGGACCGAGCGTGTCGTTGAACAGGCTGTAGACCGTCAGGCACAGCCTCGGACGCAGCCGCTTTCCGCCGATGGATACCATATAGCGGAGCGGGTCGTACAGTCCTTCCGGTTCGCGGGTGAATTCAAGGGTGGAAAACAGCCGGCGTACGGCTTCTTCGATGGTTTCTTGTGCAATCATGGCACAAAAATACGAAGAAATCCCTACAACTCCAACGCCGAACCCCGGTAGAAATCCAGAAGACGCGACTGGAACAGGTATTCGTAGGTAGCCTGGACGCGGTCGGACTCGGTTTTCAGCAGCCGGTTGCGGGATTCGTTGAATTCCGTGATGGAAGCTTTCCCGTTCTCATATTTGGCCTGGACCAGGCGGAAGGCGTCTTCGGCGGCCGTCGAGGCCTCGGCGGAAGAATGGTATTTGGCCTGGGCGGCCACGGCATTGTTCCAGGCCTGCTGGATCTCCTTGTGCAGGCTCTGGCGGGCCTTGTCCAGCTGGATCTGCTGGAGGTCCTGGTTCAGCCGGGCGATCCGGATGTTGTTCCGCGTCTGGAACTTCGTGAAAATGGGGACGCTCAGGGAAATGCCGATGTACGGGCTGAAGTTGTGGGACAGCTGGTCGAAGAACTTGTCCTGCGGGAAGGCCGCATTGCTGGTCGTATAATAGTTGGTACCAACGCCGCCGCTCAGGTTCAGGGAAGGATACTGGGCCGCCTGGGCGATCTTCAGCGACCGTTCCCTGCCTTTCAGCCGGATCTCCTCGGCGCGGATGGCGGGGCGGACTTCCACCGCATCGGCAAAGATGCGCTCGGGCAGGTCCAGGAGGATCTCATCCACTTCCACCACGGGCCGCTCGATGGAGAAACCTTCGCTGGAGGAAAAGTCCAGGAGCTGGCCTAGGTCCAGCAGGGCGAGCCGGAGGTTGTTCTCCGCCTGTACTAGGGTGACGCCGCTTTGGGCACGGGTGGCCTTTTGCTGCGACACATCGGCCTGTGCGGCCTTGCCGTTGGCGGCCATTGCCTCCAGGCGGGCGACCTGCGCGTCGTCCAGCTCGATCTGCTTGTGGGCCACATCCACGATCTCGTAATCGTAAAGCACCTGTACATAGGCTTTTGCAACGGCAACACGGATGTCGTCCCGGGCACGTTCCAGATCGGCGGTCGCCGCTTCCAGGTTCAGCCGTGACAGGGCGATGTTGTTCGGGGTGGCCAGTCCGTCGAAGAGGTTCATCGAACCGCCGATGGAGAAGCCGGTGGAGGTCGTGTTCGCGGACGTATAGGTGTTGTCCGCCGTGAGGCCGCGTCCGAAGTTGAGGCTTTCGTTCACCGAACCGCTCAGGTTGGGCAGCCAGCTGTTCTCGGCGGTATTCGTCTGGATTTCCTGCTGGGTGACGTTCAGTTCGCTCTGCTTCACCGTCAGGTTGTGTTCCAGGGCCCAGTCCAGGCATTCCCGGAGGGTCCAGGGGTGGCGCAGGTCCTGCGCCCCGGCCAGGGCAGGGGCGAGCAGCGCGAGGGCGAGGAGGATTCTTTTCATGGCGCTACTTCTTCTTTTCGTCGAGGATCTGGTTGCCGCGGACTTTCTCCCCGAGGGAGAGTCCTTCCTTGATTTCGATGTTCACCCCGTCGGAAAGGCCGGTCACCACGTCCCGGCGCTCGTAGCCGTTGTTTCCGAGGACATAGACGAAGGTCTTTTCCCCTTCGAACTGGATGGCGCTTTCCGGAACGGTCATGACGTTCTCTTCCCGCTGGAGTTCGATTTCGGCATTGGCGCTGTAGCCGGAGCGGATGGTGATGCCTTCGGGAACCTTGACGGTGGCCTTGATCTCGAAGAGGTTCGTGCCGCCGGACTCGGTGGCCTTCGGGGAGATGTACTCCAGGGCCGCGTCGATGGCGACATCCTGCAGGGCGCCCACGGTGATGCGGACGGGCAGGCCGATATGGACCCGGCCCACCTCGGTTTCGTCGATGTTGCCGTCGAAGATCAGGTCATTCATGTCGGCCACCGTGGCGATGGTGGTACCGTCATTGAAGGTGTTGGAATTGATGACCGTATTACCCACCTTCACCGGGATGTCCAGGATGAGGCCGGCCACGGAGGAACGGACGAGGGTGGAACTCCCTGATTTATTGGACGATGAAACGCCGTCGCGGATGATTTCCAGGGACTCCACGGAGGCATTGTACTCTTCCTTGGCCTGCCGGAGGGCCTGGGCTACCTGGTCGAAGGCCTCGGCGCTCACGAGCTGCTGGTCGAAGAGCTTCTTCTCGCGGTCGTAGTTGGTCTGCGCCTGCTTCAGGTTCACTTCGGACAGGCGGACCCGGCTCTGGGCGGAGCTGAGCTGGCTCATTTCAGGAATGACCTTGAGCTTCGCGATGACCTCGTTCTTTTCGACCGTCTGGCCGGCTTCCTTGTACAGCGCGGCCACGATGCCGCTGATCTGGGCTTTCACGTTCACTTCGTCCCGGGGCTGGATCTTGCCCGTGACGACGGTGGATTTGGAGATGGTGCCCATCTCGGGCGTCAGTTCTTCATACCGGACTTCCTGCGGACGCGAACGCTGGAACAGGTACGCGAAGGTGCCGACAAAGACGGCGGCCGCGAGGAGGATGGTCAGGATTCTACCGAATTTTTTCATATGGTGTGCATTTATTATTCGTCACGCATGGCGTCCACGGGTTTGATCTGCATCGCGCGGAGGGCGGGCATCAGGCCTGCCAGCACGCCGAGGACGGTAAGGAGGAGGGCGGCGAGCAGCGCAGTGCTGAAAGGCACCTGGAAAGGCGCTTTCAGGACGCCGTCCGTGGTCATGGCCAGTTCCACGCCCGCGAGGACGACGACGCTGAACACGATGCCCAGCATGCCGGCCGCGAGGGTGAGGAGGATGCTCTCGGAGATGATCTGGCCGAGAATCTGGCGCGGGGTGGCACCGATGGCGCGACGGATGCCGATTTCGGTGGTCCGCTCCTTCACGCTCACCATCATGATGTTGGACACGCCGATGACGCCGGCCAGCAGCGTTCCCAGACCGATCAGCCAGATCAGGAAATTGATGCCTTTGAACAGGTTGTCCACGATGCCGAAGATGAGCTGGGTGTTCAGCAGGAACATCGCCTGCTCGTCCTTGGGGTCGATATAGTGTTGACGGGCAATGATTTCCCTTACGCGGGGCGTAATGTCGCTCATCGTCACACCTTCTTTCGCCGTGAAGCAAAGAAGGTGGAAGGTATTGCCCAGGTTATAGGCCTTGCGGGCCTGGTTGATGGGGATGGTGACCGCATCGGAGGCGCGGCCGTTGATGCTGATGCCGCCTCTGTCCTTCCAGTCCACGCCGATGACGGTGTAGTAGCTTCCGTCGATGCTGATCCGCTCGCCAAGCGGATTGCCGCCTTCTGGGAAGAGTTCTTCATAGACCCGCTTTCCGATGACGCAGACTTTCCGCTCCTGGAGATTGTCGGCGTCATTGATCCACCGGCCGTATTTGATCCTGGGCGTTTCGATCTTGGCATAGTCGGCCCGGGCGCCTTTCACCACGGCGCGGGAGGCGGTATGCTCGTCCCGGGTGACGGTCTTTCCCCACAGGCTCACGGAAGGGGAGACCGTTTCCAGTTCGGGGACCATCGCCTTCAGGCGGTCCAGATCGGCATATTCCAGGTTCCAGGTACGGCCTTTCTTGAAGCCTTTGTAAGGCTTGGTGGTCGTGCTGGTGGCGACGATGCAGGTGTTTTGGGCAAACCCCTCGAAGTTCTCCACCAGGAGTGCCTTCAGTCCCTGGCCGCCGCCGGTGAGGAGCATCAGCATGAACACGCCCCAGAACACGCCGAACCCGGTGAGGAGGCTCCGGCTGCGGTTGCGGAGGATGCTGTCCAGGATTTCCCGGAAGGTGTCTGTGTCGAAGTACCGTTTCATTCCGCGCGCAATGCTTCAATGGGTTTCACACGCGCAGCTTTCCAGGCAGGAATGGCTCCCGCGATGGTACCGGCCACGATGAGAAGGATGGTTGCTTCCAGGGCAACGTCCAGTCCAACGGTGGGATTCACCAGCATCTGGATTTTCGTGAGGCCGATGTCCACGGCTTCCTGGCCGACGGTCTTGTCCATGATCTGGCAGGCGATCATGCCGAGGAACATGCCGATGTATCCGAACAGGGCCGTGATCGTGACGCTTTCGGCGATGATGAGCTTCAGGATTTCGGCAGGGGAGGCACCGATGGCCTTTCGGATGCCGAACTCGTGGGTACGCTCCTTCACGGCGATGAGCATGATGTTCGAAACGCCCACGATGCCGCTCACCAGGGTAAGCAGGCCCAGGATCCACAGGAAGGTGCGGATGATCCGCTGGGCGTCGTTCATTTCCATGTTGTCCGTGTAGCCGTTCCGGATCCAGATACCCCGCCAGTCGTCCGGCGCCACGTCGTGGCGGAGCCGCATCGCGCCGGCATAGTCTTTCTCGAAAGCTTCGTACTCCTCTTTGGTCTCGGGACCGTCCAGCGTGAAGGTGATGCTCTCGATCCGGTCGCTGGTATCGTAGATGACTTTGTAGGCCGTGTAGGGGATGGGGCAGGTCCGGTACATGTCGGACTCGTCGGTATGATAGATGCCGACTACCCGGAAGGACACCGTTCCGGCGCTCACCCATCGGCCTACGACAGCGTCGGGGTTCCGCGGGGACAGTTCTTTGGCCTGGGCCAGGCTCAGGACGATCACTTTCCGCCGTTCCTTCAGGTCGTCGGGATTCAGGAACCGCCCGGCGTACATCTTCAGTTTCTCCTGGTCCTTGTACTCGGGCATCACGCCGGAAATCTGGCCGGCCACGGTGTTGCCGTCCAGGCTGAAGGTGACGCCTGTCGATGCAGTCTGGCGGGTGACGTCGCCCACGGTGGGGGACCAGCGGGGCCCTTCCGTATAGGTTACGTCCGACTCGTCCAGCTCGATCACGCGGCCCTCCTGGTAGCCTGCATAGGGCTTGGAGGTGCGCCAGCCTTCCACTGAGACGCTCTGGGAGATGTAATCGGCCATGTTGCCCATGAACGAGTTCATCAGGCCGTTCCCCGCTCCCAACAGGCAGATCAGCAGGAAGATGCCCCAACTCACCGCGAAGCCCGTTAGGACCGTGCGCAGCTTGTTGTTCCGGAGGTTGCCGGCTATTTCATGGAAGAGTTCCCGCATTATTTCATCATGGTGCCGTCCCAGGCCGTATGGGCCTTGTTTTCTTCAATTTCGCCGATGATGCCGTCCTTGATGTGGATGATCTTGTCGGTCTCGTTGGCAACGCCGCTCTCGTGGGTGACCACGATGATGGTGATGCCTTCCTCCTGGTTCAGTTTCTTGAGGAGCTGCATCACTTCCACGCTGGTCTTGGAGTCCAGGGCGCCCGTGGGCTCGTCCGCCAGGATAATCTGCGGACGGGTAATGAGCGCGCGGGCGATGGCGACGCGCTGCTTCTGGCCGCCGGACATCTCGTTGGGGAAATGGGAGGCCCAGTCCGTGAGTCCCAGTTTCTCCAGGTATTCCATGGCCATCTCATGTCGCTTCTTCCGCGGAACTCCCTGATAATAAAGGGGAAGTTCCACGTTCTCCACCGCCGTCTTGAAGCTGATGAGGTTGAAGCTCTGGAACACGAAGCCGATCATCCGGTTGCGGTAGTCGGCGGCCTGTTTCTCGGACAGGTCCTTGATCAGCTTGCCGTCGAGCCAGTATTCGCCCGTGTCGTAATTGTCCAGGATTCCGAGGATATTGAGGAGGGTGGACTTGCCGGAGCCGGAGGCGCCCATGATGGACACGAATTCCCCGCGTTCGATGGCGAGGTCGATGCCCTTGAGCACGTGCAGCGGCTGTCCGTTGTCATACGTCTTGTTGATGTCTTTCAGCTCGATTAGCATTTCTTGTGTATTAGTACGCTATTACACTACAAAGATAAACCGTATTTTTGAACCGGCCAAATCTTTTTGCAAAAATTTAGCCTAAGTATGGTAAAACTCACAAAAACAACGGCTTTCTGATCAACGACTTTCTGATCAAGGTCTCCTTTCCTGCCCGAGACCTTGATCGCCAGATATGCCTTTCAACTATGTCTTTGACCTTATGTGTGATCAAGGTCCCTCAACTAAAAAGAGACCTTGATCAAAACGGGTCGTTTCAGAACAGCCCTACGAATGGTCGATGGTCCCCAAAACTCCTTTCCGGATAATCAGATGCTCGTTCTCGAAAGGATTCGATTCGCTGAGACCTTTCGTGCGGAAGGTCTGGTACTTGATGCCCAGCATTTCACGGATGGCCGGATCTTCGAACATCGCGGCCATGCTGCCGTAATACCGGTGTTCACGCGAGGCTTTAACCTCCACGTGAATGAGGGTTCTTTTGTATGATAGCATAAGGTGTTGATGCAAAAATCGGCCATTTCAACGATTTTTCAAAATTTGTTGGGATTATTTTTGGTGAAGTTCAACAAATATGATATATTTGCTGAAGAGTAGAAAGATTTGTGCTATGAAGAAAATTCTCGAAGTGGTCCGTTACGGAGACAATGACATCCGCTTTCGGACAGACATGGATCCGCTTAAGAATCCGGATTCGATTTCCCAAACCATCAGTGAAGTTGCCTTTGCCATGATGACTACGTTGTGGGGTGGCAACGAGCAGTCCGTCCTGGCGATGATTCGGGCTCTCGCCATCGCCGATCTCGGCGTGAGCGTGAACCGAAAGGAGATGATCGCCTTTCTGGATGATTCCTCCGCCATACTGGCCAAGACGTTCAGGTCGGCCAGGAAAGCCTTTGAGAAATCCGGTGGGAAAATGCAGATGTTCGGCCCCGGTATCTCTCCCGGCAAGACCCGGAGTTAGACCCGTGCAACGGATTGTTTCGCGGATGCTTCCGGACGGGAGCATCCGCTATGTCCAACCTTTCCATGTGAGTCTGGAGGGGATGGAAACAGCCGTCCTTTGCCGGGATGATGCGGATTATGATGCATTTGTCAAGATTATCTGTGTAACTGCGCGGCGGAAAAACGTCATCATCATCATCTATGCTGTCGTGTCCAATCACTCGCATGTGGCGGTGCTGGCCAAGAACAAGGAAGACGCCGAAAACTATGGGGAGGAAGTGAAGAGAGTATCTTCCATGTGGCTGGCCAAACGATATGGAGAACGGGGAAAGATGCAAAAAGTGGATGTCAAAGCACTTCCGCTGGATTCGGACTGGTATCTTCGCAATGCGTTGGCATACATCCCTCGGAATGCCCTTGACAATGGATGCAATGTCAACGATTATCCGTGGTCGGGCTACCGGGCCATGTTCCGAAAGGAGCCTCTTCAAGTCAATCACTACAAAAAGGTTTCCCAAATGAGGCAGCGGGAGAGACGCGCGATCCTTCATACGGCCGACGTGCTGTCCGACGTTCCCTGGCTGGTAGATGCCGACGGGTCGCTGGTTCCTGAAAGCTTTTGTGACGTTGCCTACCTGGAACAAGCCTTCAATCATGACCAGGTCTACTTCATCCGGACAATTGGCAGCCTGAACAGCGCTGAAATGAAACAGAAACTGGTCGATGCGCCCAGGACCATGATGCCGGATCCCGATTTCTATAGTGATGCAGACGCGGTTGCTATCCGATGGTTCAGAACGGGACTGTCCTCCCTGTCCTTGGAACAGAAAATACGGCTTATTCCCTATCTGAAACGAACGCGGAAAACGACCATTTCCCAATTAGCCCGTGTGTTCGGCCTGAAAAGGGATAAGATCGAGTCCATTCTCCTGGCCAAGTGATCAAGGTCTCCTTTCGTGCCCGGGACCTTGATCGCCAGAAATGCCTTTCAACTATTCCTTTGACCTTATGTGTGATCAAAGTCCCTCAACTAAAAAGAGACCTTGATCAAAAAGAGGAGCGAAGAACGGGAAAAATCGGACCGGCGGGAGGCTCAGACGCCCTCCAGGCCGATCCCGTCCTGGTTCCACCAGTCGGTGTTGGGCTCGTTGAAGGGGATGAGGAAGGGGTTGGTGGCGGCTTCGCGGGCGATGGAGGTGGGGTGGCCGTGGCCGGGGAGGACGTCGGTGTCGCCGGGAAGGCCCATCAGTTTGTCCATGATGGAGCGGATGAGGGCGTCATAGTCGCCGCCGTCGAGGTCGCTCCGGCCGATGCTGCCGGCGAAAAGGGTGTCTCCCGAGACGAGTACGCCGGAGGAAGCGCAGTAATAGCACACGCCGCCGGGGGAGTGCCCGGGCGTGGTGATGACTTGCCAGGTCGTTCCGCCGCAGTGCAGTTCCAGCCCGTCGGTGGCCGGTTGGAACGCGAAAGGCTCCACCTGTTCACCAGGGAGCAGGCGCTCCAAAAGGGAGGAATGCATCCGCAGGATGGGTTCGTCGGCCGCGCCCATATACACCGGGCAATCCAGTTTCCTGACGAGGGATGCCACGCCCCACGTGTGGTCGAAATGACCGTGGGTGAGGAAGATGGCGTCCGGTTTCAGACCGTGTTCCCGGAGGAAGCCGAGGACCATCCCTTCTTCTTCGGGCCGGAAGAAACCCGGGTCGACAATCACGCAGGGAATACCTGCGCCGGGGTCGGTAGCGACGGCTCCGTCCTCCCAGAGGACCATGCAGTTGGCCGTGAGCGGGCCTGCCGGAAAAATCTTGATCTGCAGCATTCGGTTGTGACGATTAGATTGCAAATTTACGGAATTATTCCCAACTTTGTAAGGATAACACGCCCTCTCTATGCACATCGGAATCGCAGGAAACATCGGCAGCGGCAAAACCACGCTCACGACCCTTCTGGCCCGTCATTACGGCTGGACCCCCAAGTTCGAGTCCGTGACATACAATCCCTATCTGGCCGATTACTACGCCGACATCAAGCGCTGGTCCTTCGCGCTGGAGATGTACTTCCTGAACAAGCGCCTGCACGACGTCATCGAGATCGGCAAGTCCAACGACGTCATCATCCAGGACCGCACCGTGATGGAGGGCGTCCACATTTTCGTGGCGAACAACTACGCGCAAGGAAATCTCTCGGAGCGGGACTACCACACGTTCATGGATTCCTACAACGTGATGATGGAAGTGGTGAAGCAGCCGGACCTCCTGATCTACCTGAAGAGCTCCATCGAGCACCTCGTCGCCCAGATCGCCAAGCGCGGCCGCGACTACGAGCAGGGAATTTCCATCGAATATCTTTCCGGCCTGAACGAACGGTACGAGGAGTGGATCGGCAGTTATACCGGGCGCCTCATCACCATCGACGTGGACGACCTGGACTTCCTGAACCGGCCGGAAGACTTCGCCCTCATCACCGACCGCATCGACGCGGAACTGTATGGATTGTTCTGAAATTATTGCTACTTTTGTGAAAATATACTGAGTTATGCATATCGCCATCGCCGGAAATATCGGCAGCGGAAAGACCACGCTGACCAAGCTGCTCGCCGCCCCCTACGGGTGGACCCCCCAGTTCGAGTCCGTCGACTTCAATCCCTACCTCGCCGACTTCTACGAGGACATGGAGCGGTGGTCCTTCAACCTCCAGATCTACTTCCTGAAC
>JAEEGL017296810.1_pt1 | contig 29778 bp, 30 predicted proteins | sample 9134231 | NCBI WGS metagenome assembly JAEEGL01 (sample SAMN16246548, study PRJNA631951) | gut metagenome | biome: gut microbiome; feature: rumen; material: fiber-attached | host: Bos | place: Iran: Karaj | collected 2018-10
AACAAATTAAACGACAAGATGTACTATAATCATTCTGGATTCCCAGGTGGTTTAAGAGAAAGAAACGCTGCTGAAATGATTGAAAAATACCCAGTAGAAATGATTGAAAGAGCTGTAAAAGGTATGTTACCTAAAAATCGTTTAGGACGTCAACAAATCAAAAAATTAAAAGTATATGCTGATGCTAACTACGTTGAAAAAGCTCAACAACCAAAAGAATACAAGGTTAAATAGGAGGGTAATACATGAGTAAAGTTATAACAGCTAGTGGTAGAAGAAAAAGATCTATCGCTCAAGTAAAAATGGTTCCAGGTTCTGGAAAAATAACTATTAATGGAAAAGACGTAAGAGAATACTTACCATTCGAAGTTAATGTTATGAATTTAATGCAACCATTAGAAGCTACTAAAAATGAAACTACTTTCGATATCGATGTAGTTGTTAAAGGTGGCGGATACAGTGGTCAAACTGAAGCTATCAGATTAGCTATTACTAAGGCATTACTTGTATATGATGAAAATACTGATCCAAACAGTGAAAACTCATATAGAAAAATCCTTAAAGCAGCAGGATTTATTACTAGAGATCCAAGAGTTAAAGAACGTAAGAAATACGGTCTTAGAAAAGCTCGTAGAGCTCCTCAATTCAGTAAGAGATAATTTATTTACTTGTTTCAAGACACGATTATTCGTGTCTTTTTTCTTTTTTTATTCTTAATAGTGTAAAAAATGTTAAAAAAATGTAAATTTTAAACATTTTTTTAAAATACACTGAAAAAATAACTTTTTTTATGTATATTGTAATTAAGATATATAGTGTATAGGAGGTGTAATAACTATAATGCTTAAAAGAAAAGCTTATACATTAATTGCAAGTACTGCAAAATCCATTATGGAGGTATGTAGAAGCGGAACTTATTAAGCCCATTCGATTCATGTAAGAGAATTGAATGGGACTAGTTAAAATTTAATTATCAAAGGAATTTAATAATCCAATGCAAAGAGTTATTTGGTTATATGTTTTCCGAGAATAAAAAGTATTCAAAAACATATGAAAAACAATTCTTCAAAAGTAATAAATCTAAACTAAGATGCTGGTGTAGAATTATTAACACACGAATAATCCCATTAGATAATAAGTAAAGACTAGTTCCTTATTGAAGATATAAAAATTCAATAAAATAATTATTTTAAGTAGAAATGTTATTTAGAAGTCTTATAAAAAGATTAGTGAAAAGAAAAAAATAAACTATAAATTATACTTAGTTAAATAATATGTAAATGAGAGGTTGATTGTTAACTAGATACCTATAATCTTTACGACATACTAGTATACGTGACAATTTATTGGAGTTTATGAAAAAAATATTAAGAGAAATTGCACATTTACTACAAAAATAATTATTAACTAAAAAAAATATAGAAGTTACACTAATATATCTTATATAAGAGAGAGCGAGGGGCTCTCTCTTTTAAATTGTTTTAATCTATTTTGTTGTTATTTAGACTGTTTTAATTTATAATACATATGATTTGAAAGGTTATTTATGAAAGAAGTATTAGAATTTATTAAAAAACTTAATATTAGTACTGATGAACCAGTAATTGTGGCATGCTCAGGTGGACCAGACAGCATGTTTCTTTTAAGTGTCTTAAATAACCTTGGACTTAAAGTAGTATGTGCTCATGTTAATCATAATGTTAGGGTAGAATCAATTGATGAATATAGATTCATGGAAGACTATTGTAATGAACATAATATTATCTTCGAAGGAACAGAGTTAATTGATGCACCATCAAAAGATTTTGAAAATTATGCAAGAATGTTTAGATATAAATTCTTTGAAGAACTTATTGAAAAATATAATTCTAAATATTTATTTACAGCTCATCATGGAGATGATTTGATTGAAACTATTCTTATGAGAATAAGTAGGGGATCTACATTAAACGGATATGCTGGATTTAATTTCATTACTGATAAACCTAACTATAGAATTGTTAGACCATTAATCTATTTAACTAAAGAAGAAATCGAAGAATATAATGATAATCATGATATTCCATATAATATTGATAATACTAATTTCGAAGATGAACACACTAGAAATAGATTTAGACATAAAGTATTACCATTCTTAAAAAATGAAAATAAGAATATTCATAAACAATTTATTAAGTATCATAATACAGTTCAATCTTATTATGATTATATTAATAACTTAGTATATATGAACAAAGATAAAATGTTTAAAGATGATGTATTAGATTTAAATGAATATAAAACTTTAGATGAATTTTTAAAAGATAAACTACTATGTGAAATCATAAGAGATTATTATCCTGATGATTTATATTACATTGGTTCTTCTCATGTTAATGAAATTATTAAGATGATTAATAGTGATAAACCAACATTAACTATTACTCTTCCAAGAGGAATCAAAATTCATAAAGAATATGATAAATTAATATTTAATTTTAAAGAATCTACACATGATGATTATTTTTTAGAAATAAAAGAAGAAATTTCGACTCCTTCCGGTAATATATATATAGTAGAGGAATCAAATGATACAAGTAATTTCACTATTAGGTTAAGAAATGATAAATATTATGTTCGTAACATTAAACAAGGTGATGTTATGAATGTAAAAAATATGGAAAGTAAGAAAAAAATTAAAGACATTTTAATTAATGAAAAAGTACCTTTAAATGATAGAAAGAAACTACCGGTTGTAGTCAATTCTAGTGGTGAAATTGTATGGATTCCTGGTATAAAGAAAAGCAATTTTGATATTCCAATTAATGGTGATTATGATATAATATTAAAGTATGTAAAGGAGAAGAAAAATGAAGAATAAGAAAAAAGATTATAGAAAATTTAGTTCATATATTATGCTTATTGTTGCAATCGCAGTTATCTTCGTATTGTACAACTTAGGAAGCGTTAAATATAATGATAAAAGTTATGATGAATTATTAAAAGACTTAGCTGATAATAAAGTAACTGAAATCAAAACATCTAATCACACTGGTGATCAAACAATTATTATCATTGGTAAAATGGATGGATATAAAGATAATGAATACTTTAAAGTAGCTGCTCCATATGGTCAAAGTACTTCAGAAGTATTACAAAAATACTACACAACTAATAACTTCAAATGGGAAGTTGAAAAGAATTCTGAAAATTCTAATTGGATAGTATTACTAGTAAATGTAGTTCCAGTAGTAGTTATTCTTGCTGGATGCATGTTATTATTCTCAAGATTAAATAAAACTAACTCAAACTCAATGGACTTCGGAAGAAGTAGAGCTAGACTATCTGAAGATGGTGGAAAAGTTAGATTTAAAGATGTTGCAGGATTAAAAGAAGAAAAAGAAGAAGTTGCTGAAATTATCGACTTCCTTAAAAATCCTAAAAAGTTCCAAAAAATGGGTGCTAGAATCCCTAAAGGTGTATTACTAGAAGGTCCTCCAGGAACTGGTAAAACTTTACTTGCAAGAGCTGTTGCAGGTGAAGCTAATGTACCATTCTATTATATAAGTGGTTCTGATTTCGTTGAATTATTCGTTGGTGTTGGTGCATCACGTGTAAGAGATATGTTCAAACAAGCTAAAGCTTCTGCTCCATGCTTAATTTTCATTGATGAAATTGATGCAGTTGGTAGACAAAGAGGTACTGGTTTAGGTGGTGGACATGATGAAAGAGAACAAACACTTAACCAATTATTAACTGAAATGGATGGATTTGGAGTTAATGAAGGTATTATCGTTATGGCTGCTACAAACAGACCAGATGTATTAGACCCTGCATTATTAAGACCAGGTCGTTTCGATAGACAAGTTACAGTAGGTCTTCCTGACCCAACTGAAAGATTAGATATCTTAAAAGTTCATGCTAAAGGTAAAACATTAGCATCAAATGTAAGTTTAGAAAACTTATCTCATAGAACTCCAGGGTTCAGTGGAGCTGATCTAGAAAATTTACTTAACGAAGCTGCTTTACTTGCAGTAAGAAGAGATAAAGAAAAAATCACAATGGCTGAAATTGATGAAGCTACTGATAGAGTTTTAATGGGACCTGCAAAAGTATCTCGTAAATACAATGATAAAGAAAAGAGACTTGTTGCTATTCATGAATCTGGACATGCAGTTGTTGGATTAAAACTTGAAGATGCAGAAGATGTACATAAAATCACTATTATCCCAAGAGGATATGCTGGTGGTTACACAATGATGATGCCAAAAGAAGAACATATGGCAGTTCAAACTAAGAATGAATTACTTGCTCGTATTACTGGATTACTTGGTGGTAGAGTAGCAGAAGAATTATTCTTAGGTGAAATGACTACTGGAGCTTCTGATGACTTTAGTAAAGCAACTAAGATTGCAAGAGCTATGGTTACTCAATATGGTATGTCAGATTTAGGACCTCTAACTCTAGAAGAAAAGAATGAAGGAATCTTCTTAGGTAGAGATTATAATAAAGCTAGAGATTTCTCAGATGCAGTTGCATTAGAAATTGATAAAGAAGTTCAAAAGATTATTGAAGAATGCTATAAAGAAACTAAGAGAATCTTAAAAGAAAATGAAAAATTAGTTAATGCTATAGCTGATGCATTAATCGAAAGAGAAACTATTACTAAGGAAGAAATTGAAGAATTAGTAGAAACAGGAAAAATCACTGATAGATCTAAAGATACTGATTCTGAAATCGAAGACTTAAAAGAAAAAGCTAAAGCAGCAGGAATCAAAGGATATACTAAGATGACTGAAGAAGAACTTAAAGAAGCTTTAAAAGAAAACGAAACTGAAGAAAAGGACGAAAAATAATCGTCCTTTTTTAATTATCTATATATAAAAAATAGTAATCCTTTGATATACTTTAGTTAGGTGACTAAGATGAAAATAGATAAGAAAGTTAATGTATATAATACAACTGCTTCTTTTATTATTTTTTCTATTATTTTAGTATTAGGTATCGTAGGAATGTTTATGTTTCTTAATCTAATGGGAAGAAATACTACTTATCCTGATTTAGAAACAACTACTACTGAAAATACTAGTGAAACGACTACATCTACTACAACTAGTAGTGATACTAATACTATTTCGTATGTTGCTAAATTATCTAATATTATTGGTTCAACAAAGATACAAAAAGATTATGATGTAAGAATAGAGTATCAAGGAACTAATTATTACTTTAGATGTACTAAATATGATAAAGATAATAATGAATGTAATACAGGATTTGCATTATTAAATTATGATAATGTTTCTATTCCTTTATATATCTTTGATAATAAAGAAGATGACTTCTTAAATAATAATGATGAATATTATATTATCGTAGATGGAGAATATGTAGTTTTAACTTATAATAATAAAACAACTATATATACTAAAGATGGAAAAACATATCATACAATTGATAAAGTATTAACTGAATTTAATACTACTGATTCAAGTATTTCAAAAGTAAATTCAAGTATACCAATTATAAAAGATGATACATTAATTTATTACAATTGTGATACTAATACAGTAATAAAAAAAGTATTATCTTTAAAGAATAAACAATTAAATAGTTCAGAAAAAATAGATAATGGTATATGTGAATAATTTTTTACTTAGAAAGAAGAGTATTTATACTCTTTTTTAAATTAATTTGATATAATTTTAATAGAAGGCAGTGATATTTATGACAAGAGTAATTTCAATAGTAAATCAAAAAGGAGGAGTAGGAAAAACTACTACTAGTATTAATCTTTCTTCTTCATTAGGTAAACTAGGAAAAAAGACTCTTTTAATAGATTTAGACCCACAAGGTAATACATCAACAGGTTTAGGAATCAACAAGGGTGAAATAAAGACAAGTATTTATGAATGCTTCCGTGGTGAAGCTTCTGCTAAAGAAGCAATTATTAAAACTAAATTCGATAGACTATCAGTTTTACCTTCAACTATTAATTTAGCAGGTATCGGATTAGAAGTAAGCCTTATGGCTCAACAAGATCCAGAGTTTAGAATGAATGAAGTTTTATTAAATATAATTGAACCAGTTAAAAAACAATATGACTACATCATTATTGATTGCCCACCAAGCTTAGATATTTTAACAACTAATGCTTTATGTGCAAGTGATGCAGTTATTATTCCAGTTCAATGTGAATATTTTGCACTAGAAGGAATTACTCAATTATTAAATACTATTATTAGAACTCAAACAAATTTAAATCCTAGACTTCAAATTGAAGGAGTTTTATTAACATTACTTGATTCAAGAACAAATTTAGGATTAGAAGTAGTAGAAGAAGTAAGAAGATTCTTCCACGAAAAAGTTTTCAATACAATTATTCCTAGATTGATTAGACTTGTAGAAGCACCAAGTCATGGTGAACCAATCTGTGAATATGATCCAACTAGTAGAGCAGCTGAAGCATATTTTAATTTAGCTAAGGAGGTTATTAGTAGAGATGAGTCAAACGAACGAGAAAACAAGTAAGAGAAAAGCATTAGGAACAGGACTAGATCAATTATTCTCAATGAATGTTAATCAATTAGATTTTGATACATTCGAAAAAACAATAGTTGATAGTACTCCTGAAAATGAAATCAAATTAATTCCGGTTGAAGAAATTAGAAGTAACCCTTATCAACCAAGAATTCATTTTGATCAAGATGCTTTAGAAGAATTAGCAGAATCAATTAAAGAACATGGTGTATTAGAACCTATCATTGTAAAAAAATCTATTAAAGGATATGAACTAGTTGCAGGTGAAAGAAGAACTAAAGCTTCTAAGATTGCAGGTAAAACTACAATCCCAGCAATTATTAAAGATTTTGATGATCAATCAATGATGGAAATAGCTCTTCTTGAAAATATTCAAAGAGAAAACTTGACTCCAATCGAAGAAGCAAAAGCTTATAAAAACTTCATGGATAAAATGAGTTTAACTCAAGAAGAAGTAGCTAATAAATTTAAAAAGTCACGTTCATATGTTACTAATATGTTAGGACTACTTAAACTTCCATCAGAAGTTCAAAGAGATGTAGTTAATGGTAAAATTTCTATGTCTCATGCAAGAGTTTTATCTAAATTAGATGATGAGGATAAAATTATTGAACTTGCTGAAAAGATTAAAAAAGAAGGTATTAGTGTTCATGCACTTGAAGCTTTATCTCAAAATGAAGAAATAATTAAAAGAAAACCTATTAAAAGAGATAATCCAGATAAAACATTATATAAAGTATACGAAAGAACAATGAAAGATACCTTAGGAACTAAAGTATCTATTGGTACAAACAAAATAACAATTAATTTTAATTCTAACGAGGATTTAAACAGACTACTTGAAATAATGAATATAAAAGTGGGTGAATAATATGTCTAAAAAATGGTTTTTAGATGTGATACAATCTAAAGAATTTTATGTTCCAATTTTAACAATTATGTTTTCTATTTTAATAATTTCAATTACTTCAAGAATAGTTAAGAAATTATTTAATGGAGATGTACATGATTTTGGAGCAAAAAGAAGAAGAACAGTTATTATTCTTATTAATAATATAATTAAGTATTTAGTAATATTAATTGCATCTGTAGTAATACTTTCATCTTGGGGAGTTAATGTAAGTGCAATTGTTGCAGGACTTGGAGTTGCTGGAGCAGTCGCTGGTTTAGCATTACAAGATGCTCTTAAAGACATTATTATGGGAATTAATATTATTCTAGATAATTATTTTGTAGTAGGAGATCTAGTTACATTCGGAGACTTTACAGGAACAATTATTGAATTTGGCTTAAAATCAACTAAGATTAAAGCAGTTGATGGAACTACACTAATTGTTGCTAATAGAGAAATTAGTCAAATAAAGAATCAAAGTTATAAAAATGCATCCATACAAATTAGTATTCAAGTAGCTTATGAAGAACCAGAACCAAAGGTAAGAAAAGAACTAGAGCGCATTTGTGAAGAAATTTCTAGTTGGGAAGAAGTTGTTGGTGAAGCTAAGTACTTAGGTATTAATGAATTAAATTCTTCAAGTGTTGAATACATGATTACTATTTCATCAAGAATTGTTGATAAATGGCCACTTAAGAGAAAAGTATATGCATATGTTAAAAATGAATTTGAAAAGAAACATATAAAGATTCCATATACACAAATAGAGGTACACAATGGAAAATAGAATATTTAAACTTAACGATAAAGTTATCATGAAAAAACCACATGCTTGTGGTGAAAATAAATGGATTATAACTCGAGTTGGAGTTGATATGAAATTGAAATGTATGAATTGTGGACATGAAATCATGATGGATCGTCTAGAATTCAAAAAGAAATTAAAAGGAGTTTGTGATGAATAGAATAAAGAGTATAAAAACTAAGGTTTTTCTACATCCAATGATGGCTATCATCGTAATGATATTTGCAGTAATTATAGCTAGTGGTATTCTAAATTTCTTTGGAGCATCTGCAAGTTATAATACTGTTAATGCAGTAACTGGTAATAACCAATCTAATTTAGTAACTGTAGAATCACTATTTAGTTTAAGGGGTTTAAAGTATATTTTCTCAAATACAGTATCTAACTTTTCTTCATTTGCACCACTAATAATGTTACTTATTTCGCTTATTGGTATTGGTATTCTTGAGGAAAGTGGATTCTTATCTACATTCTTCTTTGCTATAACTAAAAGAGCACCTAAATATATAGTTACATTTGTATTATCACTATTATGTATTATCTTAAGTATAAGTGGTGATGTATCTTATGTATTATTTATTCCAATCGCAGCACTTTTATTTAAGCATGGTAGAAGAAATCCTCTAGCAGGTATAATTGTTTCTTTTATATCCATTTCTGTAGGATTTGGTATTAACTTAACAATGAGTGGTATAGATTCTAGCTTAGCTAACATGACATCAAATGCAGCTAAAATACATGGTATCTATTCACTTCATTCAATGGGATTCATATATATAATGATTTTAGCTACGATTGTTAGTAGTATTCTTATCACTTATATATGTGAAAAATATACTATCTTCCAATTAGGTAAATATGAACCAGATGAAGATGAAATAACAATTGATAAAGATAGATTAACAAGAAAAGAGAAGAGAGGACTTTTATTTGCAGGTACTGGATTTACTCTTTATATGTTAATACTTATATATAATGTTATTCCAAGAGTTCCATTTGGTGGAAACTTCTTAGATTATTCACAAAGTAGATATATCGATAAACTATTTGGAGCAAATTCTTTCTTCAATAGTGGATTTATATTTGTAATTACATTCCTTTTCTTCTTAATTGGTTTCCTTTATGGAATCGGAGCCAAAACAATCGAAGATCATAGAGATGTTTGTGATTTCCTATCTAAGTCATTAGATGGTATCGGTAAAATAATAATATTAATTTTCTTCGCAAGTATTTTAGTATCATTATATAAATATACAAATATTGGTCAGTTGATAACTGCAATATTTTCAACAATTATATTTAAATCAAACTTCAGTGGTATACCACTTGTAGCATTAGTAATATTTGTAAGTATTATTACTACAATATTCCTACCTTCATTAACTGCAAGATGGGAGATTCTATCAGGTACAATAGTACCATTCCTAATGACTTCAGGTTACACTGCAGGTTTTGCTCAATTAGTATTTACTAGTTGTGGAACAATCCTTTATGGATTAACTCCAATCATGGCTTATTATGTTATTTATTTAGCTTATTTAGATAAATATGATAGATCAGGAACTGGAGTATTAAAAAGTATTAGATATTTAGCACCATATGCATTAATTATAATGGCAATGTGGATTGTACTTATCACTTTATGGATGCTTGTTGGTATTCCTCTAGGTGTAGGTTCAGGAGTACTTTTATAGAATAGTTTATTACTATTCTTTTTTTTGGTATACTTTATATGGTGGTTTTATGAAAAAGGTATTATTAATCCTTAGTTTATTAATTATATTTATTCCAAAAGTACATGCTGATGAAAAAGCAGTTATAAATGTCTTCTATAAAGAGTCTTGTATTCATTGCAAGGATTTACATTCATACTTAGATGAATTAAGCGAAGATGTTTCATATAAAGATATGTTTGTTGTAAATTATATGGAAGTAAGTGATAAAAAGAATGGTGAATTATTTGAAAAAGTAAGAAGCTATTTCAATGTGTCATCATCTGGAGTTCCTTTTTATGTAATCGGAGAAGCTTACAATGTAGGTTTTCCAAATCCTAAATCTGAAGATGAGTATATGAAAAAACAATTTGAAGCTCGTAGTAAAGAAATTAAAGATATGATTAAATCAGCTTATGCAAATGATGAAACTAACATAGTTGAAGAAATAAAAAAAGGAAACTTAACTGTTAAAACAACTAGAGCTACAACTATAGCAAGTGAATCTAAAAAAGATAATAATGAAGATATTCAAGCTAAAGTATTAGATAAGAAGAAAGATGTAATGGATTATACTGCTATTGCAGCAGTATTCTTACTTTTTACTTCTTCGTTATTACTATTAAAAAAGAAAAGGGGATAATATGAAAAGAGTACTTATATTATTAATTACATGTTTATTATTTATTCCGTTTACTAGTGTTAAAGCATCTGATCAAGTTGTAGTAAGTATTTTTTATACTACTAAAGATACTCAATATAATAATCTTAAAGATGCTTTAAATGAAATAAATGAAGATAGTGCTTATAAGAATAAATTTAAAATCGTTGAATATAATTTAAATAATAAAGAAGATAAAAAAATATTTGATAAGTTAGAAAAGTTCTATGCTATTAGTGGTAATACTTTTGCTTATGCAATTGGATATCATGTAGAATTTAAATTCCCTGAAGACAAAACTGAATACGAGAGTACAAATTTCAAATATTTTGGTTCATATAGTTATGCATTAGAATCTATCAAAAATGCAATAGATTATTGTATTGAGACTAACTATTCAACTTATCTTATAGATGATATTAAGAATGGTGTTTTTGATTTATATCTTGGAGAAGAAACAACTACTAAGTATCATGCTGATAATGATGTCCAAGGTGATGATGAATTCAGTGCTATTATTAATGATTTAAAAGGAGATAAATTCTTCGATACTTATATATTAAATAAAACAAACAGATATGCATTATTAATCATTTTCTTAACTTTTATCTTACTTGGAAGATTAAGAAAATCAATTAAGAAAAATCGTTAGAAAAACGATTTTTTTTATTGAAACATATATTTTATGATATAATTATTACATGGAGGGTATATTAATGAAAAGAATAGTAAAATTATTAGTATTAGTTGTGGTTATGTTAATGCCAATTACTTTTGCATCAGCAAAGAAAACAACTACTACAACTGAAGCTATTGTTAAAGATGGTACACCAGTTAAATTATATGTATTCTATGGTTCTACTTGTTCACATTGTGCTGACTTACACACATTCTTAAGTGAACTTGAAACTGATAAAGACTATAATTTCATGTTTGAAGTTGTTGATTATGAAGTATGGAGTGATACAACTAATGCAACTTTAATGCAAAATACTGCAAAAGCATTAAATACTACAGCATCTGGAGTTCCATTCTATGTTGTTGGTACTTATTATAGTTCTGGTTTCCCAAATCCTGAAGCTAACGCTGATAAATATAAGGAAGACACAGATAAGTTAAAAGAAGAAATTAAGAAAGCTTATATTGAAGCAAATAAAGAAAACTCAACTTATGTTGATATTGTTGCAACTGTAGGTGAAGGACATACAGCTAATAGTAGTACAAACAATAAAGATAATGATATCGTTGGTTATATCTTACTTGGAATTACTATTATTATTATCGTAGCAATCGTATTTGGTAGAAGCTCAACTAAAGAAGACTTCGAAAGTGATATTAAAGCTGCTATGGAAGAAGAAAAAGTTGAAGCTGAAGAAGTTAAAGAACCTGTTAAAAAAGTAGCTACTAAGAAAACTGCAACTAAAAAAGCACCTGCTAAAAAAGCTACAGCTAAAAAGACTACTACAACAAAGAAAACAACTTCTACAAAAAAGACAAGTACAGCTAAAAAAACAACAACTAAAAAAAATAAATAGATTCAAATGAATCTATTTTTTTTTACAAAAAAAAGTAACCGTTAAGTCGGTTACCAAGATAATAAGTAAATACATAATTTTGATCTAAATGGAAATCCTATTCAAAATCATGTATCGTGAGTAAGATAGGAAGATGATAAAATAATATCAAATGAAAGATATGTTTTGGATTTCCATTAGCAAAGAAACTTATTTAGATAAAACCCCTTTGCACGAGGAGTTATATTATCAAAAATTTAACACTTTGTCAAATTATTTTTGAAAAAATATTAAATTATTTATTTTTTCGATATTTTCGGTATACTTATAATAGAGGTGTAGTTATGTTACAAGATAAATTTAAACTATCTAAAATGAATATTATTTTAATAATTTTAAATGTATTATTAGTTATTTTAGTTATATTTGCATCAGTGCAATTAATTACAAGTCTAAAAGATACAAGTCATCTAATTCCTGAATTAGAGACAACTGCTGGTAAGAGCTCAACTAGGGAAGCAGATATTACGATAACTACTTCTAGTGAAACAACTACTACAAGTACTAAAAAACAAGGAAATGAAACTAGTCCTTACTATAATATAGATCTTGGTAGTATTTTAAATGAAGAATTAGTTACTAAACATAATCTTACTCAAGAAGAGAAATCTTCGTTAGGTGCGATGTATTTTAAAGTTTTGGAAGGTATCTATGAGGGTAGTGATGATGATTTAATAAATGTTACTTATTTATTAACTAAAGCTAAAGATGGTGAAAAAGATAAATTAACTAAGAACAATCGTGATTATGGTATTGTCTATAATGGTAAAGAATTATTTAATAAAATATTTACTTCAACAAGTAGAGATTTAATTACATATTATAAATATGATGAAACTCCAGCATTAATATTAAATAGAGATAATAATGAATATTATAAATTAGGAAGTCTTACTGGTAAGAAACCATATGTTGTTACTAGCAATCAACTTGAAGGAATAGATAACTACAGCTATAAATATAAAGTTATATATTATGATGCTGATTATAAAGAACATGGAAATAAAACTCCTGAATATAAATCTGTAACTGTAACAATTAAATATAATGACTTAGATAAAAGATGGAAAATAGATGTATTTACATTCCCTAACTTAAAGAGGTAATTATGAACGAAGAAGTAAAAAGAAGATATGTAGATCCAGTTAATAGAAACTTGGATATCATTTTAGTAATCGTAGCAATTGTTTTATCAGCAGCTTTTCTAATTCTGTATTATCAATATAATCAAAATGAATTAGGCAAGATAAAATTTAAAAAAGAAGAGTTTAAAGACATAACATGGGTTAGTGAATTAAACGATATAAAATTTAATGTGACAGATGATACATTAAACTTTAGTATAGATTCTACAATAATTGTTAAAGATGGAATATATACATTAAATGCTCAAACTGGAGAAATAACAATAGAAGATTATGAAGATAAAATTTTTATAAGAGCAGTAAGTAGTAATTCATTAACCATTTGGTACAATTATGCTGAATATCATTTAGAGAAAGAAAAAAAGTATTAGTTTTCACTAATACTTTTAATTTGTTTCATCTTCTACTGGAGTAGGACTAGCAGGAGCTGTTGTCTCTGTAGTCTTTTCAGTAGTTTCTTTTGATGCAGAACTACTTGATGAAGTATGTTTAGTACTTGATGAACTACTTGAAGTAGTACTTGTTTTAGCCTCAGCATTAACTCCAAATACCATGTTAGATATTATTGAAGTAAGTGTTCCACTTAATTCACTTTGAGTAACTACTGTTCCAACTGGATAATCAGCGTTATATAGTGAATCACCTTCATGAACTTCTACTGTAGTAACTTTAATATTACGTGCATTACACCATTCTTTAGCCTCAGTAATACTCTTACCAACAAAGTTAGGTAATGCTTCATTCTTAGAAGTTGACATATAAGATTTACCAATTACTGTAGTCTCATATGTTTCATTAATAGAGTAGTCAAATGTCTTAATCCATTTAGGTTCTTTCTTTCCTAATGTAACATTAAGAGCATCTTTAATTTCATTTAAACTTGATTCATAGTATTGATATGTATATACAGACATTGATCTAGATATGTTAGGAACAATCATATATAGGTTATAACCTGTAAGATATGTCTTTTGAATATTAATCATTGATCCATTAGCACCATCAATAACAGCTGTTTTAAATACATTATATAAACTTAATAAATTTGAAGTAGTCATATTAGTAACCATATTATTAGAAATGGCTTCTAATACTGCATAGAATTCATTAACACTTTTCATTGATTTCATTTGATTTGCCATTGCTTCAACTACATCTTGTTGATGTTGAATACGAGCAAAATCAGATAATGTATATAGGTGTCTACATCTTGAATAAGCAAGTGCTTGTTCACCATTTAACTTTTGAACACCAGGATTCATACAAATAATTTGATTACCAAATTGTCTCTTTGAATTTTGTTCACAAACTTGACCACCATATTGTTTTGTAAAGTCAGGAGTTTGTACATCAACTGTAACTCCACCAAGAGCATCTACCAAATCAACTACACCTTGGAAGTTAATCATTGCATAGAAGTCAATTGGAATACCAGTCAAGTTTTCTACCGTTTTAACAACACATGCTCCACCATAAGCAGAAGCAGAATTTATTTTACTTGAAATACCTTTATTACAAATAGGTACATAAGTATCTCTTGGAATAGAGAATACTGTAGCACTTAAAGTTTTTGGATTAAATGTAACCATCATTAATGTATCACTATTAAATCCTGAGTTGAAATTTAATGAACTCTTTTCTGAATCAACTCCAATAAGTAATATTGAGAATGGTTCAGTTACATTAGAGTGATTATTTTCAATAATCTCTTTTGATTCCATTTTCTTTGAATAACTAAATTGAATTTTAGTATCTGTTGCTATGTTCTCATATTGTTCATAAGTAGAATATGTATCTACATATCCATCACCAACAAATACACCATTTAATTCACCATTATATAATAGTTCTAACATTTCAAAATATGTATCATATTTATTAATTGTAACATTCTTAATTTTTTCTTTATCTATAAGTTCATAAGCTAGTACATTACCTTCGATATCACTTTCATTATTAATAATACCAACTTTAAATGAAGATTCATTTTTAAATTCAGTACCACTCATTAGTATTAAATCACTAGTATAAGTAGTAAGTTTATCTTCAGTTATCTTACCAAGTAATGAATAAGCTCTATTGATATATAAACTACCAATAATACAAACACATGATATCAACATACATATTGTACTTAAGACCACGACTGTTTTATATCTTTTAACTAACAGTAAGAGTAGGTCTATAAACCAATATAGAAGTAAGAATGTACCCAGTACAATCATTACCACAATTCTAATTGTATTTTCTACACCATTAAGTAAGAGTAGTGATCTTACAAAGAATATATAAGAAACTAAGAATAGAATTAATACAAAATAGTATATAAGTCTAATACTTAGTTTTGTCCTTTTTAACTTTTTAAATAAAACTTTCATTTTCTAAAGCCTCCTAAAATAATTATACTACATATGTAATATTTCTCATAGGTTGCAGGGCTAAATTTTATGTTTATTTTTAATATCCCATTTGGTATAATTTATTTTGGAAATGAGGCAATTAAAGCATGAAGAAGAAAACTACAGCATTTGTGATTTGCATCTTCTTATTAGTAGCATTATTTATAGTTTATATCTTTTCTGAATTATATACAGAAAGTGATATGACATCTAATATAGAAAACAGTATTACAGACGCTATAAAGTTTAAGGAAGAATACGAAGGCATTAATGGCAAAGAAACAGAATCTGGTAAAACAGTTAGAAATTTAAATATTGATAATAATAATCCATTTGAATATATTACTGATGAAAAATTATTAGAATTAATTAATAATAAGGAAACATTCGTAGTTTATTTCGGGTTCTCATCATGTCCATGGTGTAGAAGTGTAATCGAAGAGTTTATTAATTCTGCTAAAGATCATTCAATTGAAAATGTTTATTATTTAGATATTAAAGAAATCAGAGATAAATATGAATTAAATGAATCTCATGAAGCTGTTAGAACAAAAGAAGGTACAAATGCTTATTATGAATTATTAAATAAACTTTCAAATGTTTTAGATGATTATGAACCATTAACATATGTTAATGCTAAAGGTAAAACTAAAAAAGTTACAATTAACGAAAAAAGAATTTATGCACCTAACTTTATATTAGTTAAAGATGGAGTAGCAGAAATGAAAGTTACAGGTATTCCTGAATCTATTAGTGATCCTTACATGGATTTAACTGAAGAAATTAAAAAATATGAAAAAGACACATTTGATAAGTTATTTTCCTTACTATCTAGAAGTGAAGTAACAACAACTTGTGATAACTTTAAATGTTAAACGCTTATAAAGCGTTTTTTATTTTGTTGAAAAAATGAGTTTATTTATTATAATTAAGATAGAAAGGATGAAAGTTTATATGTTGAATTATTTTAAAAATTATTGGGTAAAAGCATTTGATTTCAAAGGAAAGGCTACAAGAAAAGAATACTGGATGACAGTATTATCAATTTTTGTATTTGTTCTTATACTTGGAATAATTATTGGAATTCTTTTTCCTATAAGAGTTGAAACTGATTATTTTGAAGGAACTTATAAAATAACTGGTAACCCTGTAGGTATAATGATTTATTACTTATGGGTTTTAGCTAATGTCATTCCTAGTATTTCTATCGTTGTAAGAAGACTTCATGATATTGGTAAATCTGGTTGGTATTATTTAATCCTATTTATTCCAATTGGTGGACCAATTATCATGTTAGCTTACTTAGTAACTCCAAGTGTTAATGCTACTCCAGTAACTGAAGCACCTGTTACAGAAGAACCTGCAAATTCTGGGATGCCCGATTTAATGGCACCTCCAAGTGATAATCAAGATAACAATAATCAACAATAAAAACGCATTATTAAATGCGTTTTTTATTTTCTTTAACAGTTTTCTTGGCTAACTTATATTTTCTTTTAGTCTTATTAATATATTTTAAATATTTCTTTTTTTGTTCTTCTAACTTACTTTTAATAATAGACATTCTATTGTTAATTTGCATGTTAGGGAATGATTCAAGTAATCTCTTGTATGGCATAGTTGATGCTTCAAGCATTTTCTTAACTTCTCTTGTAATAACTTCAGTATTATCAGATTTAATTGAATTTGAAATATTTTTAAGTTTAGATATAAAGCTAAATGATACAACTGTATCTAATACTTGTAAGCTTAATACTATATATGTAATGTGAGTAAGTAATTGAATATCACAATGTTTAAATATAGGATCTATTACGTATGGATTAATAACATAAAGAATAGCCATAGCTCCAATTCCAAATCCTAATCCACACTCTAAACAAATACGTCCATTAATATTAAATTTCATATGTGAGTAATCCCACCAACGTGCTTTAAACAATTTTTCTAATATATATGAAGTAAAGTATTCAAGTGTACAACATATAAATATTGCTGTTAAAAATACAAAGAATGGTTGATCAATATATTTTTTTAAGAAGAAAGTAATCATAATTGATCCAAATCCATAAACTGGACAAATAGGACCAATTAAAAAACCTCTATTAATAAATCTCTTAAATTTAACAATACTTTGTAATACTTCTTGTGCCCATCCAATAAATGAATAAATATAAAAGATAAACACATAATAAACGAAAGTTTCCATATAATCACCAAGAGAATTATATCATCACATACTATATTAGTAAATTAATTAAAATATGTTATAATACATTTAGGAAAGTGATTTTATGAAATATTTTAGAAATTTCTTGAATAAACCAAGAGGTTTATATTTTTCAATTATTGCTATGATGACTTTGACTGTCGTGTTAATGAAAGTATCTTTCTCATATTACATACCAGTATCAAAAGATACTACAATTATGACAATCCAGGAAATACAAAATGTTCTTACAATCGAAGGATATGATAATGAAATAGAATTTGCTCCAAATGAAACTAAAGAATTAGTATTCCATGTTAAGAGTAATAATGATATTGATACATCATACTCACTTTTCTATGAAGGAGAATCTTTCTTAATAGAGAATAAGTCTGCTATTAAAAGAGATTTATCTCCTCAAGAAGAAACTTCTTTTATAGTAAGTATTACTAATCAAACTGAAGATACAAATAATATAAAATTTAAAATTACTTCTGGTTTCAAAGGCAAACCAATCGAAGTTGATAAAAATATAATTAAGTAGGTGCAAGATGAAATATATTACATTCGTAGTTCCTTGTTATAACTCACAAGACTATATGGAACATTGTATAGATTCACTCCTTATTGGTGGTGAAGATGTAGAAATTATTATTGTTGATGATGGATCAACAGATAAAACTGGTAAAATCGCAGATAAATATGAAAAGAAATATAAGAATATTGTTAAAGTAATTCATCAAGAGAATGGTGGACACGGGGAAGGTATTAACCAAGGTTTAAAAATAGCTACAGGTAAATACTTTAAAGTAATTGATAGTGATGACTGGGCTGATGAAAAAGCTTATAAGACATTACTAAAAAGAATTAAGAAAATTGATAGTGATGCAATCATCATGAACTATGTTTATACATATACTGATGGAAGAAAGAATCAAGTTATTAACTTCTCAAATGTATTTCCAGATAATAAAGAATGTACTTGGGAGGATACTAAAAAGTTTAAAACTCAACAATATTTAAGTCTTCATTCAATGATGTTTAAAAAGACAGTATTAGATAAAACTAATATAAAACTTCCAAAACATTGTTTCTATGAAGATAACTTATTTATCTATTCGGCATTAAAATATGTAGAAACTATTCATTATATGAATTTAGACTTCTATAGATATTTCATAGGTAGGGCAGATCAATCAGTTCAAGAACCTCAATTAATTAAAAGAAGTTCTCATCAAGTACTAGTATCTACTAGGGTAGCAACTTTATATGATCTTAAAGATTTAAAAGGTAAGCATAAAAAAGTGATGATGAGACACTTATCATTAATTGTTACTTTAGGTATTATCTTCTCAAGACTTGGAAGAACAGATGAATCAGAACGTCAATATAAGGAAATGTGGAAAGAAATCAAAGAAAAGAATCCACATATTTATAAAAAAATTCATGGGCCATTCAGAATGTGTGGATGGGCATCTCTTCCTGGAAAAGTTGGAAGAGAATTATCCCTAGGTGGATATAGATTAGCTCATAGTTTAGTTAACTTTAATTAGGAATTTATTCCTAATTTTTTTATACGTGTTATAATAATCACATGAAGAAGAGTTTTTTAATTACAATTATTATTTCTATTATTATAACTATTGTTATAGGTTTACTTATTACATCTAAACCAGGTGAAAAGAAAACAACATTCAATTATGATTATGTATGTACGTATGAAGCTTCCATGGAAGATGATGAAGGTGAAACTACAAGTAACATATCCAAAAAAATGTATCTAAAAGTCGATAATGATTCATATGTAAGTGAAGCACTATATGAAAGTATATATGATTCTAATGTATTTGATAAATCACTTGAAAACTTAACTAAACAAGTATTAAGTTTATATGATGATATTGATGGGGTAGAAACAAGTATTTTAAAGAAAAAGAAAAATACTATAGTTAGTATTAAGTATGATTATAATAAGATTAACTTTAAAACTTTAAAGGATGATTTGAAAGGAGTGCTTGATAAAGATTCACTACAAGCTAACCTAACATCTAAAATTAAAGTAGATGAATATATAGAAAAATCTGATTATTATAAATGCCAAAAAAAATAGATCAACTCGGATCTATTTTTTTCAACTAACACGGAATTTGATTTTAATTTAGTACAGAAGTAGTTTAGGGGAAAGAATTTTTTTTATCTTTTTATTGTACTAATCAAATTCAAATTCTCGCATCTTACTCCATAAGACTTTAATGAACAGCTCGTGCTCATTTTAACTAAAAAACTAAAATTTTCCATAAAAATCATCACATTTACGAGAATAAATACATCTCTCATTTAACCGCCTAGCACTTGTAATATTCTAACAAGTATGTGATTGCTAGATAAAAGCCTTCAACTATAAGCATCCTGCTTATAAGTTGGAATTTAGATTAATTTAGGTCATCAGTACATTTTAAGTACTCACTTGGTAGTCTGTTGTCAAATCATTGTTGCTTGCTATTCAAGAACTATTCCAAACACAAAATTTTACACTACAATGGATATTCTGTACTCCTTGTACACCAAGAATATCGGTAAAACCTATAGTACTCTAACCACCTACAATAATATTACTACAGGATTTCAATAGAATATATAAATTCTAAAAATAAAAAAATACTAGACATAAAATTTTACACACTATATAATTTCTTTATGAATGATTTAATTGAATATTTAATAATTATTAATTTAATATGTTTTTGTTTTTACGGATTAGATAAGTTTCTAGCTTGTAAACACTTAACTAGAATACCAGAGGTTGTTTTATTTTTTATCTCTTTAATCGGAGGATCTTTAGGAGCATTACTTGGTATGAAAGTATTTCATCATAAAACTAAAAAGATTAAGTTTTGGGTATTTAATATAATATTATTCTTTATTTACACATACATTTTATTTAGAACATATGGAGCTTAATTATGGATTTAAAAGATTTAATAGATAAATATATACAAGTAGAGTTAAGAAATGGAAAAAAATATAAAGGAATCTTAACAGCTGTAAAGGATTATGAAGATGGAGATTACTTCTATACAGCACTACAAATTAGGATAAAAGAAGATGATTATAAAATTATTTACTTAATTGAAGTAGATTCTATTGGAGAAATAATATAAGTTGTGCTATAATCTAATTGCAGTGCCTACTGCATTTTTATTTGTAATAATTCAGCAATATCTTTTGATATTGTTTTTTTTTATTCAAAAAACTATAATATTATTAGGGTGATAATATGAATATTAAAGAAAAATTAATTACGAATGCTAAGCGTTCAGAAAAAAGTATTATTGCAAGTTCAATACTTACTTTAGTAGTAGGAGTAATGCTTGCAATTTATCCAGGAAACACTTTAAGTTTGATTGGAAAAGTAATTGGAGTTGCTCTAATGATTATTGGAGTTTCTCAAATCGTAGTCTTCTTTAAGAATACTAAAGAAGATAGGGTAGCTAGTGCATCATTTGCATTAGGAATAATTCTATTTGCAATAGGGTTATATATATTTATTAATGATAAATCATTAACTAATGTATTTACTACTATCATAGGTTTACTTATATGTATTAAATCTATATATAAGATTCAACTTGCTATTAGTTTAAAGAGTTATTCTAATACTTGGAAATATAATTTAGTATCAGGTCTTATTGTTCTTTCAATGGGACTTATAATTATTTTCTATCCAATTGAAACAGCGAGTACTATTTTAAGAGTAATTGGAATTATCTTAATTATTTCATCAGTATATGAAATTATTGAATCACTAGTAGTAATTAAAAAGATAGATGATTTTAAAGATCTTCCTTTTAAAGAAAAAGGAGAATAATATGAGTAAAAAGTTAAAAAGAATGGAAATAATCCTAGTTTTAGCATCATGTTTTATTGCACTTGCTAACATTGGATTATTCACGAGCGATTTTATTTCATCATCAATAATCAAAGGAATGATTGGATTCTTAATTCCAAGTATTCTTTTATTCATATCATTTGAAGTAGAAAAAGACTTAAAGTTAGAAAGTACTTCTAAACATATTCAATTAATAAGTATGTTTACATATTTTATATCTTTAAGTGGAGTATACTTTGATGTAATAAATTCATATGGAGTAAATGATGGATTTATTAAAATAGGTAGTTTATTTGTAAATGAATATTTATTTATTCCTATATTTGCAATCATAGTGTCTTTGATAGGTATATTCTTAAATAAAGATATTAATTATAAAAAGATTATTATATTAACTACATACTTCTTATTCTTTTATTGTTTAAATACAATTAATAAGAATTTTGATATTAAACTATTAGGAATGGAATATGGAAATTATTTATTTGAATATTCAATACTATCAATTATAGTATTAATTTATAATTATTTATTTAATCTTAAATATTCAAAAACATTATCAATTGCGAATTTATTCTTCACATTATATGTAATATATGATGCATCATTTAATATTAAAACATTAGTACCTGCATTATTTATTACATCAGTATCTATCATTGCATTCTTAATTAGAATCAGAAAAGAAGAGAGTAAAGCATATGATGTAGTACCATTCATAGGAATTATGATATTCTTAATGAATTTATTATCTTCATTTGAAAATGATGTACTTATACTACCATTAATAGTAATAACTATTACTGATATGTTAATTGTTGTATTTGACATTGTTAAAGATAAGAGTGAAGGATTAATATTTAAAATATTTATTGATATATTAACTTTAATTGCATTATTAATTGCAATAGTAAATAAAACAGATTTAATCTTAGTATCTGTGATCGTTCTTGCATCATCACTAGCATCTACATATGCATTAAAGAGTGATTATCATGAACAATATATATTACCGTTTAAAACTGTTTTATGTATTATAGCTTTACTTGTAGAGTTAAATAATACAATTAAGATTGATCCATTAATTATAGTATTAGTAGTTAATATATTTGCTACGATTGTATCTTACTTAACAAAGAGCAATATATTTAAAAATATGTTCTTAACTATAGTATTTATAACTTATTTATATTTACTTGAATTAGATACAGTATTTGGATTCCTTATAATGACTACGATATTTGTATTTGATTATATAGTATTGTTAATATGTGAAAAGAAATCCACAGGATTTAAATATTTATTTACTACTTTAATCACAGGTATTACTTTAATTAATTTAAGTTTATTTAAACAACCAATATTATATCTAGTAGCTTCACTATTATTTGTTGGTTTATTCTTAATATCAAAAGAAAGAGGAGTAAAGGTAATTAGTTCATTAGCATTCCTTTATGCATTAACTTATTTCATTGGTGAATTACCTATTAGTCCTGATGTTTCAGAAACAGTTAACCAATTAATAGTATTTGGTATTCTATATTATTTAATAACTACAAGTGATTCTTTAAACAACAATGTATTTAAGATTGTAGCAATTATAGCTAACTCATTAATTCTATGGGAATGTGATTCAACAATTTCAATCTTAGTTTCACTAGCTATTAATGTAATATTACTAATTACTTATATGAAGAGTAATAATGTACTATTTAAAACTAGCGCAGTATTAACATTTATATCTGTAATATTAACACTTTCATTGATTGATGAAGTTCCTACATTTGTATATCTGCTTATCTTAGGTTTAGCAGTAGTAATTATCATCTATAGAAAGATCCAAAAATACATTAAAGAACCACATGAAGAAGAAAAAGAAGTTAAACCTTCAAGCAGAGGAGTTAACTATTGTACAGAATGTGGAAACAAAATTGATAAGGATTCAAGATTCTGTCCTGAATGTGGAAATAAAATAAGAAAATAATATTGAGTTAAAAATAACAATAAATTATAATTAATCAAGAAAGGGTGACATTATGAAAAAGAAAACTAAAGAAACAAATATTATGAGTGAAGTAATATCATCTATTCCATATATTATATATGTATTAGTACTTATTCCTTTGATGGGGTATTTAAGTTATAAAGCATTTACTGATTTTGTTAATACAGGATCAAGCTTTAATAATACTATTATTGTTTTAATAATTATATTTATTAATTTAATTATTTTACTAGCTAGTCTATATGGATTTAACTTATTAACTAAATTTAAAGTTGGTAAATTCTCACTTATCGGAGGAGTTGTTTTACTAATTACTTTAGTTAAACTTATTCAAGCATATGTTCACTTTAAAGATTCTTCTTTAACAGGAGCTAAAGCGCTTCTTGCTAATAGTGATTTTAGAACTGCTAAAGGATTATTTATTGGTTTTGCTATTTATTATGTTCTTACATTTTTTATAAATAGAATTGCTGTTATCAGCGCTAAAAATAAGGAATTAAAATCTTCACGATAGGTGAGGATTTTTTTTAGGAGGTATACATATGGGAATTATAAAAACACAAGAAGAATTAATTAGAAAGATGGACTTTTACAAAAAGATCTACACAAAAGAAGTAATTGAATACTATAACTCTTTAATAAACTTAGAAATATCTAGTTTAAATAAAGATTATATTCCAGAGGATATCTTAGAATGTCTAAGACATACTGAGTTTTATGATGATGTTGCTAGATTCAACATTTATGAAAATGCTTTAACTACACTCGAAGGAGATTCAAGACTTAAAAAGTTATATACAGGTAAAGAAAAATTAGATGTAATAATACCTACACATATCAAAGATTATAAAGTATATTCATATAATCCATATAAGGATGAAGTAATGTTATTTGATTTGGTTATAGATGAAGAATATAGAAAAAATAAAATCAAAGATATTGAAAACAATAGAATTTCATTTTTAGATATTCAAATAACTAATGTAGATAAAGATATAGAAAAGTATAAAGATAAATATAATAAAGAATCATTTGATTTAAATGTTGAAAAAGATCAACTTATTCAAAGCAGAGATTTAGCTATGCTTGAAATAAAAGCTTTAAATGAAAGAATTAATAAAGAAGAATACGCTAATACTATTAAGAATATAATCGGAGGATATAAAAAAGACTTCACAGAGTTCTATAATATAGATACTAATGAAAAAGTATTAAAGATAGGTAATACTAAAGTAAGTAATCATATCTATCATTACTAAAAAGGATATATTTTTATATCCTTTTTTTATATAATAAAGGGGAATTGAGGTGGAACTATGTTTGAACTTGTTTCTAAATATAAACCAAGCGGTGATCAACCAGAAGCTATTAAGAAGTTAGTGGAGGGAATTAATTCTGGTAAAACTTCACAAGTATTACTTGGAGCAACAGGTACAGGTAAAACATTTACTATGGCAAATGTAATTGCTGAAGTAAATAAACCAACATTAATACTTGCGCATAACAAAACACTCGCAGGTCAACTATATAGTGAATTTAAAGAATTATTTCCTAATAATAGGGTAGAATACTTTGTATCTTACTATGACTATTATCAACCAGAAGCTTATGTTCCATCTAGTGATACTTATATTGAAAAAGATGCATCTATTAATGATGAAATAGATGAGTTAAGACATGCAGCTACTGAAGCATTAATCACAAGAAATGATACTATCATAGTTTCATCAGTATCTTGTATATATGGTTTAGGTGATAAAGAAGATTATGAAAATGAAGCTTTAGTTATTCTTCAAGGTGAAGAATATCCAAAAGAATATATTTTAAAAAGACTAGTTGAAATGAACTATGAAAGAAATGATATAGACTTCCATAGAGGTACATTCAGATCTCGTGGTGACACGATTGATATTATTCCATCATCTGAAAAGAAAAATGGAATTCGTATTGAGTTATTTGGCGATGAAGTAGATAGAATATGTGAATTTGATTGTTTAACTGGTTCAATAATTAGTACAAAGAAAAGTTGTACATTATTCCCAGCAACTCACTTTGTAACTAATAAAGAAAAATTAAATGAAGCATGTTCAAGAATTGAAGCTGAATTAAAAGAAAGATTAAAATATTTTGAAGAAAATAATAAATACATTGAAGCTCAAAGATTGAAAGAAAGAGTTAATTACGACTTGGAGATGTTAAGAGAAACAGGCTTCTGTCATGGTATTGAAAATTACTCAAGACATTTAGCTCTAAGAGGTGAGGGAGAAACTCCATCAACATTAATCGATTTCTTCCCGAAAGACTTTCTACTTATTATAGATGAATCACATGTAACAGTTCCACAAGTAAGGGGAATGTACAATGGAGATAGAATGCGTAAAACTACATTGGTAGATTATGGATTTAGATTACCTAGTGCACTTGATAATAGACCACTTAAGTTTGATGAATTCGAATCTAAATTAAATCAAACTATTTATGTATCAGCAACTCCTGGAGATTATGAAATGGAACTTGTTAATAATGAAACAGTTGAACAAATCATAAGACCAACTGGATTGTTAGATCCAACGATTGATGTAAGAAAAACTGAAGGACAAATTGATGACTTAATTAATGAAATTAATATCAGAAAAGAAAAGAATGAAAGAGTACTTATTACAACTCTTACAATTCGTATGTCTGAAGAACTTACTTCTTACTTAAAATCAATTGGTATAAAGGTAGGATACTTACATAGTGAAATCAAAACATTAGAAAGATTAAAAATCTTAAATGATTTAAGACTTGGAAAAATAGATGTTTTAGTTGGTATTAATCTTCTTAGGGAAGGTATAGATTTACCTGAGGTATCATTAATTGCAATTCTTGATGCAGATAAACAAGGATTTTTAAGAAGTGAAAGAAGTTTAATCCAAATTATTGGTAGATGTGCAAGAAATGCAAATGGTCATGTAATCATGTATGCTGATTCAGTTTCTGAAGCAATGAATTATGCAATCAAAGAAACAAAAAGAAGAAGAGAAATTCAAGATGCTTATAATAAAGAACATGGTATTACTCCTAAAACAATTATTAAAGAAATCAGAGATACTATTTCAATTAAAGTTGAAGAAACAATTGATAAGGCTGATATTGATAACTTAAATAAGAAAGATAGGAAAACTCTAATTGTTGAACTTGAAGAAGAAATGAAAAAAGCAGCTAAAGAAATGGATTTCGAAAGAGCTATAGAATTAAGAAATGCTTTATTTGAATTAAAAAGCGAGTAGTTAACTTTAAAAAGTAAACAATATATGATATTCTTTTTATGATAAGAGGTTGGTTGAAATGAAGAATAAGATTGATACAAAAGCAGGAATTTACTCAATAGGATGTACAACAATAACAATTTTTAAATATTTCTGTTTAGCTTTAGCGGTTGTATATCTAGGTTCATTTATCGCATCTGGACTTATATTCTTCTTTAAAGGTAATACTATCGAAGAAAGTGTTATTGCAAGAATATATAGTTATGTAACTTATTATGGATATAATGATGCATTAAGTTTAATTAAATTAATTGGTAAAACTCGTGCAAAAGCAGGTTTACTTGGATATGCATTTATATATTCAATTCATTATGGATTAATCTATGTTTTACTATATAGATTTAAAGAAATTTTCAAATCAATTATTAATAATAAAATCTTTACAAGTAAGAATATTAATCTATTATATGATTCATTAAAATTAGGATTAGTTTTAACATTTGCACAACCATTCTTAATGATGGTAAATATTGTGATTACACATGCATTTTTAAACTTTTCTTCGTTTGATTTTAGTGGTATAATGTTCCTGTTTGTTGCCGTTTTATTGTACATGGTATTCGTATCAGGTTATAACTTAGAGAAAAAACAAAACGAATATGATATTGAACTTGAAGATTATAGAGCACAAATATCAGATTTAGAAATAGAAAAATTAAAATTAAAAACTCAAAACGATAAAGAAGAGATAAAAGAAGAAAAAACTACTACAACAAGAAAACGTAGAAGAAGAAAGAAAAAACCTGCTACTAAGACAACAAGTGAATAATAACGGTAAACTATCTATACAGATAGTTTTTTCCAGTTAAAGAATAGGGTGTGGTTATAATGGAAAAAGTTTATGTTTTTGGTCATAGAAATCCAGATTCAGATTCAATATGCTCATCTATCGCTTTATCTTATTTAAAGAATCAACTTGGAATGAATACTGAACCAAGAAGATTAAGCGATATTAATCCTGAAACTGAATTTGCACTTAAGAAATTCGGACTTGAAGCTCCTGAATATTTAAATGACGTAAAAGTTAAAATTAAAGATGTTAAATATAACAAAAACTATATGATTAATGAAAATAAAACTATTTTCGAAGCATATAGTTTAATGAATAAATATGCATTCACAGGTATTCCACTTGTAGATAATGATAAGAAGTTCGTAGGATATGTATCTTTAAAAGAAATTGCATACGATATGATTTATAATGAATCAATTAAGATTGAAACTCCATTTGAAAATCTTTTAGATATTTTAAATGTATCTGAATATCTTAAATTTGATGAACAAATTAGTGGATATGCTCATGCTGCAACATTTGATGATGTTACATTTATAAGAGATATTCCATTAGATGAAGAATCAATATTAATCGTAGGTGATAGAGAATCAATCATCAACTATGCATTAAATAAGAAAGTTAAAATGATTATCTTAGTTAAGAATAGAAAATTAACTAAAGAACAAAAAGAATTAGCTAAAAAGAATAAGATTAATATTCTTGTATCTTCAAAATCTTCATTTAAGATTGCGAGATTATTATGCTTAGCTAATCCAATTAAATCAATTAAGAGAAATGAAAAGATTATTACATTCAATGCTAATGATTACTTAACTGATTTCGAAGAAGCAACTAGTAAAGTTAAACATACTAACTATCCAATTGTTAATAACAATGGTGTATGTTTAGGTATGTTAAGAACTATTGATGCTCATGAAATCACAAGAAAGAAAGTTATATTAGTAGACCATAATATGTTTAATCAATCAGCAACAGGACTTAGCGAAGCTAATATCTTAGAAATAATTGACCATCATAATATTGGAGATATTATTACTTCTAATCCAATTAACTTCAGAAATATGGCTGTTGGTTCATGCTGTAGTATTATTTACTACTTATTCCAAGAAAATGGAATTAAGATACCAAAAGAAATCGCTGGTATGTTATTAAGTGGTATTTTATCAGATACTTTAGTACTTAAGAGCCCAACAACAACTGAAAAGGATAAACTTATTGCTAAAGATTTAGCTAAGATTGCTAAAGTTGATTTACAAAAATATGGTATGGAACTTCTAGAAAGTGGTATTTCTATCGAAGGATTATCAGCTAGAGATATCATATTTAGAGATTTCAAAACATATAACATTGGTGAAGAATCAATGGTTGTAGGACAAGTATTCACAACAGACTTTGCAGGTTTCAAACATGTAAAGGATGATATAATAAAAGCGTTAGATGAAGAACAAGAACATCATGGTTATAAGATTTGTGCATTATTTGTTACAAATATTATTACTAATGATTCAAATGTATTATTCTCAACTAGATCAAAAGATTTAATTAGAATAGCATATGGTCTTCAAGAAATCGAAGAAGGACAATTACTTAAAGGTGTCATGAGTAGAAAGAAACAAATGGTACCAAACTTAATGTCTGTTATCGATCATTAAGAGTTTATTATGAATGACGAGAATAATAAGGTAACAAGAATAACTGTTGATTTATCAACATCAGTAAAGCCTATAGCTATTTCTGAAGAAGAAGCTCTAAAGAAGTTAGAAGAGGATAATAAATCTCAAGCTCAATTTAAAGATGATTCAATTGAAGTTGAACCAATACAAGATTTAAATTTAGAAAGTGAACCTCAACAAACAAC
>JAEEGL012015013.1_pt1 | contig 29772 bp, 27 predicted proteins | sample 9134231 | NCBI WGS metagenome assembly JAEEGL01 (sample SAMN16246548, study PRJNA631951) | gut metagenome | biome: gut microbiome; feature: rumen; material: fiber-attached | host: Bos | place: Iran: Karaj | collected 2018-10
ATATTCATAGACCATATCTGCGAAGAACCTGACTCCGTGCTCATAAAAGCAACCTCTTCATCGCTAAGCCATGCCGGAGAGTTCTCTCCATAAGGTGTCTCAGTAAGTTGCACTGGCTCAGTAGCCCCATGTTTTAGAAGAAACAATTCGGTATTCGACTTGTTCTCCTCTACACTATAATAACTAACTTGATAGACTGCATCCCCGGTATTCTTGTTTACTGCCACACCACCCATTCTACCCATTCCCCAAAGGGCTTCTGCTGAAAACTGCCGGTTTTCTATTACAGGATTTTGTCTACCTATTACTTTCTGTTTCTCATTCATACATCCCAATGTTGTCAGTGCTACCATGACAACGATAAGTGATTTTGCTTTCATATTCTTTTCAATTTGATTTACGGACACATTCCGACAAATTAGGCTGCAAAGTTAATAATAAATTCGCAAAAATACAAAAATAAAGTTTTTTCTTGCACAATTAAATAAAATGCACTACCTTTGCACCCGCTTTTGAGAAAAAGCACACTTGATACATAACAATTAAATTTTGAGGTTTTTCTAATTTGTTGAAAATTAAGGTATTCTTCTGCCGTGAGGTAATTGAATACAAAAAACGCGGTTTTGCGTAAAAGAATCTGAGATAGTTCTACTATCAAAGAAAAGCGGAGGCCTCAAGGACTAAATTGAAGTTTTTCACTCTATGTCCGAGAGTGCCGAACGCAAACGGGGCGTGGCGCAGTCCGGTAGCGCATCTGGTTTGGGACCAGGAGGTCGAAGGTTCGAATCCTTTCACCCCGACAAAAAGAGAAGTTTTATGCTTCTCTTTTTTTGTTTTTCTATATTTCTATTATTTCCATATAAAACACTACTCTACCACAAATAATAATCCAATTATTTATATGGATACATGGTGTACAAAACAATTTCTGCATTCACACGAAAAATTTTGCAGACTGTAAAAAAATTATTATCTTTGCAGCAAATTTAATTCCCTTAATATGACACGCGATACACAAATCTTCGACATCATCCGCCAAGAGCGGGAGCGTCAAACACGCGGCATCGAACTTATTGCCAGCGAAAACTATGTTAGTGACCAGGTAATGGAAGCCATGGGTTCTGTTTTAACAAACAAATATGCTGAAGGCTACCCCGGCAAACGCTATTACGGCGGATGTGAGGTTGTTGATCTAGGCGAAACTCTTGCACAAGAGCGATTAAAACAACTATATGGTGCCTGCTGGGTAAATGTTCAACCGCACTCAGGAGCACAAGCCAATATGGCTGTCTTTATGGCTTGCCTGAATCCAGGTGACAAATTCCTTGGTCTAAATCTCAGTCATGGCGGTCACCTATCACACGGAAGCCCTGTAAACTTCTCCGGGTTGGTATTTCATGCATTGGAATATAATGTACGCGAAGAAGATGGTCGCGTTGATTACGACCAACTTGAGCATGTGGCACGCACTGAGCATCCCAAACTCATTATTGCAGGAGCAAGTGCATATAGTCGAGAGTGGGACTATGAGCGTATACGCCGGGTGGCTGACGAGATAGGTGCCATCTTCATGGTTGATATGGCTCACCCTGCAGGTCTTATTGCTGCAGGATTACTGAAGAATCCTGTCAAATATGCACATATCGTTACTTCCACTACTCACAAAACTCTGCGTGGTCCTCGTGGAGGTGTCATTCTCATGGGAGAAGACTTCCCTAACCCGTGGGGAAAGACTACTCCGAAAGGAGAGATAAAAATGATGTCTGCATTACTCGATTCTGCAGTATTTCCTGGTGTACAAGGAGGTCCTCTTGAGCATGTGATCGCTGCTAAAGCAGTAGCATTCGGCGAAGCATTGCAACCTGAATATACAGAATACCAAAAGCAAGTAAAACTCAATGCTGCTGTCATGGCTAAAGCACTTGTAGACAAAGGATACAAGATTATATCCGGGGGTACCGACAATCATTGTATGCTGGTTGATTTGCGCACCAAGTTCCCCGAACTTACCGGTAAGGTAGCAGAACGTGCACTGGTAGCAGCCGATATAACTAGCAATAAAAACATGGTACCTTTCGACACTCGTTCGCCATTCCAAACTTCAGGTTTGCGTTTTGGTACACCGGCAATCACTACACGTGGATTGAAAGAAGATCGTATGCCGTGGATTGTGGAATTGATCGACCGCGTACTCTCTGATCCGGAAAATGAACAGAACATACTGAAAGTTCGCGCAGAAGTAAATGCCGAAATGGTACATTATCCATTGTTTGCGTGGTAATTAATCAACGCTAAAGACTGAACATGGTCTTACTTGGCAAGACACTTGAAGAATTGCAGCAGATAGCATTGGCTGTCGGCTTGCCGCGTTTTGCGGGTAAGCAACTTGCCGAGTGGCTTTATCAGAAAAGAGTCACATCCTTCGAAGAGATGACAAATATCTCACTGAAGGGCAGAGAGGCTCTAGCACAACAATACACCATTGGTCGCATTCCACCCGCAGCAGAGGCTGTCTCTCAAGATGGAACAAAAAAGTATTTGTTCCAACTGGATACATCAAAATCTGCAGAGGAAAACATTCTATCAACTTCATCACCGGGCAAGCATAGAGTTTATATCGAATCAGTTTATATTCCAGAGGACGACCGCGCTACCCTGTGCGTGAGCACACAGGCAGGATGCAAAATGGGATGCAAATTCTGCATGACAGGCACATTGGGATTTCACGGCAACCTTACTGCTGCCGACATCTTAAATCAGATTTTCTCAATTCCGGATTCTGAATCTCTCACTAATCTCGTATATATGGGTGAAGGTGAGCCATGTGATAATATCGATGCTGTTTTGCGCTCCATCGAAGTGCTGACTTCTCCTTGGGGATGCGCTTGGTCACCACGTCGGATCACGATATCTTCTGTCGGCTATCTTCCTGGTTTGAGAAGACTACTAGACGAGTGCGAATGCCATATAGCAATAAGCCTTCATAATCCATTCGCAACTGAGCGAGTAAGCATAATGCCCATAGAAAAAGTTTACCCTATTGAGCAGATTATCAATCTATTAAAACAATATGATTGGACTCATCAGCGTCGAATTTCATTTGAATATATCTGTTTCGGAGGTAAAAACGATACTATGCGTCATGCTCAAGGTCTCCGACATCTTCTCAATGGTTTGGAATGTAGAATCAACCTCATTCGTTTTCACGAGAATCCCGATGCAGAATTGCAGAATCCTGCCATCTCACCTTCAAATCCAAATCAAATGGAGTGGCTTCGCGATTGGCTTACCAATAGTGGAATTACGACCACTATCCGCCGCTCACGTGGAGAGGATATACTTGCCGCATGCGGAATGTTGGTGAATGCGTTGAGCAATTCCCATTCTCCCATTTCAAATGATTGAAGTGTCTCATGTTAATTATTTAATAACGCTAATGAAACGTTTCTTTTTATATTGTATGTTTGCTGCTGCTTGCTTTATGTCGCAGGCGCAGATGCGTTTTGTCAGTTACAATGTTGAGAATCTTTTCGACACAAAACATGACTCTTTGAAATTGGATGAAGACTTCACTCCTGAGGGTAAACTAAAGTGGACTCAAACTCGATACAACCGCAAACTGGAAAATCTGAGCCGAGTCTTTGCCAAGATTGGAGGAATAGAAATGCCCGCAGTGATAGGATTATGCGAAGTGGAAAACGAAAATTGTATTAAAGACCTGCTGAAGACAAATAGTCTTCGCAGAGTTGATTACCAATATATACATCGTGAGAGTCCTGATCAACGAGGAATCGATTGTGCCATCCTATACGATCTAAAGCAGTTCACTCTGCTTGCCAGCGGTTTCATTCCCGTGCCTATGCCGGTTGACGAGCGCCCTACTCGCGACATTGTGTATGTAAAAGGAGAAATCCAATTGAGGTCTGCCAAGACACACCGTATCTACAATGACACTATCCATATCCTCATGTGCCATTTGCCTTCGCAACTCGGAGGTGCTGAGCAAACTGCATTCAAGCGTGCTATTGCTCACCGGGTTTTGCAACACACGGTAGATAGCATTTCCAATACTCATTTTTTTCCACGTATTATCATCATGGGAGATATGAATTCAAAGCCCACTGATCATCTGCGCGGAATGCACAACCTTATGTTGCCTATGGAAGAAGAGATGAAAGGGAAAGCAGGCACACATAAATGGAAGGAGAAATGGTCATATCTTGATCAGATTTATGTATCAGACGCACTTTATCATCATGTCAAAGCTCATGTATATAATGAGTATTGGTTGTTGGAAGACGACCGTCAATTCGGTGGTGAGCAACCCATGCGTTGCTATAACTTTAATAATTGGCAACCTGGTTACTCCGATCATCTCCCTATTTATTTGGAACTGTAGTCGTCCATAACGTATATAAAGAAAGCCATGCTGAATGCATGGCTTTCTTTTTTATTGTCAAAGCAGTTTATCTCAGTCTGTCTGCAGCGCGAACCAATGCTTCGTCTTTCAGAATCGCGCGTGTTGACATTAGAGTTAACACAATGTTTATCAAGGGAATAGCCGCCCATGGTGTTATATACCACTCCACATTTTGGTTTTGTACTGCAAACCATACATAAACTGCAAGAATGGCATACCATCCCAAGCACAAAACTACATTTACCACATTGATTCGAGCTTGAACAATACGTTTCTTAAATAGAAATATATTGACAAGAGCAATCAAAGGAATCACAACTGAGATGATTGATAACGATACAGTATTCATCAACATCTCAGGATCTTGCGGGTTGGTAATGTCAGTTATACCTATAAAGGTCATTGTCAACTGACGATATTGCTCTGCATTCTCAGGAGAAACAAAACTTATAGGCGGAAAGAAGCACAATAGCGTGCCTAATATTACCACGATGGTCAAGTATAAAGTCTGTATTCTTTGTATCATAATATGTTTTATTTTTTTACACCGGGAAAACTATCCACTATTTTCACCTTCAAGTCGGGAAAACTATCTACTATCTTCACTTTCACGTCTGGAAAACTCTCTACAAGTTTCACTTTACCGCAATCATCCGGGAAACTTTCTACAAGTTTAACTTCCAAATCAGGAAAACTTTCCACCAACTTAACTTTTATATCCGGAAAACTTTCCACTATTTTCACTTTTCCATACAAAGGGAATGTCTTTCCGTCTATGGTTATAGTACAATTTTCTTTATCAATAACCGGATTATCGGCATAAACGCATGCGAACATAAATGCCGATGCTACAATAAGTAATAGTCGTTTCATAATAATCTGTATTAAGGGTTAGTCTATTGATGTAACTATGTTATTCTCAAGTTTATACTGTTTTCCTGTAGCAGGGCAAACAGCATTACCGGATTTGTCAAAAACAAGACGCTCTCCATACTGACTCACCCATCCTATCTGCTTTGCGGGATTACCTACCATCAATGCGTATGCAGGAACGTCTTTAGTCACTACAGAGCCTGCTCCTATCAGACAATATTCGCCCAAAGTATGTCCGCAAACTATCGTTGCATTGGCGCCTACTGATGCTCCGCGTTTGATTATTGTTGCTCTATATTCATCTTTGCGTGATACATGACTGCGAGGATTTATAACATTCGTAAATACCATACTGGGACCCAAAAACACATCATCCTCACATTGCACTCCGGTATATACAGATACGTTGTTTTGAATCTTTACGTTTCTACCTAACACCACATGCGGTGATACAACCACATTCTGTCCTATATTGCAATCTTCGCCTATCTTGCAATCATGCATTATATGCGAAAAATGCCATATCTTGGTTCCTTTGCCTATTTGGCAACCTTCGTCTACATAAGACGATTCATGTACAAAATAGTCTGCCATTACATAAACAGTTTTAAGATATCATTCAGATTGGCGTACAAAAGCAATGCTATCAGCAGCCAGAAACCGATATTGTTGGCAATCTCAAGGAAGCGGTCACCGGGTTTCTTGCCGGTTATCATCTCCCACAGCAGGAAGAACACATGACCTCCGTCCAATCCGGGAATCGGGATTATATTCATGAATGCAAGAATGATACTCAAAAATGCGGTCATCATCCAGAATGCATGCCAATCCCATACCGGTGGGAACAAACTACCTATTGCGCCAAAGCCGCCAAGCGATTTTGCACCCTCTTTCGTAAATACCAGTTTGAATTGCTTCACATAACTGACAAGCGTATCCCAACCGTATTTGATTCCTGCAGGTATCGACTCCCAAAAACCGTATGCTATCTTTCTCGTTTCTAGATATTCGAGCGGAGAACGGGAATACACACCAAGTTTGGCCTCATCTCCCAAATATACTCTTGCCTCCATCATTCCTTCCGAAGGGCGGAAAAAACCGATGGTTACACTATCACATGGATGTTTGGCCAACTCCGCTTGCACATCTTGAAATGCTGAGGTCTTCACTCCTGCAACAGAAACCAGACTGTCGCCTTTCATCATCAATGCTTTTGCTGCTGCTGAATTGTCAACCAAATCGCTGATGACAAACGGGAATCGGTAGTCTATCAACCCTTTTTCTTTCGATGCAAGAACCTGTTTGCCGAAGTCGTCTGGCATCTCAAGCAACACTGTGTCAGAACCGCGAAGCACTGTCACTTCTTTCTCGCCATCCACTACCAAACATTCCACTACATCTGCTTTTGTATCAGGCACACGATTGCCTATCGTAAGAATCTTGTCCCCATGCTGGAATCCCTGATTTACAAGCACTTCCGCATACTGGAATCCGTATTTGGCATTCTCTACCGGGATATATTCTTCTCCCCAATGGAATAAAATCGCACTATAAATCACAAGTGCTGCAATGAAATTCACTAGCACTCCACCAATAATGATGGGCAGACGTTGCCACGTCTTTTTCGAGCGATATTCCCATGGTTGCGGCTCTGAAGGCAAACCGTCTGCACCCGTTGTCTCATCCACCATTCCTGCTATTGCGCAATATCCTCCAAGTGGCAACCAACCTATTCCCCACTCCGTATGATCGGGTTCTCTGCGCCAGTCACCTTCTGGCAATTGATTCAATTCCTCGTCTGTCATCGGACGATAAACCGGCTGACCTTTCTTGTCCAAAACAGGATTTCCGTCTTCGTCTTTCTTCTCTACCATTGTGCTCTCCACATTAGGTGAAAAGAACTTGAAACGCCATTTGCCACCCAGTTTCTTCATCCTGAACAAGGAGAAGCGGGGATTGAAGAACATATAGAATTTCTCCACACGAACTTTAAATATACGCGCGAAAGTAAAATGTCCCAGTTCATGAATCATTACCAAAAACGATAATGCTAGAATCAACTGCAATGCTCTAATCCAAAATGTACTCATTATTCTCTTTTCTGTTTGCTAGTCTTTAATAATTCGCAAAATATACTTTTTTTAATATTCACCTTAATAATCCACACTTTCTGGTAGCCGAGTGATAAGCCGAAAGTAGCCGAGTGTGAGCCTACTCCTCTTTGTGCGTTTTCTTAAGGTCAATCTTAAGAAACAGCACTTTTGCATTCACATCTTTACTTATTTTTTCAGCATCTCATCTGCGAGTCTCCGCGATTCTTTGTCGGTTCTCACATAGTCGTCATAATTCGGTTTCTGCAGATAACATGCCTTCTGCATTACCTTTTCTATTATATCCGACATCTCTAGGAATCCGCATCTGTCTTCCAAAAATGCACGCACTACCACTTCATTTGCGGCATTCAATATGCATGGCATATTGCCGCCCTTTTCCATTGCCTGATAAGCCAATGCCAAGTTCTTGAACTTCTGCAAATCAGGCTTTTCGAAGGTAAGTCCGTCTGCAAGCGAGAAAAAGTCTATGCGAGGGAATTCGCTTTTTATACGATCCGGATAAGTCAATGCATACTGGATCGGCAACCTCATATCAGGCATACCAAGTTGGGCTTTTACCGATCCGTCTACAAACTGCACAGCGCTATGCACAATGCTCTGTGGATGAACCAAAACCTGAATTCTGTCAACAGGTACTCCAAACAACCATTTTGCCTCGATAACCTCAAAACCTTTGTTCATCATGGTTGCCGAGTCTATGGTAATCTTTGCACCCATATCCCAATTCGGATGGCGAAGAGCATCCGCAGCCTTCACATTCACCAGTTTCTCGTATGCAGTTGTGCGGAATGGACCACCTGATGCAGTGAGCAATATCTTTTCTATTTGGTTGCTACCCTCACCTGCAAGTGATTGAAATATAGCCGAATGCTCCGAATCAACCGGCAATATAGGGGTATGATATCTTTGCGCTAATTCGCATATCAGTTCACCTGCAACCACCAATGTCTCCTTATTGGCGAGTGCTATGGTTTTGCCTGCCTTTATTGCCTCTATCGTCGGTCTGAGACCTGCATAACCAACCATCGATGCCAATACTATGTCGATGGAAGGCATTGTCACCATCTCGGCAATAGCCTCTGATCCTGCCCACACTTTGCAAGGAATATCGGCAAGTGCCTGCTGAAGAGGTTCATAAAGACTCTCATCTGCTATGCAGACAACTTCCGGATGAAATCTGTGAGCCTGCTCTATCAGCAATTCCAGACTTCGGTTTGCGCTTAGTGCATACACCTGAAAACGCTCAGGATTACGCTCTATCACATCTAGCGCCTGAGTGCCTATACTTCCGGTCGAACCTAATATTGCTATCTGTTTCTTCATTCTTCACTCTTCATTCTTCACTGTGTTTTGAGTCCGCTCAAAACACTATCACTTCCTCAGGATTGATCGACATGCCTTTCTGCCATAATTCAAAAAGCAGCAAGTTGTCGTCTTCCACTACGGCTATGCTCTCACCTGCTTGAACACTCTCACCCACTTTTTTCTTGAGGGTCTTTAGATTCTTGTAGACTAAGAGATAGTCGCCTTCATGCTGAACCATCATCTCCCAACCATTGTCAATCGTGTGTGAAGCATATATCACTGTTCCTGTCAGAACACTTCCTACAGTTGCACCTTTCATTGTACGGATAGCAATGGTATAGTTGCCTGTAGAAGTGTCATAATGTTGCTCCACCACTCCGTTTACTGGGCGGAAAAGTGTGTATACAGGTGTGGAAGTCTGCACCTCGAATAAGGTCAGATTGTCGCGCTCTTTCTCCTCATATTGAGCCATAAACTCATCTGTTATAGCAGAGCGAGTATCTAGCAGTTTCTCGCGTTGCTGGGTCGCAAGCGAGTCTATGGGTTTAAGTGAATCGGTCTTGATATCACCCGCAACCACATCCCTTATTATATTCAGATATTCGCCTTGAAGTGCCAACTGACTCTCAACACTATCCATGCGGATAGTCTCAGACATCAGTTGCTGACGGATATTCTCATTGTAACCGGGCAGATAGTTCTTCAAGGGAGTAAGCCAGATCAACAGAGCAAACAATGCAAAAGAAAGGGCAAACAAGAGAACTATCCACAAAAACACACCTACTCGCGAGAGACGGAAATGCCATACCTCGCCGAGAGTATTTTCATTCACAACGGAAACGCGGAATTTAAACCTTAATCTATTCCAAAAACTGTCATTCATTTCTTATAACTATTCTTGTATGCCACCTGCAAAATTCATACCATAATCATAGATTATCGCAATATTCTTTTACGAATCCATTCGATTTTCAGAATCTGGCGGAGCAACCATGGCTCTAATGTATATGTAAGCATCATGGTCGTAATCATTCCTACGAGCGAAGCAAAACCGATGCTTTGCATTGCAGGATGAATAGCAAAAAGTAGAGATACCATACAGATTACCAATATGGTAGCACTGATGGTTATTGCAGTTTTATGATAAGTAAGCAACTGATCATCCTCACCTCTTACTTTCTTCAATAGTCCGTCCATCATGAATATACTGTAGTCCACACCTATACCGAAGATGAAACTGGAAACTACTATATTGATCAAGTTGAACTCATGCCCGGTAAGATACATAGCACCAAGCACTACATACCAACTCAGAGTCATCGGGAGGAATGCTATTAAAGCAAGCGTGATTCTTCTGAAAGAGAGAATCAATACGAGCAATACAAACAAAGCGGATATTCCAAGTATCGTATTGAAGTCGTTTTGCATCATTGCCACTGTATCTATCGTATAATAGAACGGATCAAGTACCAGACATCCTGCTGCTTTGGTCAGTATTCCGTTTACTTCTGTAACTCTCTCAGGATCGATTCTTACGGGAAGGAATGCAAGCACATATCCGTCTGTTGCTTCTATCAGATTGCTCATCAAAGCATCAGGAAGCAAGTCGGCATCTGCCAAAAGCTCGGGAGTATATTCCTTAGTCATCGCCTCACGGAAAGGATCAAACATATCTGCTTCTACACCGGTCTTTGCACATGCTTTCTTCACATTTCGCCATACTGCATCTGCTTTCTCTGGTGAGAAATAACTTTGCCAGTGATCTATACGTGCTTGCTGACGCTCAAGAGAGGGCATGAGTGCCGACATCTTTGAGTAACTGTCTATCACGCCTTCTGCCTGCAACGAATCACAAACCTTCTCTATATTTTCCAAACCTGCCAGTGCAGACTCGGTATCCCTTGCGACGGAGGCAAAATATTGTCTGAAAGTGCCATTCTGCTGCTTGTCGGCATATAATTGCATCGAGCGGGAAACAAGAGGATCTATATAGTTGATGTTTTTCAAGTTGGAATCAAAGTGTACCTTTCCGGAAAAACCTATACAAACCGCAACAAAAATCATGAGACCAATGAGCACATATTTATTGTGAGAGATATCGTAATTGTTGATTCGCTCCATGAATGCGAAAGCACGATCATTCTTTTTGTTTACACGCGGAAAAAAATGTGGCATGAAAATCAAGCATGCTGCTGTTGTGCCAATCATCGCAAATACTGCGAACAATCCGAAATCACGCAATAGCGACGATTTGGTAAAAAGCAAACCTGCAAAAGCGCCTATTGTAGTAAGAGCACCTAGAAAGACTGGCAATGCTTGATCACGAACAGTTCGAGGAGCATCACCTGTATATTTGTATTGCACCATCACATGTAGGCAATAACTTATTGCTACACCTAACACAATTGCACCGATTCCCAATGCCATAACCGACATACCCCCTTGAACAAGATAAATTCCCGCCAAAGCAAACACTGCTCCATACAAAACTGGCATAAGCAATAGTACATTCGAAGAAGGTTGGCGGAAACACCACCCGAGCAGAATTAGTATAATGATCAATGCAATGCCTATGGTATAGAGCAGATCTGTCTTTATGCGTCGTGCATTGTTTGCTGACATGATTACTGTGCCATGATAAAGCACCTCTACATTCTCAAACTGTTCTTCAGTCTGCTTCTTTGCACGTTTGATGGCACGAAGCAATTCGCCCGAACTACCCGAGTCCATACTGCTCAACTGAGGAGAGATGAAACCCATACATACTGTGCCATCTTTTGAGAACAGATGTCCGTTTCTAAGACTGCTCTGCCCTTCTCCACCTATTAGCGGCTGAATTCTGCTCATCAATATGCCGGCTGGATCATAGGCAATGAAATCATAGAGGAGCATACCCATATCGGTTTCCATAAACGAAAGATACTGTTCAATCTGCTCACTTATGTGCTCTACACTTGTAAGTGAATCCATCTCCGCATCGGTAAAATCAAGATATGCAGGAGCATGCTCTACAATCCACGGAGCTGCAGAGAGCAACTCCTCAAAATCAATTTGATAAAGTGTATTGCCGATATATCCTTTATTCTCATCATCAGCAACGAGGATCTCCATAAACTTGTCCATTGCCTCAGAAAGCATAGCGTCATCGGCTTCAAAGGACGAGTCCTTGGAAGTAATCTGGATGAAAATTTTGTCTTTCACTTTCAGATTGGAAAACGCCAAATCCACTGTCAGATTATCGCTTGTAGGGGGCAGAAGTTTGGCGATATTCTCTTCAAACCTGCATTGAAAGGCCAAAACGGCAAAGAGGACAACAGTTAGCACCAGCAATGTGTACATCAACCATTTGTGCTCATGAAAATAATTATATAATCTCTCCATATCACTTATATTTTCACATTTGGTTGCAAAGTTAGTGATTTTTTCTTAATTTTGCACGATTTTTTCTGCAGAAATATCATTTTAGCACAAATTTTGTAGAATATCGACAAAACGAACCATAATTGACTAACAAAAAACTGATTTATATGAAACGAATTATCACATTGTGCATCATATGCTCGGCAGTAATCCTGGCAAATGCACAAAGTATCGAGCAAAACATTCTTAAACTTCACAACGCTCAGGAAACCTGCGTAGCCGAGTTCGTAGAAACTATTGCTATGCCGAAGATGAAAAAACAGACAGTAAAGAAAGGCACCATGTATTTTGCAGCACCCGGTGCTCTTCTCATGAAATATAGTGACCCGGCAGGCGACTATAGTCTTATCAAAGACGGTAAGTTCACGGCCTCTCGCAAAGATAAAGTTCAGAATTTCCCAATGAATGAGAAGAACAAATCGCAGATGTATACTCTTCGTGAAACATTGCTCGGTAGTATGACTGGCGACTTGAAGCGCGTAGCTGCAGAAAATGAAGCCGATATCAGTTGCGAGGAAAAGGCAGGCAAATACATTTGCACTCTCACAAAACAAAAACCCAAACCTGCTGGAGTAAACTCACTCGAACTTATATATGATAAGACAAGTGGACTGCTTCTGTCACTGAAACTCATTCAAGCCAATGGTAATTATACCATATATGAGACTTCTGCGGGAAAGAAGGGAGTATCGATTCCAAAAGAAACTTGGGAAATGTAGACCTACTCTCATCATCAAATAATAACTAAAATAAAAAGTCGCCTTGCAAATGCAGGGCGACTTTTTTATCGGTTGAGAGAAACAACTTACTTGATTATTGTGCAACCTTCGCAAGGTTTCAGTTGCTTGAAGAAGTCATTACCCTTGTCATCCACAAGAATGAATGCCGGGAAATCTTCAACTTCAATCTTCCATATTGCCTCCATACCCAACTCAGGATACTCTACGCACTCTATCGATTTGATATTGTTCTGGGCAAGGATAGCGGCAGGTCCACCTATTGATCCCAAATAGAATCCACCGTGTTTCTTGCAAGCATTGGTTACATCTATAGAACGATTGCCCTTGGCAAGCATGATGAGTGAACCTCCATTATCCTGGAATTCATCTACATAAGGATCCATACGACCTGCTGTAGTTGGTCCCATCGAACCGCATGCCATACCTGCTGGAGTCTTGGCAGGACCTGCATAATATATAGGATGCTCTTTCAAATACTGAGGCATACCCTCACCTGCATCCAAACGAGCTTTTATCTTGGCATGAGCAATGTCACGTCCTACTATAATAGTGCCATTCAGACTCAAGCGTGTGCCAATAGGATATTTGGTAAGAATCTTGCAGACATCCGCCATCGGTTGGTTGAGGTCGATCTTTACTGCATCACCCTCACCTGCTTCACGCAATTCTTCGGGAATGAGTTCGTATGGTTTGTCATCCATCTTCTCTATCCAGATACCGTCTTTATTGATTTTACACTTTATGTTTCTGTCGGCAGAGCAACTTACACCTAGACCGATAGGACAACTTGCGCCATGGCGAGGCAAACGAACAACGCGAATATCATGAGCCATATATTTGCCTCCGAATTGGGCACCTAGACCTATCTTGTATGCCTCTTTCAGAAGTTGTTCTTCTAATTCTACATCACGGAATGCACGACCTGTTTCATCTCCGCTGGTAGGAAGTCCATCATAATAATGAGTCGAAGCCAACTTCACTGTCAGCAAGTTCTTCTCTGCTGAAGTACCACCAATAACAAATGCTATATGATAAGGAGGACAAGCTGCTGTTCCAAGAGTCTTCATTTTCTCAACCAGGAATGGAACAAGAGTACCCGGATTTTGTATTCTGGCTTTTGTTTCTTGATAAAGATAGGTTTTGTTTGCACTACCACCACCTTTTGTTACGCACAAGAAGCGGTATTCCATACCCTCTGTTGCCTCTATGTCGATCTGAGCGGGAAGATTGCATTTGGTATTCACCTCGTCATACATCGTCAGAGGAGCATTCTGCGAGTAACGGAGATTCTCTTCTGTATAAGTTTTGAAGACGCCTTTGGAAAGAGCCTCTTCATCAGAGAAGCCAGTCCACACTTGCTGACCTTTCTCACCATGAATGATAGCAGTTCCAGTATCCTGACACAACGGCAGTTTGCCTTTCGCACTAACTTCCGCATTGCGTAAGAATGTCAGTGCTACATACTTGTCATTGTCGCTTGCTTCCGGATCGCGAAGAATCTTTGCTACTTGCTCGTTGTGAGAGCGACGAAGCAGGAAACTTACATCGCGGAATGCTGCATTCGCCATTCTTGTCAAACCTTCCTTCTCTACTTTCAGAATAGGATGACCTTCAAACTCGCTAACCGACACGTAGTCTTTCGTCAGCAGATAATACTCGGTTTTATCCTCACCGAGTTGAAACATAGGTGCATATTTGAATTCCATAATATAATGTGTTTTGATATTATCGTGCTTTAAGCGTACAAAGTTACAAATATTTCACGAAAATACAAAAAAAATGAGAAAAAACGCACAAATATTTGCGTATTTAAAAAGTTTGCAGTACTTTTGCAGCCGCTTTTGAGGAAGAGTGTCTTTCGAGACACTGAGGTGGAGCTTCCTCAGAGGCTTTTGTCTTCCTAGCTCAGTTGGTAGAGCAGCTGACTCTTAATCAGCGGGTCGAGGGTTCGAGTCCCTCGGAGGACACAAGAGAGTGCTGATTCAGTACTCTCTTTTTTTACTATCACACATCTATCCCCTAACTCTCGTTTCCTATTTTGATATTCAATAGTCATACATAATAATATTCATCAATAAGACTATCAAGCAACAATAGATAAAGGAGATTCCACAACTCGCACGATATTAGTCTCATTTTGGTAAAACGATTTGACCAAGCAATGAAAAAAGCATTATTCTTCGATATCGACGGCACACTGGTGAGTTTCAAAACCCACCTTATTCCTCAATCTGCCGTGGATGCCCTAAGCAAAGCAAAACAATTAGGGCATAAGATAATCATTGCTACTGGTAGACCTAAATGTATCATCAATAATCTCAATCAAATCGAGCATCTTATTGATGGATACGTCACAACCAATGGTGCTTTCTGTTTTGCAGGAGACAACATCATCCGCCAACTTGCATTCAACCAGAGAGATACGCGTATCATTATTCAAGATGCTAAGCAAAAGCGCTATCCTACCATTGTGGTAAACAATGATCGCCTGCACGTAATAAACAATAATGACACTGTGCAACGCATCTTTGTTGAGCAACTCAATATACGCAATCTGGATTATGCCACCCCTATAGAGGAAATTCTCAGCAAACCAATTCTTCAAATCACTTCTTTCATAGGCAAACTGCGTGAGCGCCGACTTGCATTCCGACTTGCAAACACTACTATTGGTCGTTGGCATCCTGCTTTTGTCGATTTCACCCCTACTGGAGCCGACAAAGGAAGCGGAATACTGGCAATGGCAGACTATCTGAATATCAGTCATCGCGATATAGTCGCGTTCGGCGATGGAGGAAACGATATTCCGATGCTCCAGGCGGCAGGCACAGGAGTGGCAATGGGTAATGCTGCCGAACCCACTCGCAAAGCCGCAGATTTCGTCACTACACACATCGACGAAGACGGCATCGCAAATGCTCTCACACAACTAGGAATAATCAGTTGTTGAGCAAACTCGAAAAGAAAATCAAATCAATAGAATGGTATTACACACTGGGCTTCTGCCCGTATGATTACGGTTAAAGACTTTTTGAACTTATTGGTTTTTAACCGTAACATCCATATGCGGATATGCGAAATTGATTCCGTGTTGCGGCAATTCCGTATATATACGCTGATTAAGTCGGAATGTTACTTCCCAGAAATCTTCGGTCTTCACGAAAGCACGTACCACAAACGATATATCGCTTGAATTGAGAGTCTTTAACGCAACAAACGGATCTGCAGCGCCTTCTGTTGTACTGTCCAGAATCTTTTCTTCATCTCGCAGCATGCTCATCAGCAGATTAATACACTCTTGTGCATCTGTGCCATATGCCACACTAACCAACATATCAATACGCCTAAGTGGCAAGGTAGTAACGTTGTCAATCACTCCATTTGATAGTATTCCGTTTGGCAAAACCACCTCGCGATTGTCGATAGTTTTTATCTTCGTTGCCACTATGCTTACAGATGTTACCAATCCGGCATAACCTTGTGCTGATATCCAGTCACCAACCTTGAATGGACGAAAAACAAGGATCATGATGCCTCCTGCAAAATTCTGCAATGTGCCTGAGAGTGCCATACCGATTGCCAGACCTCCTGCAGCTAGCAAAGCAGCTACCGACGTGGTGTCAATGCCGAGAGCACCAACTGTGATAAAGATCAACAGTAACCAGAGAAGAAATTTGGTGGCAGATTTGGTAAAAGATGCCACTGTAGGATCGGTATTGCGTTTTTTAAACCTCTTGTCCTGCAGTTGAACAACTTTTTTTATTAGCCATGCACCTATTATATATATAAGTATTGCTGCCAAGAGTTTCAACCCGAATATAATAGCATGGTCTGCCAGTTTCATAAATGCAGCCTCCGGATCGGTCTGGAGAGAATTCCATACATTAACAGCATGCATTCGCAAACTATCCTGATGAGCTTCAACTTCCTCTATCATTTCAGGATCAACCTTCGCTTGTAATAGGATCATTAAATCAATCATAATGGGTCGCATATATAAAATCCGTCTGCAAAGTTACTATGAATTTTGCAATCTCGCAAGAATTGTGTATCTTTGTAGCGTGATTTGCGAATCACAGATTATACAAATAGCATATATACGAATTGAAAATATTGATATCCAATGTCACAATCACTCGCACAACTTTTTCAGCAGCATACAGGCATTATGCCGGATGATATAACGCAACTCTCTGCTTCAGGTAGTAATCGCCGTTATTTCCGCTTGACTGCCGGCGACAAAACACTTATCGGAGTGCAAGGCACATCCAAAGCAGAAAACGAGGCTTTCATATATATGGCTAAGCATTTCAAGGAGAAAGGACTGAATGTGCCTGAACTGATTGCAGTCTCCGATGATCACATGAATTATATTCAGGAGGATCTCGGCGACACCCTACTCTTCGATTTCATTGCTGAAGGACGTAAAACAGGAGTATTCTGCGAAGAAGAGAAACAGATGCTGAGAAAAACCATGCGTGCTTTGGCACAATTGCAAGTGGTTGGTGCACAAGACTTTAACTACCGCGTATGCTATCCACAACCAGAATTCAACCTGCGCTCTATTCAGTGGGATCTCAACTATTTCAAATACTGTTTTCTGAAGGCAACCGGACTCGAATATCAGGAAGATCGTCTGGAGAACGATTTCGAGCGTCTTTCATATATTCTTCTGGAGCATCGCTCTGACACATTCATGTATCGTGATTTCCAAAGCCGGAATGTTATGATCAAAGACGGTACTCCGTATTTCATTGATTTTCAGGGCGGCAGGAAAGGTCCATTCTATTATGATGTAGCTTCTTTCCTATGGCAGGCAAAAGCTCATTTCCATCCAAATCTGCGTAGCGAACTCATTGAGATATATCTCGACGAACTGGAGAAGTATATGCCGGTTGACCGCGAGGAGTTCTATGAGACATTGCGTCATTTCGTTCTTTTCAGAACTCTGCAAGTGCTTGGCGCTTACGGTTTCCGCGGATATTTCGAGAAGAAACCGCATTTCCTCCAATCTATCCCGTTTGCCATCGAGAATCTCCGTCAGTTGCTTGTTGATGGTAGTGAAGACTACCCATATCTGCTTGAAGTACTGCACGATATGACTGAGCTCAAGCAATTTAAAGAAGTCAGTGTACGCAAGCCTCTTGTTGTCCGCGTATATAGTTTCTCTTACAAAAAAGGTATTCCACAAGATGATTCAGGCAATGGTGGAGGTTTTGTTTTCGACTGTCGTGCAGTCAACAATCCTGGTAAATACGAGCGTTATACTTTTTTCACTGGCATGGATGAACCCGTAATAAAGTTCCTCGAAGAAGATGGCGAGATTCTGCCTTTCCTCGATAATGCTTACAATCTTGTGGATGCATCCGTAAAACGGTATATCGATCGCGGATTCCGAAACCTCATGGTTAGTTTCGGGTGCACAGGAGGTCAGCATCGTTCTGTATATGCAGCTGAAAAGATGGCTCGCCATATTAACGACAAGTTCGGAGTAGAAGTGTTGCTTATCCATCGCGAACAAAACATGGAGACCACCCTCCCTGCCAAATAACTCTATCGCTATGAAAGCTATGATCTTTGCAGCCGGTTTGGGGACACGCCTCAAACCAATAACCGACACAATCCCCAAGGCTCTCCTGCCTCTGGGAGGAAAAACATTGCTGCAATATCAGATAGAGAAACTCCGGGAAGCGGCAATCACCGACATCGTAATCAATGTGCATCATTTTCCCGATCAGATTATTAGTTATTTGGAGGAAAACCATGGTTTCGGATGCAATATTCAGATTTCCGACGAGCGTGATTTCCTGCTTGACACAGGGGGAGGATTGCGGAAAGCAGCCTCTCTGCTTGGCACTGAATCTTCCATATTGGCATGTAATGTCGATATACTATCAAACATTGATATTCAAGCATTTGTTGCTTCCCATCATGCCAATTCACTTGCCACTTTGGTGGTCTCAGAGCGCGACACTCAGCGCTATCTTCTTTTCAATCAAGAAAATAAGATGATTGGGTGGACAAACATATCTACAGGCGAATTCCGACCTAAAGAAATCGCCCTCAAGGCAGAAGAGTCATACTGCAAACTTGCTTTTTCCGGAATGCAAATTCTCTCACCTCGCATTTTCTCTTTGATGGATAAAGTTGTAAAAGAAAAAGGCGACAAGTTCTCACTTATCGACCTTTATCTATCTGTTTGTCAGTCGGAAACTATCCGAGCATTTATTCCTCAAGACTATCGGATGATGGATGTTGGCAAGATTGCACAACTCCGCGAAGCAGAAATCTTCGCTGAAAGCCTTTAATCTTTTGTTGCTGGAACTACCATTTGCAATGCGGAAGGAATTATTTCCACTTTGTAAGGTCCGCAGGCATCCTGGAGGATGCCATCTTTTTCTATCTTGATATGATCTTTCGTATTGATTGTCACCTGTTTGGCCGTGAAGTTACGAATGAATTCTATATCTTTCAGTCCTCCGTTGAAGAGTTTCGGAAGTGCTGTCATTATCAAACGGAATGAAGGTTTTCCGACAAACATCACGTGGAATATACCATCACGAGGATCTGCATCCGGATTAACACTGATTCCTCCTCCAGCAAAAGGACCATTGCCTGTATTCATCGTAAACAACAAGTCTTTAAACTCCATACCTTCATCGGTGATAACCTCCACTGGCATCGATTTATGAGTAAAAATGGCGGAAAGCAGACCGAAGAAATAGTTCAATCCGTGACTGCCTACATAATACTTTAGCACATTTGCACGCACACATGTTTCTGCATCAATACCAAATCCTACCGAATTGATAAAATAATGCTTTTCAGCAATACCACTACGCCAATAGGTCAAACATCCCACATCAATTATCTGCTTTTTCCCGGTATTGAAAAAGATGTCTAGCGAATCTTTGTATTTGCGCGTGAGTCCCCAGAATCTTCCCCAGTCGTTGCCTGTGCCTCGTGGCATCAAGCCAAACGATATCTTTTTTCGGTTCTCCTCCGTAATGTCTGCATGCATTATTCCGTCTATCACTTCCGAGAGAGTGCCATCACCACCTAATACCAGCAATTCATCATATCCCTCTTCCACCAATTCACGAGCTAACTCTGTGGCATGACCTGCGTATTTGGTTACTTTGTATGTGAAATGTTGATTACGTTGTTTAAGCAAATGAAACAGATACAGACGCTGCTTACGATAGGTGGCTTTGCCCGATTTCGGATTGATGATGATTCCCAGCATGGTATAATATTATATATAAGGTGTCGTTTTATACGATTTCAGCATGCAAAATTACAAATAATTCTCCAAATCTCAAAACTGAGGATAAGAAATGATAGTTTTTCCTATACACAAACATGTCGGTTTGCCATCATAAAAACAGCAAACCGACATAAAAAACTATATTATTTCAGGTGAGGTATTGTGGTTTACTTTACCTCCTGCACAAGACGCACTGAATAGCCTTCGTGCCTACTAGGATATTGAGACATGACATGACCATCCCAACCAAAACCTGCGTAGTTGGCACCGAATATAAAATAATAGGCATCATTCACCGCATACGACGCATGCTCACTACCAACAGGTGATGATGTAAAATAATAACCATTTTGATCATCGAGATTGCCCCAGCCATCATTATATATTCTTTCTTCTCTTAAGCCTGCTGCAGGTAAGAATACAGCACCGGCTTTCTCCAGATCCTGCCACACCTCTAGCGTATATGAGTTCTCGAGCCAGTCGTTGGCATTGGGAGTAAACTTGCTTTTGGGCACTGTTGAGTCGTCAGACAGGAACACATAACCGTGAATACCGTTTATTGCAGCCTGACCACGCAGGTTAGCTGCATTGGGTCTGTTATTGAAAAGATATTCCCACTCGTCTTTTGACAGTGTGCGCCACATGTTGGCTTTGTTGCCTCCGTTGGATATGGGATTTACTCCCCAATCGGTGAAAATTGCATAATTATCCAAATTCTTGGTTGCCTGTGTAGGATTATCTCCCGTGCCCCATCCGAAAAGGTCAATCCAACCGGAATAACTCTTGGATATATTCTGATTATCTTCACCTACAAAGTCATATTGGTTAATTGCGAAACGCCAAGTATCAGTAGTTGCCTGATACTGGAGGTTGCCTTGAGAGAAGTGTACCTTGATGCCTTCCGATATAGAGAATAAACCTGGTAGAATGCCATCCTCAAAATCCTGTTTTGGAGTATAGGGATCGGGATCCGGGTCGATTTTACCTCCTGCACGGGAAATCGACAAGGTGGCAGAGTTAGAGCCATTGTTAAACAACACTTTGGCAGAGCCGGATGGGCCTTTCTCAACTTTTACTGTTACAAAAGCATCACCCTGAGCAGAATTAGGGCTGATAGAAACCCATGTCTGATTCGCTGTTGCTGTCCATGCCGATGAGGTTTTCACGGTTACTATAAACTCACCGCCAGCCTCACCTACTTCATACTTTGTAGGGTCACAACTTATCTCACTATTGGATGGGGTATTCGTGTTGCAACCCAAAAAACATAATGCGCATAGCATTATAAAGAATAATTGTGTTCTCATTGTTGTAAGTATTTACTTGGTAAATATAACTCGTATAGATATGAAAAAGGCCGGAATATCGCATTATGCGACTGCCAACCTAATGTATATATTGATGCATACGGAATCTACCGCAACCCCAATATTTCTATGTGTGTGTGTGTAGATCATCATAAGGTTAAATAGAGTATCTTCATGTTCGCTTGCAAAAGTAATACTAAAAATTAACACTCACAACATCTATACTTATTTTTCCAAAAAATTCATCCTTTTAATCAAATAATAATTATAATTATACAAAAAAGGCTCTCCTCTTTTAGGAAAGCCTTTTTATTGTCTATTCTACTCAACGCATTATGCGAAGAATTCTTTAATGTTATCGTTCAAAACGATTTCCTCCTGGAAGATGTAAGCTCCGGTCTTCGGGCTCTTAACCATCTTAATGCACTTTGTGTGCTTCTTGCTTTCGCCACCGGTCTGAAGGGTAGCCACCGCTTTCTTTGCCATAGTCTAATGTGGTTTAAACGTTAATTACTTAATCTCTTTGTGGATGGTATAACGCTTCAGAATCGGGTTATACTTCTTCAGTTCCAGACGATCCGGGGTATTCTTTCTGTTCTTCGTTGTGATGTAACGAGAAGTTCCGGGCATACCGCTGGCCTTTTGTTCGGTGCACTCAAGAATTACTTGTACACGTGCTTCTTTGTTTTTCTTTGCCATCTTGTTGTCCTCCTTTTTTTATTCGTAAAGATACCCTTTTTCGGCGGCCTGCTTCAATGCAGCATCCAGTCCGATCTTGTTAATTGTACGCAGACCAGCCGCACTCACGTTCAAGCTGATCCAGCAATCCTGTTCTACCCAGTAGAACTTTTTGTGGAAGAGGTTCACGTCAAACGTCCTTTTTGTGTGACGTTTTGAGTGAGACACATTGCATCCACCCATGGCTTTCTTGCCGGTAATTTGACAAATCTTTGACATTTTATTATAAATTTTAAATTAATTTCCTTTCAAAATCAACCCTATCTTCCTCATTTTCAGCATTTAAGCTCATATCAGCCCACTTCACGCCAAAATGCCTGCAAAGGTACTACAACTTTTTGAATTACACAACACCTGACGCATTTTTTTTGAAAATATTTTTTATAAATTGTTTTTCTGCACCCCACTCTGCCATTTTGGCAGCAAAAATCTGCCATATGCGTTTGGCACGAATTATGCCAAAAATATTGCGGAAAACGAATAACTAACAAAACTATATACAATATGAAAAATGTAAAACCGTTGGCTGACAGAGTCTTGGTGAGACCTGTTGCTGCTGAAGAAAAGACAGTGGGTGGAATCATTATTCCTGACACTGCTAAAGAGAAACCCTTGCAAGGTGAAGTGCTTGCCGTTGGCAATGGCACTAAAGATGAACAAATGGTACTTAAAGTTGGCGACAAAGTGCTTTATGGCAAATATGCTGGCACTGAGTTGGAACTCGATGGGGAGAAATTCCTTATCATGCGCCAATCTGATGTACTCGCAGTGATCTGCTAATCTCTGAATCTTCGAATTTTCAAATTTTCGAATCCTCAAATTGTTTAAAACTATGGCTAAAGAAATTTCATTCAACGTAGATGCTCGCGAGCAACTCAAGCGTGGAGTTGACCAACTCGCTGATGCAGTGAAAGTTACACTTGGTCCTAAAGGACGCAATGTGGTCATTGAAAAGAAATATGGTGCTCCGCAAATCACCAAAGATGGTGTTACAGTAGCTAAAGAAATAGAATTGGATAACGCACAAGAGAATCTTGGCGCTCAACTAGTGAAAGAAGTTGCTTCCAAAACTGGCGATCAGGCAGGCGATGGCACTACTACAGCTACAGTCCTCGCACAAGCAATCATTGGCGTAGGTCTGAAAAACGTAACTGCAGGCGCTAATCCGATGGATCTCAAACGTGGTATCGACAAAGCAGTTGCCAAAGTGGTGGAATCCATCAAAGCACAATCGGAAGTGGTTGGCGACAACTACGACAAAATCGAGCAAGTGGCTACCGTTTCTGCCAACAACGATGCTGCTATTGGCAAACTCATCGCTGATGCAATGCGCAAAGTCAGCAAAGATGGTGTCATCACCATCGAGGAAGCCAAAGGCACTGACACTACTATCGATGTGGTTGAAGGTATGCAGTTCGACCGCGGTTATATATCACCCTATTTTGTCACCAATACCGAGACCATGACCTGCGAAATGGATAAGCCTTATATCCTTATCCACGACAAGAAAATCTCCAACCTCAAAGAGTTGCTGCCGGTTTTGGAACCCGCTGTTCAAAGTGGCAGACCTTTGCTCATCATCGCCGAAGATGTTGATAGTGAAGCTCTTACCACTCTCGTTGTCAACCGTCTGCGTGCTCAACTCAAGATTTGCGCTGTCAAAGCTCCTGGTTTTGGCGACCGCCGCAAAGAAATGCTCGAAGATATTGCGATTCTGACTGGTGGCACTGTTATCTCTGAAGAAAAAGGTATCCGTCTCGACCAAGCCACAATCGACATGCTTGGAACAGCTGAGAAGATAACCGTCGACAAAGACAACACAACTATCGTCAATGGCGCTGGAGATAAAGAAGCCATTCACGCACGCGTTCAGCAGATCAAAGCTCAGATTCAGAACACCAAGTCTACCTACGACAAGGAAAAACTGCAAGAGCGTCTTGCCAAACTCAGCGGTGGTGTAGCTGTGCTCTATGTTGGTGCTCCTTCAGAAGTTGAGATGAAAGAGAAGAAAGATCGTGTTGACGATGCTCTTTCTGCTACTCGTGCAGCTATCGAAGAAGGTATTGTTCCTGGTGGTGGTGTCACCTATATACGTGCTATTGAGGCACTTGCAGACCTCAAGGGTGACAATGAAGACGAGCAGACCGGTATCGAGATTATCCGTCGTGCTATCGAAGAACCTCTCCGTCAGATTGTATTCAATGCCGGCAAAGAAGGTGCTGTTGTCGTACAGAAAGTGAAAGAAGGCAAGGGTGATTTCGGTTACAATGCGCGTACCGACAAGTATGAGAATCTGCATGCAGCAGGCGTGGTTGACCCCGCAAAGGTTACACGTGTAGCACTTGAGAATGCAGCTTCTATCGCCGGTATGTTCCTTACAACCGAGTGCGTCATTGTCGAGAAGAAGGAAGACACTCCTGCACCCGCAATGCCTAATCCCGGAATGGGAGGTATGATGTAAACATCAGACAATCCTCTACAAGAGGTGATGTTATCCACTCGATGAAGTGATGTAATACATCTCTCTAATGGATAAATAAAGCAACGCATCCTACGATGCGTTGCTTGTTTCTTCTCAATTGGCATTCTGTCACCATTTTTGCCGTTTTCCTTTACAAAGTGTAAGCCGGCGGATTGCCTGAAAATAGCCATCTCCAAGCCGAGTGTTTGCCTACTTCGCATTTCTGACATTTTGACACGTTTTCCGCCTTTCTGCTTACATTTTGTCAACCAATCACTACTGCAAGATCTTAATGAATAATGAGTGAGGGTTTGTGAGAATTTGTGAGGGTTTGCAAGGAGAAAACCTCACAAACCCTCATACTCTCATTTATACCTTAGCAATACTAATTTGCTAATTATCAGCCTTAAAAGATAGCAAGTATTTTATTCATTCATCAGTATCGCCGTATGGCATGCCACTACTCCTGCGGTTTCTGTACGCAGACGGGAGTTGCCGAGCGACACCGGAATAAATCCTTTTGCCAGAGCATTCTTCACTTCTTCCTCCGAGAAATCGCCCTCAGGTCCAATCAATACGAGGCATGATCTGCCCTTCTGTATCTCGGTTTTGAGTTCTCGCTTGTCCTCTTTGTAGCAATGTGCGATGAAACGAGTCTCCTCGTGCGCGTTATTAATAAAGGTATTGTAGTCGGTCAAAGGATTCAATTTGGGCAAATACGGAGTCAGACTTTGCTTTGCTGCAGAAAGTATGATTTTCTCCAAGCGATCTGTCCTAATCTGCTTGCGCTCGGAGAAACGGCAAAGCAATAGAGTAATCTCATCTATTCCTATCTCAGTACATTTCTCAACCATCCATTCCATACGCTCAATGTTTTTCGTAGGTGCAATGGCAATATGCAGATAGAAATCATGAGATTTCTGCTGGCGCTCACTGCTGATAATTTCAAACTCACAATGCTTCGGATGGGGGTTACTTATACGGGCTTTATAGGTATTGCCTCTGCCATCAGTTAGTAATATTTCATCGCCTCGGGTATAGCGAAGCACTCTGATGCAATGCGCAGATTCCTCTTCGCTCAGGAAATGCTCCATTTCAATATTAGGAGTATAAAAAAGATACATGCCTTTCCTTCTGAATAGTTAATAGTTAACAAACAAGAATGAAGAATAATTTTCTGCAAAGATAGAGAAAATTTTGCAAGCATGCAAAAAATTCAGTGATGTATAAAAAATAAGAGTCAGGAATCTCTACTATGATAACATAAAAAAGTGGAATGCATCTCTGCATCCCACTCCCAGAATATTTCTTTTTGCTTAGTAAGGTTAGAAGTTTATTTTCCAGTCTTTCGGATATTTCACCGTATATCCTACTATAATCTCTTTCTGTTCTCCTGGTTCGAGGTTGAGTTCATATGTGAGCAATCCGCGCTCGGTGTTGTTCTTCTTCCAAGCTGTAGTCTTGTCGGTGAGTTCTACCTGAATCTCCTTTGCCGATGAAACAGGATACTGCTCTCCTATACTGATAGCGATAGCGCGTTTTTTGTTATTTTTTACAGTTATACGATAGGTCTGAGTGACAGACTTGTTGCTGCCTACAGTCTTTGTCTTGCTCATTTCTGCTACTTTCTCACGCTTCACTGCAATCTGCTTGTCCTCACCGAGAGTGAGTTTCAGCACTTCTTCCGAAGAAGATGCATTAATGAATGTCTGTCCGTAGAATGTACCGGCATATGTGATATTGGCACTTCCGTCAAGCAGAGAGAGATTCTGGTAATCAGGAACTGAAGCACGCAGGAACACTCCACTCGAGAGTTTCGGAGCTGCATAGTAGTTGTAAACTGCATTTTCTACTTTGTGTGTCAAGAGTCCTACTGTTTGCTGCTTTCCGTTGCCAAGTATAGTATAAGGCAGACTGATTGCATATTCCACATTCAACGTTTGTTCCGAAGCGGTTATATAGTTTTCTACCGTGCCCATTGCCATTTCATCCATTTCCATTTCTTCAGCTACTGCTGCATCCATCACTGCCATCTTTGCCATTGGCATCATGGCATTGGCAGAAGCTGCTTGATAAGAGCGTGTCGCATATATCTGCTGCTGACGCAAAAACCAGGTGGAGAACTCTGGAACAACATTGCTCTTCGAAGGAGTTCCGGTTGAGAGAGTGAGTTTGATATCTTTCCAGTCAAGACCTGTAGTCTGAGCCACATTCGCTTTCATCACTATCTGCATTGGAGCATTGGTTTCCGTAACATTTATATCATAGAAAGGAGTCCAGTATGCATTGTTGGTGAAATAGCGCACTGTAGCTTTTGCATTCACTACTTTGTCTGACATCAAAGCAAGATTCAGAATTCCAGAGCGACGCGCATCTTTAGTGCCATCCTGACGCAACTGCTTCTGAAGCGCTGCAATACGTTCATTCAGATGAGTCTTTTGCTTTTCCAAACTCGCTTTTTCTGTTGCCAGTTTGGCAGAACGCTGCTGATAGTAGTTGAGGTTTTTTTCGATTACCTCACTCGATACTGTCACGCGCTCTACAGAGAGCGAATGATTTACACCCACCTGAAGCAAATCCGACATATTCTTGTTGGTAACCAGATCTGCTTCTGTTTTCTTCAATTGGGCCTGATAAAGATTGATAGAATCCTGCAACTGTTTTGCATTTACTGTTTGCTTGTCAGCCGACAGATAATCTACCGCATATTCAAAAGATGTAATCACTACTCCGTCAGAGAGTGTTACTTGAATGCTTTGCTGGTCAACCTTTGGAGAGATACCCTCTATTCGGATATCATTTGTACCTTTCTTCAAAGGAATGACTGCTTGATGCATCATCTCTGCACCATTGAGGAACACTGTTGCCTGTGTTGGATTGGCTACAACAGTCTTGTCTGCTGCAGAAACCGAGAGTGCGCCTAATGCAAGCGCCACGAAAAACAGAGAACGTTTCATAATTTTATAGTTTTTGAGGGTTAATATTTCCATTTCGAGTTATATTTATTTTTTATTGAAGTGTCAAACTCTGTGCCAAGTTTGCAAATTAACAAAAAATGCTGTATCTTTGCACGCTGAAATGCAAATAGCGATAATAAACGGACCAAACCTGAATCTTCTGGGTATTCGCGAACCGCACTTGTATGGAACACGCGATTTTGAAGATTACATGGAAGAGTTAAGCACGGTTTTTGCTGATGTTGACTTCGAGTATTGTCAAAGCAATCATGAAGGCGACATCATCGACTGGCTTCAGGAATATGGGTTTTCTGCCGATGGCATTGTTTTGAATGCTGGAGGATACACACATACATCGGTAGCAATAAGAGATGCGATAGAAGCAATAAGTGCTCCCGTAGTGGAAGTGCATATTACAGATATAAAGAAACGCGAGAGTTTCCGTCAAGTAAGTCTTCTCACGGATGTATGCGCGCATAATATAATAGGTCACGGACTCGATGGATACCGTGAAGCAGTTGAATGGCTACTAAGTAATAAATGAAGAAGTTGATAATCATATTGTTATTGGGGTTGACAGTATTTGGTGTAAATGCTCAAAACCGCCCTTATATCGACGATAAACCGATACACTTCGGTTTCTCGCTCGGTATGAACTTTATGGATTATTACACTCCTCCAAGTCTGGATACTATCAACGGCAATGTATATACTGCTCGTGTAGGTGGTCTTACTCCGGGTTTCTCGGTTGGGTTCATTACCGATGTTCGATTAAGCAGACATTTGAATCTGCGTTTTACTCCTGCACTTCACTTCGGAGTTCGTACGGTGACATTCCGAACAGAGCAAAAGCCCGATTGGAAACATAAAGTGGATGTCTTGTCTTTGCCTATTAGCATTCCCCTCTATTTAAAGTGGTCGGCAGAACGTGAAGTCAACTATCGACCATACCTGATTGCTGGCGGTGGTGTTACTTTCGACTTCGGTAGAGACCGCGAAAGAGAACTCTTGCAAAAGAACTTCGATGCTTTCGTAGAAGTTGGTTTCGGCTTCGATTTGTATTTCTCATGGTTCAAATTCTGCCCCCAACTGACATATTCTATTGGATTCCTCGATGTCTTAACACCGGTAAGCGACCGTCCTGAATTGGCTGCACAAGACCAATTCTACACACAATCCCTACGCCGAATGATGAATCGCCAACTCACCCTCACATTCAACTTCGAATGAGAATCAGGTACTATCTAATAATGCTATTGGTTGGTTTGACTGCTGTGTTAGTCAGTTGCGATGAGCAACTAACCGATGATCCGAGTGCATATCTGTTGTTCTCGGTAGATACACTGCGTTTCGATACTGTATTCACTGCGCAAGGAACTGCCACAAAAGTAGTGATGGTTTATAATCCGCAAAAGAAAGCGGTAAACATCAAGTCGGTCAATCTGACAGAAAATAGCTTTTTCAAACTTAATATCGACGGAGAAAACGATCCACAGCATTTTAACGACATTCTGTTGCGAGGCGGAGATAGTTTGTTTATGTTCGTAAAAGCCAACATCGATCCGCAAGATGCCACTTCACCTGTATTTATTGAAGATTCTGTCGTTTTTGAGGTAAACAACAATCTTCAAACATTGCGATTGGAAGCATTCGGGCAAGATGTGGAGATACTTCGAAGCGATACTTTCGACACTGACGTTGTTTTTGGCGGAGGTAAACCCTATCTTGTGTTTGACACTATAATGGTCGAGGGCAATGCAAGTATCAAGGAAGGCACTTTCTTCTATATGCATGATAATGCGGTAGTTATATTTCTGAAGGGATTGAAAGTAGAAGGCACGAGAGACAACCCGGTGGTATTTAGAGGTGACCGCATGGATAACATTCTGCGGGATATTCCCTACGATTACGCATCAGGGAAATGGGGAGGAATATTCCTTATTCAACCGCAAAACGACATCCATAATCCTGCCTATGATATCAACTATCTGGATATTCACAGCGGTATGTTCGGACTCTTCTGTCAATCCGTTAAAACTGAGTTTCTCCCTACACTTAAGATACATAATAGTCGTTTACACAACTTCTCGGTTTACGGACTTGTCATTCAAAACATGAATGCTGAAATAGTGAATACCGAGATTAGCAACTGTGCGGACTATTGCGTGTA
>JAEEGL015276224.1_pt1 | contig 29772 bp, 26 predicted proteins | sample 9134231 | NCBI WGS metagenome assembly JAEEGL01 (sample SAMN16246548, study PRJNA631951) | gut metagenome | biome: gut microbiome; feature: rumen; material: fiber-attached | host: Bos | place: Iran: Karaj | collected 2018-10
ACTTGAGAAGGTGAGCGAGCATGGAAGGCTTTGTAAGATCGTTGATAGCTACAACCTCATAACCCTCAGCACCGAACATCTGTCTGAAAGCAAGACGACCGATACGACCGAAACCGTTAATCGCAACTTTAACTGCCATTTGAATTTTCCTCCTGAAAATAACTAGTTATTCACGTGTTTTTAACGCACGGTAAAATCATACAACGATGTTCCGCCCTTTACAATAAACATGAATGTAAATTAACGGTAATATTGCGGTATTTATCCCCAAAATTAATAACTTCTCTTTACAAATGGCCAAAACGATTTTTGTTTTGTCTGAAGCCGCTATAATCATATTAATTTAAAAATAAGGAGTTTTACAATGGAAAACAACACATCTTATGCTTATCCCACACCTGTAAACCCGTTGGATAAGTTCCTCGGCATCTTCGCTTCTTTCGGAAGCTTCTTCGGTGTTATCGCAGCTTATTTCGGCGGTGATGTAAACGGCGAGCGTTCTGAGTACCTCAGATTCTACTGCAACCAGTCACTCATCTTCTGCCTTGCATACCTTCTCGCGGTCATTCCGATCGTAGGCTGGATCTGGGACATCTTCGTATTCGTATGCCAGATCATCGCTATCATCAATGCCTGCAATGGTATCGCTAAGCCTGTTCTCTTCTTCGGAACGATCAGAATTATCAATTGATCAGCTTATAGCTGTCACTTCTTGGGAGAAGTAGCGACGAGACGCTTTATCGGTATACCCTCATCAGCGAACTTCTGCTCGAACTCGGTCCTGACGTTGCCTTCATTCCACTCGCTGTTATGAAGGTCGCGTGTGACCTCGGACAAAGTAAATCCGCACTCGGTAAACTCATTTACCGAGAACTCGAACAACAATGTGTTGTCCGTCTTAAAGCGCACCTGTCCGCCCGGCTTCATGATGGTCTCATAGACCTTAAGAAAGTCGCGGTAAGTAAGCCTCCTCTTGGGCTTCTTCTTACGCGTCCAGGGATCCGAGAAATTAAGATAGATTCGATCTACCTCAGCCTCCTCGAAGTAATCGAGGAGGTTTTTTGCATCCGCATTTACAAAGAAAAGGTTCTTTATGCCAAGCTCCTTCGTCTTCTCGATAGCCGCGAGGATTACTGAAGACTCGCGTTCGAGGGCGATATAAAGCGCGTCTGGATTAGCCGTCGCAGTCTCCGTGCAGAACTTGCCCTTGCCGCAGCCGATCTCTAAGAAAAGCTCACAGTCTTCCGGGAATCCGCACACTTCCCTCCACTTGCTCTTGTTGGCCGAAGGGAACTGAAACCACAGGTCCTTGCAGGCCTCCATACGTTCGGGGATATGTCTCTTGGCACGAAGTCTTGTCATGTTGTTTCCTCTTAATTCTTTTCGAGCAGTTTCTCGCAGATGCGCACGGACTCCATCGCATCAGCAGCGTAGTAGTCGCCGCCGATCTTCTTTACGACGTCGTCAGTTACGACAGCACCGCCGCAGAAAGTCGGGATCGTGATCCCCTGCTCCTTCATCATTTTTATCGTAGCTTCCATCGAGACCACGGTCGTGGTCATGAGCGCAGACAGGCCCACCGCGATGGGATTATGCTCCCTGCACGCGTCGCAGACGGCCTCAGGCGGTACGTCCTTACCCAAGTCAACGACATCGAAGCCGTAGCTTTGCAGCACGACCTTCACGATATTCTTTCCGATGTCGTGCACGTCATTCTGCACCGTCGCGATGACAACGCAGCCCTTGGAAGGCCCGCTGTTACTTGTAAGTTTGTCCTTGATCTCGTCGAAAACGAGCTTCGCCGTCTCCGCCGACACCATAAGCTGCGGCAGGAAGATGACGCCCTTATCGTAGTCGCGGCCGACCTTATCGAGCGCGGGCACCAGGTGGTCCGACACGATCTCGAGCGGCGCGATGTCCATCTGCTTTACGGCATCGACAGCCTGGTGCTTCTGGCCCTTAACGATAGTCTTATAGAGCTGCGACTTGCCTTCGAGCTCCGCATCGGCCGCACCTGTTGGCTCAGCCGTAGCTCCGGGAGCAGGTGCAGCGCCGGGCTTCGCGACAACGTCGTTCATGTGCCTTGAGATGTAGTCCTCGGCATTAACGTCAGAGTAGTTCAGCACCTCGAAAGCATCGATCGCGCCCATGAGTTCCTTATCGAGAGGGTTCAGGATAGGAAGCTTAAGGCCGGCGTAGAGTGCCATGACAAGGAAGGTTCTGTTGATAAGAGGTCTGTTAGGAAGACCAAAGGATACGTTTGAAAGTCCGAGCGCCGTGGGGCAGCCGAGCTTGTCGGTTACGAGGCCTACGCATTTCGCTGTCTCGATTACTTCCTTCTGCTGCGCACTCGCCGTAAGAACGAGAGAGTCGATGACGATCCTCTTGTGGGAGATACCGTACTTTGCTGCTTCATTGATGATGCGCTGAGCTATCTCGAATCTTTGGGGCGCCGTCGGCGGGATACCGTCCTCATCGATACAAAGGCCGATGACCGTGCCGCCGTATTTCTTTACTATCGGGAAGACCGCGTCCATGACTTCCTTCTTGCCGTTTACGGAGTTGATAAGAGGCAGACCGTTATAGATACGGCAGGCCTTCTCGAGTGTCTCGGGGTTCGAGCTGTCGATCTGAAGCGGAAGGTCGATGACCTCCTGAAGATCTGTGATGAGCTCGACCATGACAGCCGTCTCGTCTATGCCCGGAACACCTACGTTAACGTCAAGAACATCAGCACCGGCCTCGACCTGTGCGATACCTTCGTCAACTATGTCGTAGAGTCTGCCCTCTGCAAGGGCGAGTTTCATCTTTTTCTTACCTGTAGGGTTAAGACGCTCACCGCATCTGATTACCCTGTTTCTGAATTCTACGAGAGTCGTAGTTCCGCATACTCTCGCGACTTCCTCAGCAGGCTTGAAGTTAACCTTCAGATCCTTGGTCTTCTCACAGCATGCCCTGATGTGATCAGGTGTTGTGCCGCAGCAGCCTCCGAATCCGGAGATACCTGCCTCGGCAAACTTTCTTATATAGTCAGAGAACTCATCGGCAGTAACGTCGTAGTAAGTCTCTCCGTTTCTGAACTTGGGAAGTCCCGCATTAGGCTGAACGAGCATCGGGATCCTTGCCGTGTTGAGCATTCTCATTACGATAGGCTCGAGCTCATTAGGACCGAGCGCGCAGTTAACAGCAACCACATCGGCACCGAGAGCCTGGATGAGTGCAACAGCCTGCTCAGGCGATGCACCTGTGAGCATGTTGCCGTTCTCCTGGAATGTAACGGATACGAACAGCGGCTTATCTGTATTCTCTTTGATTGCGAGCATCGCAGCCTTAACCTCATAGAGGTCGGTCATAGTCTCGATGATGAATCCGTCAACGAGATCTCTAGCTATTATTACCTGCTCCTTGAATGCATCAACCGCATCCTCGAAGTCGAGGTCGCCCAGAGGCTTAAGAAGCTTACCTGTCGGAGCCATGTCGTAGAAGACATAGACATCCTTGTCCGCTTCGTCCGCAGACTTACGGGCATTCTTACATGCAGCCGTGATCTGCTCGACACGCTTGTTCTCATCAGTGATATGGAACTTGTCAGCTCCGAATGTATTAGTAACGATGCAGGTGGAACCCGCATTGATGTAGTCGGTATGAATCGCACATACGAGGTCTGCGCGGTCAACATTGATCTCAGCGCTGTTAGTACCCGCAGGCACTCCCCTCAGCTGAAGCTGTGAACCGAAGCCTCCGTCGAAGACGAAGAACTCTTTACCTATTATTTCTCTTATATCCTTCTTAGCCATGGCGATAGTTTATCACAAATCTTAACTTACAAATCCTATTATCCCCGTCATCGACTTGAACGGATGCATCAGACACCCGTCATCCAACGTAAGACCCATGCGAGAGATCTCAGGAATACAATCAAATATCTGTTTCTGCAAAGTCAACGGCACATCGCCGTAACCCGGAGCGAATCGGAAAGTCTGGGACTTAAGACCAAGCTTCTTCTGATACTCATTAGTCACTTCTTCGATATAAGCATTAGACGCAGCATCGAACAGCACCATATGAGCAGGATCGGAATCTTTAAGACGATCGATGCGCCTGTCGATCGCAGGGCCAAGAGTCGATATAAGGAACACCACGGAATCCGAGCCACCCTTATCAAATATCTCCTGCAAAGAAGAGAACCCAAGATCGATCGGACACTCAGCAATCTTAAAAAATTTAACCGTAAAAACAGGACGAGCGACCGACTTTACCTCGTCGATCGCTTTACGTACCATAGTGAGCTGTTCTTCAGAAGCCTCGCCTCTGAAGTTCAGGTATAATAATGTCCTTTTCTCAAGTTCCGTCAGTCCGGAATTCAAATCATCTTCTCCGTGAGCTTAACGCCTCCGATGACGTGGAAGTGAACATGCTTTACTGTCTGTCCGCCGTCCTCGCCGCAGTTGTTGATAACGCGGAAGCCGTTACCCAGACCGTCGATCTCAGCAACCTTGGCAATTGCCTTGGAGACAGCACCGAGATACTCGGCGCCGTCGTCAGCCTTAGAGATATCGATGATGTCATCGAAGTGCTTCTTGGGAAGAACGAGAACATGTGTGGGAGCTACCGGATTGATATCTCTGATACACAGAACCTTCTCATCCTCATATACCTTTGTTGAAGGGATCTTTCCCTCGATGATGTCACAGAAAATGCACATGGAATTATCCTCCAATCTGAGTCTTAAGAATATCCTCTACGGCCTTCAATGCATCTTCGATCTTTGATGCATCCTTACCGCCTGCCTGAGCCATGTCGGGACGTCCGCCGCCGCCACCGCCGCAGATCTTAGCTGCTTCGCGGATAATGTTACCGCAGTGTGCGCCCTTGTCGACAGCATCCTTAGTTGCCATTGCAGTAAAGAGCACCTTGTCGCCGGAAGCGCTTGCGAGGAATACAACACCGGATACGATCTTGTCTCTGATCTTGTCAGCTGTGTCGCGGAGTGCAGGAGCATCCTCAGCCTCGCATGCCGTGATTACAGCCTTGATGCCGTTGATGTCGATTGCCTTTGCTACAGCCTCGTCTGCGAAGTTGCCTGCAGCAGCCTTCTTCATGGAAGCGATCTCCTTCTGAGCTGCCTTGAGTTCAGCAAGAACTGATGTGCTCTTCTCAGCGATCTGATCGTGGTTAACCTTAAGTGCAGAAGCTGTCTCCTTGATGAGCGCTCTGTCAGCCTTAGCAAGCTCGTAGCACTTAGCACCTGTAACAGCCTCGATTCTTCTTGTACCGGAAGCGATACCTGTCTCGGATACGATCCTGAACTGGCCTGCCTGAGCTGTAGTCTTAAGATGTGTACCGCCGCAGAACTCGAGGTCGAATGCATTATCGAACTCACCTACGGATACGACTCTTACTGTCTCGCCGTACTTCTCACCGAAGATAGCGATAGCACCGAGCTTCTTAGCTTCGTCGATGCTCATCTCCTTTGTGATTACAGGAAGGTCAGAAAGGATGATATCGTTTACGATGGACTCTACCTTATCGATCTCTTCCTCAGTCATTGCCTGGAAGTGGTTGAAGTCGAATCTTAATCTGTCCTGACCAACGAAAGAACCTGCCTGCTCAACATGTGTTCCGAGAACGCTTCTCAAAGCAGCAAGGAGCATGTGTGTAGCAGTGTGGTTACGTGCGATGTTAAGTCTTGCCTTGGGATCAACCTTGACCTCAGCCTCAGCACCCTTCTTAACAGTTCCCTCTGTGATGGATACTGCGTGCAGGTACTTGCCGGAAGAATCCTTATCTACAGACTTGATAACAGCCTTGAAGCCGTCGCCCTCGATAGTACCGTCGTCGTGGATCTGACCACCCATCGTGGCATAAGCTGTAGTTCTGTCGAGAATGATGATAGCCTCATCACCTGAGAAAGCCTCGTCCTCGGAGAACAGGTTGCCCTCTTCGTCCTTCTTGATGATGTGAAGGATCGTGCCCTTGCAGTTAAGAGCATCGTAACCCTCGTAGTATGTAACGGATACATCAGCCGTAACGTCAGCAGGAAGAGCTGTTCCGCCCCATGCTGTATCAACCTTCTCCTTAGTAGCAGCACGGGCAGCATCCTTCTGCTTCTTCATGGCAGCCTTGAAACCCTCTTCGTCTACAGCAAGTCCTGCGTCCTTAGCGATCTCCTTAGTAAGGTCGAGAGGGAAGCCATAAGTATCGTGAAGCTTGAATGCGTCCTCGCCGGCAAGCTCTGTCTTGCCGTCCTTCTTAGCTGCTTCGATCATGTCGTTAAGGATCTCGGTTCCTGCAGCAACTGTTCTGTGGAAAGCCTCCTCCTCGAGAGCGATGATCTTCATGATGTAGTCGTGTCTTGCAGCAAGGTCAGGGTAAGCGTCCTTGTTCTGGTCGATGACAACCTCGGCTACCTCTGTGAGGAAGAGTCTCTCAATGCCGAGGAGACGGCCGAATCTAGCAGCTCTTCTCATGAGTCTTCTGAGAACGTAGCCTCTGCCCTCGTTAGAAGGAAGCACGCCGTCAGAGATCATCATGGTAGAGGATCTCATGTGGTCCGTGATAACACGGATAGCTACGTCGTCATCGTGGTTCGCGTTATAAGTCTTGCCTGCGATCTTGCAGACAGTATCGAGGATTCTTCTTACTGTATCCACCTCGAAAAGGTTATCAACACCCTGCATGACACAAGCAACTCTCTCGAGGCCCGCGCCGGTGTCGATATTCTTCTGCTTCAAAGGAAGGTATGTGCCGTCCTCCTGACGGTCGAACTGTGAGAAAACGAGGTTCCAGATCTCAACGAATCTGTCGCACTCGCAGCCGGGCTTACAGTCAGGCTTGCCGCAGCCGTGCTCGATTCCTCTGTCGAAATAGATCTCGGAGCAAGGGCCGCAAGGACCTGTACCGTGCTCCCAGAAGTTATCTTCCTTACCGAGTCTTGTGATCCTCTCCTCAGGGATACCGATCTTATCTCTCCAGATAGCAAAAGCCTCATCGTCCTCTACGAAGACGGAAGGATAGAGCTTCTCAGGCTCGATCTCGAGAGTCTGTGTGAGGAACTCCCATGCCCACGGAATAACCTCATCCTTGAAGTAATCGCCGAATGAGAAGTTACCGAGCATCTCGAAGTATGTACCGTGTCTTGATGTATGACCTACGTTCTCGATATCGGGAGTACGGATGCACTTCTGGCATGTCGTAACTCTCTTTCTCGGAGGTGTCTCAGCACCCGTGAAGTAAGGCTTCATAGGTGTCATACCCGCATTGATCAGAAGGATCGAAGGATCGTTCTGAGGTACAAGTGAGAACGACGGAAGTCTTAAGTGTCCCTTGGACTCAAAGAACGACAGGTATCTTTCTCTTATCTCATTCAAGCCGAGAGGTTCCATATATATAAGCTCCTTTTCTTTTAAACCTATGGATTATAAAACGATTGCACCCTTAATGCAATTAATAAACACCCTTACAGGCACTCAGTTTCCGCCTTGGTAAGATGCTCCTTGAACTTCTTCTTAACTTCCTCATCGTCGATGATCATGGTTACACCTTCATACATCGACAGTAAGAAGAGTTCCTGGAAGAATGTCGGTACCAGAGCGGCAGTAACCCCGAACCTGACCTCGCCGTTATCGAACTTGTCGGATATAAGCTTGGTCTTAAGCTTCTCAGCGATCATGGAATAAGCCTTAAGAAGCTGCTTGGAATCATCACATCTGAGCGTTATCTGAACGAATCTGTCTTCATTCGTCTTATATGTATATGCGCCGATGGAATCCTTCGCATATTCCTTGAGGATATCTTCCCTATTTCCCTTCAGCGCGACGAAGTTCTTCTTCGTACCGAGAGTAACCTTCCTCATTCTGTCGAGTCTGTAGGACTTGATGGCATCCTTGGGATCCTCTACCTTCGATACATAATCGTTGTCGATAGCATAGAGATAATAATGAGAATTCTTAAAGTCGAGACCCAGCGGGGAAACACGCTTTAACGTTGCACCTCTGATACCTGCGGCTACCTGATAACCATACTCGAATGTAAGCTCGAGACTGTCATCGATCGCGCTTCTTATGAGGTTGATCATAAGCATGGTCTTGTGTCCGGTCTTGCCGTCATGAGGAACGATGGAGTTGTACTCTTTCTTAAAGTACGCAGGATACATCGCCTTGATCTTCTCGGTAAGTCCGCTGTCGACGAAGTCGGAGGCATTGATCGCATCCACGATCAGCTTGGCTTCATCGGAAGTAAGATCTCCCTTGATCTGCCCTCTGTAGTACATCTTGCCTTCCAAAGTGATCCAATCACTTCCGTCATCACTGAAGCCCATCGAACGCGCGAACTGGTTCAGACGTCCGATATCGGAATATACGGACTTACGTTCGAACTCAGCACCCGTCTTATCGTTAAGATAAGCAAGCATATCGCTCATCGTTGTCCCGCCTTCCACAGTCTCGGAGTCAACGCGGGTCCTGAAATAGTCGTAAAGATACAGAAGCTTAAGCTTGGAATACTCAGTATTAGGCATATGCAGACCTCCTCGCAGTAGTACTATTAATTGTACACCACAAGGGGCCTCATATTATGTTACATCTTGTACTGGCGGTTGATCCTAACCTCAGGTCGCGCATCCGTAAGATAGAGGTACAAAAGGAACGCCCACTCCAAAGGCTTCATCAGGAAGTAGACAACATCGGCCTTCGTCCTGGAAGTAATAAGATTCGACAGAGGATATCCGTATGTATCGTAGACGTGACGTATCCACTTATGGAAGCGCGGGAAATGATCCGCTATCGACTCTTCGAAAGCATTCGCGATGCATAGCTGTCGGTTAACAACGATGACCGCGCCGCGTCGTCTTCCGAGCCTAATCGGCTTAACGACCTTCTCGTGGCCTCCCGCTGCAACGGTACAAAGATAATGACCTTCGTACACCAACGGCGGAGGCGGAGTCTGAGTCGAGAAATTCCAGTCAGCAGTATCAGTGAAGGCTTTGATCGGAGCATCAATACCCGCGCCTGCAAGCACCGCGAAAATCTCGAGCACAGCCACGATGATAAACAAAGCCGCAAAGACAGGCAGCGCATACTGCGACACCTTGGTAACCTTCATGTACAGCCACATAATGCCTTTACGCTCTTCAAAGTCTTCTTCCCTCGAAGACAGATACGCTGCTTGTTCTCTCATATGATCACGCACTACCATCGCCGATATGATCAGAACATTGAAGTGATAGATGTAGAAGCATATCCAGAGAGGATCAAATGAACCCACGGATATCTGTATGGCGAATACTACGCTGATTACATTAAGAAGGATCACCGAAGCTATGGAGAACACAGTCAAGAGTGGCGGTGTTTTCTCAGGCTTACGGTACATCAGAAGGAACAGTCCGAATATTCCAAACATGTCAGGAAGGAAGATTATCGGGCTGTATTCTGTCGAGATAGCATAGTGACGCTGAGTCGGATATACAGCCTCATACCAATCCCCTGCTGTATCGTATACGATGCAGTACAAACCAAAATAAAGCAGGCCGCCGATGATCAGAGTCAGAAGAGCGATCGTCTTCTTGGCACGCGGCTTCTTAGATACTAAGTTAACGATATTCCAAATCGTGAAGAAACCCGGAATAACAAACATAAAGAGTATGACTATTATGTATCCGAATATGATTCTGAAATCATAACTTTGCATTTCCCCTCTTCCACCTTTTTACAAGATTACCCACGTAATATACTACTTCATTCCCGGATAAATTGGGCAAATCATAATTAATCGGCGGCGGAGCATACACCCCGCCGCGTCAAACAAGCGATCTGTCAGGCTCAGATTACGGTGTTGGTCATCTGTCTTGTCTGTGACTTGCGGACAGTTCGGAGCGATGCCGCGAAGATCCTGTGAACGCCCGTGATCGAATCGATAAGCATCTCGCGAACACTCTCATTTACATCAAGCGTGCCTGCGAAGTTTAAGTATACGAGAAGTCTTCCCGTCGCATAGAATCCCTTCTCGAGGAATTCGGTAAACTTATCTTTTCCGATCGACTCGGATGCAAGGCTTGCAGAGCACATCATCGTCATCGTATCGCGGAAGATGAGATCGCCTAACGAATTGTGCCCCTTCGCCTTAAGGTCTCCGATGAATGCATAAGCCGTAATGCTCGCATTATCAGCAAGCTCCCTGAGGTTATTTGCCTTCTCGTTCCTGCTGTTCTGCGATGATGTCTGCGCGCTCTGAGCCGGCTGCGTAGCCGGAGCTGCAGTATTCTGCACTGCCTGCTGCTTCTCTTCTGCACCCTCCAATTCGGGTACTGTCTGATCTAAAGTTTTGTTTTCTTCATTCATAAAAATCTGTCTCCTTAATCATGTAAATTCTTGCCGGCAATTAAAGCGTAGCAACTTTCTTTGTCGAAAACACCTACGAAATGACGACAATTTTCGACAAAAACAGGTCGTATAAAACACAGACCCGTGCTAAAATAACGCGTGTAAAAAAACAAATAAGGAAATTAACCATGAAACTTACCAAGATTCCCGCAGTAGCAATTCCCGATATCCTCCTTCCCAAGGAAGGCACAGATCTTAAGAAGTGGGCAGTGATCGCCTGCGACCAGTTCACATCAGAACCTGAGTATTGGGATGCCTGCGATAAGTTCGTAGCAGATGCCCCTTCAGCATTAAGGATCGTACTTCCCGAAGTTAAGCTCGGGCTCGAGACTGAAGAGCAGATCGAGAACGACCTTAAGGACATAGCAGATAACATCAACAAGTATATGAGCGAGGGCATCTGGAGCGCTCCCTCCGAAGGCTTCATCATCACGGACAGATCAACAAGCCTTCACCCTTCAAGAAGAGGAATCATGCTCGCAGTAGATCTCGAGACATATGAGTTCAAGCCCGGCAACAAGGCTCTCGTAAGAGCTACTGAAGGAACGGTATTAAGCCGTATCCCTCCCCGCGTTAAGATCAGAGCTAATGCGGAAGTTGAGCTTCCCCACATCATGCTCCTCTACGATGATCCCGAAGACAAGGTCATCAGCAATGCACTTAAGACTAATCCCGATATCATCTACGATACAGACCTCATGCAGGATTCCGGTCACATCACGGGAAGATTCGTTCCCGCAGGTTCCGCTGCAGCAGAGGGCATCGTAAATGACTTCAGCTCACTTATAAGTGAGGACGGTCTGCTTTTCGCTGTGGGTGACGGCAACCACTCTCTCGCGTCTGCCAAAGCTCACTGGGAGAACGTTAAGAAGAGTGTTCCCGAAGAGGAGCAGGCAACACATCCTGCACGCTTCGCTCTTGCTGAGGCAGTCAACATCCACGACAAGGGCCTCGACTTCGAGCCTATCCACCGCGTTATCTTCGGCATCACGAAGGACGAGTTCATGGCGAAGGCAGAGGAGTTCTTCGGCAAGGACAACATGGGCGCTGAGGGCCAGTCTTTCACAGTTGTAGCCGAGGGCTGCGATGACACTACTGTCACACTTACAAACGCACCTCACACACTCGCGGTTGGTTCCGTCCAGATGATGATCGATAAGTACGAACTTAACTGCGACTACATCCACGGCGAGGACTCCGTAAGAAAACTTGCCGTTAACGACGCTGTCGGCATTCTCGTGCCCGGCATCAGCAAGGATACTTTCTTCAAGACTATCGAGACCGAGGGCGTGTTCCCCCGTAAGACATTCTCCATGGGCGAAGCCTTCGAGAAGAGATTCTACCTTGAGGCAAGGAAGATAACCTTATGAGCAAAGTCTGCATCATAGGCGCGGGCCTGTCCGGACTTCTGTGCGGCATGAGGCTGTCTAAGGCCGGCTTCGAAGTCGTTATCTTAGAGCAGCTGACTTACCCCGGAGGACTTCTGTCTTCCACGCACATCGGCGGCGAATACATAGAGCTTCTTCCCCACCACTTAAGGCGTACGGACAAGGCTCTGCTTTCCGTTACCAAGGAGCTTGGCATCGAGAACAAAGTTAAGTGGTATGACGGCTTCTGGTACGGCCTCGCATCGCGAAAAAAGATCGGGTATTTCGAGGGCGGCTTCGCGACGCTCTTCAACCTCCTGATACAGATCATCACCGACAACGGCGGCAAGATTCTGTACTCCACGAGCGTATCCGAGATCACGCGTAAAGACGACGGCACTTACGTTACCTCGTGCGTCTTCTCCGACTCACGTAAGTATGAGGTCGAGAGCCGTTACGTCATCTTCACGGGCTCATGCAGAACTTTCGTTAACGTAAGCCACGGCCTTCCCATGTCAATGAACATGAGAGACCAGCTTATGAACCTCACATATCAGTCGAGGATCTGCCTCGCGCTCCTGACTAAGAAGCTTCCCAGCGACGCTTATATCCAGCTTAAGTTCCCTGCGAATGCGGAGACACCTTTCGCGAGGATCATAAACCACACTGCATGCATCAACGACAGAAACTACGGAGGTCAGATCCTGTATCTTGTCGGCAAGTGTCAGATAAGCGATCCGCTGTGGGTAGAATCCGATCAGAATATCATGGATGAATACTTCCGCGCATACAGAAAGCTGTATCCGCTTATCAAGAAATCCGACATCAAGTCATGGAGACTTACCAAGGTACGTTATGCAGTATCGGAGCAGTTCCCTGAGACGGATCTGTCGGAGCCTGTAGACAACGTATACGTATGCTCATCCGCTCTTACGAGCTTCTCTACTTCAGAGACTCCCGAGAACAGAATGGACCGCATCACAACTTTGGCTAACGGCATCTGTGCCAAGATAATCGAGAAAGAAAAGGCCGGCAATGAGCACCAGGAAGACTTCATCGTTACAGCTCTTTAATAAGACGAGACTTCTTTACCTTCTCATCCCGGTCTTGGCTTACTTACTGCCTGGCATCGTGCTCATGGGATGGAGTGAGCAGTTTTACGTAATAAGATTTCTTCTTACGGTATTGGTATTCTCTCTTGCATCTTACCCTCTCGCGGTAAGACTTTTCCCGCTGTCACGAAGCGGCGGATTCGTACTGAGCAAACCCTTAGGCATATTAGCCTGTGCGCTTGCAGTATGGACGCTTGCTTACCTTCAGATCGGAAGGATAAATATCATATTCATCATAATCTCGATCGCAGGACTCGCATTCGCATGCTGGTATCCGAAGAGCTTTAGAGAGAAAGCTCTTGATACGCTTAAGGACGACGGTACCATCGAGAACATCGCAGCAGAAGAGACGATCTTCGCACTCGCGCTGACGATGCTTTGCTTCTACAAAGGATTCAATCCGAGCATCAACGGCCAGGAGAAATTCATGGACTACGGATTCATGATGTCCATGATCAGAAACTCACGTCTTCCCGCGAACGACATGTGGCTGTCAGGATACTCCATCAACTACTATTACTTCGGTCAGTATATCTACGCATTCCTTGCAAGACTTTCCGGCATCAAGACAGGTGTCATGTATAACATCTCGATGTGCAATGCGATCGCTATGCCTTTCGCCATGTGCTACAGCATAGGTCAGATGCTCATCGATGGCGCGCGTGCACACGGCGTGAAGTGCAACAGATTCATCGCAGTCATAGGAGGCATACTCACGTCATTTGCAGTATGCATCTTCGGTAATTCACACTCCTACTTCTACGATGAGAAGAGCATCGGCAACGGCCTTCTCGAACTGTTCTATGAGTGGGGTATAGATGTCGGAAGAACAGATCATTTCTTCTATCCCGACAGCACAAGATTCATCGGATACAATCCTGACTCTTCACTTATCGAAGGCATCAAGAACGGCGGCGACTATACGATAGAAGAGTTCCCTTTCTACTCATATCTTGTAGGAGACCTTCATGCGCATGTATGCTCCATGATCGTCGTGCTCCTTATCTTCGCGATCGGAATCACTCTAGTTAACAAGGTTCTTGAAAGAGACCTCGAGCCTAACTTCTATTCATTCCTGATCAAGCCTGAGATTATCGCGATCGGCGTTCTCCTCGGCATCGCACAGATGACTAACTACTGGGATTTTCTCATCTACTTCATCTTCGGTTCGATGCTTCTTCTTGTCATTAACACATACAAGTCAGAGAAGTTCGCATCCATATTCGGAACGGTACTGTTCTTCGTCATCGTAGGCGGAATACTCGGCATCTATCTTATAAGTGCGAGAGATCCTGTCCTTCACACGATCCTTCAGCTCCTGCTCTTCGGCGCTGCACTTGCTGCCACATGGAAGTTCCCTTGTGCACTCACAAGAACGTCTGCAGGCATGAGCTTCTTCTTCACGGCTGCATCGATCATAAGCCTGCCGTTCAACTTCTGCTTCGACATGATAAGCAACTCGATCGCGGCATGCGTCAACCACTCTTCACTGTACCAGCTGTACATCCTGTGGGGCACGCACGTGATCATATGCGTTACGTTCATGGTATTCATCGTCATCTATAAGAACATCCCTTCCGAGAAGAATAAGAAGGGCAAGAAGGTTACAGCAGGTCCTTCATATTCAAGCCCAGTCGAGAAGTTCTTCAAGGAGAGAAATCCCATCGACGTTCTCGTATCGGGAAGCATCGTAGTAGGTATCCTTCTTCTTATCTTCCCCGAGATCTTCTATGTAAGAGATATATACACCGGCGGATATCTTCGTTCGAACACGATGTTCAAGTTCACTTACGCGGGCTTCATCATCCTGTCCATCTGCATGATCTACGCAGTAATGAGACTGATGTTCATAAAGAACCGCGAAGGCAACTTCAGCACTACGGCTTTCGTAATCTCTATCATCTTCTGCTTCATGCTCCTCGTGCCTGCACACTACTCTCTCGAGTCATTAAGACAGAGAAGCGGTGAACTTATCGTGGAGAACTTCAAGACGATAGACGGTACCGCATATCTTACCGACTACACAAGTCCTAATCTAAACACGGTAACCCCGGGTAATCTTACTGACTACGAAGCATGTATCGACTGGTTCAATGAGGAAGTCGACGGCGACCCTGTAATCCTTGAAGCATACGGCTTAAGCTACACTGACAACAACATCGTATCTGCATACACAGGTCTTCCTTCAGTATGCGGCTGGCAGACACATGAGTGGCTCTGGAGATTCCACGGCATAGTAGATGAAGAAACTAACCTTCTCGTCTCTGATCCCGAGTACGATGTATGGGAGCTTTACCTCACGCCGCGTCATACTGACATCGATCTTATCTACACGTCGAACGATCCTGACACCGTATATTCACTCATCAAGAAATACGACATCGATTACATCATCATCGGCGACATGGAAAGAAGCAAATACAGCGGCCTCGACAACACGGGCCTGTTCCTGCAGTTCGGTAATATCGCTTTTATCTCAGGAGATCTGATAGTAGTCGAGATCTGGTGATCTTTACGCGAGCTTATACATCAGAGCATCGCGTCCGGGACCGTAGTAGTCCTTACGCAGATTGTATTTTTGGAATCCGAATTTCTCGTATAAAGATATCGCGGGCACGTTCGTCTCTTCAACTTCAAGATAGACCGTGCTGCATCCCTTGGACTTAAGAAGCTCGATCATCGACGAGAGAAGCTTTCTTCCCGTACCCTTGCCCCTGTACTCGGGTAGCACGCAGAGGTTTCCTATCTCGGCCTCATCGAGCACATATGCTGCGCCTATATAACCTATGAGCTTGCCGTCATCATCGCACGCCTTAAGGCCCGCCTTATCGTGATCGTTAATAAGACCTTCGATACTGTCCGACGTCCACGGATGTGCGATGCCGGTCCTCTCGAGCGCCATTATGGCCTCTATATCATTCTTCTCTATATGACCTATATTCATTAATTGTGATATCTCTCCGCTCTTGATACTGCGCAGTAAGATGCTTTCACCGCAGCGCCGTTAACGGGTTCGATGCCTTCAGAAGCCGCCATGATGCCCTTCGGTAAAATAACTGCGCCGGGAGCATACTGAACCTTATGCGAGAAGAACAACGCCTTACGCACGGTCTCTGCTCCGTCACCTACGACGATTATCTGCTTCGTATCGGCACCGGGAACTTTCTTAAGAAGCTCGACAAAATCCTCATTAAAGTACGCGCCGTCTTCGACTAACACACTGCCGTCCGCATCGTCATAAGCTGCGGCGAACACGCGGTCGTTACGCGCATCGAAGCAGGGTACGATTATCGTATCTGAAGAGTCGGCGGTCACATTTTCGACGCTTAGGGCAAGAGCCTTAAGTGAAGACACTGGGATCACGTTGATGCCTGCTGCGAGCGCCATGCCCTTTACTGCAGACAGACCTATCCTGATGCCCGTGAACGAACCGGGGCCCGTCGTTACTGCAAGCGCGTCCACCTCAGACGGCTTATAGCCGCTCTTCTCACACACGCGCATAACAAGCGGCATGAACGTCTCGGAGTGAGTCTTCTTCTCCAGCGACAGCTCGTAGCTAAGCTCCCTGCCGTCCTCGTAAATGCCTGCACAGCACGTACTGTTTGATGTGTCGCAGCACAGTATCTTCATCACGTAACCTCTATCTTTCTCGTGTCACCGCTGCCCGTGATCGTGATCCTCACGGTATCCTTCGGGAGCAGATCGTCGATAACGGAACTCCACTCTATCACACACACGCCGCCCATGACGAAATACTCATCGAGGCCCGCATCGATAAAGTCATCGCTGCCGCCGAGCCTGTATGTATCGAAGTGGAACAGCGGCACCTGCGCCCTGCTTCCGTCCTCGTTCTCATCATATTCGTTAACTATCGTGAAAGTAGGCGAGCACACGTCGTCCGCGTTAAGCCCCATGCCGCGCGCGATGCCCCTCGTCATTACGGTCTTGCCCGCGCCGAGGTCGCCGTCCAGCGCGAATACAGCGCCAGGCTTAGCGTTCTTACCCAGGTTCACGCCTATGGCTTCCGTCTGGGCTTCGTTTGTCGTTACGTACTCTGCCATTATCCTTCCACTCCGAGAAGCTCCGCCGCATTGCTGTACAGGATCTTCTCCTTCTCTTCCTCATTAAGCCCGAGCCCGTCGAAAAGCTCCAGCTCGCTGCCGCAGTCCCACGTGGGATAGTCTGTACCCCACAGCACTTTATCCGTGCCGAACTTGCGCATAAGTCTTACCGCATCATCCTTCTCCATGAACCTGAAGCATGAACTGCAGTCGACATACATATCGTACTTCCCCGCGATCTTCTCTTCAACTTCATTCCAGACACTCCAGCCTCCGAGGTGCGCACCTATCACGGTAAGACCCGGAAGCTTGTCTAAGAACACGCTAAGCTGATCAGGGTTACTCAACTTATATCTGAAGTCTCCGCAGTGCGTAAGCACCGGAAGACCCGCCTCTCTTATAAGCGCTCCCATATAGATTGCCTTGTCTTCTGCAAGCGAGAAGAACTGGAAATCGGGATGGATCTTAACACCCTTGAGACCCAGTGACAACAGATACTTAAGGTCACCCTCGAGGTCCTCGGAATCAGGATGAAGAGTGCCGTATCCCGTGAAGAGACCCGGATGAGCATTTACCTCAGAAGCTATGAATTCATTTATAGACTTAACCTGCGAAGGCTTGGTCGCCACAGACTGGATAAGATAGTGAACGACATTGTACTTCTCACCCTCTTTTATAAGGTCGGAAGTCATACCGTTCGCATCTATCTTAATGCCGTAAAAATCAGCGATCCCCTGGACCGCACGCTCGGCGACAGACTCCGGATATATATGACAATGTGCGTTAATCTTCTTCAACATCCCCGATATTATAACGCATGAAGTCAGATACTGTTATAATAGAAGAATGAATAAAGATTTCTTGATTAAAGACCTGATCGATTATTGTCAGGGACATAACGTCTATATTCAGACTCACAACTTCCCGGATCCGGATGCCATCGCATCGGGGTTCGGTCTTAAGAAGCTGTTAGAACACTTCGGCATCAATGCTTCCGTATGCTATGTCGGCAAGATCGACCACTTAAGCACGAGGAAGATGACCGAGTCATTAGGCATTGAGATTTTCTCCAAAGAAGAGATCGCTTCTTCCCTGACTGATTCCGATTATATTATCTGCGTCGATTCACAGAAGGGCGGCGGCAACATTGAAGATCTCACAGGCGAGGAGATCGCATGCATAGACCACCATCCATATAAGGAGAACGGTGATATTCCTTTCAAGGATATTAGAACTACAGGAAGCTGCGCGACCATCATCGCAAGCTACTTTAAGGAGCTCGACCTTCCTGTCGATACACCCACTGCGACCGCACTTCTTTACGGTCTTAAGATGGATACTCTTAACCTTACAAGAGGCGTTACTGAAGAAGACATCGATATCTACGGTTTCCTCTTCCCTTATGCTGACGAGTCCATCATCCAGAAGCTCGAGAAGAATTCGATGGAGTACGATGACTTAAGAGCATACGGTGATGCGATCAAGAATATGGTCCTCTACGATAATGTTGGATTCGCTAAGATCGAATTCTCATGTCCCGATGCTTTGGTAGCGATAGTAGCAGACTTCATCCTCTCACTTGTTGAGGTCGAAGTTGCCATCGTCTATGCGGCAAGAGAAGACGGCTGGAAGTTCTCCGTAAGATCCGAGATCGATGAAGTCGATGCGGGCAAGATCGCGGAGACGGCGCTTAGCGAATACGGATCCGGAGGCGGCCACTCGTTCATGGCAGGCGGTCTTATCAAGACTGAAGACATACCTCTTCTCGGTCCCGAACCTGACGACCGCATACAGGAACTGTTCATGAATGCGATCTCCCGGGGCTGATGCATCATAAAATTTCCTATTGAAATACTATGTTCGTAAGTTTATAATCCCCGACATGAACAGAAATTCGTTTACAAACTTTGATTTCTTTTTTGGATTTGGTTTCTTTACAAAGACCAGATAGATTTCACTGCGGGTAAACGAAGTAATACATTAACAAAGATAATTACAGGTCCTGCGGTGAATACTGCAGGACCTTTTCTTATCTACAACAACGGAGGAATTAACAATGACACCTGAACAGCTCGACAAACAGATCGCAGAACTCGCAGCACAGAGGATCCGCATGAACGCCGACAGAGATTATGAGAGGCACTTCGTCTACGCCGTAAACGAAGAAGGCGATCCTACAATGACAACGCTCGAGAAGACTTTGTTCCGCACGCTGTACGGGCTGTCTCATTCCTACACTTCAGCTAATACTCCCAACTCATCAACCCTTGATAAGACAATCAAGGAAGCACTTGAGAAAACTCCTTCGATCTTCCCGGACTCTGCTTTCGTAGCGTGCCAGGGAATCGAAGGCGCGTACTCGCAGATCGCCACAGATAAGCTTTTCGCTAATGCTGACATAATGTACTTCAGAACCTTCGACGGTGTTTTCCACGCAGTTGAGGCAGGGCTGTGCAAGTACGGTGTGCTTCCTATCGAGAACTCCTCTTACGGCTCCGTTACGCAGGTGTACGACCTTATGAAGTCGCATAAGTTCCATATCGTCCGCGCGATGAAGCTGCAGATTTCGCACAGACTTCTTGCGAAGCCCGGAACGAAGCTCGAAGACATCAAGGAAGTGTATTCACATAACCAGGCTATCGGCCAGTGCAGCAAGTTCCTGCGCGAGCACCAGGAGATCAAGGTCAACATCGTAGCCAACACCGCTGTCGCAGCACAGATGGTCGCGAACAGCGAAAGAGATGACATCGCTGCCATCTCTTCACCTGACTGTGCTTCTTTATACGGGCTCGAAGTAATGAACGACAGAGTCCAGAACTCCGACCATAACTACACAAGATTCATCGTTATCTGCAAGGACCTCGAGATCTACCCCGGAGCGGACAAGGCGTCCATCATGCTCTCACTGGGACACACTCCCGGATCCCTCTCGGATATGCTCGCGAGATTCTCTGCACTCGGACTTAACCTTACCAAGCTCGAGTCACGTCCCATCGAAGGCAAAGACTTCGAGTTCATGTTCTATCTCGATGTGCAGGCCTCTGTCTACTCGGAAGAGTTCATCAACCTTATGTGCCAGTTAGACAGCGATCCGAATGCGTTCACATTCCTCGGAAGCTATAAGGAGAACTGATAAGATCAGATTCTCTCGTCCGTAACGGAACGTGATCTGTTGTTGATGATGCTGATAACTTCGTCCAGATTCTTCTGGCCTTCGAAGTATCCCGGGATCTCCTCGATGATGATCGAATCGACCGGTGCGTCTACCTGATAGAGACTGCCGCCGAGACTCTCGATCACGTCTCTTAATCCTGTGTAGACGGAGTCGTCGATCATCTCATAGGAATATCCCATGTCACGGAGCTCTTCAACAGTGTTGACACGCAGTGAGACAGTAATGTCACGGTTAAAGCCTTCTACATACTCGTTACCGATAGCATCGAATGCTGCGCGGTTAACGGGAAGTCCGTACTCACAACCGAAGATCCTCTGGCACTCGGGACTCATTACAACGGATACGAATTCAAGACAGCCGTCTGCTGCAGCGGACTGTGAAGATACGGCTATCGATGAGTGACCGACGATCAAAGGTCCTCTTCCGTCGTAAGAAGGATAACCTAAGAATACCTTCCCATTGTTAATAACTCTTCTGTGGTAAGTGTTGATGCCTCCGAGAACCATCTCACAAGCTGCATCATCCTCAGGATAATAATAGCCTTCATCCTCAAGCTCGAGAGGATTATTAACATACTGAACTGTATAGTCTGCGAGTGCTCTGAAAGCCTCATTATCGAAGTTGAAATAACCGTCATCGCCGATCATAAGATCCTTCATGCCGTTCATGAGAGCGATGAAGTAATCGTTCTTGCCGTAGTGCAGAGGATCGGCACCGTTGCAAGGACCTGATACGAACTCACTGTACTGCTCGAATGTAAATCCGATCTGTCCGGGCTGTACATCAGATTCAGGTGCAGTAATACCTGCGATACTGAACGAGATAGGAAGCTGGTAGACAGCATCACCTGTCTTAGATGCATCGATAACGTTCATGAAGTAATCGGAAGATGACATGTTGTTATCGATATAGCTTGTAAGATCCATAAGATAATCAGGATTGTTAAGCTGGCTGTAGGAAGAACCTCCGATGATGATATCCGGGCCGTCTCCTGCAAGAAGGTCTACGGACAACTGATTACCAAGCTCGGAGTTTACCTCCCTGCAAAGTGATCCGAGAGTATCGAAGTCATAACCTACAAGTTCGCTTCTCGCATAGTTACCAAGCTCATATCTTGTATCGAACACAGCGAAGTAGTCTTCACTTTGATCATTAAAGCGGCATACCGCATCGCACAATGAATATGAATAACCCTGTATGGATGCGATCTTAATTACTGTCTTACCTGCATTGGGGTTGCTGTCGGCCTTGGTAAATACCATAAGGGCAATATCATTAGTGCTGGTGATACCGGTTACACAGGGCGAGTCAAGGACACCTGTCATAACTACACGGTCATCACTTGCCATAACAGGATAAAGACTATCCAATACATATCTGTTTACGTTGGAGTTAGAATAAGACAATATCTCGTCCAACTGCCTGTTAGTAAAATCAATGCTTGCAATTCCATCGCCGTTAAGAACGACATTTCCAAAACCGTCTACATGTCTTATGTCAGACACATAAGGCTCAAGCCAGCTGTAATCATCCTGGCTTACGGAAACAGCACCGGTATTGATATCAAGGTCAAGATAGATGATGCTGTCAGGCATACCAAGACATACGAGAGCCTTGTTATCACCCTTCTCCATTACTACGGGAATATCAAATACATTCTCAATGTCTATCGTAGGAAGCTCCTGGGCAAGATCGACCAATATCTTATTACCGTCAGTGGAGCTTATAAGCAGATAGCTGTCAGCCTGCTCGTCCCAGACAAAGTAGTACTCTACCTTCTTATCATAGACTTCGAACGTACGGCTGGGTGCTCTGGAACCGAGAACATCGGAATACTCATCGTTCACATACGGTTCAGGATCGGTCACATCACCTGTCTCCGGATTCCAATTAACATAATAATAATCGCTGGAAGAATAATCCGCATTGAATACGATGAATACTACCTGCACTCCGTTATCTGCCTTCTGGGTGTTATAGACCATAATGGTAGCTCCAAGGTTAAAGCTGTCGAGCTTCTCGATAAGATCCGTCTTTACTATAAGATTTCCTTCAAAATCATACGAAGCGATCTCCTCCATGCTCTTGGCTTCGCTCTGACCTTCAGGTGCATACGAAGATGTTGTACGGAATATGATCTTGTCATCGATGATCCCCGCATACTGGTTGTAACGGTACTCATAGTCTGACATATCAACATCATCAGAGATAACGACAGTATTCACGTCATACCATGGTGAACCGTCATCAATAACCGTCTGTCCCGACTTACCGCGGCTGCACGCAGTAAAAAGCGAGAGTCCGATCGACAGAGCCAAAACGGACGCCGCTATCCTTCTCAAATACTTGTTCATTTGCTTCACACATTAACCTTTCTGATTTGTCGGTTATATGTAACCATCTCGGTATTTGTGAAGCAACGAACAATGTCCTTCGTAAATGTGTCTTAAGCAACATAAAAGGAGCGGTATGTTGCTTACGCTCCTATTAAATTAAAAACATCAGGGATTATATGCACCTTTTGCATTGCGGAAGAGTATCTTCATCAGTTCGCTGTTGCCCTTGAAGAAGCTGATCTTCGTCGGAGTCTTTCCTTTTGGCGGGTATTCTCTCGTAACCGGTATCTCACAAGCTTTCATTCCGATCTGCGTCGCCCTTACTGACAGATATGCCAGAAGCTCATACGTCATGAATATATCTCTTAAAGGCTGTACTCTCTCATCTTCAAGATATGCCGCCGAATATCCCCTGTAGGCATTAGTCGTATCAGTAAACTTCTGATGTGCAGTAAGCGAGATAACGGGAGCATGTATTAACTTAACAGCTAAGAGACGGATGAACGGTGTATTGACGGCTCTCCCGCCCTTGATGAACCTCGACCCCTGAACGAGATCGTAACCTTCTTCGAGTTTCTCTATAAACTTCGGGACATCCTCTATGCTGTCCTTGTTATTGCCGTCAATAGTAATAATACCTTTATAACCGCGCTTAAGCGCCCACCAGATTCCCATGCGAAGCTGAGCTCCCTGCTTGCCTTCATCCTGCTTGACGAGCAGAGTATTCACCTCGAGCGGCTTAAGCAAATCTTCATCTGTACATCCGTCAGTAGAGCCGCCGTCACAGATAACGATATCGGCATGATCAGAGACACCGTGATCCTTCGCGCGCATGAGTTCCTTATGAATCCTGTCCCCTTCATTAATGATGGGGATCAGCACGACATAATCCTTGGTCTTCTCCATATACTCCGAGCATTCGAACTTCGGTACGCCTGCCTGTCTGTCGTAGATCATCCGAACACTTCCCTGACATATCCGATCATCGATCCAATAACAGCTACGTCATCAACAGCAGCAACTTCTATGGAGACATATCCGTTGTATCCTGAGGATCTTAACAAGCCTGCAAGCTGTTCATGAAGATCCCTGGCGATTACAGGCTTCATGTAAGGCTCACTGACATGAACGTGGTTAATAAGATGCGTCTTCCCTTTAAGGATATCTGTTGACTCACCGTTCTGGATCATAGTTCCGACATCAAGATTCAGAAGAAAGCCTTGGGAATCCACACGCGATATAAGATCGAACGCCTCTTCAGTACGGTTGATAAAATTCGTATTGTAAATCGGCGGATTAGCCTCCATGGCGATCACAGTATTGTGCTCATAAGCATAATCTCCAATCTCCTTGAAGAACCCTACTGCATCATCAACACTCTTGCCTTCCGGGATAGACCTGCAGCGCGGACAGCCGAACACGAGGTTACGGCAGCCGATCTTCTCTGCGAAGAGAATAGCTTTCTTCGTGTAAGGAATAAACACATCAAGATCATTCTTATCGAAGATATTACCGCTTAACCCGTACCATATCGACTGCATCGAAGACACTTCAAACTCAAGGCCGGAAGCCCAGGATCCTGCGCGCTCAAGCTGATCGTACGGGGCCTCACCGAAGACACGTGTAGGCGCTATCTCAAGCCCGCTAAATCCGTTCGCTCTCATAAGATCGTAAACGGCAGCATCATTCTTCTCTTCCCATCCTATGTTGGAGATAGATAACTTCACACTGTACCCCCGTAGCTGTCAACAAATCTTCTTATATCTTCCAGCACCTGATCCTTACTGCAGATATATCCGTCCCGACCTCCGAAGAGCGAAGCATAAAGAGTTCTGTAATCGTAATCTGCAGGAGCTCCTCCAAGTTCATTAACAAAAGTATTACCCGTCAGATACTTATATACTTCTCCTGCGGATACAGGTTCAGTAGCGGGATGCCAAACTGTTAATCCGGCTTCCAAAGCAGCATTGATATCATCCCACAGCCTGCTTAAGTCGTAGAACTGATACTTGCTTCTGCTGTCAGTGAAGTTAAGAGCTGAGAATCCCAATGCCAAGAATCTCTCCTTAAGCATTTCCCTATCCTCAGGACTTACATTCACCTTATAGAATCCGTTATCCTGAAGCACGTAATAATCATTAAGACGAGGATCCTTATCCGTCAGTTCACGGAACTTATCAGCCTTGATCATAAACGGTATTACATTAATGTAATCGTATATGAAGTTCTTCTTGATGTTCTTACCGAACAGAGCGGGAAGTCTTACTATCAGTGCATCAGGATAATCATCCCTTACCTTGCACTCGAGAATATATCTGTTATATCCGTAAGGATGGAGATCTTGTGTATCGATAACTGTCTTCTCATCCGCATTCTTGGGATCCTTAAAGACATCTATAGTGGATATCAGAACAAGCCTGCGTGCCCCTATCCTCTTTATATTCTCATAAGCTTCATCAATGAGCGCTCTGTCTTTCTCCGGCTCATTATTCGCAAGATACTTCTCGGCTCTGAGGCCTGAATAGACCAGAAGATCCGGCTTAGTTCCGAATGCCTCTTCTATGTTCTTGGAATTATATGCAGCATCGAATCTTCCTGATCCGTATATGTTGCTTCCGACAAATCCTGTATAACCTACAAGGGCGTTCATCATAACTCCTTTTAATTCGTGAGCTTCTCGATGCTCTCGAAGCTATAGTGTTTCCTCTTAAATACCATATCAACAATTATCTGAAGATACTTAACAATTACCGTCAGGATCGCGAACAATCCGAAGAAGGCGATCGACAGGAACAGAACCGTAGTTGTCCAACCTTCGATAGGATTACCGATAAGATAAACGATGACAGTATATGCCGTCATGAACAAGGAAATAAGGATCATCACCGACGTCATAACAGAAGAGACTTTATATCCAAAGTCCGTAAACAGGATCAATGTATCAACAGCCAGACTTCTTCTGTATCTTTTCTCCCTCGGATCGGCCTTGTCCCTATTGGCCTGTTTAACTTCATACTTGATATTTGCTGTCTTCAACCCGCTCCCTGCATACATTGCCTTACGGTAAGGGATCGTCTTATTCATCGAGTTAATACGGTTGATAACACGTCTGCTCAAGACTCTGAAGCTCTCCGTAGACAAGTCATACTTAAGCGTCGTGAACCTGTCAAAGACCTTATAGAAGAGCCTGGATGAGAACTTCTCTTTGCAATCCGGAGAAGCACTTACGATATCGTAACCTGTAAGGGAATGGCGGTATATCTTCATGATCATCTCAGGTTCAAAATCAAGTTCTGTGTTATCAAACTCGAACACAAAATCACCTATGGCCAGATCCACGCCTGCATTCATTGACAGCTCAAGCCCGTGGAAGTAACTCATGTTCACTACTGTTATGCCGGCAGCTGAAGTAGCAGAACTGATCTTCTTGATAACATCTACACTGTTATCCTCGGAACAGTCATTAACAAGGATTATCTCAGAGTGTTCGAAGTTAATCTCGAAGGTGCTAATAACGGCCTTCAGGAAACCTTCTATCCTTGAAGCTGCATTATGAACATACACGACCGCAGAAACAAAATTCTTCTCTTTATCAGCCATTGTCCAGTACCTCATCCAAATCATATACTGTATTGATCTTACCCGAAAGAACCCCAACAAAAGTCGGCCCCTCAGAGTATTTCCTTATAACAGTCGGTCTCGAATCATCAATCTCGGAACTCATAAGAATGGGTTTCATCGAGAACAGTGATTGTTTGTAACTAAACGCGTAATCATCCGTCATGTACTTACACGCCAGGTTCGCCATATACGGGAAAGCCGTCTCAGGGCGCGCAGGGCACTCGTTACAATTACCGAGACGGGTCTTAGTGCAGTAGCCTCCGCTTCTGTCCTGACAAGCGAAAACCGGCACTTCATCGTAACTTACTGTATGCGGAGTAAATGTCACCGACGTCAGGGAATGAAGTCCCGTCTTGCCGAAAGGCATTATCGAGAAGAACGGTCCGTCCATTACAGTAAACCCGGTATCCTTAAGTCTGTCATTTACATCACACAGAATGATCTCGCACAGTTCATACTTGATCTTAAACTTCTCGAAGCCCGCCATGTCCAGTATCTGATTTGTACCCGCATAAGTTGCATTAAGTACGAACGGGCTTACGAATGATCCTCTGTCACCCGCATCTATGATATAAGAATCGGTATCCTTATCTATACTCTTTATCTTGACGCCATATTCCAGCCTGACAGAATTACCAAACTTCTTCAGTTCATCAATGAAGTAATCCCTAAGCATCATAGCATCATATGTATACTCGCGGGTCTTGAATACACCGTCACACATTCCGTCACGGAAATAATTAGAAGGATGAAGTTCCTCACACGGTATACCCGCAGCCTTGCAAAAGCTTTTGAACTGCTCGCCGCTCGACCATGAATACAGACTTGATGTCGCATAGATCTGATCAAACTCTCTGTTGATGCAGAATCCGTAATCCTCGTTAAATCTCTCGAAATACCCTGCCGATTTAACCGCAGTCGAGATAGACCTGGGATAATGATAACCCTGATGGACTCTGGCCTGGTTGATATATGTGGCACGTGAGAAAGGCTTATCGTCACATTCAAGAACGGTCACTCTCTGTCCCTTACGAGCGCAGTACAGTGCTGAATAAAGACCATATAATCCGGAACCGATGATTAGCTTATCAGTTTTTTCCACTTCTAATTCTTATTCCTATGAGTCTGAACATCGTCTTAATGTAACTTATGATGAACGGTATCAGTCTTCTCTTCGACTCTCCCGCGAGCCTCTTATTAAACGTGATCGGGACCTCCGCTACTTTGAAGTTCTTACCGACCTTAAGCTTCATGAGAAGCAGCACTTCTTCAAGAACATCGTAATTCGTGCAGGTGAGCTTGATCTCTCTTAGCACGTCTGCTCTGTACATTCTGAAGTTGGTGGAAAGGTCCTTCGCCTTAACGCCCGTTATGACTCTGTATACGCCGTTCAAGATATGCGACATGACCCTCGAGGATACCGCATCTTCCGTCTTGCCGCCCTTGGTATAACGCGAGCCGATAACCACATCGTAGCCCTCGACAAACTTATAGTAGATATCATGAATATAGATAGGATTATGAGAACCGTCGCTGTCTAATACGAGCATCTTATCGCCCTTCATGACCGAGATACCCTTACGGTATGCGCCTCCGAATCCGGGATCTTCCTGGTTCACATAGATCGCGCCGAACTTATCGCATACATCCTTGGTATTGTCCTGAGGCTGCGCCGTATCAACGACGATCATCTCATACTCTTCGTTAAGAGAATCCATCTTCTCGATTAGTCTCGGGAACAGGATCTTAAGGCTCTCTTCTTCTCTGTATGCTAACAAAACTACGCTGATCATGGACTTATTCTAACACACATAAACAGTGATGTTCTCGACTCCTCCGTTAATAAACAACTCCACGCTGCCGACGTCTTCCAACGTAAGCACATCGGGCTCGTGCGCGAAGGGTCTCTCGAGCACTGTGCGGTCACCGAACTTCACCTTGAGCTGCCCGTGTTCGTACATAACAAAGGTCGACTCTTTCTTAAGCAGGTGCATGCCTTCGGTAAGAGGCAGCATGGTAAGCCTGCCTGCCCTGTCGAAAGCCATCTCGCGCGGGAAAGTAAACGCGCCCACCTGGATCTGGCCCTTGTCCTCGCGGCGGTTCCAGTTGTACATCCACGCGATGTTGATCATGCGTCCGTCCGGCGCCTCGAGTATCTGCGGCGCATAGAAGTCAGGTCCCGTCTCGACCGTGAAGTACGGCCATGAATCAGGCTGCCCGTCAGGGATCTCCGGCGTAAACGTGGTGCCGTCAAACTCACCCACAGCGAAAATCACTCTGTGCGGCATCGCCTTTATGGACGAGAACATCAGCACCCACTTATCTTCGAGCGGGAACAGGTTCGGGCACTCTATTATGTTGCCGAATCTGCCGTCAGTAAGAAGCGGACCCATGTAATCCCAGTTAATAAGATCCTGCGACTTATAAAGGAGTATCGCACCCGTGTTATGCGAACCTGCGCCGACGACCATCCTGTATCCGCCTTCATATGCGAACACCTTGGGGTCACGGAACTCCCTGTTATTACCGAGAGGATTCTCTCTTATAACGGGATTGCCCTCATACTTAGTGAATGTAAGTCCGTCGTCAGTAAAGGCAATAGACTGCGTCTGGTTGCCTTCCTCATCAACGGATGTATAGAACAGATAAAGTCTTCCGTCCTTCTCTATGGCTGAGCCTGAGAAGCATCCGCCGCTTGTGCCGTTGTCATAAGGCATGTCGGGGTAAAGCGCGACGGGAAGCTCTTCCCATGTCATGAGATCATCGGAGACACAGTGTCCCCAATGCATCTGTCCCCACCTCGGAGCATGCGGATAATGCTGGAAGAAGGCGTGAAAACGACCCCGATAGAACACAAGTCCATTGGGGTCGTTCATCCAACCTGATTTATTCTTAAAGTGATACTTCAAATTGATCAGTCGAGTTCGAGCAGGGAGACCTTAAGAACGTCGTCCGCACTCTCAAGCTCGTCGATGATCTTCTGTGTTACAGGCTGCTCAACAGCAACGAATGCCTGAGCGAACTGGTTGTCGGAACCGTCGTGAGCCTTTCTTCCCCAGTACATAGAGCAGATGTTGATGTTGTGCTTGCCGAGGATTGTAGCGATTCTTCCGATTACGCCCGGAACATCGTTGTTCTTGATGGCAAGAACCGTATTGGAAAGAGGGCAGTTCATCTCGTAACCGAAGAAGGAAACGATAACCTCGAGACCGGACTCGAATACAGTACCGTTGATCTTGAGCTCACGTCCGTCCTCTGTGTAGAACTTAACGTTGATAAGGTTGTTGTACTTCTCGATAGTAGGATCCTTAGTCTCAACTACTTCGATGCCGCTCTCAGCGAGGTTGTCCTGAGCATTAACGTAAGATACATTCTCGACACCCATACCCTTAAGAAGTCCTACGATGAGTGAGAGTGTGATAATGCCTGTGCCGGAGTTACCTGCAAGCTCGCCTCTGTATCTTACATCCACCTTCTTCATGGGTGTAGCCTCAGCCTGGAAATACATACGGCCGATCTTCTCAGCGAGTGAGCAGTGGGGCTTGATCTCATCGATGCTTCCGGAGAATGAAGGCAGGTTCAAAGCTGCAACAAGTTCTCCCTTAAGTGCACCGTCAATGAGCTCAACTACCTGGGAACCGACCTTGTCAGTAGCCTCTACTGTGGAAGCACCGAGGTGAGGTGTGATGTAGCAGTTAGGAGCGTGGAGAAGAACGTTGTC
>JAEEGL012491768.1_pt1 | contig 29771 bp, 23 predicted proteins | sample 9134231 | NCBI WGS metagenome assembly JAEEGL01 (sample SAMN16246548, study PRJNA631951) | gut metagenome | biome: gut microbiome; feature: rumen; material: fiber-attached | host: Bos | place: Iran: Karaj | collected 2018-10
CCAGAATGAGGCCGGTGATCAGAGGAACGATAATGGCCAGCAGGGCGGGGGCCACCATCTCATGAAGGGCGCCCCTGGTGCACAGGGACACGCAGTTGGCGTAGTCGGGGTCTGCCTTGAAATCCATGATGCCGGGGATCTCCCGGAACTGACGGCGGACCTCCACTACGATGGACTGAGCGGCCTTCTGCACAGCGCTCATGGTAAAGGCGGAAAAGACAAAGGTCAGCATGGCGCCGATGAACAGACCGACCAGGACCGTGGGGCTTGTCAGGGAGAAGTCCAGCGTCTCAGAGGTGTTGCTCTGTACGATGTTGACATAGGAGACGAGCAGCGCCAGGGCGGTCAGAGAGGCGGAGCCGATGGCGAAGCCCTTGCCGGTAGCGGCGGTGGTGTTGCCCAGGGAGTCCAGCGCGTCGGTGCGGTCCCGGACTTCCTCGGGCAGACCGCTCATCTCGGCGATGCCGCCGGCGTTGTCGGCCACGGGACCGTAAGCGTCGGTGGCCAGGGTGATGCCCAGAGTGGAGAGCATGCCCACGCCGGCGATGCCGATGCCGTACAGGCCCTGGTTGAAGCTGCGGCTGCCGCCGGAGCAGAAGAAGCTGATGATAACGGCGGCGCTGACGATGAGGATGGAAGCGAGGGTGGACCGAAGCCCCAGGGAGATGCCGCCGATGATGATGGTGGCGGAACCGGTCTCAGAGGCGGCGGCCAGGTTCTGGGTGGGCTTGTAGTTGTCGGAGGTATAGTACTCGGTGAAGTAACCGATGGCGGTGCCGCCGATCAGGCCGCAGAGGATGGCCACGTAAACGCCCCAGCAGTTGTTTGCGGGCCCGAGGATGACGTAGCACAGAGGAGCGGCCAGAACAGCGCTCAGGATCGCGGCGGTATAGGTGCCGGTCCGAAGGCTCTTCAGAAGGCTGAGCTGAGTGGCGTCTTCCTTGGTGCGAACCAGGAAGGAGCCCAGTAGGCTGCAGACGATGCCGCACACGGCCAGGGCGATGGGAAGAAGCATGCCGGCCCAGCCGTACCCGGCGGTGGCGCCCAGGGCAAAGGTGGCCAGGATGGAGCCCACATAGGACTCATACAGGTCGGCGCCCATGCCGGCCACGTCGCCCACGTTATCGCCCACGTTGTCAGCGATGGTGGCGGGGTTCCGGGGATCGTCCTCGGGGATGCCGGCCTCCACCTTGCCCACCAGGTCAGCGCCCACATCCGCCGCCTTGGTGTAGATGCCGCCGCCCACACGGGCGAACAGCGCCATGAAGGAGGCGCCCATGCCGTTCATGACCATGATATTTCCGAGAGTCAGGGGATCCGACACGCCGAAGGCGAACCGGAGCAGGAAAAACCAGAGGGTAATGTCCAGCATGCCGAGGCCGACAACAGTGAAGCCCATGACGGAGCCGGAGGAAAACGCCACCCGCAGGCCCTTGTTCAGGCTTTCGGAGGCGGCCCAGGCGGTCCGTGCGTTGGAGCTGGTGGCGATCTTCATACCGATCAGGCCCGCCAGCATGGACCAGATGCCGCCGGTCACAAAGGCAAAGGGGGTATAGTAGGAAAGCATTTTCCCCTTTGACCCGAAGGCGATGACCAGAAGGATCACAAACACCACGGCAAAGACCTTCAGAACCGTGGTATACTGGCTCTTCAGGTAAGCGTTGGCGCCGGCACGAATGGAAGACGCGATCTTCTGCATCTTTTCGTTGCCTTCCGAGAAACCAAGAACTTTCTTTGCCTGAAAAACGGCAAAGAGACCGGCTATGACGGCACCGACAAAACCGATCCAGAAAAGGTTATCCAATGAATCCACTCTCCTTAAATTGTTTTTTGCTTTTTGTAATTTTTTATTGTAAACCATTTTGCCATATAATGCAAGAATCCGTTTCTGTTTTTCAGACTTTTTTATTCTGTTTCATAAGGGAAATGACCTTTACCGGGCGCGTGTCAGGGCTCCGCGGCGGGAGTCAACCCCAGTCTGACGATATGCTTCCGGCACAGAGAGGAGATCCCCCGGAAATCCACATACGGATGGTAAAGAGCCTCAAGCTGGTCATGGTATTTTTTTGCGTTTCGCAGAGTCTCGCCCGCCTGACGAAGAAGCCCGGCCCGAAGCATGGCGCACTCCCGAAATTCCGTACGGCGCGCTGACAGCGCATCCTTATCCGCCAGGTCGTCCAGGCGGATCCTCCGCCAGATTTTTCCGGAGAAAGGCCGCTCTTTTTTGAGCGAGAGCAGCGCCAGCTTCCGGGTGGGGAGCAGGAGCGCCTCCAAATCGTCCGGAGAGAGGGGATCGGGGCATTCGACCGCAGGGACGCCGCGGAGCCGGCATTCCCTGGCGGCGCGGGCCAGAAAGACCGGCGCGTATCCGAGAGCACTGTCCAGAGCGACCACCCTTCCTGTCTCCGCCGCCGTGTCAGGGAAAAAGACCGTCCCAGCGCACGTGCAGGCAGACAGAAAGAACCGGCGCAGGGTATATCCTTCGCCGTCCGTCAGGTTTTCCGCGCACCAGTCCGCGGCCCGCTCCTCAACGGCGGGGACGCTCTTGTCCCGACCCAGACCGGGAATCCGATCGGAAGAGGCAAGGCTGGCGGCTTGAAGAAGCTCATAACACCTCCCGTACTCGGCGCGATAAGCGCGATAAAGCTCCTCAATCTCCGTTTTCTGCTTGGATGCCCCGGATCTATAAAAAGCGCTCAGATCCAGATACCGTCCCACGGCTCCCGGCAGGGACGGCTCCCGCACATGGGGAGCGGTGGCGTCCACATACACCGTCCGTTCCTCCGGAAGGACGATGGCGTCCAGGGAGGATGGGTCCCCGGAGCAGGGAACATGCTCCACGGGATGTCCCGCCTTTTCCGCCGCGAGGGCGATCGTCCGCATGAAGGTGGATTTTCCGTTTCCGGGACCGCCTTTGATATACCATATCCGTTCTATCCGGGGCAGATCCTCCAGCTGGTCATAAAGGGAGAAAAACCCCTGCGGCGTATTGGCGCCGAGAAAATACTGCTTCATATTCCTCCGTCCTTTCCGTTTTTGGCTCCCCACAGTATATGCGCCGAAAAGGGAAAGAGGATAAACCCCTTGATATTTTACTGTTGGTACGGTATAATACCAGAGCGGTCTTTGGCAAGGCTGCACTAGTCGGGGAGCCAGCGGTGCCCTGTGACCTGCAATCCGCTACAGCAGGGATGAATTCCCGTCTTAGGGTATGTGATGTGCCGTCTGACGGCGGTAAGTGGTGATGACGGTCTGGTCTCGCGCAACATGGTCCCGTGAACCATGTCAGGCGGGGAACCGAGCAGCATTAAGCGGATCGCTGTGTGTGCCGCGAGGGTGCCGGGCCTGAACCGGCTGCTGTCGTACCGGGCATACCGCAGAATTCGAGGACGGGTGTGCAGTCTTGCCAAGGATCGTATTCTTTTCGGGAGGTGACGGTGATGTACGAGGCGTTGTATCGCAAATATCGGCCCAAGACCTTTGACGACGTGGTTGGGCAGGAGTATATCACCGAGACGCTGAAGACCCAGGTGCGCACTGGCCGGCTGAGCCATGCTTATCTCTTTATCGGAACACGGGGCACCGGGAAAACCACCTGCGCACGGATCCTTGCCAAGGCGGTGAACTGTGAGCACCCGGTGGACGGCAATCCCTGCAACGCCTGTCCCTCCTGCCTGGGTATCGAGGACGGCTCCATCCTGGACGTGGTGGAGATGGACGCCGCCTCCAACAACGGGGTGGAGGACGTGCGGCTGCTTCGGGACGAGGCTATTTTTTCTCCGGCGACCGTACGCAAACGGGTGTACATCATCGACGAGGTCCACATGCTCTCCAAGCCGGCGTTCAACGCCCTGCTGAAGATCCTGGAGGAGCCGCCGTCCCATCTCATGTTTATCCTGGCGACCACGGAGCTGCAGAAGGTCTTGCCCACCATTTTGTCCCGCTGCCAGCGGCACAGCTTCCGCCGGCTGGATCCCGATACCATCGCGGGAAGGCTTCTCTACGTGGCGGAAAAGGAGGGCATCCGGCTGGAGCCGGACGCAGCGCAGCTTCTGGGCCGCCTTGCGGAAGGCGGGATGCGGGACGGACTGAGCCTGCTGGATCAATGCAATTCCTCCCGGGTCGTGGACACGGAGACGGTCCTCCACGCCATGGGATTGGCGGGGTCGCTGCGGATCCGCCGCCTGGCCGACGCCATCTGCCGCCGGGACGCGTCCGAGGCGCTGGAGCAGTTCGGCTCTCTTTGGCAGGACGGGAAGGACCCCTCCGCTCTGCTGGGCGAGCTGGCCGGCTTTTTCCGGGACTCTCTGTTCCTCCGCCTGGCTCCCAAGGGCGGAGCGGCGCTGGTGTCCGGCGCGTTCCAGGATGACGATCTGCGCTCCGTCAGCCTTTCCGACCAGGGGATGCTATGGATATTGAATACCATTCAAAAATACGTGGCCGCCATCGCTTCGGCCGGTAATCCCCGGCTTCAGGGCGAGCTCTGCATGATCGAGCTGTGCGGAGTGGACGGCGCTCCGGTCCGATCCGCACCGTCCGCGGAGACGGTTCCCGTGAAACGGACGGAGCCTGTTCCGACCTCTGTCAGACCCGCGCCGCCCCCCGCGCCGGCGGCACCCCCGATGGAACCGCCGGAAGAATCCAAGGAGCCGGAGACCCGCCCTGCTGAGGAAGAGCCGGGCACTTCCGTCCCGGCTGCATCGGCCGCCGGGGATGTCACATGGGAGGAGATCCTCGCCGCTATGCAGACAGAGCTTCCGGCCGGGACATTTTTCCTGCTGAAGGATTCATCCCAGGCTGTGGGAGTCGTCACCGGAAACGCTCTCATCCTGCGCCTTCAGGGGTTCCTGTCCACCGCCGTCAATACGCCGGAGACCATCAATCGGTTCCGGCAGACGGCCTCCCGGCTGGCAGGGCGTCCCATGGAGGTCCGACTTGAGCCCTTTGCGGGAAAGAGTGAGAAGAAGAGCAGTCTGGACGATCTGAGCAGATTTGGAAACGTAACGATCCAATAAAGGAGAGATTCTTATGGCAAAAGGTTACAGAGGCGGCGGATTCGGCGGCGGTATGCCTGCCATGGGCGGCGGCATGCGGCAGAACGACCTGATGAAGCAGGCCCAGAAAATGCAGCAGGATATGCTGAAGATGCAGGAGGAGCTGGAAAACCGTACATACACCGCCACCGCAGGAGGCGGCGCGGTGAAGGCGGAGTTCAATGGCAAGCGGGAGCTGCTTTCCCTGACCATCGATCCGGACGCGGTGGACCCGGATGACGTGGAGATGCTCCAGGATATGATCATTGCCGCCGTGAACGCCGCGCTTCGCGACGTGGAAAAAACGGCCAGCGAGAATATGTCCAAAGTCACCGGAGGCCTCGGCGGACTGGGCCTGGGCTTCTGATCGGCTGTCCGATGAAAAAGGACTGATGATGCTTCATCAGTCCTTTTTCTATTCAATGGGCAGATGCAGGATCCGCACGTTTTTTTCCAGCGCGTAGCGGAGCGTGTTGAGCGTGCCGCCGCTTTGTCCGTCATAACAGGCGATGATGAGATCCGAGCGATCCACCATGAAGCGGTTTCGCTTCATCATGCACCCGGTGGAATATTCCGGGCTGACAACGGTGGTCTTGTCGCATTCGGTGATCAGACGGTCGTACCGTGCGCGTTCTATCGCCGGCCAGCGATCGGCCTGGCCGGGGAAGGGAACGGCGGCCTCCAGGAAGATCTCCGGGTGCTGCGCGCGAAGGGCAAGGACCGCTTCACAGAAGTACAGGTCGCATCCCTGGGCCATGCCGCAGATAAAGCGGGTAAAACCGGAGGAATAAACGGCCTCTACGGTGTCATAGAGCCGCTGCTTCAGTTCCCGGCAGCGGGGATCCTGCTCGTTGTAACGCCAGGGGAGCTTCTCGGCTCTGTGCCCTGTGAAGCAGCAGGTGGGTTCTCGCATGTCGCTCTCCTCCTTCCCGATGCTGATTGTACGTGAAAAAAATGCCGATGTCAAAAGAAAGTCGCCGGATCCGCCGGTTCCGTCAGGGACTTGCATTTTATGAGATACATGGTATAATACTCCACACATTCGAATACGGATATGTCTTCAGGGCAGGGTGAAATTCCCGATCGGCGGTACAGTCCGCAAGCCGTAAGGCAGACCCGGCGCGACTCCGGGACCGACAGTTACAGTCTGGATGGAAGAAGATGCGGAGTTCCAAGCTCTCATTGCGTCCGGAGCATATCGTTCTTCGGACGTTATTTTTCTGTAAGGAGAGATCGACATGAGCAAGCTTTGGAACAGCGCAAAAGACAATCTGGGATTTCTGGCTGTATGTATAGCGGTATTCGCCGCCGTTTTTCTGGTCTCAAAATTTTTTGAAAAGCGTTTTATCCATGAGCGCCGCCGTGCCAGCGGCGCCCGGTATATTGCATATGTGGGCATGTTCTCCGCCATTGCCGGGGCTTTGATGCTGCTGGAGGTGCCGCTGTTTTTCGCGCCGTCCTTCTATAAGATGGACTTGAGCGAGCTGCCGGTGCTTCTGTGCTCGTTTTACTTCGGACCGGTGGCGGGGGTGACGACCGAGTTCCTCAAGGTGGTCATCAAGCTTCTTCTTAAGGGCACCTCCACCGCCTTCGTGGGCGATTTTGCCAATTTTGCCGTGGGATGTGTGTTCGTCGTCCCGGCGTCCATGTTTTATCACGCCAGAAAAACAAAGCGCACCGCCATCCTGGGCATGGCGCTGGGCACCGTCTGCATGACGGTGTTCGGCAGCGCCTTCAACGCCCTCTATCTGATCCCCAAATTTGCCCAGCTCTTCGGCATGCCCATTGAAGTGATCGTAGCCATGGGTACGGCGATCAACCCGCGCATCCTCTCGGTGTCCACTTTGGCGCTGTACGCCGTGGCTCCGTTCAACCTCCTCAAGGGCGTGCTGGACTCCGTCCTCACGTTTATGCTGTACAAGCGTCTTGAGAAAGTGTTTTTTAAGGAAAGAAAAGCATGACCGAAGAATTCTCCCGCCGTTTTCTCCGCGCAAGGCGGCAGATCATTGAAAAGGATTTTTACCGGCTCAACCCGGAGCAGAGGAGAGCGGCGCTCACCACGGAGGGGCCTCTTCTGCTGTTGGCGGGGGCTGGAAGCGGAAAGACGACCGTGCTGATCCACCGTGTGGCCAATCTCATCCGCTACGGCCGCGGATATGAATCCGACGACGTCCCCGCCGACGCGAACGAGGAGACGCTTCAGATCCTGGAGGAGACCGCTGCCGGCCGCCGGGCATTGGATGACGACACCCGCGCCTTGTGCGCCGCGGACCCTGTGGCCCCGTGGCAGATCCTGGCCATCACCTTTACCAATAAGGCGGCAGATGAACTCAAAAGCCGCCTTCAGACCATGCTGGGGGACAAGGGGGAGGCCGTATGGGCTTTTACCTTTCACAAAGCCTGCGTGCGGATCCTTCGCCGGGATGCGGACAGGCTGGGTTTCCCCAAAAGCTTCACCATTTATGACCAGACGGACAGCCTCTCGGTGATGAAGCGGGTCCTGAAGGACATGAATGCCGACGACAAGACCTTTCCGCCCAAGGCCATGCTGGCGGCGGCGGGCCGCGCCAAAGGCGCTCTGATTTCTCCGGAGGACTTTGTCTCTCAGGAGGAAAAAACCGGCGACATCCGACGAGTCCGGACGGCTCGGATCTGCCTCGCATACGCCTCCCGTCTTCGGGAAGCCGGGGCCATGGATTTTGATGATCTGCTCTATTACACGGTACGCCTCTTTCAGGACAACCCCGATGTGCTGGCCTATTACCAGAAGAAATTCCGGTATGTGCTCATCGATGAGTATCAGGATACCAACCATCTCCAGTTCCTGTTTGCCAGGGACATCGCGGAGGGCTATCGGAATATCTGCGTGGTGGGAGACGACGATCAGAGCATCTATAAGTTTCGCGGCGCGGACATCACGAATATTCTGGACTTCGAAAAACAGTACGCTGACGCCCGGGTGATCCGTCTGGAGCAGAATTATCGTTCCACCGGTAATATCCTGAAAGCCGCCAACAGTGTCATCTCTCACAATACGGCGCGGAAGGGGAAGAAGCTCTGGACCGAGAAGGGCTCCGGTGAAAAGATCACCCTGTACGTTGCCCAGAACGAGGACGACGAGGCGCGGTTCGTGGCACGCACCATCAAAAACAGCGGCCGTCCCGCCCGGGATTTCGCCGTTTTGTACCGGACAAACGCCCAGTCCCGATCCCTGGAAATGTCCATGAAATACCTGGGGGTTAATTACAGGATCTTTGGCGGGACCCGGTTCTTTGACCGGGCGGAGATCAAGGATATCCTGGCGTATCTCTGCGTGATCGCCAATCCCACGGATGAGACGAGACTCCTTCGCATCGTCAACGAGCCGCCGCGCGGCATCGGATCGACCAGTCTGGAACGGATCCAGGCTATCGCCCGGCAGGAAGGGATTTCCCTTTTTGAGGCTATGGCCTCCGCCTCCCATAGGGCCGGCGTCGCGGCGGGGAAGAAGATGGAGGAATTCTGCGCCGTGATCGCGGAGCTTCAGGCGCTTGTTTCATCGGCTCCGCTGGATGTGTTTTACGATGAGGTGCTGCGGCGCACGGGCTATCTGGCGGCGCTGGAGGGCAAAAACAACGATGAGAGCGCGGCCCGCATCGAAAACATCTGGGAGCTGAAGAGCTCCATCGTAAAGTTCGCCGACGGTCACGAGGGCGGAGATTTGTACAGCTACCTGGACGAGGTCGCTCTCTACACGGATATGGACACCTACGACCGGGGCGAGGACGCGGCGGTGATGATGACCATGCACTCAGCCAAGGGACTGGAATTCCCTGTGGTGTTCATGGCGGGCATAGAGGAAAACCTGTTTCCCAGTCCTCTGTCCATCGGCGACTCCGCCGAAATGGAAGAAGAGCGGCGGCTCTGCTATGTGGCCATCACCCGGGCAAAGGAAAAGCTGTACATCACCTGCGCCGCCCAGCGCATGCTCTACGGCCGAACCAGCGCCAATCTGCCCTCCCGCTTCACAGAGGAGATCCCGGAGGAACTGCTGGACCGCCAGGGGATAGGGCAGAGAGAAAGACGAAGCGCCCGTTCTTTCTGGGACGACGACGGCGGATTTCATTCCGGCTCCGATTTCCGGGCTTCCGGATCCGAACGGAGCCGCTTCGGCGGATATCCCGGCCAGATGGGGGCCCGTCCCGCACGACCGGTCAAAAAAGAACCGGCCTTTCGTCTTTCAACGCCGGCTGCCAAAGCGCCGGCCGCGCCCTTTAAGGCTGGCGACAGGATCTGCCACAAAGCCTTTGGCAACGGCTTGATCCGGACGATGACGCCCATGGGCGGAGACGCCTTGATCGAGGTCGCTTTTGACAGCGGCGAAACCAGAAAAATGATGCTCCGCATCGCGGCACAGCATATGGAAAAGCTCTGACCGGGGAGGGATCGACATGACAGAACACGATGAGATCATCCACACCCACGTCCACGCGGACGGGACAGTACACACCCATTCCCATTCACATGAAAACACAAAAACGGTGAAGAACCGCCTGGCCCGGGTCATCGGCCATCTGCAGGCGGTGGAGCGGATGGTGGACGACGGACGGGATTGCGCCGAAGTGCTGATCCAGCTGGCGGCCATCCGCAGCGCGATCAACAACCTCTGCAAGATCATCCTCCGCGATCACATGGATCACTGCGTGATCGAAGCGGTCCAGGACGGGGATACCGTCACGCTGGAAGAATTGAACAAGGCCATCGATCTGCTGATGAAATAATCTTTTTAAGAGGAACGATATGAGAAAAGCCGCCATACCTCTGCTGTTGATCCTGGTGCTCGCTCTGGGCTTCGGGGTTTTCTGGATCTTCAAAAACGAAATGTCGGCCGCGCCGCAGGAGAAGCCCCGTGTGACGGTTTCCGCCACGCCGACCCCTGTTCCGACGGCGACGCCCGTCCCATCCGGAACGGAAGCGCCAACGGCTACGCCGGAGCCCACGGCGGCGCCGACGGCCACGCCGGCTCCCACGGAAGCGCCCACGCCGTCGCCTACGCCGTCCCCGACGCCGGTGATCGTGCGGGAGACCAGCGGCGAATTCCGTTCCGATACCGGAACATGGCTGGACGTCATCGTGCGATACGATATCCACCGAAACGGGGACGAGGCAACGATCCGTCTGGATGCCTACGTGGAATCCTTTGCCCTGCAGACCAACAAGCGTGACGGGGATGTGGTCTTTACCGTCAACGGCAAAAGCCTGTCCGACACCTCCGGGGCCATCAACGTGAGTCCCGACGCCGGCAAGGTGGAAACTAAGCTCGGCTCTGCTGAGTTTGACGTCAAGCCAGGGACCACCGCCAACGTATCCGTTACCTGGTATTTTCTGGGTACCTATGGAAATCAGGCCATTGATTCCATCACGGCGGATTCCGCCATTTCCGTCCCCTGAATCGGAAAAAACCTCCCGGCTGTCAAGCCGGGAGGTTTTTGGGAGGGTACGGCAGAATACCAGTTGCTTTTATTGTCGAAAAGAAGTAAAATCATAGCTTGAAATCATAAAAAATATCAGGAGGTTATCCGATATGGGAAAGGAGAAGCGCCGCAGGGGAGACCGGCGGGACGGCGTCTTGCTTCGGGATCTGGATTCTCTCCACTTCATCACCGGGATCATCTACCCAAACCGCTGCGATAACGAGGCGTTCATCAGCGAACGGATCGATCTGACGGCCATCAACGCGTTTCTGGAGAAGAAGAACGCGGAGCAGCCGGAATACAGATACAATCTTTTTCAGATAATCGTCACGGCTCTGGTGAAAACCATCACCTTACGGCCCAAGATGAATCGGTTTATCGTCAACAGCAACTTTTACCAGCGCCGGGAGGTCTCCGCGTCCTTTGTGGTAAAAAAGCTGTTTGCGGATAACGGCGCGGAGGCTCTGGCTTTCCTGCATACAAAGGAGACGGACACCCTGGACACCGTCCATGATTCCATTTATCGGAAGGTCAGCGAGTGCCGATCCGAGAAGGTCGACAGCTCCACCGGCGCCATGGACTTTCTGAACAAGCTGCCCCGCTGGCTCTCCAAGAGCCTGGTGCGCATCCTGATGTTCCTTGACCGCCACGGCTGGATCCCGGCGGATATCGTTTCCACCGATCCCTATTACTCCTCGGTGGTTCTTTCCAACCTGGGCTCCATCCGCATGAAAAGCGGATATCATCATCTGACGAACTGGGGCACCTGCTCCATGATCTGCCTGATCGGGGAGATCAAGAACAGGCCGTTCTTTTTTGACGACGGGACCTTCGAGATGCGGCCCACGGTGGATCTGGGGCTGACCATCGACGAACGGCTGGCCGACGGATACTACTACGCGAAAACCATGCGGCTTCTGCGCAAGCTGCTTGAAAATCCGGAGCTCCTGGAGCTCCCATTGAATCAGGAGGTAGAATACTGATGTCTGAGATCACGGCAAGGACCCCTTGGATCGACCATCTGGGGGACGTACCGGCTTCGCTGGATTACTTTCAGGGTTCCATGTTCGAGGCGGTAAAAAAAATTGCCGAAACATACCCAAACTATGTGGCCTTTGACTTCATGGGCCGATCTACCACCTACAGGGAGCTGGTGAAAAACATCGAGCAGTGTGCCCGCTCGCTGAAAACCATCGGCATTCGGGCAGGGGACCGGCTGACCATCGCCATGCCCAACTGCCCGCAGGCCATTTATATGTTTTACGCGGTGAATCTGGTGGGAGCCGTGGCCAACATGGTCCATCCTCTCTCCAGCGAGAAGGAGCTGGAATTCTACATCAACGAGTCGGAGAGCGTCTCGGTGGTGACGCTGGACCAGTTTTATCATAAGTTTGAGGCCATTCGCGAAAACACCTGCGTAGTGAACATCATCATCGCCAGCATCAAGGACGCCCTGAGCCGCCCGGTGAGAGCCGGATATATGCTCACCGAAGGCCGGAAGGTGAAAAAGATCCCGGAAGATGCCCCTGTGATCCGTTGGAATGAATTCATGCGCCTGGGCAACGCCTGCTTCTGGAACTATTCCGTGAAGCGTACGGGGGAAGACCCCGCGGCCATTCTGTACTCCGGCGGCACCACCGGCACCACCAAGGGGATCCTGCTGACCAATCTGAACTTCAACGCCCTCTCCCAGCAGCTTGTGGCCACTAACCCCATGTTCCGGCCCGGAGACCGGATGCTGTCTGCCATGCCTTTGTTCCACGGGTTCGGCCTTGGCGTCTGCATCCACTCCATGCTGGCCCAGGGCGGACGCTGTGTCCTGGTGCCCCGGTTCACAGCCAAGAGCTATGCGAAGCTGATCACCAAATACAAATGCAACTTCATCGCCGGCGTGCCCACGCTGTACGAAGCGCTGCTCCGTATCCCGGATATGGATAAGGCGGATCTTTCCTGCCTCAAGGGCGTGTTCTCCGGCGGCGACTCCCTTTCCGTGGAGCTGAAGAAGAAATTCGACAAGTTCCTCTATGACCACCACGCCACCGTTCAGGTCCGGGAGGGATACGGCACTACCGAGACGGTCACAGCCTGCTGCCTCACACCGTCCCACTTGTTCAAGGAGGGTAGCATCGGCCTGCCGTTCCCGGATACCTATATCAAAATCGTCCGACCCGGCACCGATGAGGAGCTTCCTTACGGAGAGGAGGGCGAGATCCTTCTGGCCGGGCCCACGGTGATGAAAGAATACATCAATCATCCGGAGGAGACCGCCCAGACCCTGCGCCGCCATGCGGACGGACTGACATGGGTCTATACCGGCGATCTGGGGATCATGGACGATGAGGGCTTCATCTATTTCCGGGGCCGCAGCAAGCGAATGATCATCACCTCCGGCTATAATGTCTATCCGGCTCAGCTGGAGAATATCCTCGACGCCCATGAGAAGGTGCACATGAGCTGCGTGATCGGCGTACCGGACGATTATAAAATGCAGCGGGTCAAGGCCTTCGTGATGCTCAAGCCTGGCGTTCCGGCCACGGACGAGACCCGGGAGGATATCCTGGCATACTGTCGGAAGCATATCGCAAAATATGCCATGCCCAAGGAGATCGAATTCCGCGACGAGCTCCCCAAAACACTGGTGGGCAAGGTGGCTTACCGTGTGCTGGAGGAAGAGGAGGAGGCTAAGCGTAAGGCCTCGAAGGCGGAGGAGCCTGCGGAGAAACAGACGGTTTGAAAAAAGCTCTGCATGATCGATCATGCAGAGCTTTTTTATTGTCCGATGTACTCGCCCTCCGCTACGAAAACGGCAGGCCCGGTCAGATAAATATCGGAGATTGCCTCCCCGTCTGTCGTCAGGGACACCTGCAGCTCTCCGCCGGGGAAATCCAGATACAGATCGTTTCCCGGAATAAGCCCCAGCGTTTTCATCGCCACGGCGGTGCTGCCCGCTCCGGTGCCGCAGGCGAGGGTGAAGTCCTCCACGCCCCGCTCGTAGGTGACGGCCTTCACATGATCCGGGCCCAGCCTTTTCCAGAAGGTGACGTTGGCGCCCTTGGGGAAGGCGGGGTAGTGACGGACCATATCTCCCAGACAGGCCAGCTCGCTCCTGGGCAGCGTATCCCAGTCGTCCAGCGGGAGGATCGCGTGAGGGATGCCGGGCTTCCCCAGCGCCACGTAAAAGCAGGGGAGGATCCGCCCGTTCCACAAAATGCCGATCTCCGGCTCGATGTCCGTGGGGTCGTTGAGCCGGACACAGTAGAGGTCTTTGTCGATCCTCTGGCCGATCACAAGGCCGGCGGTGGCTTCGATGCGCTGGATAACGCCCGCAAGTCCCATGTCATGGGCGTATCTGGCGATACAGCGCGCGCCGTTGCCGCACATCTCACCCTGCGTCCCGTCCGAATTGTAGAAAACCATGGCGATGTCCCCGCCGCTCTTCGGGGGAAGGACGATCATCAGCCCGTCCGCGCCCACCGACAGGCGCCGGGGACAAAGCGTCTGCGCCAGAGCAGGGTAATCCTTCTCCGGAATGGTCATGTCCCGGTTGTCAAGAATGATAAAGTCGTTTCCCGCTCCCTGCATTTTTACAAAGTGCATATCCTCACCTCATTCATCCGCATCTTCACCCAGAGGAGGCATCGTGACCCGCCCGGTGGGAGTGGCGCCGAACAGCTTTCCGTAGGCCCGGGAGAAAGCGGAATAGCTGCGGAACCCGGACCGGAAACAGGCCTCCGTGGCGGTGGCGCCTGCCTGGATCAGATCGCGGGAGAGAAACAGCCGTTTGTCCGAAAGGTACGTGTGGATGGAGGTCCCGGTCTCCTCCCGAAAACGGCGCATCATATGGTACTTGCTGATAAAAAAACGGCTGGCCAGATCCTCGATGGAAATATCCTCGGTCAGATTCTCATCCAGGAACCGAAGAATGTCCAGGATCTTTTTATCCTTCGGTACGATGGGGCCGGGGATCTCTCCGCTGTTTCTGGCAAACTCTTCGCCGATCTCCACCAAAGTACGCAGCAGTGTGCAGCGGGAGAGGATGACATATCCGGGCCCGGCTCCGCCCATTTCCGCTTCCAGCTGAGCCGTCTGCGAGAGCATGCGGCGCCGGAATTCGTCGGTCGGCCGCAGAACATGGCCCCGGTCGTCGGTAAAAACGTCCTCCAGCCGGAACGCGTCCGTGCCGTTGGAGGCCAGGAATTCCGGTGAGATATAGAGGATGATCCGCTCATAGGATATCCCGCGTTCAAATTCCGGCTTGTGCACCATCCGGTTCCCGACCAGCACAATGTCCCCGGGCTTGAGCAGATAGCGCCGTCCCTCCACCACATAGCTGCCGCTGCCGGAGAGAAGAAAGACGATCTTATAAAAATCATGGTAGTGGAAATCCACATTGGTGCCCCGGTCGTCCTTCAAATGGAACAGTCGGAACTCTTCCAGAAGGTATCCTCGCTTCTGGTACACCTCTTCCAATGAATTGTCCTCCCATCAGAGCATCTTTTGCAGATATTATAGCATAGAATCGGTTTTATTTGCAAGTGGTGCGCAATAAAATAGGCTTAACTTCTTGGATCGATGATGGGAGGAAACGTTATGAAATCGTCATTCTTAAAGAACAACTGGTTCATGCTGACAATGGTCCTGGGCATGGTAGCCGGCGCGCTCACCGGATGGCTGTGGCCCGGCGCCACGGTTCTGGAGCCTCTGGGCACCATCTTCATCAACATGATGTTCTGCGTCGTAGTACCGATGGTTTTCTTTTCCATCTCCAGCGCTGTGGCCAATATGGTCAGCGCGAAGAAGGCCGGCAGGGTCATGGCCACCACGGTCGTTACATTCCTCTGCACCGCCGGCATCGCCGCGATCATCATGTACGTGATCGTCCGCCTGATCAACATCGTTCCCGCCGGCTTCGAGGCCATTGAGACTGCCGAGGCGACGGAGATCAGCGTATCCACGCTCCTGGTCAACTTCTTTACAAAACCTGACTTTACCGAGCTGTTCAGCCGGAGGGCTATTCTTCCTCTGATCGTGGCTGCGATCCTCTTCGGTTTTGGTGTGCAGATGGCCGGCGGCAAGGAGACTCCCACCGCGAAGCTCCTGTCCGATATCAACAACTGCCTGATGAAGACCATGCGGATCATCACCTACTACGCGCCCATCGGCTTCTTCGGCTTCTTCGCTTCTCTCGTTGCCACGTTTGGCCCGTCCCTGATCGGCGCTTATGGAAAGACCGTGATCATTTACTACGTCATCGCGTTTGCCTATATGTTCATTTTCGCTCCGATTTACGCTCGCTTCGGCGGCGGCAAGGGAGCGGAGAAGGTCATGTTCCGCCATCTGTTCGCCCCCGCCGCCGTATCCTTCGGCACCTGCTCCTCCGTGGCCACGATCCCGACCAACATGGAGGCCTGCGAGGACACCGGCATTTCCAAGGACGTGCGGGAGATCGTGATCCCTCTCGGCGCCACCATGCATATGGACGGCAGCGCCATGAGCGCCATCATCAAGGTCGCCTTCCTGTTCTCCCTCTTTGGACAGAACTTCAACACCGGCCGGGCGATCCTGGCCATCATCGTGGCCGTGTTCTCCTCGGTGGCCATGTCCGGCATCCCCGGCGGAGGCGGCACCGGCGAGCTGGTGCTCTGCTCCATTTTCTTCCCGGATCAGATCGCGCTGGCCCTGCCCATCGCCTGGGCGCTGGGCGATCTGGTGGATCCTCCCGCCACCATGGCCAACGCCGCCATGGACTATGTGTCCACTTACATAGTGTCCCGCTATGTGGACGGCAAGGACTGGCTGCAGAAGAAGCTTCGGGGAGAAGAAGCTGCATAATCAATCATAGGAAAAGGCTCTCTGCCGGCGGCAGGGAGCCTTTATTTATCCTCAAATCGTTTTCGCAGGATCTCCCGGTTCGCCTCGGCGTTAGCCTCGATCACGCTGGCCCCTCCGATGGTGGAGAACCGGAACGTACCATCAGCGGGGATCTGCTGCTGTTCCACCGTATACGCTTTCAGGAAAGGGATCGTCAGAAGAAGGGACAGGAACGTCTTTCGATCCATATCCGTGACGATCTGGGAAAGGACGTCCTCCGCGATCCTGGACACTTCCCCGGGAGAGAGGCCGGACAGCTGCGCCCACACGGCGGCGATCAGCCTTCTCTGCTGCTCGGTGCGGCGAAGATCGCTCCCGATGCTCCGGTTTCGGCAGAAGGAGAGAGCCTGATCGCCCGTCAGATGATATCGCCCGTCCTCCGAGTAGTCCAAATGCGCCGAACCAACCCGAGCGTTGATATAATCCACCTCCAGATCGGAGAGCTCGATATCCACGCCTCCGATCCGATCCATGGCCTCCACAAACGTTTTGAAATTGACGAATACGTAATTGTCCGCTTCCATGCCGAAGTGATACCGGATCGTTTCGATGGTTTTTTCCGGTCCTCCGACGGTGTTGGCGGCGTTCAGCCGCTGGTATCCCCAATCGGGGATGTAAACATAGGTGTCCCGCAGGAAGGATGTCAGCAGAATCTCCTTCCTGTTTTTCAGAAGAGTGACCATCATCATGGTGTCGGTGCGGGTGTAATAATTGTCGCCTGCAGCGTCTGCGCCAAGCAGGAGGAGGTTATATACATCCGGCATCCGGTTTTCGGGCTCCGGGGTGGCGGTAGGCGCGGGTGTCTTTTTGACCTCCATGGGCTCAGGCGTGACATCGGGCCCTTCGGACGGCCCCCTCACGGATGCAGCGGAGATCGATGGAGCGCTCTGCAGCAGACTGAAATAATGGGAAAAGCCGGCGTAAGCGCCGGTGAACAAAAGCAGCGCAAGGCTGAACAGGGCGGCCAGCCATTTTTTCCGGTTTTGTTTCATGCGGTCTTATTCCTCCGAAAAACTGGGCAGTTTTGGTAATAGAATAGACCGTTTGAAACAAAATATACATTTCAGCGGAGGTTTTTTACCGCACGTCGTAGATGACGATATCGCCGGAACGGAAAACGGCGGGATAATTCTCCCGGTAGTAGGATTCAATGAGTCCGGGCTTGGCGCGCTCGTAATAGCCTACGTAAACGTAGTCGACGCCGCAGGAACGGTGGTATTCCTCGAACGCGGCCGGATCGGTATACATCCTTTCGGCCATCTTCTGATACGGCGCGTAGTCCAGACCGTGGAAATAAAGATAGGACGGACTGCCGCACAGGATATTTCGGCCGGTCAGGACCGCCACGGCGTTGTCATGGTTGTCGTCTGTGAGAAACAGGGACGAGGGCTCCGTGTTCTCCCGGATATACTCCGCCGCGGCAGCCTCATCCGGTGAAAACAGCTCGTATCCGTAGCGCGGAATGCCGGATACCACCTCCCGAAGAAGGGTAAAGAGTCCGGCGTTGAGGGAAACGACCAGAAGCAGCGCCAGAAGAGCGTTTTTGATCCTCGTGTTTTTCCCGGAGCGGAACCACTTCATCACGGCGTCCGCCGAGAGGAAGCAGCAGAAGAAATAACCGACGTAGAGCAGCTTGTTGTTATCATAAATGTTTGGCTGGAAAACCACGAATTCACACAGGACAAAGATCAGGATCGCCCCGGAGAAAACCGCTCTCTGTTCCTTCGGCGCGAAAACCCAGGCCACGGGGGTCAGGATGAACAAAGGACCTATGTTTTTCAGCCAGAACCAGAACCAGTTTTCCTGGCCGCCGTTCACCCAGTCAAAGTTGAGGCGGAGGAAGCCTTCGTTCCCGCCCACGGAGCGGAACGTCCAGATCAGAAGCTGCGGCACAGCCAACGCCACGGCCGGCAGGCCAAAGAGCAGCCAACCCCGGAGCCAATCTTTGCTGAAAGCGTCCCGGCGGGCAGACCAGACCATCCAGCAGAGCGCAAAAAGACCCAGCGAAAGATAGGAATGGGTGTGGATCATGGGCAGAGCGCCGGCCAGAATGCCGGCGGGGAGCCACATGTGCTCATCCCTCTGGAATACCGCGCAGTACAGCAGATAAAGACAGCACAGCAGCGCCGCCCAGCCAAACAGCGTGGCCCGCTGGGGCAGCAGCATGTCGGCTATGACGTTCACCCAGCGCATGCCCTTTTCCGTCAGATTCGTGGGCGTTTTGTAAAACCCCGTCAAGAGCTCATGAAAGGCGTTTTTATCCCGAAAATAGATCATGCCGAGTCCGCCGTTGAGAAAGAAGAACAAAAAGGCCAGCACCGGCGCCGTTTTTTCCCGGCAGATCTCTCTGGCCAGGAACCAGAAACCGGCGAATACCTGAGCGAAGGCGAAGAACATGGGGATCATATAAGCCCAGCGCAGATCCGTTCCCAAAAGGTACAGGCTGGCGGAAACACTGTCGCACAGAAACGGATAGCAGATCCTGGCTGTGGGCAAAATGCTGTAATACGGCGGGAAGGTCTGCTGTACGGCAAGCGATGTGATGAAGCCCAGATGCATGGACATGTCGCCGTAGGTACACTGTCCGGTGTACAGGCTGCCGTTGACGTTCCGGAGCGTATGGCTCAGGATCAGAACGACGCTCAGCAGCAGAAAAAGAGGAAGAAGGATCCACAGAGGCCGGTCCGGGTCCTCTCCATCAGCAGCGGGAGAAGACAAGAGCGGCCTTTTCCGAAGGGCGGTCTCTGCGGCGACAAGGACCGCGGCTCCCGCGGCCGCCGCGAGCAAATGGGCCTGAACGCCGAAGCCCCGGAGAAAGGCGGGGAGTACAGGGGCCCACATGGAGAGCACAGAGCCCATGCCGCTGCCAAGCCACAGACGGACTGGTCTCCGCCGCGCACGGAATACGCGGTCGGCCAGCCGAAGGCCGAGGCACTGCCAGTATACAAACCAAATGACGCCAGCCATTGAGACAGGGCTCCTTTTCTCTCGATCCGGTGTTTTGCCTTGACGGACGGGATACCGGAGGGAATGCTTCTTTTATTATAACCCAAAGCGGGGGATTTGCAATATTGGACCGGGTGTGGTAGACTGCCCGTGACACAGATCAAGTGAAAAGGTGTTTGCTGTGAAAAAAAGGATCCTTTCCGGCGTTCTCTGCCTGCTGTTTCTCCTCCCGCTTTTTTCGGCCGGAGCGCTGGCGGCGGAGCCGGAACTGAAAAACGGCGAACTCTCCGGCGACGGGATCCCCGATGGCTGGGACGTCCGCTCCTATCTCCCCGACGGCTACAGCGCGGAAGCGCATGACGGGATCGTGACGCTCTCTTCCTCGGAGTATAACGATCTCCGGCTGACCCAGCTTGTGACGGTAGAACCGGGGACCGCCTATATCCTCTCCGCGGAGATCTCCGTACAGGGGGTGTCCGGGGGGAGGGGCGCTTCGCTTTCCATCGACAACTACAGCATCGACGGGGCGTACATCTATACCGACGGCATCCTGGGCGGCGCCGACTGGCAGACGGCGGAGCTGGTGTTTTATACCTCTCCGGATCAGACCGAGATCGTCGCGGCGCTCCGGCTCGGAGGCTACAGCGAGCTCAGCCGCGGCACGGCCCGATTCAGGAACGTCTCCCTCCGCGTGGCCTCGGAGGGAGCGCAGCATGCCCAGCCCCTCATGGCCGGATACTCCGCCCCGGAACCGGCCGATCAGAAGGAAACGGGCATGACCGAAGCCAGGAAGATCCAGCTGAAGTCGTATCTCCATTTATTTGTCGTGCTTTCCGTTGCCATTGGAACGGTCCTGCTCTTCGGGTTTTACCGGCATCGGGAGGATCTTTCGGCTGTTGAGCTTTCCGATACAGATCTTCGGCGGCGGTTCGTCCTGACGGCCTTGGCGGCGATCGCGCTTCGCTCGGTGCTGTGCTCCTTTACCGGCGGCCATGACACCGATATGAGCTGCTGGATCGGCTGGGGCAATTATATCGCCCAGAACGGCCCGTCCAGCTTCTATACCGCTCCCGGCCATGAATGGTACGATTATCCTCCCGCTTACATGCTGGTGCTGGGAGCGATCTCCCGGCTGCTGACCATTCTTCGGGTCCCCTCCGGCAGCGACGCGGCGGTGTTTGCCTATATGCTCCCCGCCTGCGCCGCCGATATCGCCACCGCCGCGCTGGTGATGCGCGCGGCGAAAAAGCGGGGGTTTTCCTCCTCCCGGCGGCTTTGGCTGGGGCTGTTCGTGCTGTTCAACCCGGCGGCCGTGGTACTCTCCGGAGCATGGGGCCAGATCGATTCCATCCTCACGCTTCTGCTCCTTTTCTCATTTCTGGAGCTTCTGGAGGAACGGCGTATAAGCGCGGGCGCGTTGTACGGTCTCGCGATCATGGTAAAATGGCAGGCCCTCATCTGCGGGCCAGTGCTGGCGGCGGCGTATCTGCTCCGTATCCGTTCGAAAAAGGACGCTTTGCAGACGTTCCTGGCGGTGGTTTCCGCACTCTGCGTGCTGTTTCTGTTTTCTCTCCCGTTCAGAGGGGAACAGGGCGCTTTCTGGATCGCGTCCCGCTTTCTGCACGCCGCGGGCGGTTACGATTACGCCAGCGTGGAAGCATATAACTTCCTGGCGCTCCTGGGCGGAAACTGGGCGCCCGCATCCGGCAAGCTTTTGGGCGGGATCACCTACAGGGCCTTCGGCACGGTGTTCATCTTCCTGTCGGTGGCGCTCGCTGTTTATCTGCAGATCCGCGGACAGCGGCGCTGCGAGGACGGGAAGGGGACGGTGTTCCTGTCCGCTGCCCTGTGTACCTATATGATCTTTACCTTCGGACACTATATGCACGAGCGGTATGTGTTCCCCGTGATACTGTTTTTGCTGTTCGCGTATGTCTTTACGCAGGAGAGCCGGCTTCTCCTGTGTTCGCTTCTGTTGTCCGCCGTGCTGTTCCTCAACGAAGTGACCGCCATGTTCGTGGTATCGGACCTTGCCATGAGCGTGGTGCGCTCCACCCGGGAGCACCAGGCCGTGGTACGCGTCTGCTCGGCGGCGGAAGTGATCTCGTTCCTTCTGTTTATGAAGTCCTGCGCTGAGGACCTGTTTTCCGGCAGAAAGGGGGTGAGGGGAAATGCCTGAGCTTTTCTCACCCGGCGCCCCCTCGTCCCGGCTGGACCGGTCGGACCGCCGGCTCATTCTGGCGCTGACTCTTGTGTACACCCTTTTGACGCTGCTGAACCTTGGGACGCTCTCTTTCCCCCGGTCCGTTTATACCGCGGAGACTGACAAGGCCGTCACCGTTGATCTTGGCCAGGAGCGGGACGTTTCCGCCATTTGGTTCAACGGGAACATCGCCGTCGGGCAAATGACGATCTCCGCGGATCACGGGGGCTCCTGCGATTACTCCCAACAGTTCGGCGAGATGTTCTCCTGGCGGAAAAAGACGGTGGACTTTCATACGCGGTACGTCACCATGTGTAAGGTCAGCGGCGATATCGCCCTGAACGAGATTGCTTTCACCGGACCCTCGGGCGAGCTTCTGCCGGCGGCGGTCATGGACCCATCCGGCTCCGCGGACGCGCTCCTGGACGAGCAGGATACCGTTCCCGCCTCCGCCAGTTATTTCAACGGCATGTATTTTGACGAGATCTATCATGCCCGCACCGCTTATGAGATCCTTCACGGGATGAGCATATACGAATGGACCCATCCTCCGCTGGGCAAGGAGCTCATCGCCCTGGGCGTGCTGATCTTCGGCATGACGCCTTTCGGCTGGCGGGTGGTTCCGGCGCTGTTCGGCGCGGCCATGCTGCCTGTGATGTATATCCTTGGCAAGCGATTTTTCCGCCGGCGGGATCTGGCGTTTCTGGCGGCGGCGCTCCTGGCGCTGGATACCATGCATTTTGCCCAAACGCGCATCGCCACGGTGGATGTGTTCATCGTTTTCTTCATTCTGCTGATGTTCCTTTTCATGACGGACTTCCTCCAGTGCGATTTCCTCCGTCGGCCTCTGAAGGAGCTGTGGAAGCCGCTGGGCGCCTGCGGCGTCTGCTTCGGGCTGGGAGTCGCCTCCAAATGGACGGGCCTGTACGCCGGCGTGGGGCTTGCGGTGCTGTTCTTTGCCCATCTGATCCTGGCCGGGGTCGAGGCAGGACGGGAGAAGGAGCTTATGCCGGAATACCGGCGAAAGACGGTTTTGACGCTGCTGTTCTGCATCGTGTTTTTCGTTCTTATTCCGAGCGTCATCTACTTCTTGTCCTATGCCCCGTTTTTTGTATACGAGGCCTCTGTGCGGCAGGGAAGGCTGTCCCTGGCGGAGGCGTTTCGTGTCGTGGTGCAGCAGCAGGAATCCATGTACGGCTACCACAGCGGTCTGGACGCCACACATCTGTGCCAGTCCGCCTGGTATGAATGGCCGTTTGCCGAACGCTCCGTGTGGTTTTATTATGCCTCCGGAACGGACGGGCGCACGGTCTCCAATATTTCCTCCACGGGCAGTCCGGCGGTCTGGTGGATCAGCGCCGTGGGTGTGCTCTGCTTGGTGACGGAGGCGTCATTCGACCGCCTGCGGAGCCTGGACCGGGGCGAAAAGCAGTCCGTCTTCATTCTGCTGATCGCCATCGCCGCCAATCTGCTGCCCTGGACGCTGGTGACAAGATGCACGTTCCAGTACCACTATTTCCCGACGCTGCCGTTTGTGATCCTCGGCGCGGTGTTCCTGATCCGATGGCTGGAGGACCGGGATAAGCTGCCGAAAAAAATCAAATGGATCTGGCTGGGACTGGCGGCTGTTTATTTTGTTTTGCTGCTGCCCGCGGCCTCCGGTCTTCCGGTCCCCAGGATATACGCCCAATTCCTGGAATATGTCCTTCCCACGGGAGTGCTGTTCCACGGAGCTGTCTGACGAAGCATGAAAAAACCACGGAGGATTTCCTCCGTGGTTTTTTATGCGGGAAGGTCACTTCATGTTGTTTTCGTAAGACTCGATCATCTTCTTGACCATCTGGCCTCCGATAGAACCGGCCTGTTTGCTGGTCAGATCGCCGTTATAACCCTGCTTCAGGTTCACGCCGACTTCGGAAGCAGCTTCCATCTTGAAACGGTCCATGGCCTCGCGAGCCTGGGGGTTCACCAGATTGTTGCTGTTGTTGGACATCGGATTGCATCTCCTTTTCATTGGATTGAACAAACCCATGGTTGGTTCGCTCCTATCTTTACCCGAAGAAAAGAAGATATTCAGATGTGAAAAATGCAAATAATGCCTGTGCGTTCAATTATCAAGAAGGATCGAGCGCAGCTCGTCCACAGAGGCTGCGAAGCTCCCGGCGCCCTCGCTCTCCAGTTCCGCCCGGTCGCCGTAGCCGTAGAGAACGCCAATGAAATCGACGCCGCCCATTTTGGCTCCGATGGCGTCATGGGAACGGTCTCCCACCATGACGCAGTCATTTTTTTTCGTAACGCCAAGCTCATAAAGCGCTTTTAAAATCGTCTGACACTTGTCCAGAGGCTCGCTGGTGAGCGATATGCCGGAAATGAAGTCGATATAGGGCAAGAGGCCGAAATGCTCCAGGATCTGCCTGGAGTACACCGTGGGCTTTCCCGTGGCAACCGCCACCCGGGCGTCCCGGGCCTTCAGCTCCCGCAACAGCTCCGGTATGCCGGGATAGACCTCGTTCTCAAAAAGACCGATGGTGGAGAATCTCTCGCGATAATATCCCAGAAGCGTCTGGGCCTCCTCCGGCGTGGCGCCGTCGAACACCTCAAAAGACCGAAGTAGCGGCGGACCGATATACCGGTGGTAGCTTTCCAGCGGGCCCACGGGCATCCCGGCTTTCTCCAGTGCGTACATCACCGAACGGCAGATCCCGATCTCCGGATCGGTCAGGGTTCCGTCCAAATCGAAAAGCACCGTGGTCCAGCGCATCAGCGTTCCTCCCGGAAATAGGGGAGACCCAGAGAGGCGGGCGGCTGGTTTTCCCGCTTGTTGCGCATGCTGGTGATGATGAGCACCACGATCGTGACCACATACGGGATCATTTTGTAGAGCTCTTTCACCGCCAGGTTCATGCCGGAGGGGATATACATATGCAGGATATACAGTCCGCCGAACAGGAAGGAGGCGAGGACACCGATATTGGGCCGCCACACCGTGAAGATGACCAGAGCAATCGCCAGCCATCCCCGGTCGCCGAAAGCGTTGTTGGTCCACATGCCGGACGCATAGTCCATGACATAGTACAGGCCGCCGAGGCCTGCCATCATAGAGCCGATACACGTGGCGGCGTATTTATACCGTCCCACGTCGATACCGGCGGCGTCGGCGGTGTTGGGGCTCTCGCCGACGGCTCGCAGATGAAGCCCGGTGCGGGTGCGGTTCAGGAAGTACGCCGTAACCAGTGCGATGATCACCGCCAGATAAGCGAGAAAACCGTAGCTGATAACGAGCTTGCCGAAAGCGCCCGTGGTTGCGGCGGCGGAAAGGGTGCTGCGGAAGACGATGCTCGTTCGGGTCAGGATGATGGACGGCAGCTCGCTCCCGGAGAGTTTGATGAGGGAGCCGCCGAAGAAGTTGCCGAAGCCTACGCCGAAGGTGGTGAGAGCCAGACCGGTAACGTTTTGGTTGGCCCGCAGCGTAACGGTGAGGAAGCAGTAGAGCAGGCCCATCAGAAGACTTCCCAGAAGACAGCAGCCAAGCGGGATCAACACCGCCGGGAGAGGGGAGAGCGACTGCTCGGAGGGAACAGAAGCCTCGTAAAAGAACGAGCCGATAACACCGGAGATCGCGCCGACATACATGATGCCTGGAATACCCAGGTTGAGGTTGCCGGACTTTTCCGTCAGCGTCTCGCCGGTGCTGCCCAGGAGAAGGGGGATTCCCTGCATGATGGCCCGGGGAATAAACGTGATAAAATCGAACATGGCTTATTCCTCCTTTCCTGCCGCGTGGGTGAGCTTGATCTGATAATTGATGAAGAACTCGCTGCCGATGATAAAGAACAGAATGATACCGGTCAGGATATCGCCGAAGGAGCTGTTGAGACCGAAGTTGGTGGCGATCTCCCCGGCGCCCCGGCCCAGAAACACCAGAAGAAAGCTGGTGAGGATCATCCAGATAGGATTGAATTTGGCAAGCCAGGACACCATGACCGCTGTAAAGCCCCGCCCCTCCACGAGAGAAGCCGCCAGGGTATGGTTGGTGCTTCCCACCAAAAGCAGGCCTGTCAGACCGCAGATGGCGCCTGAGAGCAGCATGGTACGGATGATGATCCGGTCCACCTTGATGCCCACATATCGGGCTGTCCGTTCGCTCTCGCCCACCACGGCGATCTCGTACCCGTGCTTGGAGTAGTTGAGGTAAATGTGCATGGCCACACAAACGACGGCCACGATGAGGATGTTGAGCAGGTATTTCTGTCCGCCCACGGTGGGAAACCATCCGAAGTGGGTGTTGGGATTGATGATGCCGATCTGTCCGGAGCCCTTGGGATTCTCCCATACGATGCAGAAATAAGCCACCAGCTGCGTGGCGACATAGTTCATCATCAGGGTGAACAGCGTCTCATTCGTGTTGAATTTGGCCTTGAAGAAGGCGGGTATCCCGGCCCATACCGCTCCGGCGAGGATACTGGAGACCGTCATGCAGAGAATCACGGCGAAGTTGGAGAGCTTGCCGCTGAGGAGGATCATGCACGCCGCGGAGGTAAGACAGCCGATGAGGGCCTGCCCCTCGGCACCCAGGTTCCAGCAGCGCATGCGGAACGCCGGCGTCACGGCCAGGGAAATGCACAGCAATATGGCGACGTTCTGAAGCAGGACCCAGATCTTTCTGGAGGAGCCGAAGGAGCCGTCAATAAAGGAGAGGTATACCTGCAGCGGATTGATGCCGGTGACAAGCATGGTTATCACGCCGCAGACGATCAGAGCCAGGATTATGGCGCCTCCACGGATCGCCCAGCTCTTATACCAGGGCAGGGCAGGACGTTTGGCGACGTGAAACAGCGGCGTACGGGTCTTATTCTTCATCGGCTTTGCCCCCCAGTTTCGTCATCATAAGCCCGACATCTCTCTTCGTGGCGCCGCGGCCCGGCACGATCCCGCTGACCCTGCCGCCACAGAGCACCAGGATCCGGTCCGCCAGTTCCAGCAGCACGTCCAGATCCTCGCCCACGTAGATCACGGCCACGCCGGCGGCCTTCTGCCGGTTGATCAGATCGTAGATGGTATAGGAGGAATTGATGTCCAGACCCCGCACCGCGTACGCCGTCAGCAGAACCTTCGGCGCGGAGGAGATCTCTCGGCCCACCAGCACCTTCTGAACGTTGCCGCCGGAGAGACGGCGCACCGGGGTAAAGATGCCGGGCGTGCTCACATCAAGATCGCGTACTACGTTCTCGGCAAGAGTCCGGGGGTTTTTCCTGTCCGTAAAAAAGGATTTTCCCCGGCGGAAGGAACGCAGCATCATGTTGTCGGCCAGATCCATGTTGCCCACCAGGCCCATGCCCAGCCGATCCTCCGGAACGAAGGAAAGAGAGACGCCCATTTCCGCGATGCTCAGCGGATCTTTTCCGATCAGCTCTTCCTTTTTACCGTCGTCATCGACATAGCAGATGCTGCCGCTTTCCACCGGCTGGAGCCCGGCGATGGATTCCAGGAGCTCCTTCTGTCCGCTGCCGGAAATACCGGCGATGCCGAGGATCTCGCCGCTGTTGGCGGTAAAGGACACGTCCTCCAGCTTCAGGATGCCCTCCATATTCCGGACGGTCAGACCTTCCACCACGATCCGGGGCTTGGGGTTTTTGGGCTCCGGACGGTCGATGTTCAGCGTGACGGCGTGACCGACCATCATGTTGGTCATTTCCTGCGCGTTTGTGGATCGTGTGGGCATATCGCCGATGAACTGCCCGTGGCGCAGGATGGCGACCCGGTCGGAAAGAGCCTCCACCTCATGCATCTTGTGGGTGATGATCACGATGGCCTTGCCGTCGTCGCGCATGTTGCGAAGCACCGCGAACAGTTTGTCCGTTTCCTGGGGGGTCAGCACGGCCGTTGGCTCGTCCAGGATCAGGATGTCGGCGCCCCGGTAGAGCACCTTGACGATTTCCACGGTCTGCTTCTGGGACACGGACATATCATAGATCTTCTGTTCGGGATCCACTTCAAAACCGTAGGCTCGGCAGATGTCCCGGATCTTCTCGGAGGCTGCCTTCAGATCCAGCTTTCCCGAAAGACCCAGCACGATGTTTTCTGCTGCCGTGAGAACGTCCACCAGCTTGAAATGCTGGTGGATCATGCCGATGCCCATGTCGAACGCGTCCTTTGGCGAGCGGATCACGACTTCCCGGTCGTCGATGGTGATAGTGCCTTCATCGGGAAAATAAATTCCGGAGAGCATATTCATCAGCGTGGTTTTGCCGCTGCCGTTCTCACCCAGCAGCGCCAGGATCTCTCCGCGATAAATATCCAGCCATACCTTGTCGTTGGCAACGACGGGTCCGAAACGTTTCGTGATGTTCCGCATCTTTACTGCGGCGGTCTTGTTTTCCAAGGAAGTACCTCCTTTACGTGGAACTGAAAAGCGGCGATCCTGTTAAAATGCTGCAGAGGGCAGCGCGGCGGCCAAGTAGTCACTGCGCTGCCCTTTGCGGCATGCTCATGCACTCCCGCATGGGCGGGAGTGCATGAGAGACAAAAAGATCAGGCGTCGATGATGGTGATGCCGTCGATGTCCAGATCAAATGTGGGAGCGGAGCGGAACTCGGACTCCTTGAACTCGCCGTCCACGATGGATTCGGTATCGCCGGTGAAAGTGCCCAGGTCGTTGACGTCGGCCATGGCGGTCTCCACAGGCTTGCCGCCCACGGTGAAGGTCTTGGCGTCGAACACCTTGATGGAGCCATTCAGCAGGCCGGCCATGACCTCGTCCAGCTTCTCACGGGTGCCGGGAGCGGCCACGTTCTCGTTGAGGTCAACGATTTCGACGGAGCCGGTGGAGATGTTGCCGGTCCAGTCGGCATTGATGCTCATTCCCTTCGCGGTACGGCCGATCATCATTTCCATGAAGGCGACCCAGTTGATACGGGAAGCGGCCATGTAGGTGTTGGGGCAATCCTTGGCGGCGGAGCCGTTATAGAACACGAAGGGAACGCCCTTATCCTCACATTCAGTGGGAGCGCCCATGGAGTCGGCGTGCTCGGACAGGACTACACAGCCGTTGTTGATGAGCTTGATGGCGCCCTCTTTCTCCAGGTCGGGGCTGAACCAGGAGTTGGTGAAGGTCACTTCCATGGTGGCGCTGGGGCAGACGCTGCGGGCGCCAAGGAAGAAAGCGGTGTAGCCGGATTTCACTTCGGCGTAGGGATAGGCGCCGATGTAGCCCAGCTTGGCCTGTTCAGCGGTGATCTTGCCGTCCTCGATCATCTGGTTGAGCTTCAGACCGGCGACGACGCCGCCCAGGTAACGGCCCTCATAAATGGTGGCGAAGGCGTTGTGGTAGTTGGACAGCTGCTCGGAGTGAGCCTTGGTGCCGGTGGCATGGCAGAACTGAACGTCAGGGAACTCCCGGGCAGCCTGGATCATGTAGGATTCGTGGCCGAAGGAGTCGGCAAAGATGATGTTGCAGCCGGAGTCCACCAGCTCGCAGGCGGTGTCGTAGCACTTTTGATCCTCGGGAATGTTGGTTTTGAGAATGTACTGGGATTCCGTCAGACCGGCGTTCGCACAGGCTTCCTTGGCGGCGTTGATGAAGTTGAGGTCATAGGTGGAGGTCTCATCGTGCAGGAAGATGAAGCCGACCTTGATCTCTTTTACATCCTCAGCGGTCAGAGTGCTGACGTCAAAGGGGGTGGAGTCGTTGTCAAAAGGAAACGTGGGTTCCGGGGTGGCCTCGGGCTGAGCCTCGGTCTTGGCGCCGCAGGCCGCCAGGGCCAGGATCATCACAAGAACCAGCAGGATAGCGATGGTTTTTTTCATGATTTCTCCTCCAAATCATTTATTGTTGTTTCTTTTTATCTTCTCCGAAGTCCGGGAAAGAACAAAAAAACGGAGACCGTTCCAGTCTCCGAAGAAACGGATCCGGCAGACGGATCGCCTGCCTTTTCCGATCGATAGTCCGGCCATTTACGGCGGCCGGGTAGAGACTTCAAAACCGTATTATTTGAGTTATATCGACTGGTTATGAAATTGTGGGAAGGATCTCAGCAGAACTCCACGCCGGCAGCCGGGTCCATGGACTTGATCCTGGCAAGAGATTCCACGCGGATGCCCCGGGAGCGGATGCGGTCGCCGCCCGGCTGGAACGCCTTCTCGACGCAGATACCGGCGCCGACAAGAGTCGCTCCCGCCTGTTCGACAAGATCGATAAGGCCGTTCAAGGCTTCTCCGTTGGCCAGAAAATCGTCGATCAGCAGCAGCCGGTCCTCCGGCCCCAGG
>JAEEGL013162134.1_pt1 | contig 29770 bp, 33 predicted proteins | sample 9134231 | NCBI WGS metagenome assembly JAEEGL01 (sample SAMN16246548, study PRJNA631951) | gut metagenome | biome: gut microbiome; feature: rumen; material: fiber-attached | host: Bos | place: Iran: Karaj | collected 2018-10
AGAAATGGTTATGCCTGGTGATAACGTAAATATCACAGTTGAATTAATCACTCCAATTGCTATCGAAAACGGAACTGAATTCTCAATCCGTGAAGGTGGTAGAACAGTTGGTGCTGGTAAAGTTTCTGAAATTATTCAATAACTTTAGAATTTTAAAAGAGTTCAAATTTGAACTCTTTTTTTATACCATGTACATATTACTATTTGTATCTTCTAAAAATATATCACTTGATGATTCTAATTTAGATACTCTTGTTTCTAGTTTTCTAACTTGTCTTTCTAATTTAGATATTCTTTGCTCATAGTTTTCCTCTTCATATCCAATATTTTCATATTGATTAGGTATTATCCCTGGTATTACATTAGGCCCATATGCCATATAGTTATTAGTTCCTTGAAAGCCAGATGGAGCCATAAAATTATAATTCATCATTGGATTAAAATAACCTCCGCTTTGTGTATTAGAATATACCATATTTCTTGATTTTTTCATAAAATTCACCTTACTACATTATATGACAAATTATATATTTTGGTGTATAATTAGTTTGGTGGAAAAATGAGATTAAAAAAGATAAAAGATTCAGATAAAATAGTAAGGGAATGTAAAAATTTTATAGATAACCCAGAAAATTACAAAAATAAATGGAATAGAGTATTTAAAAATAATAATCCTATTGAAATAGAAATAGGTATGGGTAAAGGAGATTTCTTAATAAGTAAAGCTCTAGATAACCCAAATATAAATTATATTGGAATTGAAAAATATGATAGTGTTTTAGTATATGTTAAAAGGAAACTTGATGAATTAAATATTGAAAATCTTAGGATAATAAATATAGATGCCTCTATTTTATTAGATGTTTTTGGCAAAGAAATCAGTAAAATATATCTTAATTTTTCTGATCCTTGGCCTAAGAAGAGGCATGCTAAAAGAAGGCTTACTTATGAAACTTTTTTGACTATATATGATAAATTATTTGTAAATGGGAATGTAAATATAGAAATGAAAACTGATAATGATGATTTATTTGAATATTCATTAGAAAGCTTCAAAGAACATGGCTACAAACTTAATAAAATAGATAGAAATATAAATGATACTTATAAAACTGAATATGAAAAAAAATTCATAGAAAAAGGTAAAAATATTAACTTTGTATCTATAAGTAAATAAAACTTTAAAATAATAATTATTTTTGCTATAATATAGATGATTGGAGAGGTTATGCGTAAAAGAATAATAATTATGCTATTAGCATTAGCTTTTACATTAACTGGTTGTTCAACATATAACATGAAGGATATGGATGTTGAACAAGTTCTAGCTTTAGGACTTACTAGTAATGCAAATCTTTATAATGTTAATAATATAGGATATAGATATTATCTTCCAAGAGGATTTGTGGTTGAAGAAGACAGAGATAATATACAAATTTTAAAATCTGATGGAATAGAGTATTTTCTTAATGTAGATTTAGTAAGTTATTATAATAAAACAGAAGTAACTAGAGATGAAAATGTAAGTAATATTTACAAATATTTACCAATAAATGCAAACAATAAGAAAGGTTTTTTAGAAATTACTCAAAATAATGATTACTTTTTAATAAAAATGGTTTATAATTATGCTATAATAGAAGCGAATGTAAAAGAAACAGAAATTAATAACTCAGTTATAAACATGGCTTATATATTATCATCAATAAAATACAATAATTCTGTTATAAATAATAAATTTGGTGAAGATGTTTTAGAGCTTAAAGAAAGTGTTTATAAAATATTCGGTCCAGAGAAAAAGGAAGATAATAAAACTTATGCATATTATCTTGAACAATACAATGAATATACTGGAGAAATAAAAATTGGAATACCAGATCCCGATGTTATAACGAATAATTAGAAAGAGGTGAAAAAATGGGTTTATTAAAAAAAATTAAAGATATCTTTTATGATGAAGAGGAAGTTGAAGTTCCTATAAAAGAAGAAAAAGAAAAAGTAAAAGTAAATGAGAAAGTTAAAGAAGAAGCACCTTATATTGAAGAAATAACTGCTCCAATTAATACAGTTAAATATAATGAAGAAGATGAAGAAGAAAAGGAAAATTTTACTGAAAGAGAGTTATTTAAACCAGAAAAAACATTTGATTTTCCAGTATTTGATGAAGAAGAGGAAGAAGAAGAGAAAAAATCAAAAAATAGAGTTAATGTTTTAGAACTTCAAAAAGAGTTAGAACAAAGAAGTATTTCTAGAGATAGGGATAATAAATTGTCTTCACCAACAGAAGAAGTAAAAGAAACTAAATTTAAACCTAGTCCTGTTATTTCACCGGTATATGGAATATTAGATAAAAACTATACAAAAGAAGAGATAGTTGAAAAGAAAGAAGTGTCTAAACCTAATACCACTGAAATAAATTATGATTATGTTAGAAGAAAAGCTTATGGGACTTTAGAAGATGAATTAGAAGATACATTAACAAAAGTAAACACAGATATAGTTAGTAGTGTGGATGAATTAGAAAAAGAAATTGATGAACTTCCAAAACCATCTAAAAATATAGAAGAACTTTTAGGAGAAATTAAAAGAAATGCAACGATTGGTGAGTTAGAAGAAAAAGCTAAAGAAGAAATGATAGAGTCGGATGAGGAAGAAGAAAAAGAAAAAGAAGAAAAATCTAAAATTAGTGATAATACATTAGAACATGATTTATTTAATTTAATAGATTCGATGTATGAAGATAAGGAGGAATAAAAGGGAATGGAAATGTTAAAAGAAGCGTTGCCAGTAGTTATTTATCTTTTGTTAATAGTCTTATTAGTTGTACTGATAGTATTCTTTATAAAAACTATTTATACTGTTAATAAAGTAAATAAGATAGTCGATGATGTAGAAGGTAAGGTTCAATCATTAAATGGAGCATTTGCAATAATTGATGGTTTAACTGATAAAATATCGTCATTAGGAGATTTCTTAGTGAATATAATTAATGAAAAAGTATTAAAATTATTTTCTAAAAAAAGAAAAACAAAAAATAATGAAGAAGAATATGATATGGAGGAGGAAGATTATGAGTAAAAAAGGATATGGAAAATTATTATTTGGTTTAGGTGTAGGAGCTGGATTAGGGCTTTTATTTGCACCTAAAACAGGAATTGAAATTAGAAAGGATTTAAAGAAAAAACTAGATGAATTATATGCAAAAGTAAAAGATATTGATAAAGAAGAAGTAAAGAAAACAATAGTTAAAAAAATTGATGATATCAAAAAAGAGCTTTCTGATTTAGATAAGGAGAAAGTTACACAGATTGCTAAAAAACAAGCTACAAATATTCAAAAGAAAGCAGAAGATTTATATAAATATGCAGTAGAAAAAGGAACACCTATTTTACAAAATGCTGTTGATGAAGTTAGAAATCAAGCAATTAAATTAACAAAAGAAATAACTAAAAAATTAGAAGCATCTAAAAAAGAAAGTAAAAAAGAAGCATAATGATTATGTAAATAATATAAAAGATAATTAACAATTATCTTTTTTTATGTTATGATATTTTTATGAAAAAGATATTAGATAATAAGATTTTTAGAATTGTTTTAAGTATATTAGTAATAGCAAGTATGTTTTTTTTACCAACTATTTTTGCTTTAGTGTTTAAATTAATTGGTTTAAAAAGTGAAATACTTATTAATACATTAACTTTAACAATATATATAATCCTATTAATATTAGTATATTTACCAGAATTAAAAGAGGAATTTAAAACATTTAAAAAAGAAATTCACAATTCATTAGATAATGGATTTAAATATTGGTTACTTGGATTATTTATTATGACAGTTTCTAATGTAATAATAAATTTCATTGTGTTTAAAGGCAAAATAGCTGCTAATGAAGAAATTAATAGACAAGCAATACTAAATAATCCAATATGGTATACAATTTTATCAGTAGGTGTTTTTGCACCTGTTATGGAAGAAATTATTTTTAGAAAAAGCACTGATAAAATATTTAAGAATAGTCTTTATTATTATATTATAAATGCATTATTATTTGGTTTCGCCCATACAATGGCAGATTTATCAAATTTATTAAACTTGTTATATATAATTCCATATGGAGCTTTAGGATTTGTGTTCGCTGTAATGGATAAAAAAACAAATACAACATTTACAAGCATAATGATGCATTCTCTTCATAATTTAATTACTTTATTTTTAATATTAATTATATTGTAGGAGTTTATATGGAAGACACAGTTGAAAATAAAAGTCATATTTTAATAAACATATTTATTATTATAATTGTTATTTTTATTGGTTTGTATTTATATGCAAGGTATTATGAACATTCTAAAATGATCATGAAAGAATATAGAATTACAAGCAAAGTTTTACCTAAAAATTTTGATGGAATTAAAATAGTTCATATAAGTGATTTATATTTTGGCAACACCACTGATATAAAAGAAGTTAATCTCCTTGTTAATAAGATAAATGAAATGAAACCAGATTTAATATTATTTACTGGTAATGTTTATGGAAATAAAATAAAAAAAGAAGATAAGCTTAAAGAAGAATTATTAAATTTGAAATCTAATTTAGGTAAGTATGCTGTTAAAGGAAATAATGATTATTATGATGAATACTCTGATTTTATGAAAGATATTGATTTTATAGTTATAAACAATAATTATGAGTTAATTTATAAAGACACAGAAACACCCATATTCTTATGTGGTTTAAATAGTTCTTTAAAAGAAGAAGTTAATTTAAGTGAATGTATAAACTATTTTAAAGAAAATGAAAATTTAGATTATTACAAAATATATATGATTCATGAAAGTGACAATATAAAAAAAATAACAAATGATGCTTCCCCGGATTTATTACTTACTGGTAATTCTTTAGGGGGATGTATAAATATTCCTTTTTATGGTTCTTTAATAAAACCAAATGGAAGTAAGAAATATATGGAAGAGTATTATAAAATAAAAAATAGTGAAGTATTTGTATCAACAGGAATAGGGACTGATTTATACCCATATAGATTTTTAAATAATCCATCATTTAATTTATATAGGCTAAAGTATGAAGAATAAAAAAATATCTCACATATTATAAAGTGAGGTGTTTTTTATGTATCATACTTTTAAAAATAGTGATAGATTTGTAGGGGTTGCTGCTCCATTTTTGTTAGGAGCTTTAACTGGCGGTGTAACTTATGCAGCATTTAATCCATACAGACCAAGACCAGTATATCCATATTATGGGGGTTATGGAAATTATGGATATAATTATTACCCATATTATTACTAATTAATTGGAAGCACAATTTTAACTATAGTTCCTTTACCTAAAATGGAACTATAACTTATTTTTCCTTTATGTGCTTCTATTATTTCTTTGGACAAGCATACCCCAAGGCCAGTTCCTGTTTCTTTAGTTGTGTGAAATGGAATAAAAAGATTATTTAAAACTTCACTATCCATTCCAGAACCATAATCTTTAACAACAATATATAGATTTTTATTCTTAAAACAAGTAATATCAATACAAGAATTATTTTTGCTAGCTTCGATAGAATTTTTAATAACATTAATTAATACTTGTTTAATTCTATTATAATCTGCATTTAAAATTATGTTTTCTTCTAATTTAAAATTTAATTTAATTTTTTTGTTTTCAGTAAGTGATATTAAAATGTTTTTTACTTCTTCTAATAAGTTTACTAATTTGAATAAAGAAGGATTTATTTCAATTTTGCTAAATTCTCTAAAATCATTTAAAAGATTAATGGTTCTTTCAACTTCACTATTAATAATTTTTAAATACTTAATACTTTTATCTTTATTATTAATATTTATCATACTCAAATATCCTTTAACAACAGATAAAGGGTTTTTAATTTCGTGTGTTATTTTAAATAAAGATACTTTTAAATCAGAATCTTTTTTATATTCTTTTAATAATTTTTTAAGTTCTAAAATATTAGAAAACTTATTTATTAAAAAGAATATTAAAAAACTTGATAAATAAAATAGTATTATATTTTGATAACTTATTAATATTATAAATATAGAAGAATAGATAATATTTAAATACATTTTATATTTAAAATTTTTGAATATAAAATATACTACTATATTACCGAGAAAAAGTAGGATGGGCAATAAATAGTTTGCATGAAATAAAAAATGTAAGTATTCAATTGATATTATAGAAATAATAAAACTTATTATAAGTCTATTATATTTAAAAGATAATAATAAAATTATTAAAGAATAAGATAAGATAAATATACTACTATAATAACTATTGAAAACAATGATCAAGAATAGAGATATTAACAAAGATATATCCAAAACTATTTTATTAATATCCTCTTTTAGATTTTGCTTATTAGCAACATAAATTGTATATAAAAGATTAGAAAATAGTATAAATATATTGTTAGTTAATAAATTAATAAAAAATATCATTACTTCACCTCAAAATAATGATATCAAATTCATTTGTCGGATTTTGTCGAAAAATGAAAAAAAGTGATAAATTTTATCACTTTAAGTCTACTATATATTTTTTTAATTCTTTAGAGTTAGCGCCAAATATAATTTTTAACTGGTTATCAACTTCTACAATTCCTCTTGCTCCTAATTTTTGGATACCATCTTTATCAACAATAGACATATCTTTAAGAGTGACTTTTAATCTAGACATATTTACCTCAACATCTATAATGTTATCCTTTCCGCCTAAACATTGTATTAATTTGTTAATTTCAAGAGAAAAATCTTTTTTTCTTAACTTAACTACTACTAATGAAATTAAAAGCAAAATAATTAGTATAATTAAATATTGTAAATTCATATTATATCACCAATAACATTATACTATAAATTTTTAAAAAAAACTACTCCACAATAAAAGAGCTCAAATTTGAACTCTTTTATAAGCATTCAACATATGTGTCATTTAAACATCTAATAGCACACATGCATCCTACATCCATTGTAAATATTGAGTCTGTACTTACATAAGGATATATACTAGTTGTATCTGGATTAGGTGCTAAAACTCTAAAAGTACAGCAGCATCCATTAATTTTTTCAACTCTAAATACGCTGCTTGTAACTCCTTCTTCAGTTCTTGTTGTAGGCATTGACCAAGGAACACCATTACCGCAACAAGTATAAAGCATAATTGGTCTAGTATTAAATACTATGCTGTTAGTGCCTCCACCTAATGCAGGTCTATCACATGAGTTTAAACAATTTTCAGGACATGCATTATCTTGAAGAATTTTTATTACATGTAATATTTCAGCAACGCAATTGTCACAGCAATTATTTGAAGTATTACTACTACCATTATTCATATTTATCCACCCCTTCATTCTTTTCACTTATAATTTATGCTTTAATAATTAAAAGAGTGATTCCTTTTACCTAATATTTATGATAGAATTAATTAGAGGTATATATGGATAAAATAAAGAATAAGAAATTAAGAATATTAGTTGATATATTATTTATTATATTGGGGTTAGTACTTATGTATTTCTTTTGGAAAAAATAAAGGTTTATATCTTTATTTTTTTTGTATAATTTGATATAATATGATTACTATTTAAACTTTTATATATTTGAAAGGGTGATATTATGAGTAAAATTAATATTATGGCTTTAGGTGGCCTTAATGAAAATGGTAAAAATATATACACAATAAGTATAGATGGTAAAATATTAATATTTGATGTTGGTATTAAATTTGCTCCAGATAAAATGTATGGAGTAGATTATGTAATACCTAGTTTTAAGTATCTTAAAGATAACAAAGATAAAATAGTAGGTCTTTTTATAACACATCCTCATAGAGAAAATATGGGGGCTTTAACGGATTTGATTAGAGAAATACCAGATATTAATGTTTATGCAACTAAGTATACTTCTAAAATAATTGAATTAGATGCAATAGAAGATGAAGTAGAAATTAAAAATCTTCATGTTATTGATATACACAAAAAAATTGATTTTAAAACTTTTTCTGTTTTTCCATTTAGTGTAACTCATTCAACTCCTGAATCGGTTGGGTATAGTGTTAATACTAAAGATGGAAGTATTATTTATATGGGGGATTTTATAATAGATCCTACTATGAAAGGTTTATACGATATGGATCTTGGTAAAATAGCATATATAGGAAAACAGGGTGTATTATGTTTGTTATGCGAAAGTGTATTTGCTTCTAAAAAAGGTCATACATCTCCTAAACACAAACTTGAAAGTTTCTTTAAATCTGTAGTTGATAAAAACAAAGGTAGAATTATTTTTACCGTTCTTGCATTACACATATATACTATTCAAGAGATATTTAATGCTGTAAAAGGAACTAACCGTAAAATAGTTATTATGGGCAAGGAACTTCATACTATTGTAAACATGAGTATTGATAATGGATATATAGATGCTCCTAAAAATATGATAGGAGATTTAACTAATTTAAAAGATCCTGATTCAATTATTATAGTAAGTAATGATAGAGAAACTCCATATTCAAATATAGGTAGAATAGTTAATGGCTATGATAAATTTATAACTTTGGAAACAACTGATACAATATGTTTTGCTGAACCTAGTTATGATGCATATGAAAAAACAGTTGTTAAATTGTTAAATGAAATTGCCATTAAAGGAGTTAACATTGAACTTATTCCAAAAGATAAAAGCGTTAGACACCATGCTTCTTCAGAAGATATTATGTTATTAATCAAGTTATTTAATCCTAAATATTATATGCCTATTAAAGGTGAATATAGATATCAAGTAGAAAATGCTTCCTTAGCTGAAAAAGTAGGAATACCGGTAAATAATATATTATTAAAGCAAAATGGAGACTTTGTTACTTTTGAAAAAGGAAAATTAGTTGAAAGTGATAAAAGTATATTTGTAGATGATGTTTTAATAGATGGTAAAAGCACTGAAGATGTTGGTGGCCTTGTATTAAAAGATAGAGAAATGTTAAGTTCTAATGGCCTTGTATTAATATGTGCAACTCTTGATAAAAAGAGTAAGAAAGTATTAGTTGGTCCAGAAGTAACTACAAGAGGATTTATATATTCTAAAGAAAATGATGTGATATTAAAAATAAGAGAAATGACTATTGATATAATTAAAACTAATACATATAATTCAAATTATGCTGATTACAACAATATAAGAACGCAAATAAGAGAAATAATTGGAGAATATTTATACAAAGAAACAGAAAGCAGACCGGTTATTTTAACAGTTATAGGGGAGGTATAATATGATATATTTAGATTATTCTGCAACTACTCCTGTAGATGCGGAAGTATTAGATTCTTATATAAAAGTAACAAGAGATTTTATCGGTAATGCTAATAGTATTCATACATTAGGTATGAAATCTAAGGAATTATTTATAAAAGCTAGTAGACAAATAAGTGATATTTTAGGAGTTAAGCCTAAAGAAATAATTTATACATCAGGGTCTTCTGAATCTAATACAACTGCAATTAAAGGAGTTGCATTTAAGTATGCAAATAAGGGCAATCATATAATAACATCTTACCTTGAACATAAAAGCGTATTAGATGTAATGGATTATTTAAAAACAATTGGCTTTGAAATAGATTATGTAAATCTTTTACCTAATGGTCAAATTGATTTAAAAGATTTAGAAGATAAAATTAGAAAAGATACTATTTTAATTAGTATATGTGCAGTAAACTCAGAAGCTGGTTTTAAAGCACCTTTAAAAACAATAAGACAAATAATAAATAAAAAGAATCCAAAAGTAATATTTCATAGTGATATGACACAAGCTTTAGGAAAAACTAATATACATTTATCAGATGTTGATCTTGCATCATTTTCATCTCATAAAATATATGCTCCCAAAGGAATAGGATTTTTATATAAAAAAGAGAGTTTAGAAATAGAGCCATTAATATATGGATTTACTGAAAATACTCCTTTTAGAGGGGGCACACCAGCACTTCCATTAATAGTTTCTTTTTCAAAAGCTATGAGACTTATGAATGATAATTTAGATAGTAATATTAAGCATGTTGAAAGATTAAATAAAGCATTAATAAAAGGATTAAATAAATATAAAGATATAGTAATTAATTCAAATGAATTATCAGTTCCACATATAGTAAATATAAGTCTTATGAAAATAAAGTCAGAAACATTTGTAAGAGCATTAGAAAAATATGATGTTTATGTTTCTACTAATACTGCTTGCTCATCTTTAGATGAAAGTACAGTTATAAGTGCAATTTCAAATGATAAAAACAGAAGTACATCCACAATAAGAATAAGTTTATCTCATTTAACTAGTATGGATGATATAAACAAATTCTTAGAAGCATTTGATAGAACTTGGAATGATTTATTACTTAAATAGGAGGGTTTATGGAAAATAATAAAGATAAAAATAGAGTATATGCAATGGAATTATTATGTTTATTAAATGATGGAACAAAAGAATTTAATGAATTATGTGAAGTTAATCCAATTTTTAAAAGTGATATAGATTGTTTAAAAATAAGATTAAATTCTATAATAGATGAAGAAGAAAGATCAGAATATGATGAAGTAGAATATGAAGGCTATAAAAATGGTAAATTTATAGTTACTCTTTATGATCCGCATTTTACTTATTACGATAATGGATATTGGGATTTGGATTACAAAGCAAGAAAATCAGTTTATGAAGTATATGAAGATTTATCTAAAATAAACATTCAAACTGGGCATAGATTAGATGTATATGAAATAAATAATAAAATATTAAGGAAATAATTATGGAAGTAATACTTATAAAATATGGGGATTTATACTTAAAGAAAGATAATAGAAATTTTTTTATTAAAACTTTAAAAGAAAATATAGAAAATAAATTAAATGGGATGAACTATGAAATAAAAAGTGATTTATCTAGAATGTTTATTTATACTGATAATTCAAATGAAGTTATTAATAAACTTAAAGAAGTATTTGGTATTTATGAAATAGTTAAAGTTAAAGAATTAGATAGAGATGAAGAATTAATCTCAAATGAAGTAATAAATTATTTAAAAGATAAAGATTATAAAACATTTAAAGTAGAAACTAAAAGAAGTGATAAATCTTATCCAATAACAAGTATGGATTTTAATAAACTAATTGCAACTAAAATATTAAAAACATATAATAATTTAAAAGTTGATATACATAATCCTGATATAAAAATAGAAATAGAAATTAGAAATAATTCTGCTTATCTTTATTTAGATAAATATGAGGGATTAAAAGGCTATCCTGTTAGAACACTTGGTAAAGGTCTTTTGATGTTGTCAGGTGGAATAGATTCGCCAGTTGCTGGTTATCTTGCGATTAAAAAGGGTATTAAACTTAACTATATTTATTTTGAATCTTTACCTCATACAAGTATAGAAGCAAGGAATAAGGTAATAGAACTAGCTAAAATATTAGAAAAATATAATGATCATGGAAAACTATATGTTGTTAATTTTACTAAAATACAAGAAGCAATATATAAGAATTTAAAACCAGATTATTTAATAACTATAATGAGAAGAATGATGTATAGAATAGCAGAAAGCATTGCCAAAAAGAATAAGTTTTTAGCAATTATAAATGGTGAATCAGTAGGTCAAGTTGCATCTCAAACATTAACATCAATAAAGGCAGTTAATGATGTAACAAACTATCCAATTATAAGACCACTTGCGTGTTTTGATAAAGAAGAAATAATAACAATATCAAAGAAAATTGGAGCTTATGATACAAGCATACTTCCATATGAAGATTGTTGTACAGTATTTGTACCTAAGCATCCAGTTATTAATCCTGATTTAAAAATCATTTATGAGGAAGAATCCAAATATGATTTTGAGCATTTATTAAAAGAAGCAATTGATAATGTGGATATTATTAAACTTAATAAAATAGAAAACATTGAATTAAATGAATATTTATAATATTGAAGAATAAACTATTAATAGGTGAACCTATTAATGAAAAATAATAATATAAATAAACAATATGAAAAATTTACTAATAAGTTTTTTGGGTTAGAAAATAGTTCTAATGAACAAGATAATTTTAATAAAACAAGTAGATTTTAAACCATAGTTTTGGTATAATGTATTTAATGAAGGAAACTTCATAAAATAAAAAGGACATGCTCTAAAGATATTAGATGCATTCCTAAGAATAGGAGCCCTAACACTTAAGTGTTAGGGCATTATATTTCATTTTAATATTGTAAATATCAAGATAATCAAGGCTAGAATAATTATAAAATAAGAAAATTCTCTTTTACTCATATTTTTCACCTCCTTTAATCATAAGTTTAAAGGAATGCACTAACACTTTTTAAGCATGTCAAGCTCATATTAACACATTTAATTTTAGTGTGCAAACTGGTACTTTTGATTTTTAATAATACAGTAGATACATATAATTTAAATTTTATTATATGTATTTTTTAATTATGATTTGCTAAATATTAAATATATACTAAATTATATATTTTATTAAATTTCCTTGTAATTATAACATTCTTTTGTTATAATAGGGTTGATTTGAAAGGAGTGGGGGTTTCCCACTCCTTTAACTAATATTTAAGGAGGGAAAATGGAAAATAAGATTAAGGAAGCAATTGAAGAATCTTTATTAAAAGAAGGTATTAGAGTTGATAAGGTATACGTTGGTGTTGAAGATGGTGAAAAGACATTATTCATAGTAATTGATAGTGATGAGACAGTTGATTCTAATATGTGTGTAAAGGCTATGAAAATAGTTGGTCCAATTATTGATAATCTTGATTTAAAGCTTGATGATTATGTAATTGATGTATGTAGTAAAGGAGTTGAAGAATAATGAATGCTAAAGAATTTAAAAAAGCTTTTGATGTTTTAGTTAATGAAAAGAATTTAGATGCAGATTTTTTAATAGATGCAATGAGTAGTGCACTTAGTACAGCTTATAAGAAAAACTTTAATGAAACTGCTAATATAAGAACAGTTATTGATACAGATACTGGAAATATTAGGGTTTATAAAGTAAGAGAAGTAGTTGATAAAATAGTATTACCAACTCAAGAAGAGTTAGAAGCAGGTGCAGAAGAAGTTAATCCAAATGCATTTATAACTTTAGAAGATGCTAAGGAAATAGGAGACTATAAAATAGGTGATGAAGTTATTGAAGAAGTAACTCCAGCAGACTTTGATAGAGTTGCGGTTTCAGTTGCTAAACAAGTTGTAATTCAAAAATTAAGAGAAGCTGAAAGAAATCAAATCATGAAAGAATTTGAAGATAAAGAAAATGAATTAATGGTTGGTTTCCTTGCAATGGAAGATGTTAAAAACTATTATGTAGATTTAGGTAAATCAAGAGGAATTTTACCAAAAAGTGAATTAATACCTGGGGAAAAATTAACAATGGGTGATAGTATTAAAGTTTATATTACTAAAATAGAAAATACTACTAAAGGACCATTAATTTTACTTTCTAGAAAAAATGGTGGATTTGTTAAAAGATTATTTGAACTTGAAATACCAGAATTTAATGATGGAACTTTAATAATGCAAGGAGTTGCTCGTGAAGCAGGTGTAAGAAGTAAAGTTGCAGTATATTCTACTAATTCGAAAGTTGAAGCAATTGGAGCTTGCGTTGGTGAAAAAGGAAGAAGAATCGCTAATATTATTAAAGAATTAAATGGAGAAAAAGTAGATTTAATTTTATATGATCCTGATATTGAAAAATTTGTTACAAATGCTTTAAGTCCAGCTAAAAATTTAAATGTATCAATGATGTCAGATAATGAAGCATTAGTAATCGCTGATACTGAAAATCTTTCCTTAGCAATAGGTAAAAAAGGTGTAAATATTAAACTTGCTAGTAAGTTAACAAAAGTTAAAATTAATATTAAAACATTAGAAGATATAAATAAAGAAATAAATGAAAAATAGGTGATAATATGAAGAATAAACCTGTTTTAAGATGTTGTGCTTTAACTAAAGAAAGACTTCCTAAAAAAGAATTACTTAGAATAGTAAGAGATAAAGATGGTAATGTATTCATAGATGATACACATAAAGCTAATGGAAGAGGTTGTTATTTAAAAAAAGATAAAGAAGTAATAATTAAAGCACAAAAGAGTAAAATATTAGATAGGAATTTAAATGTTAATGTTTCTGATGAAATATATGATGAATTATTAAAAAAATTATAAAAAAAGAAAGAAGGTGCTTAATATGACAGTAAAAGATTATGCGTTAGAGTCTAGAAAAAGTGTAAAAGATATATTACAAATATTAAAAGATAATGATATTGATGTTAATAATGAAAATGATGAATTAGATGATGAAGCAATTGTACTTTTAGATATTATTTGTGGCTCTGTTACAACTGAAGAAACTGAAGAAGTAGAAGTTGATGAAAATTTAATGGATAAATATGAACTTGAAGATAGAGTAGAAAGCATGATTGAAGAGTCAAACTTAAATATTAATCATGAGAAAAAAGAAAAAATAAAGAAGAAAGATAGTTTTAAAGAAAAAGAAGAATATTTAAAAAATAAGAAAAATTTATATAAACACAAACAAAAACTCGAAAGTAATGTTGAAACATTAAAAGATAATGTAATTCTTTATAAAGAAGGAATGACAGTTAATGATTTAGCAAGTTTATTAAATGTCAACGTGACTGAACTTGTTAAAAAATTAGTTATGATGGGTCTTATGATTTCGGCTAATCAGTCTATTTCATTTGATGATGCAGCACTAATATCTTTAGAATATGATAAAGAACTTAAAAAAGAAGAAACTGCTGATATATCTAATTTTGAGCAGTATGAAATAAATGATAGAGAAGAAGATTTAATTGAAAGGCCACCTGTTGTAACTATTATGGGACATGTTGACCATGGTAAAACAACATTACTTGATTATATTAGAAAAACTAATGTAGTTTCAGGCGAAGCTGGAGGTATTACTCAAGCAATTGGAGCTTATCAAGTAGAACAAAAAGGTAAAAAAATAACATTTATAGATACTCCAGGCCATGCAGCATTTACTGAAATGAGGGCAAGAGGGGCATCTATTACTGATATAGTAATAATTATAGTTGCTGCAGATGATGGTGTTATGCCTCAAACTAAAGAAGCGGTTGATCATGCAAAGGCAGCAAATGTTCCAATTATAGTAGCTATTAATAAAATAGATAAAGGTATTGGTAATATAGATAGAATAATGTCTGAATTTGCAGAAATGGGACTAAACCCTGAAGAATGGGGAGGAGACACAATATTTGTAAAACTAAGTGCTCATACTGGTGAAGGAGTAGATTTATTACTAGATAATATAATAGCTTTATCAGAAATGCAAAACTTAAGAGCTAATCCAAATGCTTATTCAACTGGTACAGTTGTAGAAGCAAGACTTGATAAAAAAGTTGGACCAGTAACAACATTACTTATTGGAAGAGGAACATTAAGATTAGGAGATCCAATAGTAGTAGGAACAACTTTTGGTAAAGTAAGAACCTTAAAAAATGATTCAGGTAAAGATATAATAGAAGCACTTCCTTCAACACCTGTAGAAATAACTGGGCTTAATGATGTACCAATCGCTGGTGATAAATTCATGGCATTTGAAACTGAAAAAGAAGCTAGAGAAATTGCTTTAAAAAGACAAGAACATGAAAAATCAAAGAAAAATGAAAAGAAAACAGTTTCATTGGATGATTTATTTGATTCAATAAAAGAAGGAAGAAAAGAAATCAACATAGTATTAAAAGCAGATGTAAAAGGATCTGAAGAAGCAGTTAAAAATAATTTGGAAAAAATAAATGTAGAAGGTGTAAAAGTAAATGTTATAAGAAGTGGAGTTGGAACAATTACTGAAAGTGATGTTATACTCGCTAATGCTTCAAACGCAATAATTATTGGATTTAATGTAATGCCAACGTCTCAAACAAAAGAAATTGCAGAGCGTTATAATGTAGATATAAGGCTTTATAATATAATTTATAAAGCAATAGAAGAAATAGAGGCAGCAATGAAAGGTATGCTAGATCCAGAATTTGAAGAAGTGACATTAGGAGAAGCAGAAGTAAGACAACTATTTAAATTTTCTAAAGTTGGAACAATCGCTGGTTCTCATGTAATAAGTGGAACTATTAAATCAAATTCAAAAGCAAGAATTATAAGAGATGGTGTAATTATATTTGACAGTAAAATAAAATCACTTCAAAGAGAAAAAAATGAAGTAAAAGAAGTAAAAAACGGATTCGATTGTGGTATAACAATTGAAAACTTTAATGATATTAAAGAAAATGATATTATCCAAGCATATGAAATGAAAGAAGTGAAGAAATAATGAATTTAAAAGGTGTAAGAGTTGCTTCTGATATGCAAAAAGAAATATCAGATTTACTTCTAAGAGAAGCAAAAGATCAAGATTTTAAAACAGTAACAATAACACATGTAAAAGTTACAAATGATTTATCTTTTGCAAAAATATACTTTACTGCATTAGATGATAAAAATAAAGAAAAAATTGAAAAAGATTTAAATAATGCAGTAGGATATTTTAGAAAAGAATTAGCTTCGAGAATGAATTTAAGACATACTCCAGAACTTAGATTTATTTACGATAAATCAATAGAATATGCCAAAAAAATAGAATCAATAATAGAAGAATTAAATGAAGAATAAAAAATTCTTCTTTTTTTTAATAGGTGCTAGAAAAACATATTAATTTATTGTATAATATGATTATATAGGGTAAACGGAGGTTGTTTATATGTTTATAAAAAATAGAAGAGGTTTTACTTTAATTGAACTGTTAGCAGTAATAGCAATACTATCAATTTTAATAACTTTAGCAGTACCAGCAATTTTAAGAATTTTTGGTGAAACTAAAGAAAAAGCGTTTCTTGTTCAAGTACAAGAACTTTATAAAAGTGCAGAAAAAGAAATTATGCATAAGCAAATAAGTAATTCTAGCAATGGTATAGCGAGATTTTATAGTAAAGATAATTCAAACACTCTAGATTTAAATGGTATAGATTATTGTATAAAAATATCAAATAATAAAATTGTTTCTATGGCTGTTACTAATGCTAATTACTGGTACTACAATGATAATATTTCTTCAATTTCTGATATTTCATTAAATAATCCTGATGAATTTGGAATTGGTTACAAAAGTATTTCTTGTAGTTTAACCGGTGATACTACACTTGTAGATGGCGGATTAGAAAGGTTATTTACATACACAGTATCAAATAATCAAGTCACAATTACTGGTTATAATATAGGTGCTGCAACATTTACTGTAAGTGATTTAGAAAAGTGCCAAAATAAAATAGTAGAAACTATAAATGAAAATGCTAATAATAATAAAGTTGAGTATCCAACAGATAATGTCGTCAATTTTTGTTCTAATTCAGTATATAGCGATGATAAAAACCCTGGTATGACTATGGAAAAGTTTATATTATTTGATGTTATTAAACCATCGGATTATGATAAGTGTGGATTAAATGTTACCGAAGTAAAGAGAAATCCAACAGACATTGTTATTCCGTCTACAATACAAGGTAAGCCAGTGGTAGAAATGAATAATACTGCTTTTAGAAGAGATGGATTAACATCAGTAGTAATACCAAGCAGTATTACAACGATAAGTAATTATGCGTTTGCATATAATCAATTAGCATCAGTAACAATACCAAATAGTGTTACAACAATAAATAAAGGTGCATTTGAGTACAACAAATTAACATCAATAATGATACCAAATAGTGTTACAACAATAGGTCAAAGTGCATTTACTCACAATAAATTAACATCAATAGTAATACCAAATAGTATTGCTTCAATAGAGGGTTCTACATTTGCATATAATAATTTAACATCAGTAACAATACCAAATAGTGTTACTTCAATAGGTAATTATGCGTTTAGATCCAATCAATTAACATCGGTAACAATACCAAATAGTGTTACTTCAATAGATGATAATGCGTTTAAATCCAATCAATTAACATCAGCAACAATACCAAATAGTGTTACTTCAATAGGCGATTATGCATTTGCATATAACAAATTAACATCAGTAACAATAAAAGGTAAATCATCATCAGGTGATTTTACTGGTGGATATGGAACTGATATATGGGGATGGGCTTCTGGATATAGTAATTCTAACATTACATGGGAAGGTTCTGGAAGTTAATAAATAATTTAATGTAACTGAGTCAATATGACTCTTTTATTTTGCAGCAAATTTTTATTATTTTGTCAAGTTGACTATAAAAATTAATATGATATTATTATTTTATTCAATCTTTGATTGGGTGAAAGGTAAGTAATACTGTTTAATATGGAAAATAATTATATGAGTCTAAAAGATACTTTAACAAGACTATTAGACTCTAATGATACTATTTTTATAATATCTCATGATAGACCTGATTTTGATGCTTTAGGTTCTTCTATTGGTATGGCTTTTATATGTGAAAAAATGAAAAAGAAACCATATATTATTATTAATGAAGAACGTGATATGGATAAAAGTACTTCTATTGTAGTAGGAGATATGAAAAATAGGTTTAATGTTATAAAAACTGATGAAATTGAAAAGGTAAAAGGTAAAGATAATTTGCTTATTGTACTTGATACTAATAAAGAGTATATGATAAGTGTGAATTCTAGTGATTTTGATGATGTTATTGTAATAGATCATCATTCTTGTGATGAAAAAACTATTAAAAATGCATATAAGTTTATTGATACTTCTTCTTCAAGTGCTTGTGAATTAGTTGAGGGATTAATTAATCAATTTAGGGCTAAATACAATCCTAAAGACTTTGCTAGTTATTTACTTGCGGGTATTAAACTTGATACTAAAAGTTATGACAAGAATGCTACTGATAAAACTCATGATGCCGCTTCTAGATTAATAAAATCTGGTGCTGATCCAGTATTTGTTAATGAATTATTTGCAGAAGACTTTGCTAAAGACAGAGTAATACAAAGGCTTGTTGAAGAAACTAAAATATATGATTTTAGTATTGCTGTTGCGTGTCAAAATAGCAACCTAGATACTACTTATACAAGAGAAGACCTTGCTAAAGCCGCTGATTATTTATTAAAATTTAATACAAATGCTTCTTTTGTAATAGGTAAAATAGATGAAAATAATTATTATATTAGTGCAAGAAGCAAAGGACTTATTAATGTAGGTAATATTATGTCTATGTTTACTAATGGTGGAGGCAATGAATACTCTGCCGCTGCTAAAGTAGATGCTAATATTTCTTTAAAAGAATTAGAATCAACTTTAATGAACTATTTAACTCCTGGATATGTAGAAGAAAATATTAAAGTAAGAAAATTATCATTGTAGAGGTTTTATGAAAGAAAAAATAAATGATCCATTTTTATATGGGTGCCCAGTTTTAGATTTACATGGTGAGGTTTATGAAACAAGTAAAGTTTTAACTAAAATATTTATTGATGATGCTATTAAAACAAAAGATAAAAAAATAGTTATAATACATGGTAAAGGAAAAGGAATAGTAAAAGAAGCAGTGTATAGTGAACTTAAAACAAATAAATTTGTTAAAAATTATCATACTGATAATTTTAACAATGGGATGACTATTGTTGAATTAAAATTATGAGAATATAATTATTCTCATTTTTATATGTAAAATTGACTCTTAATATCTAAAATGTTATAATATGAGCCGGTTAAATATTGTTAGAGGTATTATGGAAAAATATAAAGAAGTTGAAAGAAGTATTATTAAAAAATTTAGAAAAGAAATATGGGCTAGATTTGTTAAAGCTGTTAAAGAATATGAGTTAATTAAAGAAAATGATTCTATTATGGTTTGCATAAGTGGAGGAAAAGATTCTTTTTTATTGGCTAAATGTATTCAAGAATTAGAAAGACATTCTGATATCAAGTTTGATGCTCATTATGTTGTTATGAATCCTGGTTATAATGAAAAAAATAATGAATTAATTTTAAAAAATTCTGAAATTTTAAATATTCCAATAGAAATATTTACATCTGATATATTTAAAGTGGTAACTAGTATTCCTTCTAAAAGTCCTTGCTATTTGTGTGCAAGAATGAGAAGAGGATATTTATATAATAAAGCTAAAGAATTAGGGTGTAATAAAATTGCTTTAGGTCATCATTTTGATGATGTTATTGAGACAACTCTTTTATCTATGTTTTATGGGGCTGAAGTTAAAACTATGATGCCTAAACTTCATAGTGATAATTTTGAAGGTTTAGAACTTATTAGACCATTATATTTAGTTAAAGAATCTTCTGTTATTTCTTGGAAGAATTTTAATAAATTAACATTCTTAAATTGTGCTTGTAAATTTACTGAAGAAAGTAGTTTAGATGAAGAAAAAAGTAAAAGAAAAGAAATGAAAAAATTAATAGAAACTTTAAGAAAAAGCAATAAAGATTTAGATCATAATATATTTACTTCTTTAAATAATATTAATTTAAATTGTGTACTTGGAACTAAGAAAAATGGTAAATATGAGAGTTTTTTAGATAAATATGATAAAAATTAATAAAAATAAAAGTGTTTTGAAAAATTTTAGCGTATATAATAAGTAGAGGGTTAAAATGACTGATATTAAAGATAATACTTTAGTTAACAAAGTATTAATGAGTAATAATATTGTTGATGTAATAAGTGAATATATAAATCTTGAACACAAGGGCAAGAATTATTTTGGCGTGTGTCCATTTCATGATGATCATAGCCCTAGTATGTCAGTTAGTCCTGAAAAGAACATATTTAAATGTTTTTCTTGTGGAGCTTCTGGTAATTCAATAACATTTTTAATGGATTATTTAGGTATTGATTTTAAAGAAGCATTAAAGATGTTAGCAGATAGATCAGGAATAATATTAGATAATAGTTTTACTAAGAAAAAAGTTAATAGTGAATTTGAAGAATTTTATAAAATAAATGAACTTGCAGTTTCTATATTTAAAAATAACTTAGCAAGTTCTAATGGAAAAGAAGCTAGAGAATACTTAAAAAAGCGTGGCCTTGATGAAGAAACAATTAAATATTTTAATATAGGTCTTTCTATTAATAATAATTTATCCAGTTCATTATCAAATAAATATAGTAATAGTATTTTAGAAAATTTAGATTTGTGCAAATCATCTGGAGATAAATTATATGATACTTTTGTTAATAGAATAATGTTTCCAATATGTGATAAAGATAAGAATGTTATCGGATTTACTGGTAGAATTTATAGAGAAGAAGATAAAAATGAGAGTAAATACTTAAACACAAAAGAAACAAATATATTTAAAAAAGGATGTATCCTCTATAATTTAAATAATGCTAAAGAATATATAAGAAAAGAAAAAGAAATAATAATATGTGAAGGACAAATGGATACTATTAGACTTCATACTATAGGGTTTGATAACGTTGTATCTTTATCCGGGACGAGCCTCACAAAAGAACAAATTGACTTAATAAATTCATTTAAATGTGATATAATACTGAACTTGGACCAAGATAGAGCTGGTAAAGATGCAACTATAACTATAGGAGACATTTTTACTTCTTTAGGAAAAAATGTAAATGTAATAATATTTGATAAAGCTAAAGATACTGATGAATTAATACTTAAATATGGAGAGGATTCATTTAAAAATGCTTATAAGAATAAAGTGAGTTTTATTAATTTTAAATTAGATTATTTAAAAAATAATAGAAATTTAAATGACTCATATGAATTATCAAAATATATAAATGAAGTAATAGATAGTTTAAATAAACTTAATGATAGTGTGTTAGTTGAACTTAAATTAAAAGAAATATCTGATAAATATGGAATAAGCATTTCAACATTAAGAAATAGAATAGTTAAAAAAGATAATAAGGTAATTATTAATAATAAACAAAAAGAAATTAAAAAATATAATAAATATCAAAAAGCGGAACTTAGAGTAATATATTTGATGCTAAATAATGAAGATGTAATAATTTCATATGAAAATAATTTGGGATTTTTAATTACAAAAGAATTAACAGACTTTGCTAATGAAATAGTAGAATATAAATTAAAAAATGGAGAATTTAATTTATCAGAGTTTATTACATATGTTTACCAAAATAATATGGATAAAATAATGAAAGAAGTAATGGAATATGGAGGTCCTGAAGATTATAGTGAAGAAGAAATTGACTATTTAGTAAACATTATAAAGGGAACAACAGTGGAGAATGAAATTAAAAGATTAAAGAGTATTCAAAAAGAGACTCTTAATGAAGAAGAAAAAAGAGATATCGCTAAGAAAATAGAAGATATGAGAAAGGAAGTATTAACATGGTACAAGAAATAAAAACTTTTGAAGAAAGAGTAAATGAATTAATAGAAGAAGGCAAAAAGCAAGGATTTATAACTTATGAAGCAATCGCTAAAAAATTAGAAGGGTTAGATGTAGATAATAATTCTTTTGATGAATTGTATAACAAACTTACTGAAAATCAGATAGATGTTTTAACAGAAGATGAAGCAAGTGGCGGAGAAGGAATAAAACTAGATGTAGATTTTGATGACATTCCAGATGATTCAAAAGATATGAGTGTTAAGGATAATGTTAGAATGTATTTGAAAGATATAGGTAAAATTAGTTTGTTATCTTTAGATGAAGAGCAAGAACTAAGTAGAAGAGTTGCTGATGGGGATGAAGATGCCAAAACTATACTAGCAGAATCAAATTTAAGACTTGTTGTAAGTATTGCTAAAAGATATGTAGGAAGAGGTTTATTATTCCTTGATCTTATTCAAGAAGGTAATATTGGCCTTATGAAAGCGGTTGAAAAATTTGATTATGGTAAGGGATATAAGTTTTCTACTTATGCTACTTGGTGGATAAGACAAGCTATTACAAGAGCACTTGCAGATCAAGCAAGAACTATAAGAGTCCCTGTTCATATGGTTGAAACAATTAATAAGATGGCTAGAATAGAAAGACAAATGACTCTAGAATTAAATAGAGAGCCAACTGATGAAGAACTTGCCAAAAAAATGGGACTTACTCCTGATAAAGTTATAGAAATTAGAAAGATATCTCAAGATCCAGTATCTCTTGAAACTCCAATTGGTGATGAAGAGGATTCTCATTTAGGAGACTTTTTAGCAGATGATAAAATAAAGTCACCTGAAGATTATGCAACTTATGAAATATTAAAAGATGAGTTAAAAGATGTATTAATGACTCTTACTAAAAGGGAAGAAGAAGTTCTTGAACTTAGATTTGGCTTATTTGATGGGTCTTATCATACACTTGAAGAAGTTGGTAAAAAATTTGGTGTAACAAGAGAAAGAATTAGACAAATAGAAGCTAAAGCACTAAGAAAATTAAGACATCCTTCACGTGCTAAAAAATTAAAGGATTTCTTAATTGAATAAAAGAATTAAAACAATTTTTAAATATATTAATTCAGATGATTTAGTTGCTGATATAGGATGTGATCAAGCACTATTGTCTGAATTACTTGCTAAAAATAATATGTATTCAGTTGCATCCGATATAAAAAAGAATATAGTAGATTCTGCAAAAAAAAGAATTGAAGGCTTAGGATTAAATAAATATATTAAATTTGTTGTATCAGATGGAGTTAAGAATATAGATAATACCATAAATACTTTAGTACTTTCTGGTATGGGGACACACACTATATTAAAAATACTTGAGAATTCTAAAAAGCAATATAAAAAAATAATTACTATTTCTAATAATAATCATGATATTTTAAGACTAAAGATGTTGGATTTTGGTTATGAAATAGATAAAGAAGAAATAATATTTGAAAAAGATAAGTTTTATAATTTAATTGTATTTAAAATTGGAAAAGCAAGGTATTCAGAAAAAGAAATTATATTTGGAAAAAATCATCAAAATATAGAACTATTTAGTAAAAAGTTAGAATATGACTTAAATAAATATAAAAAAATATATAGTTTAAATAAAAGCAATGAAACTTTGAATAGAATAAAACTTATTGAAAAAATGTTAGAGTATCATTAGAAATATTCCTATTAATTTTAGTAGGAATATTTTTTTTTAGTTTGATTGGCCTTGAAGCTTTAATTTCATCTACTGTGTTTTTGCTAATATTACTTTTAGAAAAAACACTTTTAATGTTTCCAATATTAGGTTTTATTTGTTTATATACCGGAATCGCCTTGTTTACTATATTTATTGTTTTATGTGCAGTATTGAATACACTATTTAAGTTAATATTTTTTAATCTTTCAAACATGATAACCACCTAGTTTATTCTATGAAAATAGTCTTAAAATTTTACAAAATGTGTTTTACAATTTGCAAAGTTATGTTATAATAATTTATGTAGAATAGAAGGGAGTACATCAAAATGAAATTTATAAGTGACTTTATTCTTTCTATTTTTAAAGGAATATATAAAATATTTCATGGTATAGGGTATGGTGTGTTCAAAGTTTTTGATATAATTTTCACATCAATTTTTACTGTGTTTGGGTCTATATTTTATGGTATTTGGATTGTATTTAAAAGTATATTAAATGCTATAAAATTTATTTTGTGGGATAGCTTTTTTTCAGAAATATTTCAAATAATAATGTATGCTTTTTTAGGGGTATTTGATATATTGAAGTTTATTATTTATGATATTCCTAAAAAAATATATGATGTTATAGCAAAATTTGTTAATGGAATGAAGAAAAGACTTAAAACTTCATTGGAATTAACTGGGCAATCAGTTAGTTCGATTCCAGAAAAAATTAAAGAATATTTTGTGAATAAATTTAAAAATTTACAAATAGTAAAATACTATAGAAATAAAAAGGAAAGAGAATTAGAAGTATTATATATTGATAAAAATAGTGCTGATGCTAAAAGAACAGAAGAAAAACATGCTTATGAGTATTTAGCCAGAAATAGTGAAGGTAAATTAGTAAAAGGCTATTTTATGGCTCAATCTAAATTAGATACACATTCTTATTTATTAGATGAAGGATATGAAGTTTACGAAATTAAAACTAATAAATGGATAGACTTTATTCATGGTGAATCTTTATTTCATAAATCAAGAATGAAAAATAAAGATTTAATATTTTGGTTAGCTCAATTATCTACTTATATTAAGAGCGGCGTCACTTTAACAGAAAGTGTTAAAATATTAGCAGTGCAAAATAAAAAGAAGAAATACAAGAGAGCTTTTGAATCTATGATATATGAACTTACTATGGGAGAAACTTTTTCTGAGTCTTTAAACAAGCAAGGAAATATGTTTCCACCATTATTGATAAATATGGTAAAGGCTGCTGAAAAAATTGGAGATATTGAATCAACTCTTGATGAAATGAGTGATTACTATGAAGAAATAGAAAAGAATAGAAAAGCAATAATAGGAGCAATTACTTATCCATCAATAATATTAGGCTTTGCAATTATTATAATAGCATTTATATTAGGATATATAATTCCTCAATTTGTGGGTGTGTATAATGGTTTAGGGATTAAACTAAATGCTTACACACAAACAATTATAAATGTTTCAAATTTCCTTTCTAAAAATTGGAGATTTCTAATACTTCTTATACTTGGAGTTATTGTTGCATTCTCTTTGGCATTTAGAAAAATAAAGCCATTTAGAACAACAATACAATATATGTTAATGCATATACCAGTAGTAGGTAAAATAATAATTTATAATGAAATAACAATATTTTCTAAAACATTTGCTGCTTTAGATAGAAATAGTGTATTATTAACAGAAAGTATTGATATTTTAAGTAAAATAACTAATAATGAAATATATAAATTAATAATGTTTGATACAATTTCTAACTTGCTTAGAGGTGAAAAAATGAGTGAATCATTTAAAAACAACTGGGCAGTGCCAGATCTTGCATACCACATGATTGCAACTGGTGAATCAACTGGTGATTTAGCAGATATGTTAGATAAAGTGGCAGATTATTATCAGATTCAGCAAAAATCTATGACAAACCAAATAAAGACATTTATAGAGCCAATTATGATAATAGGTCTTGCAGTAATAGTTGGTGGTATAGTTTTATCTATAATACTTCCATTATTTGAATTATATCAAAGCATTAGATAGGGGAATTTATGAATAATTTATTTTTGGGAATAATAGTATTCTTATTTGGACTTGTTATGGGAAGCTTTTCTGCGTGTATGGGATATAGAATTCCTAATAAAATATCTACTTATAAAAAAAGAAGCTTTTGTCCAAAATGTAAAAAACAATTAAAATGGTATATGAATATACCTCTTCTTTCATTTATCCTTTTAAAAGGAAAATGTGCATATTGTAAAGAAAAAATAAGTTTGTTTTATCCAATAGTTGAGTTAACCTCTGGCTTATTATATTTATTGGCTTTTGAAATATATATTAATACTAAAGTAATAGATTTATATTCGTTTTTATTATTAATAACATTGTCAACTGCGTTCTTAATAACTGCAGTAAGTGATTTTCTATATTACTATATAAGTGATAGAGTAGTATTAATAACATTAATTATAACACTTGTGTTAAAATATATATTCTTAGGATTTGATGCAACTTTAAATGCGGTAATTGCAGCAGTATGTATGTTTTCATTAATGATGTTTATTAAATATTGTGGTGATAAAATATTCAAGAAAGAATCTCTTGGTGGTGGAGATATAAAGTTAATGGGAGCTATAGGAGCAGTTTTAGGATTTGTTCCTTCATTAGTAGCACTATTTGTTTCTTCATTACTAGGATTATTATTCTCATTATTTGCTAAAAGTGATGATAAATCTCATATAGTTCCATTTGGACCATTTTTGTTAATAAGTACAATTATTTGTATATATTTTTCATATTATATAGATTATTTTTTAGAAATAATATTAAAAATAGCATTATAAAAAGGTATCTTAATGATACTTTTTTTGCTATACTAATGGTATAGGAGTATATTATGGAAAAAGCAATATTAATTGATGGAAATAATTTGTTGTTTAGAAGTTATTATGCAACTGCATATACTGGAAATATGATGAAAAATTCTAAGGGAGTTCCTACAAATGCTGTATATGGATTTGTTAATATGATAAATAAAATATTAAAAGAAGAAGATCCTAAATATATTTTAGTGGCATTTGATAAAGGTAAAAACTTTAGGCACAGGTTATATAAAAATTATAAAGATGGAAGAATTGAAACCCCTCACGAATTACTAAGTCAATTTCCTTTAGCAAAAGAGTTTCTAAATTATAAAGGAATTAAGTATTTAGAAATAGATGATTATGAAGCTGATGACATAATAGGAACATTTGCTAAAATGGCAGATGAAGATAAAATGTATGATGCAACTATTATAAGTAGTGATAAAGATCTTCTACAATTAATAAGTTCTGATGTTTCAGTAAAATTATTAAAGCAAAAAGATTATATCTTTTATAATGAAGAAAATTTTAAAAAGGATTTTGGCTTTGATCCAATACATATAATTGACTTAAAAGCATTAGAAGGAGATAAAAGTGATAATATACCGGGAGTAAAAGGTATTGGAGAAAAAACTGCTCTAACATTAATAAGTAAATATAATACAATAGAAAATTTATATGAACACATAGATGAAATAAAAGGTAAATTACAAGAAAAATTGTTAGTAGATAAAGAAAATGCCTTTTTCTCTAAAACACTCGCAACTATATATAAAGATATAAATTTTGATTTAAAATTTGAAGATTTAAAACTAAAAGAAGAAGATTTAGATAAAATAGTATCTTTTTATGAAGAGTTAGAATTCTATTCATTTATAAAGAATATGAATGTTAAAAAGGAAGAAGAAAAAGTAAAAATAAGTTTAAAAAATATAAAAGAATTATCATCTAAAGAATTTGCTTTTTATCTTGAACTAGATAATGAAAATTATCATAATTCAGATGTGATAGGCATGTCTATTTATGATGGGGAGAATTCTTACTATTTAACAAAAGAAGAAATATTAGAAAATAAAGATATTTTTAATAATAAAGTATTTTCATATGATATAAAAAAATCTATTGTTTATCTAAAAAAATATGGAATAAATATAGATTATACATTTGATACAATGCTAGCGGCTTACATATTAGAACTTAATGTAAGAGATGACATAGCGTATTTATCGAATCAAGATGGATGTAGTATACATTTTTATAATGAAATAACATCAAAGAAAAAGATGCTAACAGATGAAGAAATAAAAGAATCAATTATTTTAAAATCAAAGTATATTTATGAAACAAAAGAAAAATATATAAATTTATTAAAAGAAAATGATTTGTATGAATTATATACTAATATAGAACTTCCTTTAGCTGGTGTTTTATCTTCAATGGAAATAAATGGAGTTAATTTTGATTCTTCTAAAATTGATGACTTAAAAGATGAAATAGAAATAAAATTAAATAAAATATCTTCTGATATATATAATATGGCAGGAATGGAGTTTAATATATCTTCTCCAGCACAGGTAAGTGATGTTTTATTTAATAAATTAGGAATTTCTCCTATAAAAAAAGGAAAGAAAAGTACAAGTACTGCACATTTAGTATTAACTAAATTAATAGGTGTTCACCCAATTGTTGAATTAATTATAGAATATAGAAATCTAAAAAAATTATATACAACATACCTTGAACCATTAAAAGGTTACGTAATGGAGGATGGAAAAATACATACAATATTTAAACAAAATGTAACAAGAACTGGAAGACTTAGTTCAGTTGATCCAAATCTTCAAAATATACCTATTAGATCAGAGGAAGGAAGAAAAATAAGGAAGGCTTTTGTTCCAAGCGAAAATAGTGTTATAGTTTCTGCAGATTATTCACAAATAGAGCTTAGAATACTAGCGCATATTTCAGGGTGTAGCAATCTGATAGAGGCTTTTAATCATAAAGAAGATATACATACAATAGTTGCTTCTGATATATTTGGGGTAACACCAGAAACAGTAACTAAAAATATGAGAAGAACTGCAAAAGCTGTAATATTTGGAATAGTTTATGGAATAAGTGGTTATGGACTAGGGGATAACTTAGATATTCCTCCAAAAGAGGCTAAAAAATTTATCGATAAATATTTGACACTTTATCCAGGAGTAAAAATCTATATGGATAATATAGTAAAACATGCTTATGAACAAGGCTATGTTAGAACACTAATGAATAGAAAAAGAACAATAGATGAACTTAAAAACACAAATTATATGATTAGACAAGCAGGAGAAAGAATTGCTTTAAATACTCCAATACAAGGATCAAGTGCAGATATAATAAAGAAAGCAATGATAGATATTGATAATGCTTTTAAGAAGAATAATATAAAAAGTAAAATGATACTTCAAATACATGATGAATTAATATTTGACACATTAAAAAGCGAACTAAAAGATGTAATTAAAATAGTAACAGAAGTAATGGAGAATGTTTATAAACTAAAAGTTCCACTTAAAATAGAAATAGATTCTGGGGATAATTTATATAATGCCAAATAAAAGACTTTATTTTTAATAAAAAAAAATATATAATTATATTATAAAAATAAAAGGAAGAGAATATGAAAAGAGTAACAAAGTTTTTATTATTATTCATTGCTTTAGTCTTAACTATATCTTGTAC
>JAEEGL011107114.1_pt1 | contig 29769 bp, 27 predicted proteins | sample 9134231 | NCBI WGS metagenome assembly JAEEGL01 (sample SAMN16246548, study PRJNA631951) | gut metagenome | biome: gut microbiome; feature: rumen; material: fiber-attached | host: Bos | place: Iran: Karaj | collected 2018-10
GGGCGCACCATCGCGCGCACCGGTGTGTCCACCCGCTTCTTCACCGCCTCGTACAACGCCGGCGTAGGCGACAGTCCTCCGACCACAAGCGCGGCGCAAAGTTCCAGACGCTCCGCCCCGCCTTCTTCCGCCGCAACGGCGGATTCCACAGAATCAACACACACTTCTAACATTTAGCGCTCCTGGGATTGGTTTAGAGTTGCGGGTTTCTAGTTTCGGGTTCCGGGTTTCTAGTTTCGCTCTCGCAGCTACTAAACCTCCAAACATCTAAACTTCTAAACTTCCAAACCTTCGAACTTCTCAACTCGCAACCAGAAACCAGAAACCAGAAACCAGAAACTAGAAACTAGAAACCCTCACGTGTACGTTCCCTGAATGCCACGAGCCGCCATCATCTGTTGCTGAACGGCCATCTGCTGCCAGGCCGTTTCAACATTGCTGCGGTAGAGAAGAATCGTATCAAGCGAAAAACCACCCACTACACACACCATCCACAAGAAGCCACCGCCACCACCTGGCGAAAAAAACGTGGCCTCACCCATATTCGTCACAAGAAAAACTGAAAAAAGCGTAATAGTTATATGGTACTTTCGTTGCGAACACGTATAATAGAACGATGCAAGAAAGAGGGAGAAAAAGAACGCGCCTAGAATTCCCGTCTCGCCTAGCACCATTACGGGAAGCACGCCCTTCTCGATTGATGCAGAAATGACGAACCCCTTACCACGAGTTCGTGCCTGAGTATACTCTGCCACCTGAAAACCCATTCCAATCATTGGATTACGGTTGAAATCCTTTATACTTAAGCCTATCAAACCCATACGGCTGCTAGTTAAAGCCTCCATCAAGGAACGTTGATCATCCCTTACATCCGATGTCTTTCTAACCCATTCACTCATTATACCACTCTTTATCTGCGACACAACCGCCAACGAAAATACAAAAACAAGAAACAAGACAACTCCCTGCCCTAACCGCGCACGAACATCTGCCCGCATTTGTATATGCCGGGTCGTGTAAAAGACAATTACAACCATTGCCGCCATCAATGTGACAAGCGCAAGACGAGAGCGTGTCATATAAAGGACTGGCATGGCTGTAACAAGAAGAGCGACATGCGGCACTCTGAATCTGCGTTCAATAAAAAGCATATCACATGCTGTAAAAGCAAAAGCGCACGCAGAAAGCGGCGCAAGAGCCTGACTCTGGTTAGTGATGCCACAGAATAGCGTCTTCATGCCTTCTTCCTGCATATACTGATAAACCTCTTCTGCCAATTCCACACCACCTTCTCGAAGTGCATATCCTAAACTTGTCGCATAAGAGATGGCAGGAAATGGACTCAGTAAAATACTACCAACGACAATAAGAAACGCAAGAGAAAGAAAGAACGCCCGTAATACAAACAAATCCCTTGGCCGCTCTTGAAGATTCTGCGTACCAAACCAGAGACCAAGCAGAAAGACAGAAAAGTTTATTATCTTCAACATACTAACCATCGGCGCCCAACCATCCACGGATGACACTATCGCCACCATCATAAACGGTACCATCATGATGAACGGCAAACGATGGTGCCCTTTGCGCGACATAGATGTGAAAGCCAACATAAGACCTATCAAAAGGGGGCCCGCACGCAAGCTAATACCCGTTATTGACCCAACCTTAGGCAACACGCCTGGGTTGAGAATCACATAGAACGGGAAGAGAACGTAGAACACAAGCGCCCAGCCTAGTTTGTTCGTGAGCACGCAGATCAAACCCGCGGCAACATATAGCGGCAGAATGTAATTACGAGTAACCCGCGCCAGCAAAATCGACAGCACGGTGAACATAAGCATTTTAAAAGTCTGCTTGTAGATGTCTAGATTGTTCATGTGTGGAGAATAGTACTATTTTTTTGTTCGTACCGCAAGCGGAAAGTTCAAGTTTCTGGTTTCTGGTTTCGAGTTTCTAGTTTCGGGTTTCTGGTTTCGAGATTTCGGGGTTTTGAAGTTTCGGGGTTCCGAAGTTTCTGGTTTCGGAGCAGGACAACTTTCGAAACTTATAAACCACGGAACTCATAAACCTCGAGACTTCGGTTCTTTCACTCCAGACTCGCGGCGTATCCGGCGCGACGAAGAATCTTGCGACTGGCAAGGAAGACCAAGCGAACTAGCCGATAAAACAACGGAATCGGAGGTGCCACGTTAGACTCATGGCCCATTCTTCCGCTAAGCGTCACGCCATCAAGGAAATCCCAGACAGGCGCAGTCGCCTCATTGTCATAGGCATGCTTGGAACGCCGCAGGCGACGCACAATAAGATGCCCTTCATCATACCGTTCTTCCACATCCTGCGAATACAGAACAGCAAAAAGATCAAACTCCACATTTGGGAAACGAACCACCCATAATGAGCGCAGCTCTTCAAGGTGCTCGTTGGAAAACTTCAGCGGCGAATCGAGAACGAGAAAAACTTTTCTGGCATTTGCGAGCCAGGCGCGCAGACGATCAAAACGACGTCTGTAGACGGCGACCACATCATCGTAGAGCTGCGGATTCTCGCCGATGTCACCGTGGAAATCATGAAGGAATTCAAAACCAGTTCCCTCGTCGCGGTATTGGAATGGTCCAAGTCCAGGACCCTGATATGGCGGCATAATGCGCTTTATGTTGCCCTTCTCAAGCCATTCATGCTCGCCGCACACGACTTGCACCTGGCAGTCAAATGAGCGCGCCTCATGCGTCATCAGCCAATCGAAAGGCAATGCGGCCGTGCGTTTGCCACGCCGCCGCAGCTGAATCGCCGCCGCACATGATCCGCCGAGAGATAGGCAGAAATCGTATTTCATCTTCGGGTTTCGAGGTTTCGGAGTTTCTGGTTTCGGGGTTTCGGAGTTTCTAGTTTATGGTTTCGAAGTTTCTGGTTTCTGGTTTCGAGTTTCTAGTTTCGGCTATGTGATGTTTCACGTTTACTAGCCTCAACCCTTTGTCCTTTGTCTGTAAATTCGAAAAGTTCATGCCAAGCACTTGAGCTGAACGATTCAAAAGAACTTCACACAAACCTCTTCGCAACCGGCATACGCTTTAGAACAACGGCCACAGCAAAAGAAATCAACCACGCGGCGATCCACTCGCCAAGTATGATCCAAGCCATATAAGGCGGCTTCACCACTCTCGTAACCAAAACCGACAGTCCTCGCGTCACGAGCGGATGAACAAGATATACGCCCATGCTTGTTGTACTAAGGATAGTCGCCACTCTAAACAAGCGCTCACATTTGATTTCCCACCCGACAAATGCCAACAGAACCGGGCCAACCGCAAACCAGTCTTTAATGAATCCATGAATCGATCGCCCCGACAAAACATGCGCCATCAACGCCGCCAAAGCGACACACCACATCATGCCATTATGCCTCTTGCACACCTCACATATTCCTCCTTGCAGAGCACATCCAATGCCATATCCCGTCATCATGAAAGCCATAAGGCGCAGAGGGTAGCGATTGAACCAAGACGGCGACATCGCACTTGCAAAAGTGGCAACTCCTCCCAGCACAATCCACAACAAGCCGTGCCATTTATTCGAAGAAATTCTAAATGCGCCCTGTAAGAAAACTTGTGCATAGAAAAGGCAGATTAGGAACCACAAATGGGTTGCCGATCCCCCAAGAAATATGACACGCCACCAAAACGATGTCGTTTTATATCGTTGATTTAGACATCCTCCATCCAACAGTAAATCAAATGACATTGTCGCAAGAATAAAAACGACGCTCCAAATACAATATATAGGCAACAATCGTCTTGCTCGTTTCCCAACATATGTTAGCCATCCCTTGTCATATCCACCGCACATCAAGAATCCGGCAACGGAAGCAAACAACCCGACGTTGAAATCGCACAATGCGATAGCAAGGCTACCTCCATCAGTCCGCGGGGAAAGACAAAGATGGCATCCCACGATTCCCGAAGCTGCCACTCCTCGCAAGAAATCTATCCCGACAACCCTCATACCAAATCAAAACTTCATACTATCTGTACCTTCATTATTCTACGCCAAATCCCAAGGCTCAATCAGAAACTCAAAACCAGAAAACCGCCAACCAGCCCATATCACAGGCACACGCCTAAACGAAAGCACTGCCGCAAACGGCATGGCCCACGAACCACGCAAACAGCCAATCCGCCAGCATTAATATGGCCCTTCAGAACAACTTCTCTGAGACAAGAGCAAGGTCCTCCCTAACTTTAAGACTTATGGTTCACACCCACTCTCCATTTGAAGCAATCTTATTTTTGCCTGAATTTGATAAAAATAAAACATTCGATTAAGTGTAAAATAAAAGCCTGGTGCACCATCTAGAAAACCACCTTTGATAAAATATGAATAAATAAAATATAAAAATGGGAAAAATTTATTGCGATAAATCAAGCCATATTTAATCTTCTGCCGCCAAGTTTGACGCTTAAAATCAGATCCAGTCATGGCCTTGAAGCGTCTTGCTTCCCACGAAGAATACTCGTTGTGCTTCTGGTAATATGAATCAAGAGATCGTCTGTCATAATGTTCCAAATGACTTCTAAGGAATCCAACCGTCCCAGTAACAAGAATGTGTTCATTAACCTCCATATCCAAGTTAGACCATTTTTTTTCATCAATATTCTCGTACTCACCAGTTCCTAAGCGTAGTATGTTTGTCTTCCTCGGGGAGTCTCCATGTTTAAGGACACGCCCCATGAACCAATTGTCCATGTACATAATTAACGCATCATGGGGTGTAGTAGGTAACACTGCAGACAATTCACAAAACTGCTCTTCAGAGGGTCGTTCATCTGCATCAAGAAAGAAAACCCAAGGTGTCTTGAAAATATAGTTACGCAACACCCAATTACGTTTTTTGGGGAAAAGTCCATCCCATTTAAATTGTACCACTTCACGTCCGAATTGTGCTGCAATAGCACAAGTAGAATCCGTACTCCCAGAATCTACGACAACAACATACTTCAAATTCTTAACAGATTCAAGACATTCCGGTAAATTCCGTTCCTCGTTCTTGACCGGGATAACGACTGTAACAAGATTGTTCAATTGATTTACCATCATGATTCTCCTACTCGATTCTTAAAAACTCCGGTCTATCTCCTTTTCCCAAGAGCCACTCATACGCACCCTTCATCTTCACACCAATACAATTCCATGAAAAATCTCGGACAATCCAGTCACGACCACGAGCCCCCATCGCTCGACGTTCATCGTCACTAATTGACATCAGCACTTTCAATGCTTCCACTAATGGCTCTACGCCTATCGGTATCCAACTCCCAGCCTTTTCACTTTCCAGACCAGACCAGGGCGTACCTTGACTAGCAATCACTGGTGTACCACTTGCTAGAGCCTCTGCCACCGTTACCCCAAAGTTCTCTGTATCACTTGGCAACACATAAATATCACAACTTGCAAGAAACTCATACTTTTCATGCCCAAGTATTTCACCAACAAAAGAGACTCGAGGCAATTTACGTTCTGCTACAATCTTCTTCAGAGATGACACCATTCCACTGTCCGGGCCTGCGATTACCAACTCCCATCCATCCTTAGCAACCTGTTCCCAAGCAAAAAGTAAACGATCAACCCCCTTGACTTTATGTATCCTTCCAAAGAATGCAACTTTACGAACCCGCTGACCATTCTCCTTTACATGCGACTCCACCATGGGCAAATCCATGCCAATAGGTATAATCGCCACAGGCTGCCTGTATCCTGCCGCACGTATTTCATTATATTCCTTCTCGCTAGTAGCATGCCACATGTCGGTAGATTGCAATGCCGGATATTGAAACAAAAATCCAAAGACTTTTTTTTTCCATCTACCTCGCGACAACGCCCATGCGCTAAGAGTACCATGTGGACTTGTAACGATTTTGCATGTAGTTCCTTTTGCTGCCCAATATGGATAGATATTCGGCATCATCCACAAAGAGTTGTTGTGTATTATCTCTGCACGACGGGATGCTTTGAAAAGCCCATTTTTCATTTCAGGCGAGATGCCCAAATTAAGTTTATCATGCCTAGGATACCCCTTGATAGGGAAAATGGAATTGGCAGATGACATAGGTAACGGCATCAAAGTATGTAACTCGATGTCGACATCGGCAGCCACCAAAGCATTCCCCATGCGCAACATATAATATGTTGGGCCACTTGCTTCATCTGCAATTGAAGGAATAACCTGCAAGATTTTCATATCAATATAAGCCTTTCTGCAGCTTTTGCAACAGACCATTCACCTATTCCCTGCCCTGTCAGATCACCTGCACGCTTCAAAAACAGACAATGCTTCAATAGCCGGATAAGAGCATCAACATCAGTTACATGAAATAAATCTTCCGATGGCAGTATAGTAGCGCTGGCACCAGTCTCTTTTGTCCCCAACACATGCATTCCCTCTTCTAGAGCCTCGTTCACAACAGCCCCCCATCCGTCACGGGCATCACTGGTAAAAACATAGACATCATGCTGGCGCATCTGGCTACGCACTTCTTCCAAAGGAAGAAACGGCATAAACTTCACTGGCAAACCATTAGCTAACGAAATTAAACGGCTTTCTTCAGGGCCTGAGCCAATAAGCGTAAGACTATAATTATCGCGATTATCACCCGTCCGGCAAAGTCGCTCCAACGCTTTTAGGAGAGTGTCAACATGCTTCAGCCGAATCATCCGCCCCGCCCAAAGGATGCGTAGAGGCAACTCACCATTCCTAACCACCGCCCCCTCCGCTGAAGATTTCTCCACAAAATATCCCCAAGGGACCATTTTACTCTCCGAATCATGGCCACAAATCCACAGCATGTCGCGTCGTGCCCATTCTCCAATATGAAAATAACGGAAACCATCTGACTCCCGGATTAAGCGACGAATACGCAATATCATTTTAAGAAATCTCGGATGGAATAACCTAACCCACCCTGGCCAGACACCATAAATCGGCTTAAACCAGCGTTCACTCATGTAATAGGTTTTAAGATTCCTCCTGGCTCTTCGTTCAAACAAAGGGAAGTCACGAATACCACTTAACAATATCTCACAATTCTCCAGAATGGAATCATTTTTGCAAACCTTTCTGCACCAGGATTCCGTAGCCTTGGAATTCCACCCCATCTTGATTCGCTGATCATCCACATCTTTGGAATAAATATAGCAAAAATCATCTGGACCGATATACTTTGCCAATTCCCGTGCCAATGGCAATTGATGCGGTGACACCATGATTGTATATATAACCATTTTCATTAAATGCCCCTTCTTGGCAAATAATATGACGATAAAAGCAATATCACTAAGCAGACAAAACAACCAATAACAATAACGCCCATTACAAAGATATAATCATTGCAATACACCCAGTTCGTCATATTTCATCCAAGAATCTTCTCCATAGATCGTTTATATCCATTGAACAATTAAATCGAAATACAAATCTGTTCTTGTGATAATCAATTATCTTTGACGCCAACTGATTTGCGTCATCCGGCCTAAATAGCCATTTGGCATGATCTTCTTTTGGAACAACCTCGCGGAAACTTATCATATCAGTTGTCATTGACGGAGTCCCGCACCCTACAGCTTCTACTAACACGCAACAGAACCCCTCGTTATAAGTTGGCAGAATAAACAAATCAAATGATTTATACCAATCTGCCAATTTCAAATGATCACATTCTATTTCAAAAACAACATCTTTCTCCAATCCTAATTCCTTAACCAATGCTTGGCATTGAAGGAGGCGAGGGCCTGAGCCAATAAACACAAGCCTCGCCTCTGGCAATGATGGCTTTATTAAATTAAAAGCCCGTATCAACGTATCTTGACCCTTTGTAGCACCAAAATTGCCTACACATCCAATTACAAAACCAATATGCTCTGGTCTACCATAGTTATTGAATATAGAAGTGTCAATTCCGTTGTACAAAACGCAAACTTTCTTGGGCTCGATTCTCCTGTAACAACGAAATAATGTCTGTTGTCGCATGTCTATTACACGTCCAAGCGGTCCATCTGGATAAGCTTTACCGAACTGCGTTACATGCAACCTACTCAAAACGACAACCACATCCATAGCCTCAAGCATCTTCCTCCAATAAAGATATAACAAATCTGACAGCCCCAACACAATTCCAAGTCTATAAACTGAAATTGAAAACGGAGCCCCCATCCGATGTGTCTGCCACAAAACCTTGGCTTTCGGATTTTCCCGCTTCACCACAAATGAATATTCGGGATTTACGTTAGAATGACAAACAGACACTCTTCCAATGTCGATACCAAGTTTCCGCAACTTACGTTTGAATAACCACCCATTCAACCTCACAAGGAAGAATGGCGCACAATCCAATGGAAATTTTAATCGCCTTACGCAGTGCACTCTAACATCATGATAATCGTAATCATGGTCAGAACTACCAGTGAGAAGGATACGTACGTCATAACGGGCATCATGAATTAAAGCACGAACAGCATCATAGCAGAAGCCACCCTGCCAATGTAATGCCGAAGGGAAAAATGGTGTGACATAAAGATATATCGGCTTATTGTCCATATCTAATTCACCCCTACATCGTTTCGTATTTCTCCACCACCACCAATATCACTCCATACGATGCAAAAAAAGGAACGATATTTCATAGTCCAAGTTTCCAAAGCATCCAATCAATACCTTTTTCGAAGACGCGGCGGAAACGAAACGCAACGAGATCTAAACCAGACCGACCGGTTCCATTACCTATGATCTTGCGATTCGGATCAGTCCATCCACTTACATCTGTACCGAAAGTCGCATTATCTTGCATTGCGCTTGGCGGACACATACGATACAATTCAAGCCCAAATCGTTTAGCCCACCGCATCCAGCAATCTGCAACCGTGACTACTGGGTAATTAGCCTTGAGTATAATTTCTGCCGCAGGCAACGTAATCAAATATGCATCTGTACACGATACTCTTGAAACACGTTGCATGTCACTCTCAGACTCTTCCATTTTGCATGTGTCATTCGATGCAGAAAACATTACAACTTGTGGCCGTGTCTGATCAATCAAGACACTTGCTTTTAATATTTGGCGCGGAAACAAATCGGAAAGAACCACATCATCTTCCAAGACAATTGCCTTGTGCATGCATTCAGATATCATTCTTCTATATATTGCAATATGAGACAAGGCACACCCAATCTCGCCATCGGTTAATCGTACACCCATCGCAAGAAAAGACTTGAATGCCGAAAACATAATACTACGATCTTGTGCCGATAACGATTTGCCGTAGACCGCTGGAATCCGCTCGTAATCGACTTTCAATCGGCAAAGCTGCTCGTGCATAAAATCCATACGAGCTATATTTTTTTCAAGATTTACAACAAACACCTTCATAGTTCTATCGTCTACACTCCATCAAAGAACATTACATCCTGCAGCTTCGATTATCTTACGTAGGGGATTTAGGCAAACATTTGGATCAAACGCGATGCGTACAGCTTCTCCCGTTTCAAATCCGTCCTTACGAGCGGCAGATTCGTCATCTAGCCAACAGGCAATGCGTCTCCTTATTTCCGACTCATCATCCTCTTCAATGTTCACTACTCCAGTTCCCTTAAGCGGGATTCCTTCCGCTCCCTTATTTGACACAATCACTGGCAAATAATGCATTGCCATCTCAACCACCTTAACCTTGACACCAGAACCCATCATCACAGTACCAATGCCAATACGGGATGCTGCAAATACTGGCTCCATGTCATCAACAAAACCGATTTTAATAAGGTGCACATTCTCTGGTATTCGTAAAATTGACAGCCAAGGAGAATTGGCCGATTTCCCAGCAAGACCAATCGTAATACTACGGTTACGTGGCAATAATGGGACAACTCTATCAAAGAAACATGTTATCGCCGTCATGTTGGCTACCCCACACCCACCGACAAATAGGAAATCATATTTAATTTGTTTACTGACATTAGGATCAGGCCTTGGCACATACAGCGGAACACCAATGCAAATCACATCTTCTTGTGCGATGCCATTCTTAACCAACAAATTCTTTTCGTAATCCCCCAACACCGCAATCTTCCCAAAACGTCTTAAGCACTTCAGTTCCGCATGTTTATTTAGCATATAGGTAATCTTATTAAGCCCCCTACTACCAACGACACTCAACCTGCGCCAGAATAATATATCATGCGTGATGACCACTGTCTTCTTTAGCATCTCTTTAGGTAGAAGGCCATACCAGCACGCATATGTCATCAAGATAAGATCAGCCCCTTCACAAGCTGCACAGAACGCCCGTCTATAACCTTTTGCCGAAAAACGTACACGGTCAACATCCATTCCAATTCTGCAAATAATCTTATTGGCAAGCTCCCAAAGAGACCAACGTGCATTAGGCGGGATGACACAAAGTTCGGCTCCCATGTCCTGATATGTTTTTCTATGCTCCCAGGGCACCTCTCCTATGATCACAAGCCGTAGTCTTACATTTGGAAATCTAACGATATGCCGAAAGTATTCAAACATCGCCCTTTTGTTGCCTACAGTAGTCGGCAACATGTCACCAAAGGTATAATAAACTATCGTAGTCATTTCAGACACTCTCCAACAATTTTTTCCATGCACTTCTTACCCGTTGTTCATTGTCAACCGTTTCAGTGGATAAAGCACTCGATAAGTTTTCACGCAAGTTCTTCGAATCCAACAATTGGCGTACCCCATCACATATTGCATCTGCCGACACCTCTGGAACGATAATGCCCGTATGCCCGTTTTTAATCTGCTCACTTGCTCCAGCAAAATCCGTGCAGACTATTGGCCGACAGAAGGCCCTTGCTTCTGCAACAGTCAAGCAATATCCTTCGAACCTTGATGGTTGCACATAAATATCGCACTCCTTAAAGAATGGAAATGGATTAGTTTTAAGTCCCAACAGGATGAAATCATTATTCAACTCCATCTTTCTAATTCGCATACGCACTTTCTCAATCTCATGCTCACCCCAGCCAACCCAATACCAACGGATTTCATACCCCTTCTTCTTCAGCTCATAACAAGCGTCAATTGCAATATCCCATCCTTTCTGTTCACACAAACGACCAACTGTCAAAATCCGAAATCCTTTAAAGTCATCAACGAAACCCGATTCCGAAGATGCCATTCTCATATATAATGCCGTGTTGAGATGGAATCCCAAGAATTCAAATCTTGCGCCAGAAGCAACATTCCATTTTATATTCAACTGATCCGCTAGTTTCTGAGAACAACAAAATCGACGATTAAAAGTGGAATACAATTTTCTATAATAGAAGACCCCTTCATAATCGGGTTGAGATTCCAGATGGAACCATGCACACTCCACCCTACCCTTGAAAAGCTCCTTAGCAACGATTGAAACCATAGACATACCGCCATAGGCAAAAACATAATCATATTTACGTGGCAGATCCTGAGGCAAAGAGCGCGCTGCGCGATGTACCAGCTTTATTCGACGTAGATAATTATAAGGTTGATTATGCTTAAATAAGCGCCAATATAGTCGCGACAGTAGCATTTCCAGCACAGAGCCAAATTTAAACATTTTGACAGCATGCTTCAGCGCTGCGACTCTTCCATTTTCATACTCCACCCTATCCAGTGGTTGAAGGGGCAATTCAAATGAACGCACCCAAGAAGGCAGATTGTCAAACAGATCTCCTTTTCGCCGCATGAAGATACAGGTGACATCAAACTCCTCTGGGTCAATCAGTGACAGCGAAGACAGAAACGCCCGCTCAACTCCACCGCAAATTAGACCATTCATCAAGAACAGAATAGATTTCCTACTCATTTTCCACGCCCTCCAAATATGAAAGCTCCAAATTTATTCCCACCTTTCAACAGCAAAAGTGAAAACAATGCGGACCCACCTACAGCCCATAGGGCAATCAAGAACCATCCAACTAATGTAGTGCGAAGGAATACCATACATGGAATATGATACGCCATCTGGAATGCTACGCTCAACAAGAAAGGATGTAGTATATATATTGGAAACGAAATTGAAGTAAGCCACCTTGGCCAAGGATTGGCAGGCATAAGCATCCAGGCACCAACAAGCGTAAACATATTGCCAGCGACACGACTATAGCACAAAATATTAGGGGTTGACTGCGCCCCTAGTATAAACAATGCAAATCCCGCAAGAAAAACACTCCAAGCCGACAATCTTGACAACTGTACACGAATTGGATTGTACCACAAAAAAACACCCACAGAAAAGTAAAACAATCCTTCTAATGAAAAGAACCATCTAAATACCATCCTCCAATTGCCTGTAGCAACAGATGTGTCTGGACAAATAAAAACATAAGCTGCAAATAATATAGCCAAGAACCACTTTCCAATGTAATGTTTTACAAACGGTGATATGAAAACAAAAATAAGCAAACTTCGAACATACCACAATTGCCCTGCCTCTGGTTGCGAAAAGAAGTCGAATCCCAACGCCGAGGCAATCCTACGTGAAGACAAATCGACATTGGCCATGACATTACGATGTGCGCAAAAATTCAATCCCATAAGCAAGAACACGTGGTATGCCAACATCACTATATTCCAAAAGAAAAAAGGGCATGCTAGAGTCCTTAATCTTTTACAAACCTCAGTACTCCACCAATGCTTAGATTGCATATGTCCTGCCAACAAGAATCCAGAAACCACAAAAAAATAAGGGACCGCAAATGGCGCACCAGCGATGGCATTAGCCCATAACCACTCCAGACCCCTTCTCGGAAATCTTGGATTTATGTGATTCAAAACAATCAACACGGCACAACACAATCCCATGTTGGCGATCTTGCAGCTCGTAACTTTATCTATTTTCATGACTGGTCTGAATCATTTATGCGTCAAGGCCCCAATACATTTCGCCAAATGATAATATGCCTTAAAAAGAACAAATTTCAGAGTATTAACAGAGTAACCAGACCGCCATAAGCGAACATAGTGAAATCTCACATATCTTGATATGAACCACTCATCGGTATCTCGATAAAACTCTTCAGACACTTCCTTCAGCGCTTTGTCTATCTGTACACATTTATCCATTACATTACGATTGGTAATGCGAAGAATCGTAATATAAAAACATTTCAAAATATACGTAATCAAACGATCAATATAAACACGTGCAGAACAATTACCGCCTAGCGATCTATATATAGCAGATTCCAGAATATCTAAGGCAACTTTGCCTTGCATCCAGATGTTGGCTACATATTTCGCTCTATCAACCGTCTGACCAACACGGCCAAATAGGTATTTATATATTACATGCGGGAAATAGGATACTCTATTGACATGCGCAAATGGAAGACTCGCCCATTCCATATCTGTATATGAAATCCCTTCAGTCTGCCTATACCCAGAGTCAAGCACCATCTTCGTTCGATAAGTAATGGCATGCATGAAGATGAAACCTGTAAAGACGGATAATAATTGATCTATTCCAAAGATTCCCTCCTTAGGGTAAGGAAATCGCGTTTGTTCAGTAACGATGCCATCTTCATCAATTGTGTCATAGTCCGTGACAATCAAATCTAGATCTTCATGCAATTCACTCAGATATTTTATAAACAAAGCAAAATTGGCAGTGGCAAAAGAATCATCAGCATCAAGGACCTTGACATACTTGCCGGTCACGAGGGGCAGAGCGGCATTGATGCAACTTCCATAGTTGCCATTATTTTTGTCGACAACTCGAAACGTAAGAGGATACTCCGCTTCAAACTTATGCGCTATATCGCTCGTCCGATCTTTCGAACCATCATTTACAACCAAGACCTCAAACTTCTCCATCAAGTCCGGCGCGACAACAAGACTACAGAGACACTTCGGCAAATATCCCTCCATATTATATGAAGGAACTATGATTGATAGAATCTTGTCCATATTACGAACCATCCCGATGGTTTCTGTACAACACAAGATGTTTTACTATATCTCTCAATTCAATCACAACCAACTAATTGAACAGTATACGAAAACACAACCCTACTCATCAATCACCCACAAACCTTCCGCTTGAGCCAACGGAATGGCGACCCGCCATTAAAAAAGCGTGGAATGGCATAACACACTAGAGAATCCCATGACCGAAGCCGAAACAACGAACATGACCAGACGACAAATCGCCCATAATGCGACAACCCTTTCATTCGGCGCAAGCGACACAGGCGTTGCCTCCAATCCATCTCAACTTCACGTCTATCATCCCCACGGGAATTAATTATGTGGTAAAACCACGTTATAAAATATCTTTCAAGCCATGTATTCCCAGCATAATCAACATGCTTTCCACTCTTGTCTATCATTTCCATTATGTCAAGTCTATGGTCCATCTCATCCCGCAACACCTGTGAAGAAGGTGTTGAGTTGACTGCACTCCCAGACCGTTTCCGATAACCATACAGTGGTTGCGGCGTTGCCACGAAAGAATGCGTCCTCTCAAGCATTATGCGATTCAATACGCAACGATCTTCCCCCCTTATATAGCTCGGGAACCTTATGCCGTCAAATAGATCCTTTGAATAAGCAAAACACCAAAATATAAAATCGTAAAAATCGCACATCAATATTTCATGCGAGATGTCTATGATCTCACAATTGAATTGAGGGTCTGCCAATGTTTTTTTATTCCAAACACCATCAAAACGTTCAAACCCAAAACGAAAAAGTTTTTCTGAATGATATTCTTCTATCATTCGTGTCACGACGGCCAATAATTTCACATTCCAGATGTCATCACCGTCAAGAAACAAGATCCATTTCCCCCTCGCACTATCCAATCCGACATTTCTTGCCGCACCTACGCCTTTATTCTCTTGATGTATCACTCTAAAGCGCTCATCATTCACGGCATACTCGTCAAGAATCGCACCAGATTCATCGGCCGAACCATCATTAATACAAATCGCCTCCCAATCAGTAAACGTTTGCGCCAATACGCTATCAAGGCACTCACACAGATATGGTGCAATATTATGGACTGGAATAATTATAGAAAAATAAGGTTGCACTTTATATATCCTCAATGGGAAGGCATTTCTTGCAACTTCTTTAGTAATTCATAAGCCTTCTGGTTTTCTTTACGAATATCATACAGCTTCTCAATCCAAAGCATTTTCTTCATAACCGGCAGGAAATTTCTGATGAGCCGACCACGCATCCCTGACAATCGTTTCAATATCGCTATACATCGGATTCCATCCCATAATCTTACGGGCTTTATTTCCGCTTGCATACAATGCCGGCGGATCACCCTGACGGCGTGGGCACCTCTTCACCGGAATTGGATGCCCTGTCACTAGTCGACAAGCATCCACAATCTCTTTGACAGAAATCCCCCTGCCCGTTCCAAGATTGAATGCACCCAGTACCTCTTTCTCCAATGCCAGTATATGTGCACTTGTTAAATCCTCCACATGTACATAGTCACGGACACAAGTTCCATCTGGCGTAGGATAATCGTCACCAAATATCTGGACATATTCCTTCTGTCCCAATGCTACCTTCAATACATTAGGAATAATGTGCGTCTCTGGGGAATGGTCTTCAACCATTCCCCAGGCGGCTCCAGCCGCATTGAAATACCTGAGGAACGTCGGCTTTAATCCTCGTGTATTCTGAAGCCAAATGCACATCTGCTCAAACATGAGCTTGGAATGTCCATAAGGGTTCGTTGGATTCTGTGGCATTTCTTCCTCTATCGGCAATCCTGGCGGAACGCCATAGGTAGCACAGCTAGACGAAAAAACAATTCGCTTGCAACCGACTGCCTCCATTGCAGCAAGCAGATTGACTCCTCCCTTGACATTGTTGTCAAAGTACATCATTGGATTCGCCATGCTCTCACCAACCAATGCGTACGCCGCAAAGTGTAGAACAGCATCGGGCTTGACAAATTGCATGGCATCTGCAATTGCATCCTTATTCCGGAGATCTCCTACGATCAATTCGGCGTCAGAATCAACATTACATCGATGTCCGCGTTCAAGGTTATCGAACACAGCAACATCATATCCACATTGAATCAATCTCTTGACGACGACAGATCCAATGTATCCACTTCCTCCAGTAATAAATACTCTTCTCATTTATTTCGCCTCAATGATCGTTCTTGTTCAAATTAGGGAATTTAATTCTATAAGCACATCTCGTCCGCAGATGCTGAACGAGATTTCTCTTTCCCATACAGTACAGAGCACCATAAAACAAATGTCTTAAAACTGGTGCTCGAGTCAAAAAATAAAACACCTTTTCCTTTACTGTTAATTTCATAACTGCTATTTTATTCGCCATAAGTTTCCAAGCCATTGTGGCGTCACGTAATCTATCTGAAAGGGTGGCTGATTTCCATGGAACATCATTCACAAAGTGGCATACAATCGGCTTATCAAAATCATCGGATTCAAGCGTTTTAGTAAACCGCATCCATGAAGCATCTAGGAATTTCGCCCTCTTTCCAAGAAGAATCACAAATGCCTCTTGATCAGCAAATAGAAAATCAGGATGCTTCCGAATCAATGCGTATGCCTGTTCATCGAATCCCTCAGCACGTAACATCTTGAGATTCATGAACAAGAAACCCGCGCAAAGATATGTCTGTTCGTTAAATTCATAACCATGGTCCTTGAACCATTGGGGTTCTTTAGTGTTAACTACGTTGGGATCCCTGACCGCTTGTAGCACCACATTCTCATCCCGCATCTCCCAAAGTTTGGAGATGTCACGCAACCACAAGAAATCTACATCGCAATAAACAACAAAATCCACATCACTCAGTTCTTTAATCAACATGAACCGTGCATATGTCATCTTATTCCCCCGCCATGCCGTAAAATCCTTAAAGACTGATTCTTCAACTTTAATACGACGATAAGTTACTGATGGATGAAGTTCTTTCAGCTTCTCTATGAAAGAATCAAACTGCTGATTAGGGATTCCACCATCAAGGAATGTAAAGGAGAGGCACACATCTCTTGACGCATAAAGGGCAATGCTTGCCGCAGTTACATACATGCCTATAGCATACCCAGCATCGGATGCCATGGCGACTTCAACCATCTCGTTTTTCATTTCGATCTTTCCAATCTTATCATAATTTAAAGTGAATACTGTTCCTTCTAAGTACAAGCTGAAAAAGTTTGAGGATCATTCGTTTAATGAACACACTGTTAACACCCAATAAATATACTACTGCCACTATGCTTGTCATAAAACGTAATAACATATTATTCCAACCAAATAGTTCAAATAAGTTTCGTGTATAATCAAAACGTGTTGTTAGTGGGCACCTTGTGTCTGCATATATAATCCGGCGTAACTGTGATGTAACAATATCACGTGGAATCCTATAGAAATCAACCCCATACCGCTTAAGAACATAATACTCCTTTACGATATATGCATCTCTATTTACCCGATCAACATTCTTTCCACATAGACTATCAGAATTAATGCGATAAACCGCAACAACCTCTGGGGAAAAATAAACATCAGCTTTCATGGACAGACCAGTCCACATGGTTAAATCACCTAACGATAAACACCAATTAAAAATGTCATATTTCTCATATACCTTACGACGCAAATCATTCCTCAACATAACAGTTGCCGTAGCCACGGTACGTCTCGGCCACCAGTCAACATCAACCATCATTGAATAAAAAATATCTTGGGGTATAACGCCTGTTGAAAAATCAACTGGCCAATCAGCAAATCTTTCAGTCTCCTGTATATAACGTTTTGCCTTACAAAAACACAACCCAACGCTAGGATAAGCATTCATCACATCAAGCTGTTTCTGCAACTTTAACGGATCAATCCAGTAATCATCGCCCTCGCAAAGAGCAACAAATTTCCCTCGGCAATGCGCTGTGACACGACGAGCATTACCACCAAATCTTGACACATTTTCATGCCACCAAAGAACACGTATCTTATCAGGATACTTCTTCTGATATTCGAAACAAATTTCGCGAGTCTTATCCCGAGAGCAATCTTCACCAATTACAAGTTCAAACTCAAAATCGGTCTTCTGCATCATCACGCCTTCAATCGCCTGGCGAATGTAAGGCTCATGATTGTAGGTTATCATGTGAACGGAAACAACCGGGTTCTTGCAGAGTCGATCCTGATCCGATGTTTCAATACACGGAATGTCCTTCGGATCACCTTCGAAAACCTTAATCGGTTCGCCGCGCAGGATCTCAAGTTTTTCTTTAAGTGTCATTTACTCTTCAGATACGCTCCGCGCCCGCGGGGCATGCAGCCGAATACCCCGTTCTATTCGCACGATCCTTTTCTATTGCGCCTATCGCGCTCATGGGACACCGCATATTATACCAAATTTGAGACCGTATAGGTCGTTAAACTTCCACGCACCGAGGACGGTGATGGTTCACACCGCAAACCTCCGCTCCAGCAACCGTGCGATCCTCGGGAATTTACCACCAATCGCCGACGCTGTCATCCGCAGATACTCACCCATCGGCTTCAGTCTGAAAGCATACGACAACCCAAAGAAAATGCCCGCACCAAAAACAAACTGCAACATCAACTTACTCGCCAGAAACACATTGAACCACACACCGGCATCGCCAACTCCAAACATCGGCGCACACGCATCACATGCAAAGTCGATTCCCAACACAACCGCCGCCTCAAATATGCAGACTAATACCGTAGGCATCACGTCACGCAACTGCATGCCAATCGTATAGCCCAACAGCTTCCGATTAGGCCAGGAATTGATGACAACACTCAATGGACCAAGAACAATGGACGAAATCACCATCCAACGCAGAACACCGAGTCTGAATGTAGAAAGAAGAACCACAAGAGCAAGAGTTTTCTTTATCACCTCAAGTTTCAAGAATACGTCGCTTCGCCCCAACGCCATAATCCCCTTGAGGTTTATCGTATGAAACGGCCAAAGGGCAAGTGTAAAACAGGCAAGTTTCATGTACGGTGTAGCAAACGTCCATTGCGAACCATAGAGCAACCTGAGAATAGAATATGAACACGCCGCGATTCCTACCATAAGCGGGAAAACAAGGAACGTTGAACATTGAATCATTCGACGCATTACATTTCGTAATTTTTCCGTGTCGTCTTGCAACAATACAAGTGCTGGGAACGACACTCGCCCGATTGTCTCATCCACTTCTTTCATTGCCAACGCTGGTAATGAAAATCCCTTACGAACAAAAGCAATGTCGGATTTTGTATAGAACTTGCCTATTAGTAGGCTATTAATATTTCTGAAAATCGCATCCAGAAGGCCGGAGGTTGCCATCTTCCAGCCGTATGAAAACAAAGGTCGCAATCTTGTCAAGCTGAACATTAACTTCGGTCGCCAAGCGATTACAAACCATCTTGCAATCATGCCAACAAATCCTGTTATCAACGAAGACCATACAAGTGCCCATACTCCATAACCAAGAAATGCAAGCGCCACTCCGCAAATAGCGGATGTAAAACAAGTTATTAACGAGATCCGAAAACTTAAATGAAAAAGCATCTTCTTCGCGAGTTCAGCACCCTGAATTGCATTGACAGCGTGAAATAGAAAACATATAGCAGAAACACGTACTATCATGGTCAATTCTGGCGTTTTATAAAAACGGGCAATCCAAGGCCCTGCGAGGAAGAGTACTGCATACGCAAGGAGTGACATAAAGATATTAAGATAGAACACCGAATTAAAATCAAGGTCATCCGCATCCTTCTTCTGAACCAACGCATTCCCAAATCCACCATCGACCAACACACCCGCTACGGCAAAAAAGATACCCGTAAGCGCAACCGTGCCATAGGCCTCTGGCGTCAGAAGGCGAGCAAGAATCATCCCGACCACAAAACCAACCACCTGAGTGGACAACTTCTCCATCAGCGTCCACACAGCACCCTTCGTAACTTTAGATTTTAAGGATTGAGTTGCCATTCCAAACACCAATAAGGCACATTAAAGATTCCCCTCTTCTCAGCAGAATTCTTGTATCAGATACGATGTATCACATTTCTCAACTATGTTTAAACCTACGACCTCTTATTAAACGGCGAACACAAATCATCCGAATGAAAACATGCATAAATGGTGCATACAACCATTTAGGCAACAACAACATATAGCGGATTAATTTAGGTGCATTAAATGGGAGCAGCCACTCCCCTCCATTCTTGAATCCATCAAGTCTCTCTGAGAACGAACGCCCTGTCAGACATTTTCGCCACGCCTCATAGTAGGCAACCCTATTTGCTATCAATAGGCGAACAGCCTCCTTATCTGCAGGATCAATCCAAGAACTCGCCGTTCCCAAATCGCGCATTGCAGCACCTGCCGCTTCCATAGCACGTTGTATCGTGCCCATTCTGGCCTCGCGGAACCGCAACATCGCACTACTCAAACCAGAGCCTACGCGATATTTCGCAAGCCTGTCCTTCATTAATAAAGGCCTGCCGAGCATCAACGCCCTCCAGCCCAACAGGAAATCCTCCCCCATACGTATGTTGGGTCTATTAAATTTCCGAACTACTTCAGGAGAATAGGCCATCAAGGCTCCGAAAAAGTACACCTCCTTAATGTCAGAATAGTTCAATGGAGGGTAATTAGGATTATACCCCCATGGTGCAGGATGAGGCGTAAGCATTCGCCCCTTTTCGTCTATTCTGTCAGCCCCGTGATATACCACAACCGGTTTCTTGTCATTAGCCAGCCATTGCGTCACGATCTTTTCGACTCTATCAGGATATGAAATGTCATCGCCACCTGCATGTACAAGAAGTTCCCCGTGCATCAGATCGAAGGTCTTCAAGAAGTTTCCAATAATCCCAAGATTATTTGGATTCCTGTTGAACACGACATGGTGTATACCGCCCTTACGTTTATAATCCTCAATCATACTTCGTATAATCTCATCCGTACCATCTGTTGAATAGTCATCGGACACGATTATCTCCAAGGGCGAGTATGTCTGCTTGAAACACCCCTCAAGGGCATCGCGTACATAAGCTTTCTGATTGTAAGTTATAAGCCCAATGGAAATCAGCGGTTTGTTCTGCATCTACTGCCTCCCTTCTGCTGCAGAAAGTGCGTCTAAAAGCCACTTCTTGGACATGCTAACGAAATCTGTCAACTTTTGCGTAATGGGAATTTTCTTCATCGATTTTACGTCAGGCTCGGCAGTAAGTATGGAAGGGTCCCCGAAATCAGTCAAAAAGTCATGAAGCCGCGCGCTCATCTTTACCCTTTGAGGATGTGTCCCAACTATCACATTACAAGGCTTGCCAAAAATCGTTGCAAACATAATGCCATGGAACGAATCCGTTATTATGCCACAACTTTGGGATATCCTTTTCACAAATTCCGTAGGCGTCGCCGTGAAGTGCAGCCGTACTCCAGAAGCAAACAATATAATCCGCTTCATTATGTTCTTACAAACCCCTGCAATCGAACTCAAAGGATGTCGAACATCGAAAACCGGGACAAGGAATGATTTAGAAAATACATAACAGTGAACACGCTTTCTGGCTTGTCTTGCAATCTTGATTGGTTCTCGCCATTGTTCCCTGAATGCGTATGTGACCAAATACATCACAAGATCATCCCCGGATGTTACTTTATCCTCTATCCCCAACAATTGGCACCATTCCTCCCTTGTGTGCAACAGGGTAGGATCGCAGACAAGTGTTGATTTAATACCGAATTGATTACTGAGTATCTGTCGTGCAGATGACTCTCTAACACTCAATGCCAAAAACTTTTCAAGCGGTTGCCTGTAGTGAGAAGGTAGCGGCATCGTCGTTCCAAAACTGGCGGCATAAGCAATCTTCTTGAATCGATCTGGAAAACTTCCCAACAGATAGAACGCCAATGTCGGATACATTGGATTCCATACTTGATCAGACCCAACAACAATTGTATCGCAATCCAACTCTTCGACTGGGAATTCCGTGTCATATCCATGTTCCCGGCTCCATCGTATGTTGGAATAAAGCCATTGCCGTAATTTTCTCTCGCGGCGAAACTGACAAAACATTCCGCTAAAATTGATCAAGCCCAGAAAGAACCTAACGAGGCCCCTAAAAGTCCGAATCTGACGATGAAGCCACCATACCTCATCTTCATTTGGCAATCCCCATTTATTGAGAACAACAGCGTCAAAACCTTGTTCTAAAAGATATTTGTGCAACGAAAATGTCTGTAGCGCATTGCCGTAGTTCGTTGGCACCCTCAATGTCAGTGTTCCAATTTTCATGATGTCTTTCCTCTCTCCAAAATTTTCCGTTCCACATGCGAAAGGACAGTACAATGTATCTCAAACAGAAATGGCAATAAGGTCACGATTCCCCTATACAAAGACGATGTACATAGCGTATAATAAATTTTGCGCAATAATGTATTTTGACGCATGGAAGCCTTTCGTTCAAGTGTTGAACCGGCAGATTTCCAAAAAGCTTTGCCGTCAGTCCGCTCAGCCAACACTGCGCCCACATGCAACATTTCTTTCACAAGATTTCGACCAGATTCTGTATTCGCGAAGAATAGCGTTTTCCCCTTTTTTTCATCATTTGGAGAAACAATCCACCAAGGGTCTGCTAAAACAACATCTGCATAGTCGTTTCTAGTCGAAATACAACGTAAGCACCGTTTCGGAGCAAAGAGGCGAGAGTGGAAAATCTTCTTCCAAATGGAATTGTTGTTCGGCACAAAACGAGTTTCATTATTCTTGAGAACCAACTGAATGCCGCCTGGCCAACCATCTCCTCGGTATTTGATTGTCGCCACATCCTTTCTTCTAATTCTTAACCTCCGCAAAAGATAAAAAGTTGCATCCATAGTTTGCTGTGACGAACAGACCAACCCGATTACCATCACTTCAATCCCATGCCGCAAACCCAATGCCCGAACAGCCTTGGATTGACAGGGCAAAGCAAATACCAGAACGCTACAACCTTTGAGATGTTGAAATGCCTTGGCGCAAAAGCCAACGAGGTCTATGTCCTGATAGACAGACCCTGTCTGCAAATACTTTTGATACGAGTCAACGAACTTAGGTACATACTGCAATGTCTCAGCATTATATGAAAAGGACAATGCGTGAGTTATCCTATTATGCTCAAAAAGGTACTTAACAATACTTGTTCCCACACCTCCGGAAGTAGCTCTCCATCTGATTGACTCATCAGCGCTAAAACCAACATATTCGCAAACTTCGTCGCCACAAACGAGGGAATGGTGGCATTCAGTAGAAACATGAACTCGATTGGCAGACATACTCAATTTTCTTATACCTACATTACACATGCGCCATCTACACCAAGAACTTGACCAGATATGTATGATGCGGCATCAGAGGCTAAAAAGGTGCATGCATTTGCTATGTCATCAGGCATCGCAAGCCGTCCTATTGGAATACGCGAAATTCGATCACTGATTTTTGCTCCATCGGTCTCGTATAGCTCTGAAAATCGTTCGGTTTGAACGATACCAGGAGCGACTGCATTTACACGTACACCCAAAGGGGCTAACTCTTTCGCAGACGATTTCGTCATAGATATAATGGCCCCTTTAGAAGACGAATAGGCTACTTGTCCGGCTGAACCATGAACTGCGGTCGCGGAAGCGATGTTAACAATGCTACCGCCACCATTACGAGCCATCAACCTTGATACTACTTGGATCATATCTAAAACAGCAAATACATTGACGGCATACATTTTCTGCAAAAGATCTTTTGTCACCATCCCAAGCTTCTGGTTGGCGATCAGTGCCGCATTGTTTACAACACTGTCTATGCGCCCTTCATCCTTAAAAACAGCAATTAATGCTTTCTTTAAGGCTTGCGAATCGGTAACATCAAAAGGCAATTTCGTTATTCCTGGCGAAAATTCAATCGCATCCAGCTCCAAATCATTCGCATATACCTTGGCACCTTGTTGGGCGAACTTTTCCGCTATTGAACGACCGATGCCGCGTGCAGCACCTGTTACAATTGCAATTTTCCCACTAAGCATGTTGTTCGACCTCCATGTAATTGATGGGCAGGACTTTCATTGGAACGGTCTTCAAAAGCATTGTACCCCATGTAAGCCCAAGCCCGAACGACGAACACAAAAGCGAAAGCGGACGCGACTGCAACTCAACCTCAAGTTCTGAAACCATCAACATCAAGATTGATGCACCACCAAGATTACCGAACTTTTGAAGATTATAAGGAACTTTCGCTAGAGGGAGTTTCAGTTTCTTCACGATGCGGTCCACTATCAGCTTGTTTGCTTGATGTATCAGGAAATAATCAATGTCAATGTCCTTGTCTAGTGAAAGCTTATCCATAAAGTTCTTCACTGAAACAGGTGGTTTTGAAATCGCAAATGCAAAAACATCCATTCCGTTTATTAGTGCATCGTTGGGGCGACGGATTATGCCATTCCCAAAATCTTCATAAGAAAACGACTCAACAGGATCGATCGGATGTCGATATCCGCCATGGGGCGTCATAAGAGCCTGCCATCCAGCCCCCATAGTATTCATCTCGATTACTATATCTTCAGCTGCTTCATCGTATTCAAGCGCAAGCGCAAGCCCACTGTCTCCGAAAAGCGGAACGCGGCTCTTGTCTTTCGGAGACCCCATACGCATAGCCGTATCACCGACCAGCAGAAGCGCCCGCTTAACAGTCCCGCCAGACAACAGATTCCCGGCAACATTAATCGCATACATGCACCCACAACACCCCATGGGTAAGTCGACGGCAAATATCGTTGTCGCAAACCCCATTCGGTCTTGGAGAATGGCCGATGTAGGTGGAGTCTTATAGTCGCCTGTTACGGAGGCAAAAACCAGAACGTCAACTGTGGACTTGTCCCAACCAAGCGCGGCAAGCAACCGTTCGCCGGCATCTTGACAAAGGTCTGAGGCACAGATGTTTTGAGGTGCAATGTAACGATTGCGGATTCCCACTGTGCTGTCGAAGATCTCGGCTTCGTCATTTTTGAAAAAGTCAAAGTCAGAAGACTTGACGGCATGGTTCGGCACTGTCCCCGTCATACCACGCAAAGCTACATTTTTTATTCGCCAAAAAGCCATATCGTGTCTCGTACCGACTATGCGTCCAGGTCGATTTCGTACTTCTTGAGGACTGCCTTTGCATTCTCATAAGAAGTACAAGCAATAATGTCTTCCGGATCAAGCATAATGTCAAAAGCATCCTCTATTCCGTTGGTCAGACTCAGTTGCCGAACGGAATCCCAGTTGGCTAAATTCTCTCGTTTGAATTCTCCGTTCAAAGCCGATGCTTCAACGCCGAAGACATCCGTAAACAATGAGTTAAGTTTATCGATGTTATTCATCCTTCACTCCTATTTGTGCAAAATCACTTTGCCTGTTTCATTCCTGGCAATGGAATCTACCTCGCAAACTTCAATCGCGCGACGGAAAAGATGTGTCTTCTCCTCTAGGAAGTCCACGATTGCGCTGCGTTTACCCTTGATCGTCACATTGACCGTCAACAACTCGTCCGTTCCAGAACATAGACAATCTGTTCCGAATTGCGCCTTGACAAGATTCTCGATTTCATCCAGTCCAATGCGGAGACCGAATATCTTCAGGAAACGTTTAAGCCTCCCGACAATGTAGTAGCATCCATCCGCATCACGCCGCGCAAGATCTCCAGTATGCATCACTCCAAGGTTCTCGTCGCCCTTCATAAGATCTTCAGGACAAGTCGCATAGCCAAGCGTAACGTTCTCACCACGATAAACCATCTCACCCGTACCCTCTCCTTCAAACGTTTCGTGCCCATCGTCCTCAATGAGTGATAGTTTGCCTCCAGGTTCTGCAATCCCTATGCTGCATATCTTGGTGGATGCGAACTCCGGCGGCAAATAGGCCATGCGAGCCGTGCATTCCGACTGCCCGTATGTGGGGATAAACTTCTTGCCGTTATCTTCTGCATACTTGGCAAGCGCGGAAAACATCTCAGGCGTCAACTTACCGCCACCTTGAGTTATGATCTTAAGATCCGGCAAGTCCATTCGCGTGAAGCGCAGTTTCATAAGAAGTTCATAACTGTAAGGCACCCCGGTGAAACTGGTTGCCCGTTCTTCCTTAAGCATTTTCCAGAAGTTTGCATCAAGTAACGACCTGCCAGAAAGCAGCAACGTTGCACCTGCCTTTAGGTGGCTAGCTATAACCGACAACCCCATGGTGTAGTGCATGGGCAGTATCGCCATGGCGCGCTCATCAGAGGTTAGACCAAAGAGGTTCTTAACATTCTCCGCGTTGGCTTCAATGTTGCGATAACTGTGACGAACAAGCTTGGGACTTCCTGTTGAGCCGGAAGTCGGAAGAAGGAGCGAAAGATCATCATAGAGCGGAGGAGCTGCCAAGTAAGTCTTTACCAATACATAATCCCAAGCCTCGAACACGACTTCGCCACCATACTGCTCAAGGACACCTTTCGGCATCCAGATGTATTCTGGTCGATACAACTCCTTTAGATGCGAATAAAGCCCGTACTCCGTCTTGACACTCAGAATGAGAGGAACAATGCGGTTAGAAAGCGAAGCCACATACCCTAACAATGAACCAATGCTATTCTCTGAAAGGATGAATATTAAAGTCCGTTTGGGTAAAGCCTTTGAGAACGCCCCGGCAAACGCAACCATTTCGCCATACGTTATTCGACGGCAGCTATCGTCGATAGCCGCAACGCGACTTGCATCATGTCTGTCGATATCTAAAAACATAGTTTTAAATAGTCACACCACCATCAATCACGAGCGAGTGCCCTGTTACCCAGGACGAAGCATCAGAAAGAAGGTAGATTATGCCATGGGCTATCTCAATTGGCTCTCCATAACGTTTTAATGGATACCGTTCCATATCGATTTTGTGCTGCTCTTCGGATACTGTACCCCCTTGAATTAACTTTGTATTTACCATCCCAGGATTAACAGAGTTAACTCGAATCTTTTTTGGAGATAACTCTTTCGCCCAAAACTTCATTGCGGAATTAATAGCCGCTTTGGACGTACCATATACCCCATTCCCTAAGCTAAAACCCCAATTTCCACCAATTGATGACACAAAAACAACGGATGCAGACTTAATAACTTTTTTCTTTTTTATACCCAACCTGAGAAGCTCCATTGGTGCAAAGAAATTCACTTCAAATACATTACTAAATTTTTCTTTTGTCGCAAAACTCATCGGAACAGTCACAATTGTACCCGCACACAACACGACCCCGTTAACCAAAGGTATGAATTCAACAATTTTATCAATCTCTTTCTGATTGGTAAGATCAGCTAAGATTTGTTGATGCCCGTCACCAGCCAATTGGTTAAAAGTTTCCTGTAATCGTTCCTGATTTCGACCCGTGATGACGAGCTTTGCACCCATCTTTGAACATTCAATGGCCGTGGCTTGACCAATTCCCGACGACGCGCCAGTCACGAGAATCGTCTTCCCCTCAAGAGAGAATGGATTATAGTTACTCATAGTTTGTACCCGTAGTTCTCCGCCGAGTCGTCAACCTCGACCAGTTCGCTCACATGGATTGCCTCCTCGAATGCCACCGTTCCCCAAGAAAGGCCGACACCAAAACCACAGCACAAGAATTTCTGCTTCTTCCCATTCACCTGATCCCTGATTTGCGTGACGAGCAACAGCGGAATCGAAGCGGACGAAGTATTCCCGAAGTTATACATCTCGCTCGGCACCTTGGCTGGATCAAGCTTCAGCTTCTTGACGATCATGTTGTTCATCTTCATATTCGCCTGATGGAAGAGGAACCAGTCATACGTCTGATAATCAAAGCCAAAGTGTTCTGCTAGCTTCTTCACCGACTTGGGTGCGGTTGTGATGCCAAAGCCAAACACATCCATGCCTTTCATGTGTGTCTGCGTTTTATTCATCATTCGCCCCTCATATTCATTCAGAACAAATGATTCAGGGCGAATCTGGTTTCGGCTACCACTATCAGGCTGGATGATAGCATCATAACCACTACCGTCAGTTCCAAAGTGAAACAGGCATCTTCCCTCTCCATCAACATGCTCAACTGCAGTAGCCGTACCAGAAAAGCCAAAGAGCGGATCGAACGGCTGCGGGGTACGTTTCTTGGCATCACCAGCTATAAGGAGAATGCGCTTCATTGCCCCAGACGAGACAAAAGAACATGCTATGCTTAGACCATATACCCATCCAGAGCATCCTAGTGAAATGTCAGCCGCATAGCATTCTTTAGAAAGCCCAAGTTTGTCCTGAAGGATGCAGGCCGTTGCGGGAAGCGCATAATCAGCCGTTTGCGACACAAACAAAACAGCATCGATTGTTGACTTGTCCCACCCAAGGTCGGCAATCAACCGTTCGGATGCAGCAAATCCAAGATCACTAGTTGTCAAGACTTCAGAGACCCGCCGTTCCTTAACCCCTGTCATCTCAACGAACGCTTCAGGAGAGTAGTCCTCAGATATGGAACCGTCGCCTGACTTCAAATCAAGATTGCAGGCTACATTTTTAGGCACGCCAGCAGCAACACCGGCGATGCGCACATTCTTAAATTCACAGAACGCCATTATCCCCGCTCCTTAAGATTGACCACGGAATACAAACTTCCGTGTACTCAGTGTATTCCGTGGTTTATATCGCCCTTCAACCCTTCAGCGCAACAACGCGGTTGAAGATGTCCTGAACGGTCGTGGCATTCTTGATATCGTCGCCTTTGAGAGTGACGCCGTACTCCTCATCGACCATGGCAATGATGGAGAGCGCAATGAGCGAGCTCCACTCCTCAAGGTCGCGGAAGCTCGTCTCAGGCTTGATCTGATCCGCTGGCGTGTCGTCGAACTGCCCGGCGAAGTTGTCGATGAATGTGTTGATGTCCATTGCTGTTTCCTTTTTGCTACTTACTTGTTTTTTAGAAGTCCAGCTTCTTCGCTGGGTTCCCGAAAAGATGAACGTTGTCGCCGAAATTTCGCATAACTACACTGCCAAATCCAACAGAGCAGTTACTGCCAACTTTTTTGTGCGGTATTATGGATGAGCGGACATGGAATGTAGTACCGTCTCCTGTCTGAGAATATCCGCCGAAGAAACAATACGATTCAATTGAGTTGTATGCGCCAATTTTCACGTCGTGTCCCATTGTCGTGAAAGCATGAACCATCGTAAAGTCTCCTATGTCAACATTGTTAGAAATTGAACACCTACTGCAAACAATTACTCCACGACCGATTTTAGCATACGGTGACACCGTTGAACCTGGATTAATTAGGCTAATAAACTCCCCGCCCTTCGCCAGAATCATCTCAGCATATTTACGCCTATACTTGCAATCTCCCAAAGCACAGATGAACACATCATCTTCTTGTGGCTTATATGTTTCTACTGCGTCAAGAATCGGTGGGAAGTCGCCACGCAACCCGTTGAACGCATCAGTCTTGTCGTCAAGGAAACCCTTTATGTCATAGACACCGTCCTTGAACTGTGGGAATCTACGCACCATATCAAGAACTTCACGCCCCCAACCACGGGCACCAATTATTATCAAATGCTTCATCCAACAAGCTCCTTCACATTCTCCGCAATCGCCTTGACGGTCTCCATCGGCAATGTGTAGTAAAGCGGCAAGCACAGTATGCGGTTGGCAATGTCCTCGGAAAGCGGACACTTGGGCGAATCTGGGCATAC
>JAEEGL016398591.1_pt1 | contig 29769 bp, 28 predicted proteins | sample 9134231 | NCBI WGS metagenome assembly JAEEGL01 (sample SAMN16246548, study PRJNA631951) | gut metagenome | biome: gut microbiome; feature: rumen; material: fiber-attached | host: Bos | place: Iran: Karaj | collected 2018-10
GGTGGAGACCATCAACAAGGTCATCCGCGTGTCCCGCCAGCTGCTTCAGGAACTGGGACACGAGCCTTCGGTGGACGAGATCGCGAAGGAAATGAACATGTCGCCCGACAAGGTGCGCGAGATCATGAAGATCGCGCAGGACCCGGTCTCTCTGGAAACCCCGATCGGCGAGGAGGAGGACAGCCATCTCGGCGATTTCATCCCGGACGACGGCGTTCTGGAGCCCGCGGAGGCGGCCTCCTACATGCTGCTCAAGGAACAGCTCCTGGAGGTCCTCGCCACTCTGACGCCCCGGGAAGAAAAGGTCCTGAAGCTCCGCTTCGGCATCGAGGACGGGAGAGCGCGGACGCTGGAGGAAGTGGGCAGAGAGTTCAACGTCACCCGCGAACGCATCCGTCAGATCGAGGCGAAGGCGCTTCGCAAGCTGCGGCATCCCTCCCGCTCCAAAAAGCTGAAGGATTTCATGAGCTGAAAGCGTTTTGAATGATCGGAAAAGGAGACGGAATATGAAGACTTCGATTTCATCCTACAGCTTCTCGGCGCTGTATCGCGACGGCTTTACGATTTTCGACGCCATCCGGAAGACGAAGGAGCTCGGCCTCGAGGGCTTTGAGATCGCCGAAGCAGGTCTCAAGACGGAAGGAGATCTTGCGGATTTCCTCCTTCGCGTGCGCGAAGAGGCGGAGAAGAACGGGCTTCCGATCCCGTGCTACACGGTGAGCGGCAACATGCTCACGGACGATCCGGACAGAGAAGTCGAGAGGCTTTGCCGGCAGGCGGACATGGCGAAGCTGCTCGGCGCGCCGGTCATGCGGCACGACGTGGCTTACGGTCTGCCGGAATGGAAGAAGGGTGCGCGCACCTTCGAGGCGGTCCTTCCGCGCATCGCGGAGGGCGTGAGACGGGTGACCGCATACGCTTCGTCCATCGGTGTGAAGACCTGCATGGAAAACCACGGCTTTTTTGCGCAGGACAGCGACCGCGTCCTCGCCATCGTCACGGCGGTGGATCATGACAATTACGGCGTGCTCGGCGATATGGGCAATTTCACCTGCGCCGACGAAAGACCGGACATCGCCTTCGCGAAGGTCCTGCCGAATCTCTTCCACGTACACGTCAAGGATATGTTCCTCCGGAGCGGCATGCTTCCCGATCCCGGCGAGGGATGGTTCCGGAGCCGCGGCGGGAATTATATCCGCTGCACGATCCTGGGCCACGGCGACGTTCCGGTGCCGCAGTGCCTCGGGCTCCTTCAAAGAAGCGGGTACGAAGGCTTCGTCTCCATCGAGTTCGAAGGGATGGAACCGCCGATGAAGGCCATAGAGATCTGTGCCGCGAACCTGAAGCGCTATATCGCGGCTCTCTGAGGAGACAAAGATGCATCTTCTGAAAATCGAGAAGGACCATTATATCGGTCAGGCCGATCCCTATATCCTGGAAAGCCGCGGCAGATTCTATATCTATACCACCGGCGACGACGGGGTGTACGCCTATGAATCGGACGCTCTCCTCGGCGAATGGATCTGCGCGGGGAAGGTGTTCTCTTCCGGAGACCACCGGCATTACTGGGCGCCGTCGGTGATCGAGCTGGACGGGACCTACTACATGTATTGCTCTTTTGAGTGCCCGGAGCTGGAACCGGACCGCCGGGGGCATATTCAGGCCATGCACGTGGCGGAGAGCAAAAACCCGCTCGGCCCCTTTGAAAAGGCGGAAAGGATCCTGCCGCCCTTCTCCATCGATTCGCATATCGTCAGGAACGAAGCGGGGCTGTTCCTCTTTTATTCCACGAACCGTTACGACGCCGAAAGACCCGGCACCTGTATCGTGGTGGACCGGATGAAGGATCCCCGGACGCCGGAGGGGGATCCGAAGCTCGTCGTCTCCGCGACGCTGGACGAGGAGATCTTCATGCGCGACCGGTACCGGAAGGGTGAAAACTGGCACACCATCGAAGGCGCTTTCTATTTCCGGGAGGGCGAATGGCAGTACGTGATGTATTCCGGCAACTGCTATCAGCAGCCGACCTATTACGTGGGATACGCCAGAGCGAAAACCGGGGAAACCGACCTCACGAAGATCAGATTCGAAAAGTACCCGGACGAGAGGACTTACGCGCCGGTGCTGGCGGCGAATGAGTTTGAAGAGGGAACGGGACACCACTCGATGATCAAAGTCGACGGCGTCTGGTATGCCGTTTATCATGCCCGCGACAGGATCGCGGACGGTTTGCCCGGAGACCGGCGAAACGCCAGGATCTGCCGCATGCGGGTGGAAGACGGCGCGATCACCGCCGAACGGTACGCCGACCACATCTGAAAAATGAAAAGATGGAAGCCCCGGAGAGCCGATATGCTCTTCGGGGCTTCCTTGCGGTCTGGGCGTGTCAGGAAAGAGGCGCCGCCTATCGGACGGTTTCGCTTCTCAGGATAAAGGCGTCCTGCTCGGCCGTCGGGAGATCGTTCCACAGGGCGTTCCATCCGCATACCCGGACCTGGAGGGTCCGGTAATTCTCGGGATGCTTCTGCGCGTCCCGGAGCGTATCCGCATCGAATATGTTGAACTGCATCGACATCCCGCCGCCCTCCAGGTAGGTCATCAGGAGATCGTACAGCGCTTCCAGCCCTTTTTCGCCCTCCACCGCGGACGGATGAAGCATCAGATCCACGCAGAAGGATTCGTGATAATTGAAGGGATTGAGCTTCAGCGCCGAAAAGATCAGAGCGGTGACGCCCTTCCGGTCGGCTCCGTTCACGGGGGAGGCGTTTTTGGAAAGCTCCGCACCGGCTTTTCTGCCGTCCGGCAGGGCGCCTGTCTTCGCCCCCTGCCACACGAACTGCATGGCGGGATGCATGATGGCTTTATATACGCCGCCGCGGGCGTTCGGCCGGTTGTTGATTTTGCCGCTGAAATAATCGGCCATGCCGGCGGCCAGAAGATCGGTCTCCGGATCGGAATTCCCGTATTTGCAGGGAAGGTTGAAAGCCTTCAGGCGAAGGATCTCCTGCCCCTCCCAGTTGTTTTTCAGGATCTGCGCAAGCTCCGGGAGAGAGACGGCTTTCTTTTCGAAACAGAGCTTTTTCACAGCCATCAGAGAATCCACGGCGCTTGCAAATCCGCAGTTCAGGATGGCGGAATTGTTGAATTTGACGCCGAAAGCGTAGCCGTCCGCAGCTCTCTCCAGAGAACGGCGGATCGTGGCGGAATAGACGTTGGACGGATTGATATACGCCAGGAAGCCCTCGTAGGAATTCCCGATCCGGATCGATTCCTCGATCAGGTATTCCCATTGCCGGATAAAGGCGTGATAGAAATCGTCAAAGCTTTGAAATCCCGAAGCGTCGCCGGTCTTCAGCCCGGCCTCTTTCCCGGTTTTCCAGTCGACGCCGTTGGAAAGCGCGAATTCCACCGCCTTCGCCGCGTTGATATACGAAACGCTGGTGGAGGATTCGTCGCTTCGCACTCTGGTCTCGTAGCATCCGCTGATTTCGAAATCCCGCGCTTCCTCGGCGGTGGCGCCGTAGCCCATGATCGCTCTCCGGTGGCCGGGCTCGCAGCAGAAGACGAAGGGCGAAACGCCCTTCCGGATAAGGTCGAACACCCGGTACAGGATTTCTCTGGGGGTGTTTTCGGCGACCTTGATCTGTACCTTGGGATTGCTGAGCTTCAGCTCTCCGTAAAGCTCCAGAACGGCGAGGGAAACCTCGTTGAAGCGCGTTTCCCCGTCGGGGCCGGTGCCGCCCATATACATGGGATGTCCCCAATAGTTGCCGATCGCAGAGAACTGCATGAGAAAATAGGCGAGGAATTCCTTTTCCTCCTCCCGGGTATACTTTCCGGAATCGATATCCCTGCGCCAGAAGCGAAGAAGCGTGCTGTCGATGCCGTTGCCGAGGCTCCTCGTCTGGTAATTGTCGACGCATTCGCAGAGGATGAAGTAGATATAGATCTCCTGCAGAGCCTCGTAAAGATCGGAAGGGCTTCCGTCCCTGAGGTTTTTGAGGCAGGCGGCTTGCTTCCCGGATTTTTCCGTGTCCTTTGTCAAGGCGTACCGGTAATACCTGTCCAGAAGCCTGATGATCGATTCGTAGGTGATCTCTATGCCCTGGAAAAACGCCTCCTGTTCGGGCGTGATCCCTTCCCCGATCCGCTTCCGGTGGAAGGACCGGACTCTGTCGAGAAGTCCCGGAAAGCCCAGTGTAAGAAGCGCTTCCCAGTTCGGGATGACGTGGTCGAAATCGGGCCAGATCGCCGCCGCGCCGACCTCTCCCAGAAGATCGATCTTTTCCTGCACTTCGGGGATCCCCGCAAACACCTCCCGGGACCAGATTTCGGTCGTGTAGCGGCTCAGGAGTCTGCCCCAGTTATAAAATCCAACGAACCAGTCCTTTTCGTTCACGTCGATCCTGGCGTTTTCCAGAAGATAGGCAAAGAGCTTCGCCTTTGCGACGGGGTGGGGAAGAGCGGATACTTCTTCCGCAAGGGTTTTCAGACCGCAGTCCATCTCCGCGTCGTCAAGCCCCGTCGACTCGTCGTATTCGCCGCCGTGATAAGCCATCCGGCGGTACGGGTCGAACGGCTCGTCGGTTCTGTGATACTTGTTCAAAAGGTAAGGCATGTCCCGCAAGAGGGATGAATACATAGGATTACCTCCCGTCGTTTACAGCGTATTCCCGGCAAGGGAAGAAAACGGAAAAACCGTCCGGCCTGTTCATTGGCGCGCTTTCGGGGCCGGGACGTTCATTTGACAAGCGGCAGCTCAAACCAGAAGATCGATCCGGCGCCCACAGCGCTTTCCACGCCGTAGGTGGCGTGATGCAGCGAAAGGATCGTCTTGACGATGGACAGACCGAGCCCCGATCCGACGGCGGCGCGCGCGTGGGATTTGTCCACCTTGTAATAGCGGTCCCAGATGGAATCCAGCTCCCGATCCGGGATCCCCGGCCCGTCGTCCTCTACAAGGATCCTGACCGCGCCGGGCCGGATCTCCTCGGTGACGAGGACGTGCCTGTTTTCGCCCGCGTGGGTGACGGCGTTGTTGATCAGGTTGTAGATCACCCGGGAAATCATCATGCGGTCGGCGTTGACAAGAGCTTCCTTCTCCGGGATCGAACAGACGATATTGTATCCTTCGTGCTCGGTCAGACGGGAGAAGCGGTCGACGATATCCCGCGTGTCGCGCGTCAGATCGAAGGTTTCGGGGACGATCGGCTCCGACCCCGACTGGATGCGCGAAACGTCCAGCGCGTCGGTCACGATGGTGGAAAGCCGGCGCGATTCCTCCAGTATGATCCCCGCGTTTTCCGGAGTGTTCTCGCCGGGAATGTCGCGCATCATCTCGGCGTATCCCGCGATCATGGTCAAAGGGGTTCTGAGATCGTGGGAAACGTTGGCGACGAGCTCCTTCTGCAGACGATCGTTTTTGGAAAGCTCACGGGACGCGTTTTCCAGGGTGTCGCCGAGCTCCGCCACTTCGCGGTATCCCTCGGTGCGGAAGTCAGGGGCGTCGGGATGGCCGAGGAACCGGGACTTCCGGGTCAGGACGGCAAGAGGCCGGGAAAGACTTCTGGAAAGAAAAGCGGCCAGCAGGGCGGAAACCAGAAGAAAGATCACGGTCACGAGTATCAGAAGCGCCCGCAGAGTCGTCACGGTAGCCGTGATCGGCTCGGCCTCGGCGTTCAGGATGAGACAAAGCTCCTTTCCGCCGCGATTCACGATTTTGGTGTATATGATGCTTTCGGTGATGCCGCGGTCGCGGAATTCGCCGCCGCCTTCCTGATCGAAGGAGACGCGAAGAAGATACTCGCCGCCGTTGTTCCGGGCGAGACCGCTGAAATATGCGACGTTATAATGGGACATGCGGTGGATGACGCAGGAGGGAAGAACGTCGACCGAATAGAGCACGCTGTTCCGTTCGGCGACGATCACGCAGAAGTTGCCGCTGCGCGCGGCCTTTACCAGCGTCGGATAGAACGCTTCGTCGTCCGGCATGACTTCCAGATTCTTCTCCGCCCGCTGGATCTCCCGGATCCGGATCTCCCTGTAGATCGAATCCAGAAAGACCGTTTCAAGAAGCCAGAGGATCGCCAGCATCGCCAGGGTGAAAACGAAGAAGATCAGAAAGATGCGCATGCCGAGTCCCATGGGCGCACGATCAGCCTTCAAAACGGTATCCAACTCCTCTCAGGGTGACGATCTTGTCCTGGTACGGACCGAGATTTTTGCGCAAGAGCTTGATATGCGTATCCAGCGTGCGGTCGTCGCCGTAATAATCGTATCCCCAGACCTCGGAGATCAGTCTTTCCCGCGTCAGAGCCAATCCGCGGTTTTTCACCATATAGAAAAGCAGGTCGTATTCCTTCGGGGAAAGATCCACCTTTTCCCCGTCGACGGTGACGAGCCGCGCGGTAAAGTCTACCGTAAGGCCGCCGTCGGTGAACACGTCGTGGGAGGCGCCGCCCGTTTTTCCGCGGCGCTGGATCGCCTCCAGCCGCATGATCAGTTCGCGGGGGGAGAAGGGCTTGACCACGTAATCGTCGACGCCGAGCTCGAAGCCGTGGATCCTGTCGTATTCTTCGCCGCGGGCGGAAAGCATCACCACAGGCACGTCGGAAAACCTGCGGATCTCCCGGACGGCGGAGAAACCGTCGAGCTCCGGCATCATCACGTCCATCACGATCACGTCGATATCGCCCGTGCGGCGCATCAATTCCACCGCCTCCATGCCGTCGGCGGCTTCGGCGACCCGGTGTCCGCTGAAGAGAGCGTATTTTTTCACCAGCTCGCGGATCATTTTTTCATCGTCAACGATCAGGATCTTCATAAAAGCCCGCACTTCCTGCCTTTCGGTTCTTTTCGTCATTGTAGCATAAAAACACCGGCGATTCAAGAAAAAAAGCGGCGCCGCGCGGCGCCGCAGGTAGAGACGGGGATCATTTCAGAAAGTCTTTGCGTTCCGGCGTAAAGACGTCGATCACCACCGCGTCGGTCAGAGCGCGGAGGCAGTGGGGAAGGTTTCCGGGGATGTAAACCGAATCTCCTTTTTTCATATGGCGCTCTTCTCCGTTGAGACGGAAGAGGATCTCGCCTTCGACGACGTAGCTCGCCTGTTCGTGCGGATGGCTGTGCGGCGCGCCGTCGGCGCCCTTTTCAAAGGCGACCTCGACGATCATCAGGTTTTCCGCATGGGCAAGGACCTTGCGCGTGGCGCCGGAGCCCGCCGGTTCGGAAAGGATCGCGTCGTGATCAAAAAACATAAGAGTTCTCCTTTCATATCGATTGCCGGGATATGGGAAAGGAGAAAGGACCGGCCTTTCTCCTTTTGTATATGGATTTACAGAGCGGCCTTGGCCTTGTCGCACAGAGCGGTGAAGGCGGCGGCGTCGGTGACGGCGATCTCAGCCAGCATCTTGCGGTTGAGATCGATCCCGGCCTTCTTCAGACCGTACATCAGACGGGAATAGTTCAGACCGTTGATCTTGGCGGCGGCGCTGATACGGGTGATCCAGAGCTTGCGGAAATCTCTCTTGCGGAGTCTGCGGCTGACGTAACCGTACTGCAGAGCCTTGAACACCGCCTGATTGGCGACCTTGAAATGCTTGGAGCGGGAGCCCCAGTAACCCTTCGCAAGTCTGAGAGTTTTATTTCTTCTCTTGCGCGTCATCATCGCGCCCTTAACACGTGCCATTATGCATTACCTCCAAATAGTAAAATCGGGGATCAGACCGGTGCCCGATCAGGAATAGGGCATCATCTTGCGGATGGCCTTGACGTTGGTCGGATCCGCGATAGCAGCCTTGCGAAGCGATCTCTTCAGCTTGGTGTTCTTGAGACCGGTATTATGGTTCATCATGGAATGCTTCATTTTCACGTTGCCGTTTTTGGTGAATCTGAATCTTTTCGCGGCAGTTTTGCTCGTTTTAAGCTTGGGCATGGGTTGCGTCTCCTTTCAAATCTATCCGTCTTTCGTCTTCGTCATTTGGTGGGTTTGGGACCGAGGAACATGGACATGCGGCGTCCTTCCAGCTTGGCCGGTTTTTCCACGACGGCCGTTTCGGCGCACTTCTCCGCAAAATCCTTCAGCAGAACGGTGCCAAGCTCGGTATGAGCCATCTCGCGCCCGCGGAAGCGGACGGTCACCTTGACCTTGTCGCCGTCGGCCAGGAATCCCAGGGCGTTCTTGACCTTGAATTCCATGTCGTGATCGCCGATGCCGGGCGACAGCCAGATCTCTTTTGTCTCAACGATCTTCTGGCTCTTGCGATTGAGCTTTTCACGCTTCGCCTGTTCGAAACGGTATTTGCCGTAATCCATGATGCGGCAGACCGGCGGCGCGGCGTTCGGCGCGATCATGACAAGATCGAACCCTTCTTCCTCCGCGTGCGCCATGGCGTCCGCAAGAGGCATGATGCCGAGCTGAGATCCGTCGGAAGCAATGACGCGGACCTCGGAAGCGTGGATCTGTTCGTTGATCTGATGACTTGTAGTTGCTATGTGCATACACCCCCAACCTGATTGAAACGAAAACGGTTTGCGGTAATCAGACAATAAAGAATGCGGACACATCAATGCCCGCACACACGTAGATCATAAACTCAATCCGTGTTGACCCGAACGCACAGCGCATTCCGAGGTGAGGGCAGAATTTCTTCTTCCTTCTTTGTTGTCCTGTGGTATTATACAGGCTTCCATGCGGTTTGTCAAGCGTTTTTTTCAAAAAAGCAAAAAGAAAACCGGTCTCCGCCTTCGAAACTTGCGGTAGACAAAACCGTGAAAGCGTGTTATACTATCCTCGTACAAAGAAATCGAAATGGCCGCTCCGGGCGGCCGGCAGAAAGGAACGACTGACATGGAAGAAAACCAGTACGGAAGCGATTATTTTGTCCTGACCGACGAGGAGGGCAAGGAAGAAGAATTCGAACATCTTGCCACCATCGATTACGAGGGCGAGGTCTACATGGCCATGACTCCCGCGAATCCGGAAGAGGAGAGCGATGAAACCGAAATCGTGATCTTCAAGGTGGAGGAAGATGAGGAGAGCGGAGAAGACATGCTCGTTACGGTGGACGACGAGGACACGCTCGACGCCGTCTTTGAAAAATTCCTGGAGATGGATGAAGAAGACGAAGAAGCCGGCGCCGAATCCGCCGACGAAGAATGATCCTTCGCGACCGGTTTTTTTGAAAAACGAGACTGAATCCGCTCCCGTCTGCGTATACTGAAAAAGAAGCGTCTCCTGCTACGCGCGTGCTGTCGTATTTATTAACCCTCAAAGAACAAGATACGGGACTCCTTCTCCCGCCGAAGGATTGCAGGCCTCCCGCGTTGACTTTGTCCGCGGACGTTGGAAGCGAGAAACGGCAGGGGGGAGACCCACCTGCATGGTGCAGGTTAGTATCTGCGGCACACGGCGATGCGGGGGCGCTTTTTGTTTTTTTGCTTTTTTCAGAAACCCGGCGACGTTTTCCGCGGACCGATTGTATTATAAGTGAAAGGGGGAAAGCTATATGCAGGAATCGTCCTTCTCGTCGCGTGAGATCGGGGACATATTTGCCCGCCGGGCGGATATGGTCTACCGGATCGCCTGTGCTTACGTGAAAAACGCAGCCGATGCGGAAGATATTACTCAGACCGCTTTCCTGCAATTGATCCGCAAGGCTCCGCGCTTTGAAAACGAGGAACATGAAAAAGCGTGGCTGATCCGCACGACGTCGAACCTTTCCAAAAACTTTCTGAAGCATTGGTGGAGAAAGAGGGAAGCAATAGACGAGAATGCGGTTCCGGACGCTGACGAGACCGGTCCGGACGAGGTGATGGAAGCGATCCGCGCTCTTCCGGAGACGTACAGAACGGTGGTCTACCTCCGGTATTATGAAGGTTATTCGGGAGAGGAAATTGCCGCGATACTCAAAAGCCCCTCATCCACCGTGCGAAACCGGCTCAGAAAAGCGCGCGCGCTCCTGAAGGAAAAGCTGGGAGGTGATCCGGATGAAGAATGATCGCATCAGGACCTCCTGGGAAAGGATCGAACTGTCCCGGGAATCCAAAGAAAGAATGCTTGCTTCGCTTCTCCGCGAGGAAGCGGGGAGGAGACAGGCGCGGGAAACAGGGATCCGGAGAAAAAGATGGCTGATCCCCGTGCTGATCCTTTCGGCGCTGCTCGTTTTGGGGACGGCGGCTTACGCCGCGTCGACCCTGATCCGCCGCGCCGAGCCCTACGAGATCCACCATAAGGTGGAGGGATACGACTATTACGGGGGGATACATCCAAAGCAGTATCTGGATTCTCGCGTTCTGCCTTCCGATCAGGATCCGGTCGTCACGGTATATCCCGAAGGCGAACTTTTGGCGGATCATCCTCCGAACATCAATACCATGGACAATTTTTCCAATTTCAGTGCGGAAAGCGTTTATTATCTGCTCGGGACATATCCGACGCCCAACGTACGGAAGGTGGAAAACGGGGAGAACGTGCATTATTACGTGATGTATATGACCGAAAAGGGTGCGCGTTACTATCTCTTTTACGATAAAAACGGATACCCTTACGGGTATCCCGTGTACCTCACGGCGTGGCATGAACGCCGGGAATTCGAAGGCCTGAAGGCCGGCGATCCCATTGAAAAGGTGGAAAGGATCGATCCCACCGCATCGGTCTACCGGTCGTATTTCCGGACCTTCGAACAGGTGGAGGGAAATACCGCTGAGGAAAAGAACGAAAAGCTCTGGGATTTGAATCAGCTGTATTTCAGCTATCCTCTGGCGGGCGTACACTATCTCAAGGACGGCCTCCTGGAAATCCGGTATGAGTTTGACGACGACGGCAGATACGTCGTCAAGAGTCTGTACTACGATCCGGATTACCGCGGGATCGTACCGGAACTGGAACTGTTCGTCTGGCCCGATCTTTCGATGTGGAGCGAGGATTCCCGCGAAGAGGTCATGAAAAGCTATGAGGAGTACTACGCTTCCCTGGTAAACACCGATTTCGGTTATCGTATCCTGCCGCAGGACGAACCGAACGGAGAGAAGGTGATCGCGGATATTGAACCGGAAACGCATCGGGAAACCCTTGCGGAGGAGGTGGACTGGATCCTTCCCGTGACGGTAAAGAACGGAAGCGGGGAGAGACGATTCGAGTTTACCGCGGATGATTTCACCGGGGACGAGATCCTTACGGTAACGGTATCCAGACGGCATGCGGGCGAATCGTCCGGAGGGATCGAAACGATCTTTGCGGGCGGGATCCCGCTTTTGAAGCTTGCGGAAAAGGCAGGCATTCCGGATTTCCGCCAGGCGGAAATCACGGTGGAGGGAGGAGAAAAGCTGATCTTCACCAGGGAAGAACTGATAAGGAAGCATCCCGTCGCGGCGTGGATCCGGAACAAAAAGTACGCCATGGATCATTCCGAGACCGGGCTTTCTCTGGCGATCCCGGAAGCGGACGTGGAATCCTTCCGCTTCAGCATTCAGGGAATTGAGTTTACTTCATAACGCCGGATAAAAAAGACGGCCGGGGGATCCGCCCCGGCCGTCTTTCCTTTGTTCAAAGCAAGGAGTATGCGCCGTTTCCTTCGGCCCGAAGGCTTTTCCCGAAGAAAGCGGTCAGAGCGCGGATCATGTAATCCGGATCCTTTTCTCCGGCCGTCTCAAAGGCGGAATGCATCGCGAGCTGCGCAAGTCCGATATCCACCGTGTTCAGCGCCACCTGCGTGGTGGAGATATTTCCCAGGGTGGAACCGCCCGCGATATCGGCGCGGTTGGCGTAAAGCTGCACCGGAACGCCGGCTTCTTCGCAGATCAGCTTGAAAAGCGCGGCGGATACGGCGTCGGAGGTGTATTTCTGGTTGGCGTTGTATTTGACGACGACGCCGCCGTTCAGCGTAACGGTGTGATTCTTGTCGGCATATTCGGGGTGATTCGGATGGATCCCGTGGGCGTTGTCGCAGGAAAGCATCATCCCGGAGGCCAGAAGCCCTCTCAAATCGAGTGAAAACGCGTCCGCGACCCTGGTGAGCGTGTCAAGAAGGAAGGGCGACGCGGCGCCTTGCTTGGTCTGGCTCCCCACCTCTTCGTTGTCGAAGAAGGCGGCGACGGGAAGCGCATGAGGGAAGCCGGCCTCCAGAAAGCCGGAAAGGACGGCGTAAGCGCATTCCAGATCGTCCAGCCGCGGCGCGGAGATCAGGCCGTTCCAGGCGTATCCTCTTGCCGGGTTATAGAGAAAGAGGTCGGAAGCGAGAATATCGCCGGGACGGCATCCCGCGCTCTTCGCGACGGACTCCCTGAAATCTCCTTCGTTTCCGCCGAGGCCCCATATGGGCAGAAGATCCACCGCGGGATTGCAGGAATACCCGTCGTTGATCGAACGGTTCATGTGGATGGCCACGTGGGGGATCAGGGCGCAGGGCTCCCTGAGATCCGCCAGCGCCGTGCGCACGCCGCCGTCTTTCCGGATCATCACGCGTCCGGCGACCGAGAGCGGGCGGTCGAACCAGGAAGCATAGATCATGCCGCCGTAACGTTCGGCCGACAGGCGAAGATAAGCGCCGGGACCCTTCAGGACCGCGTTTTCCTTGATTTTCAGGGCGGGGGAATCCAGGTGCGCCGCGGCGATCATCACGCTTTCGGGCGGAAGGATCGTGTCGGGTATGCGAAAGGCGATCAGGGAAGAGGAATTCCGTACGACGTAATACCCGCTGCCGCTCTCAAGCTGCCAGGGAGCGCATTCCTCCAGCCGGGCGAAACCCGCCCCGTCCAGGAGGGAGGCGATATGCGCCGCCGCATGATAGGCGGTGGGAGAAGAGGCGATAAAGTCAAAAAGCTGTTCCATCGAAAAAACCTCGATTCATTCGGGCGATCGGCCGGAAGGATCCGAAAGCCGGAGAAGATAATCCATCCCTCTGCCGCTTCCTCGGGCGGGGAAGACGACCCGGCCGTCCTTCGGGAAGGGCATCGGTTCGGAGAGGGTGCCGACGGTCGGCTCAAAGAGCCGCATCGTGCGGGGGAAGAAAGAAAACGCGGAAAAATCGATCTCCACAGGCGCGCCGCAGGGGACGTAAAGCCACGCCGCATGCTCCGACGCCATGGCCGCGACGAAATTCGCATCGTGGGAATTGTGCTTCACGGCGTTTTGGATCGGCTGAAAACCGGTGAGGTCGTGTTCCCGGATGAAGTCGCGGTAGATCCGCAGGGCTTCCGCGGCGGGCCTTTTGAGCGCCGTTTCCCAGGTGTTCGGCCAGTACGGAGTGGGGTCGCGGCGCATGCACCAGACGCTGGAATGCCCGTACGTATTCCCGCACGCGCCGGAAAGGAGATTGCGCCAGGCGGCGAGCCTGACGTCGACCGCGTCGAAATACCCGTTTTCGGGTTTGAAGTCGATCGCGTGATCCTCGTAGCAAGGCTCGCCGTCCATCACGGGCTTCCGGTCGGCGGCGAGCGCTTCGGCCATCAGCTCGTAACAGGGCTTGGAGGGGAATCCGTGCCCGGACTGGTTCATATGAAAATCGATCCAGCCGCGTCCCGCGGCGAATTCGGCAGAGGAACGGGAACCGGAGGGGTGAAGCGTCGTCAAAAACCTGCCGCCGTCTCCCGCTTTCAGGCCGGCCGCCATGGAATCGAGAATCCTGAAGTGCCTGTCCTCGGTCAGCGGCCTGTCGCCGCCGAGGATCCAGAGAAGGTTTGAATGACGGCAGAACCTTTCGGCAAGCCATTTCCCGTACCCGAAAGCGTTTTCGGGCGTGAAGATCTCGGGGCCTTCGCCCCAGAGCTTGTTCCACTTGTCTCCCCAGGTGGGCAGCATGCCGACGTAAAGCCCCAGCTCCTCGGCCTTGGATACGATGAAATCCACGTGATCGAAATAGGAGTAGCCGCCCTCCAGATCGGGGAGAAGCGGGTCGAATTCTCCCCGCTCGTTTCTGCGAAGGGGGACGCGTCCGTAGGCGTTCGGCACGGTCAGACCGGAAAGCTCGGCGAGGACGACGGCCTGGATCATATTGAATCCCTGATCCCTGCGCGTCCTGAGATAGGAAACCGCCTCCTCCCGGTCGAGCGCATGGAAAAGCTCCCACGCCGTGTCGCCCAGAAGGTAGAACCTTTTTCCGTCCGCGGTTTCCAGATGCCGGTTATCGGAAGAAACGCGAAGAAGCTTCATTCTGCACCTCCGGAGGGATTCAGCCCATCGGAAGGCCGTTTTTCCAGAGCATGGAGGGCTCGGCGTCGGAGGGCTTCCGGCAGGCGGTGAAGGCGAGGCACATGCGGAGCTCGTCGTTCATCTTTTCGATGAAATCGCAGAGGCCCCGGACGCCGCCCTCCTGGAGGGCGGGCCACATGGCTCTTCCCACCGACACCGCGTCGGCGCCGAGCGCCAGCGCCTTGAAGGCGTCCGCGCCGCGGTCGACCGAACAGTCGACGAAGATCTTCAGGCCGTCTCCGACCTCTTTCTTGATCGAAGGGAGCACCGTGACGGGCGCGACAGCGGAGGCGAGCCTCCCGGGGTTGTGACCGACGACGATGCCGCGGCAGCCCGCGTCGAGCGCAAGCCTCGCGTCGCGTGAGGACAGCACGCCCTTCAAGATAAAGGGCAGGCGGGTGGAAGAGACGAAGTCCGCGATCTGTTCCGCCGAGAGGCAGGTCATGGTCTCGCCGACCACGAGATCGGCTTTCCCCGCAGAGGAAAAGCTGTGATCGATATCGATCCCCACGGCGAGAGCGCCGTGTTCCTCGGCAAAGCGGATCTGATCCCGGATCTTGTCCAGGTCGGCGTAAGGCTTGATGATGCGGACGGTTTCGGCGCCGACGGCGGCGACCTCCTCATACGCGTCGTTTTCGCACATGCCGATCCAGTTCACCGCGCCGAGAGCCTTGGCGGCTTCGGCGTATTCGACGAGGCCGTTTTTTCTTCCCTCGCCGTAAACCGGGAGATGGGAAAAGGCGGGCGTCATGATCGGCGTTTCAAAGGTCTTGCCGTAAAGAGAGATCGCGAGCGTCGGGATCCCGGAGGAAATCAGCCGTTCCTCGATCTGGATCTCGTCAAAGGCGAGACGGGCGAGCAGGTTTGCGTCTGCAGGATTGAATTCTTTCACGTGGAAGTCCTTTCTCCGTTCTGCCGGGTCAGCCGGCGTGCTTCATGGTGAGGTCTACGAGCTCCTGGATGCGGAACATGCCGCAGCCGATGATGGTGGTGTCGACGGTGTCGCGGATGGCGGAGGTCCAGACCTCGCCGACGGCGTCTGCGCCTTTCGCCATGCCGATGATCGAACCGACGGTGGCACCGTTGCAGTCGGTGTCGAATCCGGTTTCCACCGCCATGGCGATGCTCTTCCCGTAATCCATGCCGCCGTAGAGCAGGGCGGCGGCCACGATCATGGCGTTGGAATTCGTGTGGCACCAGTGATGGGGGTTGGATTCGTCCCAGCGGGTGCGGATCCTCTTCATGGCGTCCTCCGCCGTCACGCCGTCACGGAACCAGGAGATCACGGTCTCCACGTCTTCGGCCAGGCGCGAGGCTTTCGGGATCTCGCCGAGACCCGCGCGCAGGATCTTCCCGGGATCGGATTCCACCGCAGCTGCGGCGATGGCAGCCGAGAAAAGCATCTCTCCGTAGATCCCGTTCTTGACGTGGGAGATCGAGGCGTCGCGGAAGGCCATATCAGCGGCGGCTTCCGGATCGCCGGGGTTGATGTAGCCAAAATAATCGCCGCGGATCTGCGCGCCGATCCATTCGCGGAAGGGGTTTTTGTAGACGGCGGAGAGGGGAGGCTTGACGCTTGTGACGAAGTTCATCACGGCCACGCGCTCGGCGGTGCAGTAGGCGGTGACCGGCTGGGAAGAGAGCCAGACCCGTGCCATGTCGTCGGGCGTGAAATCGCGGCCGTACTCGCCGATCACCTTGACGGCGTCGAGGACCGTATAGTTGGTATCGTCGTCCGGCGGCATAAAGCCACGGCGGTAACAGGAGGCGAGGCGTTCCAGCGTCTTTTCACTGTGCCCCGCGGCGCGGAGGGCGTCGGGCCTGCCGCCGAAGTAGTCGCGGATGGGGTAGTTCCCTTCGTCCCGCGCGATGCGGAGGATCTCCGCCTGCTTCATCCCCTCGACCGGCTTGCCGAGCAGGCATCCGCACACCCGGCCGAGCCACGCGCCGGTGAGCTTGTCCCGGAGGGCGTCGTCCACGGCGGGTTTGGCGTAAGCGGGACGGTCTTCGGGACGCTCTTTCCGGATCGAAGCAAGATCGGAAGGCTCGACGTAGGGGAAATCCCTGCGCATCGGCGCGGCGTACAGCTTTTCAAACAGAAGGTCGGCAGCCTCCTCTTTTTCACGGCCGCGGGGAAGACGGGCGATGCGCTCCGCCTCGGCGCGGTACGTTTCGACGTCGCGCCCTTCCTCCAGAGTCTGTTCCAGTTCCGTCAGGATATTTTCCCCGTAAAGCTCCCAGGAATGGGCAAAGGAAAGATCCTGAAAATCGCGGATCGTCATAAACCGATACTCCCTTCGTATAGTCCTGATCCCAGTATACAGGAAACCGGGGGAAAAATCAATCTTGCGAAAGGAGATTGCCTTTGAAAAAAAGGCTTTCCAAATGCACGGCGTTTTGCTATACTGAAAAAAAGGAGGCGAGGGCTATGAACGAGACCTGTCGCAGGATGGAGAGGAAGGCCCGGGATCTGGCAGGCAGGATCCTTTCCTGGTGGCTGACTTACGACGTCTTCCCGGGAGGATTCCACGGAGCCGTGGACGAGAACAACGTCCCGCATCCCGAGGCGAACCGGGGGCTGATCCTCGGCGCCCGGATCCTGTGGACCCTTTCCGAGGCGTCGAGGGTCCTGAAAGACGAAAAATACCGCACGGCGGCGGGGGATTACGAACGGTACTTCCGGAAGGCGTTCGCCGATCCGCGGGGCGGATACTGGCGGGAGATCTCCCCGGAAGGGGTGCCGACCCAGCCGGATAAGATGACGTACGCCAACTGCTTCGCGCTGTACGGCCTTGCGGCGGCGGCGCGGGATCTGGGAAGCGCGGAGGCGAAGGCGGCGGCCGAAAGGCAGTTCGCGTTTCTGGAGGATAAGGCGAGGGATCCGGAATACGGCGGGTATTTCGAAGTCCTGACGCCCGACGGGGCATGGGACAGGGAGAGCAGGCTCGGCTGCGCCGAGGATCCGTCCCAGGTCAAGACGATGAACACGTCGCTGCACGCGATCGAGGCCGTGACGTCTTTTTCGCGCCTGGAACCGGAGGATCCGGCGGCGCGGGAGCGCCTCCGCTCGCTCTTCCGCCTCTTCACGGACACGATCCTGGACCGCGGGACCATGCACTTCTTCCAGTATTTCGACCGCGCGTGGCATCCCACCGACAGACGCGCCTCCTACGGGCATGACATAGAAGGCTCGTGGCTCCTACTGGAAGCCGCCGAGGTGCTCGGTGATCCCGGACCGATCCGGGAGGCGAAGGAACTGGCGGTCGCCATGACGGAGGCTTCTCTTGCCGAAGGCATGTCGGAAAAAGGATTCCTTCGCACCGAATACGATCCCCGTACCGGTGAAATGCGGCCGAACTATTCCTGGTGGGAGCAGAACGAGACCGTCGTGGCCGCCTTCAACGCCTGGACGCTTTCCGGGAAAGAAGAGTATCTCGCTGCCGCGGAACGCGTTCTCGACGGCATTCGGGAGGTGTTCTGGGATCACGAAAAGGGCGGATACATCCCGAGGATCTACGACGATCTCTCGCCTCGTCCCGTCAACCGCGCCGACATGTGGATCTGTCCCTATCACAACGTCCGGATGTGTCTCGAACTGATCGAGCGGATAAACGCGTTATCCTGAACGAAGCCGGCTGGAGGAGTGAGAAAATGACGTACGATATTACCGATTTCGGAGCGGTCCCGGACGGCGTGACCGTCAACACCCGTGCCGTCAACCGCGCGGTCGAAGAGTGCGCCCGGAACGGCGGCGGCAGGGTCGTAATCCCGGCCGGAGGCGTGTTCGTCAGCGGAACGGTCTGGCTGAAGAGCCACGTCGAGCTCTATCTCGAACACGGGGCCGTTTTCAGGGCCAGCGGGGATCTCGCAGACTACAACGGCGACGGCGCCTACCCCCAGAACACAGGCTGCGCAGCCGAAGAGTGGACGGGAGGGCACTTCATCGTCGCCCATGAATGCGAAGACGTCGCGGTCTGCGGGACCGGCACGATCGACGGGAACGCAGGAGCCTTCGTGACCGACCGGGACGCTGTCCCGGAGATCGCCGGGAAATACTGCTGGTTCTGCGGGTTCCTCCGGGCGAAAAGGCCGGGCCAGTGCATCGCCTTCGTCGAGTGCCGGGATGTGAGAGCGGAGGGCTTCACGCTGCGTGACACGCCGTCCTGGGGGCTCTTCCTGCACGGGTGCGACCATGTGCACGTCCGGGGACTGACGATCCGGAACCGGCCGATGATGGCGAACAGCGACGGCATCGACATCGACTGCTGTTCGTACGTGACGGTCTCGGACTGCGACATAGATACCGGGGACGACGCCATCGCCGTGCGCGGATCGGCGTATCGTCTTTCGGACAGCGGAAAACCCTGCGAATACGTGACGATCACGAACTGCGTGCTCGCTTCCTGCTCGGACGTTTTCCGGATCGGCGTCGGACGCAGCGAGATCCGGCACCTGAGGGTGTCGAACATCACGGCGCACCGCGGACACCGGCTCATCGATCTCTGCGTCGAATGGAGCAGCGTCTCCCGGACGCCGCTTTCAGACATCAGTTTCAGCCACATCGCGGGGACGGGCATCAAAAGGCCCTTCGGAGGCGATTCCGGGAGCGGCGTGAAAGTCGAGGGCGTGTCTTTGGAGAATATCCGCTGCGACGCCGTGGCCGGGAGCGGTTTCCGGACCGGCGTGAAAGGCAGCTTCCGGGACTTCAGCCTCCGGGACGTCGAGATCCTGGTCCGGTACGATCCGGAGTACCGGGAGAGCGACGAAAAGATCCGGGGGACCTCTGTCCTGCGTTTCGACGGTGTAGAGGACCTGTATCTCGAGCGCGTCCGGGTCCGGATGGAGCCGGAGGCCGCCGCACAGTGGGAAAGGATCCTGGACGCGGAACACACGGATCTCCGGCAGGTCGGATGCGCCTTCTGATCCGGCACACGCCGGGTTTTCGGCGGAATGCCAAGATATAACGAACGGGAAACGGGGGAGAGACGGATGAAGATCGCCGACGATGCTTTTCTGAAAGAACTGGACCGGAAAGCGGAAGAATGGAAGGAACGGATCCGCCGGGCGGAGGACCGGGCCGAATGGACCGGAACGGCGTATTACGTTTCTTCCGACGGAAACGACGGAAACGACGGGACAAGCCCGGCAAAGCCGTGGAAAAGCCTCGCCCGGGTGACGGGCGCGGCGCTGATGCCGGGGGACGCCGTCCGGTTCCGCCGCGGAGACGTCTTCCGCGGACAGGTCGTATGCCGTCCGGGCGTCACCTACGCGGCGTTCGGAGAGGGGGAAAAGCCGCGGATCTACGGCTGGGAAAGAAACCTTGCGGATCCGGCGCTTTGGGAGCTTTGGGACGGTGAACGGCGTATCTATCGTCTCAGAGACAGGATCCCTGACTGCGGAACGCTGGTTTTCAACGACGGAGAAAGACATTCCCGAAAGCTGATCCCCTCCTGGATCGACGGCAGATTCGTCTGCCGGGATCGTCCTGACGTTCCTTTTCTGATGCGGGAGGAAATGACGGAGGATCTGGATCTCTTCTGTGACTGCAGGGCGCTCTGGACGACGGCGCCGTCCCATGGGGAAAGCCGGCCCGTGCCGGACATGCGCGCCGAAAACCGCGGCGATCTCTATCTGCGGAGCGACCGGGGCAATCCGGGATCCGTTTTCGAGTCCATCGAAGCGCTGCCCGGCCGTCATCTGATCCGGTCGGGCGAGGCGCCGGACGTTCATATCGACAACCTGTGCCTCCGCTACGGCGGAGCGCACGCGATCAGCGCCGGAGGGAGAAACGTCCGCGGTCTCCACGTCACCAACTGCGAGATCGGATGGATCGGAGGCACCGTGCAGCATTACCTCGGGATCGATCCCAATTATCCGGAGGGCAAGCGGGGAACGGTCACACGGTACGGAAACGGCGTCGAGATCTACGGAGGCTGCGAGGACTACCTGTGTGAGAACAACTACGTCTATCAGGTTTACGATGCCGGCTTGACGCATCAGTACACCGTGCAGAACGGCGAGACCTGCGTGATGAAAGACGTCCGTTACGCCGGGAACCTGATCGAACGCTGCGTTTATTCCATCGAGTATTTTCTTTCGGGCACGGAAGGTACCGGGAGCCGGATGGACGGACTGACGATCGAAAACAACTTCCTGCGCTATTCCGGGTACGGATGGGGGCAGCAGCGGCACAATTTCTGGACGCCGGCCCACGTCAAAAGCTGGAACTTCGAAAACCCCGCCTGCCGTTATTCGATCCGCGGGAACGTCTTTGACCGCGCGCGGTACCGTCTTCTCCACCTCTGCTGCAAAAGCGGGAAGGATTATCCCGTCCTGAACGGAAATACGTATATCCAGGTCCTGGGACTGCCCCTCGGACAGTTCGGCTCCTGCGAAGCCGGGGATCCGCCCGTTCTGGCATATTTAGAAAGCTCGGACCGGGAGATCGCCGGTACGATCGGCGACCGGGAAGCCGTTTCCTGTTTCGCCGCCGGGAGCAGGGAATGACCGGACGCTCGTCCCGCATGTCCGGGAACGGATCCGGAGGACTGCAAAAGACCGCGCCGGCACGGGAGGATGAAAAGAATAAAACCGCCGGGCGTACCACACGGTACGCCCGGCGGTTTGACGTTCAGGATCAGCGGGCCGGCTTCTGCCGCTCGCCTTCGGTTCCCTCCTGCGGCGTGTAGACCACCGTCAGGGTACCGTTGTTGCGGAAGAAGGCGCTTTTCGGCTGGCAGAGCACCAGGATCGTCAGAAGAAGAGAGGTGCCGAGCCGGGAGATATGAAAAGCGCCGATGGTAGCCGCCAGCCAGAAAAGGCTTTTGGGCAGAACAAAAGCGAGCCCGAGAAGAAGTGCGGCCATGATGAGATCGGGAAGCAGATAAACCAGCACGTAAAACTTGCGGGAAAAATACGCGCTGCTGCTGACGTAGGTATAGAATCCCTTTATGCCGAACTTCGGCCGCGCGTCACCGAAAAAGCCGAGGACGGCGCCTTTCAGGGCGAGATACAGGATGGCGTAAAGCAGAAGACCCACCAGGATCCACATGCAATTGAGGAGAAGGCGCGGCACTGTCAGCACGAAAGCGCCGTTCTCCCGGTCAAACAGCGTGATAAAGGGCACGAAACGGTGCAGAACGAGGACCGCGGCAAGGAACAGGATTACGTTCAGAAGCGCGGAGAGCGGCGCATAGAGCTTGCCCTTGCGCAGATTCAGACTCCGGCGCACCGTATAGTTGGGGGGAAGCTTGGGAACGACCATGATATGATACCTTCGATCTCCCGGAAAACCGGGCAGTCATGAATGCGGCAGGGGAAAACGCTTGGCTTTTACGGATACCCTGCGGACCGGAAAGGATCCGCAGGGTACGTCGGTTCGGGGAAACGGCTGCGGTCAATCCTCGTCTTCCGGAGCGGGGATCACCGTTACCAGGAGCTTGTCGACCCGGAAGGACTGAGCCTCCAGCACCTTCACCTGCAGATTCTCGTAGGTAAAGGTATCGCCGGGTTCGGGAAAGCGGTCAAGACGTTCGGTCGCCCAGCCGCCGGCGGTGTTGTATTCGCTTTCGAAATCGTCGCCGGGATCGAAGCCGACCAGCTCGAACATATCGTACACGTTCATGCTGCCGTCGACTTCAAAGATATCTGCGGCGCGCTTGACGGCTTCTTCTTCGGTGGAACGGTCGCTTTCGTCGTAGATCTCGCCGACGATTTCCTCCACGATGTCCTCCATGGTCAGGATGCCCATGGTGCCGCCGTATTCGTCCACAACGACCGCCATCTGGGCGTGGGCGCGGCGGAATTTTTTGATGATGGCGGAGATCGCCATGGTTTTGTGTACGAAAACCGGTTCGTAAAGAAGAGATTCCAGATCGATGTTTTCACGGCCTTTTTCCACAAGCTCCTTCATCAGACGCTTGACGGAAAGGATGCCGATGATGTTGTCGATGGTCTCCCGGTATACCGGGAAGCGGGTGAAGTGCAGAAGGTCTTCGCTTTCCAGAAGGGCGTCAAGACCGTCCTCAATGTCGAAGGCCACAACGTCCACGCGGGGGATCAGGATCTCGTGCGCCGTGATATCGGTGAATTCAATGGCGGATTTGATCAGTTCGCTTTCACTTTCCGAGAAGACGCCTTCCTCTTCGATTTCCTCCAGCGCGGTGTATAGCTCGTCCTGCGTCATATTCGGCTCTTCCTTCGGCTTCCAAATATGGGAGAGACCGTCGATCATCCACGTGACGACGCGGACGACGGGGTAGAAGAGGACCATGCAGAAGCGAAGGGGACGCGCGAAGAAAAGGGCAAATCCGTCGGCGTATTCGTTCGAAAGGGTTTTGGGAATGATCTCGCCGAAAATCAGGATCAGAAGCGTCATGACCGCGGTGACCCATATATCCCTGGAGGGAAGGAGCCAATGCAGGGTCAAAAGGGTCGCGGCGGAGGTGGCGATGATGTTGACAAGATTGTTGCCCACCAGAATGGTGGAAAGGGAGAGCGAGAAATGCTCGGCCACGTAATCGGCGGTCCGGGCGCGTCGGCTCCCGGATTCGGCCGCTTTCTTCAGGCGGAATTTGTTGGCGGAGGCAAAGGCGATCTCGCTGCCGGAGAAGAATGCGGAGCAGAGGATCGAAAGAACGATCAGAACGATATAAACGATATTGACGACGTCGTTCATGCTTCCGCCTCCTTTCGGTCGGCGGACGGCACGGTTTCGGGGTCGTCCTCGTCATAGATTTCGCCCACGATTTCCTCCAGGATGTCTTCCAGCGTGATGATGCCGACCGAGTGCCCGAAGGGATCGATCACAATGGCCATCATGGATTTCGTCCGGCCCATGTCCTCAAAGAGCACGTCGAGCCGCTTGTCCGGCGTGGTCATGTAAGGCTCCGAAGCGTAGGCGAGGGGATCCACGGTTTTTTCGTGAAGAAGCGCCCACAAAAGCGTGCGGATCTGCAGGATCCCGACTACGTTTTCCCGTTCTCCGCGGTAGAGCGGGATACGGGAAAAACGGCTTTCCAGAAGAGTGGTCTTCAGGGTCTCCCGATCGGTGTCGACGTCCAGCATGGTGACGTCCTTCAGCGGGACCATGACGTCCGAAACCACCGCGTCGCCGAATTCGATGGCGGATTTGATGATCTCGGTTTCCTCCGGCTCCAGATTGCCGTGTTCTTCGACGGTCTCCACCATGTCGGCGAATTCATCCTCGGTGATGGTGGGCTCCTCGGCGGTTTTTCCGGCAAAAAGCCGGGCAATCGCCTTGGCGAGCAGGGTGAAGAGAGAAAAAAACAGCTCCAGAGGCTTCAGAACGTAAATCAGGATCAGAAGGGGGAGGGAATAGATCCTGGCGAGCTTGTCGGCGTTGTCCTTTGCGATGGCTTTCGGCAGCATTTCGCTGAAAACGAAAACCATGATGGTGAGAACCGCGACCGAGATCGCGGAGGCTGCGCCTTCGGGAAGCGGGATCAGGTCGACCGCAAGCAGGGTGCCGATCAGGGACGCCGCGACGTGAAGCACGTTGATCACGATCAGGACGGCGACGATGGCGTCGTCATACCGGTCCCAGATGCGGACGACGCGGGCGGCGGTCCGGTCGCCGTCGTCGGCAAGGGTTTTCATGTGAAGACGGTTTGCGTAGGCGTACGCCGTCTCCATGGAAGCAAAAACGCCGCTTCCGAGGATCAAAAGAACAAGCGCAATACTTCGCGGGATACTGTCATCCGGCATGGGATACGATCAACTCCAATTTGTTTTATAATATGGTATTTTAACTATATCACAATTTCGCCATAAAATCAAGGGGAGAGAAATGGCAAAAACCCGCAAAAGACGGCGAAAGAAGGCTGAAACACGGAATTTCGGGCGCGCAGGGAATCTCCGGGCAAAAAAAGCCGGGAAACGGCCGAACCGTTTCCCGGAAGTATGGGAACAAGCTTTTGGGAGGGGATTCAATCCTCTCCGGTCCCGGCGCCGCCGTCGAGCGAAAACTCGTCGAGCCCCTTTTTGGAGGAATCCATATCGCGCTTGAAGTCCTCGATCAGAGACTGCAGGGAGGAGAGATGCTTTTCGGCGGAACCGATCATGACGTCGGTGTCCGCCTTGTAATGATCCACCACCGAACGGGTGTCGGCAAAATCCCGCCGGCACTTTTCCATGATGGCGGCCGCCCGTTCTTTGGCGGAGTTTTCGGACTCTTCGGCACGGATCCTTGCGGCAAGCTCCAGCTCGGTCACCACGCGCATCTCGTTGTCCAGCGCCTTCTCTTTGCCTTCGAAATCGGCTACGCGGTTTTCCAGCGCGGCCTTTTCGCTTTCGAGAGAAGAGAGTCTTTCCTTCGCGAGCGCAAGCTCCTCCGAGAGCTTTTCGGCTTCGCTCCTGAGGGCGGAGAGCTCTTCCTTTGCGGCCTCCAGCTCTTTTGCCGTCCGCTCCTGTTCCACGCGGAGCTCCGCCGCTTCCTTCTCCAGAGAAGCCGAAGCCTCCGCGGCTGCGGCAAGCTTTCCGTCGAGAAGAGCGCTTTTCTCTTTTTCTTCGGCGAGCGCGTCCTCCAGCCCGGCTTTTTCTGCCGCAGCATTCCGGGAAAGCGCGTCGATATACTGCGACACGTCCTTTTTGCGGAAGCCGTTCAGCGAAGAGCGGAAGCGAAGACCGGAAAGATCGTTCATGGCAGTTTCTCCTTCGTCAGAAATGGATCGGATCGAAAGACGGCGCGCTTATTTCAGAATGCGGAGCCGAATGATGCCTTCGATGCCGGACAGCCTTTCACATACGCTGTCGGGGATATCGCCGTTGATCTGCGCGACGGTGGCGGCGTAATCCTTTTTGGACTTGTTGGTCAGGCTTTCGATGTTGATGCCGAGGCTCGAGAAGGCCTGCGTGACGTTGGCGATCATGTTGGGGATGTTCCTGTGGAGTACGAGAAGAGCCGATCCGGTGTCGTACGTGGGATCCATATCGGGGAAATTGACCGAGTTTTTGATGATCCCGCGTTCGATATAGTCCGACACTTCTTTGACCGCCATGACGGCGCAGTTCTCCTCGCTTTCCGGGGTGGAGGCGGAGAGGTGGGGGATGCAGACGGTGTTCGGCGCCTTGATCACGTCGGCGTTCGGGAAATCGGTGACGTAAGACGCGATCTTGCCGCTTTCCAGCGCCGCCACCAGGTCGGCGTTGTTGAAAAGCTCGCCGCGCGCCAGATTGATGACGCGCACGCCGTCCTTCATCTCGGCGAAGACCGATGCGTTGAACTGCCCCTTGGTGTCCTTATTATACGGAATATGCACCGAAATATAATCGCACTTTTCATAGAGCTCCTTTTCGGCGGTGGCGTGGTGCACCGAACGGGAAAGCCTCCACGCCGCATCCACCGTCAGGAAGGGGTCGTAACCGTAGACGTCCATGCCCAGAGAGACGGCGGTGTTTGCAAGCTGCGCGCCGACGGCGCCGAGCCCGATGACGCCGAGCGTTTTACCCTTGAGCTCGGGACCGGCGAATTTGGATTTGTTCTTTTCCACAAGCTTCGGGATTTCATCGCCCTGATCGGCGATCGAGGAGACCCAGTTGATGGAATCGACCACCTTGCGGGAGGCGAGAAGCAGCGCGCAGACGGCCATCTCCTTCACGGCGTTGGCGTTGGCGCCGGGGGTGTTGAAAACGACGATGCCTTCCTCGCTGCAGCGGTCCACGGGAATGTTGTTGACCCCTGCGCCGGCGCGGCCGATGCAGAGAAGATTCTTTTCAAAGACCGCTTCCTGCATATCCGCGGAACGAACCAGAATACCGTCCGGGGAGGCGACGTCCTCGCCGAAGCTGAATTTCGAAGCGTCGAAGGTCGCGAGACCGGTTTTGGAAATCTTATTGAGAAGCTTGATCTGATACATGATTGTTCTTATTCCTTTTCGTATTTTTTCATGAATTCGACGAGGTCGACGATGCCCTGACGCGGCATGGCGTTGTAGATCGAGGCGCGCATCCCGCCGACGGAACGGTGACCCTTGACGTTGAGGAAGCCCGCGGCGGTGGCCTTTTTCACAAAGTCGGCGTCCTTGTCGGGGTCTCCGGTGACGAAGGTGACGTTCATGATCGAACGGGAGATCTTTTCCACCGGATTGGAGAAAAGACTGGAGGAATCGATATAATCGTAAAGGATCGCGGCTTTTTCCCGGTTGATCTTTTCCATGCCCTCGGTGCCGCCCATTTCCAGGACCCAGTCGAGGACGAGGCCGATCATATAGATGCCGTAGGTCGGCGGGGTGTTGAGCATGGAACCGTTGTCGCTCATCAGCTGATAATTCCAGACGTCGGGCGTGTGCGGATCGGCTTTGCCCATCAGATCCTCCCGGACGATGACGACCGTGACGCCGGCGGGACCCATGTTTTTCTGCGCCCCGGCGTAGAGAAGCCCGAACCTCGAAACGTCGATGGGAGCGGAAAGGATCGAGGAGGAGACGTCGGCGACCAGCGGAATATCGCCGGTTTCGGGCAGATAGTCCCAGGTGGAACCGTAAATGGTGTTGTTGTGGCAGATATAGACGTAATCGACGTCGGGCGAAAGATCCAGCGCGTCCTGACGCGGAATATAGGAGAACGTTTTGTCCTTGGAGGAGGCGGCGATATGCACTTCGCCGTATTTGGCGGCTTCCTTGGAGGCCTTGGTGGAGAACTGGCCGGTGAGAATATAGTCGGCTTTCTTCCGGTTCACCATCAGATTCATCGGGATCGCGGCAAACTGACCGGTGGCGCCCCCCTGCAGGAACAGGACTCTATAATTGTCGGGGATGTTCATCACCTTGCGGAGCTTGGCTTCGACTCCCTCGATAATGCTTTCGTAGACCTTGGAACGGTGACTCATTTCCATCACCGACATGCCGGAGCCCTGATAGTTCAGCATTTCCGCCGCGGCTCTTTCCAGAACCGGCTCGGGAAGCATCGAAGGACCCGCGGAGAAGTTATACACGCGACCGTAGCTCATAATCATTGCCTTTCCGATCCGTTTGGATCCGCCGGTTTTTCGGTACCGGCTACCTTTTTAACTATTATATACAGAACGGAAAAAATCGTCAATTGTGAAAATGAAAGAAGATTCGACGGCATCGACGGTGAAATTGGGAATTTCACACATGGGACGGACAATTGTACGCCACGGACGGAAATACGGGGATCGACGGCGTCTCCGTCCCGGAGGACCGGAAGGGAAAACCGGGAAAAACGTCACGCTTTCCCGGCGTAGGGGGCTTCGAGAAGGGCGGGATTGTTCAGATATTCCTTCATGCGCTCGAAAGCCAGCGCGAAATAATGGCCGGAGCAGATGCGCTCGTCCATCACGAGTCCCAGAGGCAGGCAGCGCTTGAAGACGATCTCGTTTCCTTTTTCGCGGAAGGCGACCTCCCGCATGTTGCCCATGGTGATGAAAAGCGAGGTGGTGCCGAAATCATAGGTGTGATGATAGATATGATTGGTTCGGATGCTGGCAAGATTGGAAATACAGAGGCTGACGTGGAAGGGAGAGGCGTCGATCAGCTTTTTGGGAAGCAGGCCGTGCCTGTCCATGAAACGCAGAAGCCCGATGCCGGAACCGGCGAGCCCGGGGATGCGAAGCAGGAGCCTTACGACCTTGTCGGTGCTGTTCTTTTCCGAAAGCTTCCGGTTTTCGGTCACGTAGGCGTCGATCTTTTCCTGTACCTGGAAGATGTTGTCGTCGGGATCGAAAAACACCTTGTTCATGGTGGTTTCCTCTTTCCCGGCCTTCAGGACCACCAGACCGACGCAGTATTCGTTTCTCTGGTAGATCCTTTTGTTGACGATAAAGCGGTTCAGAAGCGGGAATTCCCGAACGGTGCGGAGCCATGAAGCGAGCAGGACGCCCATGCTGCTGACGACCTTTCCCTCGCGTCTCTGCCGGATGCGGTATTCCTGGATCGGCTCGATGGGGATATCCAGCGTGATCATGTTCATGGCGTCGTAGCGGTAGGGCAGAAAATACGGGATGACCTCGTAAAGAGGATCGTCGCTCCTGACGCGTTTGCCGTCTCTTCTCATATCGTATCGCTCTCTTTCCGTAAAACTCAAAAACTACACCCTGTATCATACCACAAAGCGGGACCCGATGCAATCTCTGCGGGAAAAAACTGTGAAAAAAGAAGAAATCCAAAGAAAGATCCAGACCGGACGTCTTCCATCCGGAGGAAAAATGTGATATAATAGTACCGGTGACAGTTGGACGTGCGAGGGGGAAGGAAAATGCCGGAAATCCTGAAGAGGTACAGGCGGGAGGATCCGTATTCCTATACGCTCGGTTCCTTCCCGACCTACGAGCTTCTGAAAGCCGCTCCGGAACGCTGCGAAAGGATCCTTTATTCCCCCGCCTATACCGGCGCGAAGGAGCTTTGCGCGGCCGCCGCGGAACGGGGGATCCCGTGCCTGGAGGATGCGAAAAGCGTCGCGCGGGTCGGCGGCAAGGGAAACGTCTACGTGGTGGGCGTTTTCCGGAAGGGAGAGGATAAACCGCTCGTTTCCCGGTGTCACGTCGTGCTGGTGAACCCATCGGATATGGGCAATATCGGCACGATCCTCCGCACGGCGGCGGGACTCGGCGAAGTGGACGCGGCGCTGATCGCACCATGCGCCGATCTGTACGATCCCAAGACGGTGCGCGCCTCCATGGGAGCGCTGTTCCGGGTCAGGACCGCCGTATTCGAAAGCTTTGAGGCGTACCGGAAAGCCTATCCCGACCGCGCTTTGTATCCATTTATGCTGGAAGGATCGCGCCTTTTGGGCGAGACGCCGAAGCCGGAGGGGAGCTTCTCGCTCATCTTCGGCAGCGAAGCGTCGGGACTCCCGCCGTCCTTCCGGGAGGTCGGGCAAACCGTCAGGATCCCCATGACGGATCAAGTCGATTCCTATAATCTGGCCGTCAGCGCCGCCCTCGGCCTTTATTCGTTTTTGTATCGGCAAGACCGGTAAGCCGGAAGGATCGCCGATCCATATGCTGCGGGAAGGACCGCGGAGAGAGGAAACTGGTTATGAAGCTTTTGTTCATCGACATCGATACTCTGCGCCCCGATCACATGGGATGTTACGGCTACGGCCGCGAAACGACTCCCGCCATGGACGAGGTCGCGCGTGAGGGCTGTGTTTTCGACCGGTACTATACGCCGAACGCGCCCTGCCTTCCATCCCGCGCCGCGCTTGTAAGCGGACGCTACGGCATCCACAACGGCGTCGTCGGCCACGGCGGCACCGCGGCGGATATGAAGCTTCAGGGATATACCCGCGGGTTCAAGGACGATTTCAGTTTGTCAAGCCTCTTCTTCGTCTTCAAGAAAGCCGGCTGGCGCACAGCTTCGGTATCCTCCTTTGCCGAAAGGCATTCGGCATGGTGGTTCAACGCAGGCTTTGACGAGACCTTTAACCTGGGCAAAAGCGGCAACGAGACGGCGGAAGTCGTCACCGCCGCGGCGAAGGACTGGATCGAAAGGCACGCGGACCGCGACGACTGGCTCCTTCACGTCCATTACTGGGATCCGCACACGCCGTACCGCACTCCGCAGAGCTACGGCAATCCCTTTGAAAACGTCCCTCTGGCA
>JAEEGL012021231.1_pt1 | contig 29768 bp, 26 predicted proteins | sample 9134231 | NCBI WGS metagenome assembly JAEEGL01 (sample SAMN16246548, study PRJNA631951) | gut metagenome | biome: gut microbiome; feature: rumen; material: fiber-attached | host: Bos | place: Iran: Karaj | collected 2018-10
ATCGGAATCAATTTTTAACCATTTCTTATCTTCTGTAAGTGTTGCTAATATCATATCATAAATTATACATTGAAAAAATGTAAAAGATTAATTTTAAAATAAATATTTAAAATATTTAAACACAATAAATTTATATGGCTGAAGGGATTACATCTGGTAATATACAGGAAATGGCTGCTGAATTTGCTAATAGTTTTTTAGCCAATTTAAATTCTATGGTTGCGGAGACTGTGGGTGTGGATGTTATATGGTTTAGGGCGATGCCTGATAAGCGTAGTCAAGATGTTGTATTTCAATCTTATACGCTGTATGGTGTAGAGGATTGTCCCTTAACATTTAGGGCTGTTTATATGGATAATAGTTATGATGATGCTGCTTTAACGTTTAATATTATGGGGTTGGAGTATGCTGTGCCTTTAACTTTAGAGATAGCAGTTAACACATGGTATGAGGTTACTAATTATGATGGTACATTACCTCAGCGTGGTGATATTGTGTTTATACCCATTTCGAGGAAACTTATGGAGGTGGTTAGTATGAGTCCTGTTAAGAAGGTAGGTGCTCAACTTACTTCATTTAAGGTTAATCTATCTATATATAAACCTACACGTAGTCGTATTGTTGGTGAGAATCTTAAGGAATCAATTAAAGAAAATACGGTTAATCTTGATTCAAGGTTTGGTGAGGATATTGAAAAAACTATTAAAAATATTGTTGATGATGATCAACTTTCAATATACAATACCACATCAGAAGATCGTGCTAAGAAAAATGCAATTACAAGAAATTACGATTCAATTTTCAAAACTGTCCACAATATAATAGAAGGCAATATTAATATAGACGGACATATTGTTTCACGTTCTTATTATAATGCACACATGGGTAACAAATATGTTGTGCAATATAAAAAATCTGATAATATTTTAAAATCTGATATTAGGTGTTATTCATGTTATGTACAATTGCATGATTTAAGTAATCCTGTATTAATGAATATACGCAAAATGACTCTTACGGGTGATAGTCTTACAATAGAAACCAATAAGAAATTTGATGTGGGTGAAGAAGTTATAATATCACGTGGTAGCATTTCAATTATAGGTGTAGTGACTTCTAAACAACCATATACTATACAATTAAATAAAGATGCGCTTGCTAAATTAAATACATCTTCTGCTTCGTGGTTTAATATACCTGGGTTTACAATAGAAAAAGTTTCCGTGGCTAATCTTCTTACAGGCGTGGGTGAAAAAGAATTTAAACTTGATGTTAAATCAAGAAGAATTGTGTCTCTTAAAATTGGAAATAATGAAACACAATTTAGACTTACCACACCTTTACAGTATGATAAATGGTATGGTTTTGTTATAAATTTAGGGGAAAAAGTATCGATAGATGTATTTGAAGAATTGGAACAGTTGGAAAATATAATTCATATGACAGGAATGCGTAATAAGTATTGGGAAGATTTAACTATTAAAAACTATCAGTTAAATGTTTCTAATTGTTATATAACTAATATTAGGTTGTATGATACAGAAAATACAGAAATAGATAAGCAACTTATGGATTTAACAAGTTATAACATTCCTAATAGTAGTCATGCAATTATTAATGACTCTACCGATATATATCTTGATAAAAAATTCACTGGAATTAAGGGATAATGGCTGATGAGAATGTAAATGGTGCTAGTTATAGTTTACCGAGTATAAATTTTGATGCCAGATTGTATCATATCTTGGCTATTAGTTCACGCAAGGGGGGAGATGCTAAATTGGGTGATATTGGTGAAGATGGTGCGGTTGTTACTAATTTAGATGAAAATGGTGTTGCAAGTGAAGAGTTTGAATTTGCAAATAAGGGTAATAAGTTATTTATATATCCATATCATGCGGGTGCGGAATTTAGTAGTGATTACTATGAATCCTTGGATGGCGTTGTTGAGAGAATTGCTGAAGTAAATGCCCAAATTGATGTTCAAAATAATGCGGATGAGGAAACTAAATCCGCTGAAGGGTATGGTGAGGTGATGAAAGCACTTGAAAACGAAAGGGCTGAACTTAAAGTAAGATATGAATTGATTAAGGATTTTATTAAAAGGTTTAAGGATCAAATGGTTGCTCCACACTCTTTAATACATCCATATGCTATTGTAAAGTTGGCGGGTGCGCAAGGCAGTAAGGATTCTGTTAAAAATAATTTTGTTTTTGATAGTTTTAGAAAGCGCAGATGGTATGAGGTTGATGGAGATGATAAAAGTTCTTATGCTTCAACACCAACAACAACTAAAATTATAGCATGGGGGACGGAGGATCTCGAAGGACGTACACCATATTCGTACCAAGATTTTGTATTTTGCAAATATTGGAATGTTATTCCTAATAATCGTATGATAACGTTACGTAGATATTTTGCACCAGTTACGGATAATATTGAGTTTGAAAATTATAAACAATTAGATTCTTCTGCTGATGTACTTTTTGAGGATGCGGGTGCGCTTGGAAATTCATTGGTTATTAAAGAACCAAAGGGTAAGGTGGAAAATATGGGATTTTCTCCATTGGCTACTGCTGTTACATATTTTGGTGAAAATACAAAAAACGATATTAGTAAAATACTAAATTTTTCTGTTAATTATAAATGGAAACAAGAAAAAGCACAAAGTTCTCCTATAGGCATAGAAGCAGAGACTAATGATATGGGTGATGGGTTGATAGCATCTAATGGTTTTGGAATTTTATCTGGTGCTATGAAAGCGTTTTCTTATATGACCGGTTTTTCGGGAGCGTTAAAGGGGGATTTTAATCCTATGGCGGAAGCGAATAATACTTTACCTCCAGATCCTTATACTCAAGGTCCTTACGAAAATAGGATTTTGGGTCCTATTAATGTTATTATGGATACATGGAGAAGGGATAGGGGGTTGGAGTTTAAGCAGGATGGTTTGAGTATAACATTTAGTTATGTGTCTAGACCGATAGCGGGTATTAATAATAAGGCTGTTCTTTTGGATTTGTTGTCTAACATGCTTGTTATGTGTTATTCAAGTGGAACATGGTTTGGTGGTTTGGAGAGGTTTAGAAGTAATCCCAAATCTGCATATCCTTTTAAATATGGTGATGTTATGAATAAGTTGTATAAGGGGCAATTGTTTGGTAAGAATAGTGCAACTACTATGTTAAGGGATCATTTTTTTGAGGGGGTTTCGGGTCAATATGGGCTTATGGATATGTTTGGTGAGATGTTGAAGGATGTAAAGAATTTGGTGAGTTCTGCTTTTAATAGTTTAATGTCTGTTGTGCATGGTGTTGTGGGAAATAAGGAGAAATCCGAACAAGAGAAGGCGGATGCGGATAAACAAAGAATGGAAGCTTTTTCTGGAAAGGCAATTACGGGTGTGCAAAAAATATTGGCTGGTCGTATTTTGAAGGGTGCTCAAATTCCATGGGTGAATGGTAAAAAGGCTTTGCTTACAGGGGATCCTGTTGGAGAGTGGCATTTAACAATTGGTAATCCTCTTAATCCTATTGCTATGATAGGAAATTTAATTTGTGATGGTCTTACAATTGAGTGGTCTAATGAGTTGGGTCCTGATGATTTTCCAATAGGGTTTGATGCAACAGTTTCCCTTAAGCATGGGTTGGGACGTGATAAGGATGCGGTGGAGTCTATGTTTAATAGAGGTTATGGTAGGATATATTCTTTGCCTAATACGTTTCGTTCATCTGCTGATTTTGAAACCCAAATAGATCAATATACTGGAAGAGATAATCATGACCCAACTAAGTATGATGAATGGTCAGAAAAGTATTATGGTGATGGAGGTGTTTATATGGGAAATATAGTAAATACTCCATTAGCAAATAGAGGGGATCATAGGGCTTTGGAGGTTAGTCGTTATCAATCTCTTATTCCAACAAACGCACAATCAAGATTGTTTCGAAATTCTGTTTATGTTGTTACACCTTTCCAAATGAAATGGTTAATGTAACTATATAAAAATTTTTTAAAATATAAATGTTTACCAAATCTTTAGATAATAAAAAATTATACACTAATAATGATGGTGTAGAAATGGTTGATATTATGGATACTATATACATCAGAAGATATACTATGGATGGTGTACATTCTATATATCGTGCCAATAAGCAATGTGAAATGCGACCTGATTATCTTTCTGCTTGCTTATATGGAGATGAAGCATATGCCGAAATAACCATTAAGTCTGCTATGCTTAGTAATCCATTTGCGTTAGAGATGGGGGATCTTGTATATACTATGACACTTGATAACATTTATAACGATGTCAAAGATTTCTTACCAAGTAATAATTTTACATCAATATATGAACTAAAAAAACGTTATCACAAATATATAGATAAGGATAAAATACCGGAAACAAATGGCTCGGAAGAAAATAAGTTATCTATACCATCAGCGGATAATAAATCAACATTCGAACCTAATATATCAAAAACAGGATTTACGGGTGTTGTTGTGAAAAATGGTAAAATTTATTTTGGAAAAAACAAAAGTGAATCTGATAAAATTCCAAACGAGAAACCCAATGATATTTCAGATGGTATTTCCGCTTTAAATACTGGTTCGTTTTCACCAAATTATCCTGAAGAAGAGGAGGAAGATTATATACTTGAGGGAATGTTAAAGGTAAACGATGAAGATAATGCGCTTGAATTTGATTTGGATGATGATGTTGAAGAAACATTTGCTGCAGCAAATGTTGAAACAGCAATTGAAACCGGATTGATTATTCCTGTTACTTCTGAAGATATTGATTGTGCTAAATCGGGAATAAGTTTAGGTAAATTTTTATCTTCTATATCATCTTCTTGTAAACAAAATCAAATAAACAATGGAGTGGACACAGACATATAGTAAATTATCTAATTCTATATCTGATGATAATAATGTAGATGATGCAAATGCTTTAATCCCTGATATAGTAAGATTAATAGAAGATCCTGATATAAAGAAAGAAATTGCTTTTGATGAAATTTCTTTGAGTTTAGGTAGTGATCAGGTTGATAATCCTAATGTTACATCTACAAAAAAAGATAAAGGGGGTATTTCTTATCCTGTTATAAGAATAAATGATTATGTGTTTTCTGCTAAAAGTGTGAGAAATATGGTTTTGTCATGTACATCTTTTTTACCTACTATAACGGTAAGAATACAAACCATAGAGAGTAATGTTATAAATAAAAACATGCCAAAGGATGGGGATATGCTTTCTTTGTTTATGCGTACCACAACGGGGGCTCTTGAATTTGTGCGTTGTGATTTTATTATTACAAGTGTGAGTACTAATGATATTAATTCAATGCCTGAGGTTGTTAATTCTTCTTTTACTGTTAGTGGTGTGATGTTTATACCTGGTTTTAATGCTACCGCACCTAATACTTTTGCTTATATAGGTACCACAAGAGAGGTTATGAGGCATATAGCGGAAGAATTTAGGATAGGGTTTGCATATAATGATGAGGATAATACGGAAGATTTGCAAAATTGGATTAATTGTAATAGAAGTATACCTGATTTTGTAAGGGAGTTGACATGGCATGCATGGAAGGATAATACGTCTTTTTATAAATCATGGATTGATATTTATTACAATTTGGTTTATGTAAATTTGAACAAATATTTTGATTCAGATAAGAATAATAGTGAGATAGATATATCCTTTGTAACAAGCGTTGTTTCTGATATGGATACAGCACATAACAATCCAGACCCTAACAAAACACGTGCATTACCTAAAATTTTAAATACTATGCCATCTTTTAGGGGTACGCCTTTTTATATTAAAAAATGGAAACCCTCCAATAATTCAACTGTTGTTTCATTTAATACAGGATATAGTATAGACGTATATAGTTTTATACATAATCAAGGATTAATGAATGAAAATGCTGATAATTCGTTTTCGGTATTAGAATGTGTACCAACATACAATAAGGAAAAGACTAAATCGGAAATGGTTTTAAGAGGTCGTTCAAAATATAATGCTGAACAAAACCCAGACAGGGATTTGGAAAGAATAAATTATGATTATGTTAACACATATACTAAAAAAGAATGGTATGGTGTTGTATATCCAAAGAGTGATGGGGATGATGATACTGAATCCAATGATAAATGGTCGGGTAATGTGCATAAAAATTATGCTTTGGCATTATATCATAATAAAATAAACAGGGCTGAACTCGAAAAACTTTATATAACAGTGGAATGTGAAGGATTGAATCTTCAAGTGCAAAGGGGGGAATATGTTCCTGTATTGATAGGGTTTAAAAATGAAGCCGATTATTTAATGAATAATTCTATAAATGATAGTATTCAGGGGGCAACTATTGATGCTAATCGTATGTATTCTGGTTATTATTTTGTAGATAGTGTACAATATGTTTATAAATATTACGATGAAGAAAGTTTTTCAGATTTTAGTACAATATTCACGTTAAAAAGACGTGAATGGCCTACACCTGAAAGAATTGAGGTTGAAGATAATTAAGAAAAATTACCAATTAAGGAGGTAGATAATAATGGCTATGATAAAAAAACCTGATGTAATAATTAATACATCGGAAATGGGTAGTGATAATGTTAACGTTACTAATAGTGCTTTTGATTCTATTAATTCAGGAAAGGATGTTGGTGTCTATTCTTCTGATGTGGTAAGAGATATTAACACTGATGGTTTTTTGGCTTCGAAACCATTAAAGAAGCCAATTTATTTTATACGAGCATTTGATGAACCCACATATTTGACATTTAAAATTGAATTTATGTTTCATCAAAATAGAAATGCTTTATACTCACGTTATCTTTTATCCCCTGTAAATACTAAGGATGCGAAAGGTATTGTATATAGTGAGGATGGTGATACTGAACATGGATATGATTATTTACCTGAAGCATTTTTAGAAGATGGAATATTAAATCAAAGTGATAATCATGCAACTTCTAAAGGTACAAATGGTGTTTCACCAAGTTATGTACCACAAACATATACTTATGATGGAAAAACTGCTAATAAAAGAAATGCCGATGATGTTGTGGGATATTACTATTCATCGGAAGATTATCTTGGATTGAGCAGAGGGGAATATGGTCGTGCCAGATTAATGAGAAAAATAAAAATGATTCTTAAGGATATAAGTGAGAATTTTCCGTATTATTTTAAATCGATATCCGGATTAAATAATTTGAATAAAATTAATCCAAAAGCGGGGTTTCGTTTGGCGGATGATGTAACCCTTACTATTAAATGCTATGAAGGATTAGATTTGAAAATAACTCAACTTAAACAAATGATACGTAAGGTTATGTGGGATGATGTGTATCAACGTTGGGTGTTGCCAGATATAATGCGTTATTTTGGTATGCGTATTTATATATCTGAAATAAGAACATTTCACGAAATGGCAAAGAAAAATTTAGAAGATGTAAATAATAAACAAAAACTTACCACATTAGATTTTCAAAAGGATATTACTGGTGAATTAAGGAATTCTACAGAAATGGGAAGTGCTAAGTCAATATTTAAACAGATTATGAATGTAGCGGGTAATATTCTTACTGCTGCAAGTGCATTAGGTGATACATATTTTGGAAGTACCGAGTTTGCAAATGCTGTGGATGCGGCGGGTGACATGGTATCAATAGTGTCTGATGTAACGGGTTCGTTGAATCAAATATATCAAGTTATGTGTATAAGTGCTCTTAATGAAGTTATGCCTACTATATGTTATGAATGCCATATGTGTGAGTTTGATATTTTTGACACTATGTCCGATATGGATCAGTTTGAATCTACAAGCAAGAATCCTCAAGAACAAACAATAAAAATAAAAGTAAGACAAGTTGAAGATTATCAGGTTTACCCATTAGACCGTAATCTTAGTATTGATGAAGAGGGAAATAATTATACGATATTGAATAAAATATATGGTGACTATGCAACAGATGGGGATGATGCATATTATGAACAAAAAAGGTCAGAGGGATTTACTGGTTCTACAGTGTTTGCAGATAGGGTGTTTGATGAAAAATTTAATGGTCAAATGCGTGGATTTATTGACAAGTTTTCAGATTCAGCAGGAGAAATTTCAGAGACAAAATTATATAAAGCACTTTCTTCAACATATGATGATGCTTTGAAAAATTTCTTTACTAACAAAGGTTTTAACAAAATAGGGGCTGAACATGGTGTGACATTATCACCGCGTTCTAAAATGTATCCTGGTGAAGAATCTATTAATAAACTTTATAATGACACGAATCCCTTAATGTACAAAAGAAATTCACTTGAACCATCAGAAGGTATTATGAAATTACTTGTTGGTGGACTTAATGCTGTTAATCAGTTAATAAGTGGTAATAATTTTTCAAAAGCAACAAGTGTAACTCATGAAGATTTTGAAGAAAAGTTACCAGAACTTTATTTGGCAGCAAGGACTTTATATGATACAATGAGAAGAATGGAGCAAAATAATTTAGATGATACTAAACTTGGATCTTATGAATTATTACACAAAATAGCATACTCAAAGGCTACAAAATATACACCTGTTGGTCAAGTTGCTACTTCAATTCTGGAAAATCTCGATAACCCCTGGTGTGATATTAATGCATACGAAGAACGAGACACGGATTCAAATAACCAACCAATCATGCATTCGGTTCATGTTGATAGAAATTGGTCAACTATTGCACAAGACCCTAAGCATAATAGGTGGTTTTAGTAATGGAATTAATAAATAATTAAAATAGATAAATATAAAAAATAAAAGTTATAGATTATGTCACTTTTTTCAATGAGTTGTGTATATACTCCTGAGGTATGGCCTTCTGATAAGTTTTCTAAAATAATTCAGTATAATGATGATATAGAGGCTTTATATGAAGGATATAATGTTTATGGTGATCAGGAATATTGGTCCACCGTTGCACAAAATCCTGTTTATAATAGACCAAGTAAGTAAATTTTAATAATTTTTTATGTCAAAAGACTATATAGGAAGAGTTATATATAACGAAGACCCTACTTTTTCAGGAAGATGTAAAATTAGGGTCTTTTCTCTTTTTGATGATTTACCTGATCATAATATACCGTGGTTTACCCCAGCAAACTTTACTGTTTTCAGTGGTGAAGGTGGTGGTAACATATCTATACCTAAGGTGGGTGATATAGTAAGAGTTAGGTTTAATAATGAGGATGATAACTATTATTCAGGTGAGTATAGTTGTATACAAAACATAGATCCTAATTTGATAGATTATATTAAAAATGATTATGATGGTACTCATGTATTACTTTATGATTTCGATAAAAAACTTATGGTATTATATCAACCCAAAACTGGTTTAAAAATGCAACTTAATAATTCTATTATTATAATAGATGCCGATGGTATGATACAGTTAAATCATAATAATAAAAATTTTATACAAATCACAGATAACGCTATAAATATCACATCTGATAATAATAGTTCAATTGGTATTAGTACATCTGGTGATGTTAATATTAAGGGTGGGAATGTAAAAATAGAATCATCTAACATAGAGTTGGGGGATGAAGGAGAAAAATGTTCTGCTGTAAAAGGTCAAGAACTTATAAAAAAACTTCAAGCCATAAATGGTTTATTAAAAGAGAAATACCCTGTGGGTGGTATTGAAGATACTTTTGATGATATATTATCAAGTCGAGTTTCATTACACTAATTGCTAATTTTTTTCGCGCACGTGCGCGCATGCACGTAAAGTTTAAATTTAATATATTATAATTTATATAATTTAAATATTATAATATTATATTATACGATAACCCCCCTTAAAGGGGGGTTATCTAACTAGTATAATAATATAATATTATATAATATATTATAATATATAACATATACGCGCGCACGCGCATGCACGTAAAATTTAATATATTATAATTTATATTATTATAATTTAAATGTTATAATTTATATAATTTAAATATTATAATATTATATTATACGATAACCCCCTTTAAGGGGGGTTATCTAACTAGTATAATAATATAATATTATATAATATATTATAATATATAACATATACGTGCGCATATGCGCGCGCGTGAGGAGATTTATAGAATTATAAATAATAAATTTGTAAAAAATTAATATATCTTGAAATCATTAATAAATAATTTAAATATAATATTATGGAAATTAAATTTATTGGTGATAATAAGGGAATAAAATTTGTTTGTGTTAAATGGATCTTGCTTTTTGTATTTATAATAGCATTTTGTCTTTCTGTATCAAAATGTTCTTCGTATAAACAAAAATACGAAAATTCATATAGGCAATACCATGATAGTCTTTTGGTGTACTCTAACAAATATAATGAAATTTATGCCATGAATGAAGCATATATAACTGATATAAACACACTAAAGGAAGAAAACAAAGATTTATATAATGAAGTGAAATCATTAAAGGATAACCCTATTGTTGTTGTTAAAACAAAAACCGAATATGTAAGAGACACTATAATAGTAGAACAGCCGTTAATATTAACCGATACTATAACTGGAGATTTTTTAGCCAACATTACATATAAGGATGATTGGAATTATTTTTCAGGAAGATTTAATGGTAATATCTACATGGGTAATAGTACGTTTAGTATGGATAGGTTACAATTAAATTGTTCTTTTACTACGGATATTGTAGAAAGAAATAAAAAATTATATTTTGTTATTAAACCGGATAACCCTTATATGTATATAACTGATATAAATGGTTATCTTATATCTCCTGAAAAATCAAAAGTGTTAAGAAAACAATTTAATAAACCATGGGGGGTTATGGTGGGATTTGGATGTACTGCTACTGTATATAATAATAAAATTTTATTCATGCCAGGTGTAAATCTTACTATAGGATATAAAATAATAAATTTTTAAAATAATGTTAAAGACAAGATATCTTCCGCTTAATACTGTTATGATGCTTGAATACAAGCTACAAGGTGAATCTAATAGGGATATAGATTTTTCTAATAATGAAACATTTTATTATACTAAATTATTAGATGGTCATTATTTAATCTTTTCACCTGAATCTTGTGAAGTAGAATTTCTTAATGGAAAGGCAATACCCTACAATATAAAATCTTCTGATAGTAGATTAAAAACATTGAATACTATTAATCACTTGGGAGTTCCAACTAATAAAAAAGACACAATATGGTATACATTTATTGATAATTCCTATGAATATTGTGAAGAAAATGAATTAAACTCATTTAAATATAAACAATACGAACCCTATTTGATTAATCCTGAAAATTCAGATAGTTCAACAAAAATAGAAGAAATAAACGTATATTCTAATATGCGTTACGATTCCCTTAAATTATATTTTGTTAGCGGGTATGATTTTTCAAATATGATGGGATTGCTTTGTCGTATATGTATTGAAACAAAGAAACCTGGTCATCCTATGATTGATTTGTGTGATTTTTTTATTAATAAATCAACATACACAACAATGGTACAATATAATTCTGAACCTTTAATTGTTGGTGCTCAGATATATGATAGGTTTATTGAAATAAAATTACCATGTTTAACTGATATTTGTATAAGTAATGATAATTCATCGATAGGTACTCCACAGATTAATAATATACTTGAAATACGAGAGAATGCTCCTTTGCATATAGTAATATCAAGTATAGAGGAAGGTGATTTTGAATTAAAAGACTCTGGTTCTAATACTAATATTAAAACTGTTATTAGGGGTTCTTATACAAATCAAAATGATAAATTAAATAATCTTGCAAATTGTGAATTTTATCTAACATCAACGCTTAATGGTGCAATTCCTACTGATGAATTGACAAGTGATAGACTTGGGGTGTATATTGCTGAAAATAAAGATTTGAATTGTATTGAATTTTGTATGACATGGCGTGATGCTACTGGTAAATCTACACCGTTAGATTTTGATACTGTATCTAATTTTAATCATGGTATTTTTTTATATGACCGAAGTTTAATAAAAGAATATAGTGCTTATGAAATTGATGATGATTATGAGGTTGATGATAGTGTTAGTATATATAATTGGGTTATAATGCACAATCTTCGTATTACATACTGTGATGCATATGGAAATTCTTTACCTAATGTTAATGTTGAAGAATATTCAATGTCACAAACATTTATTAATAATGAAAAACCAACTATATTTTATTATAAGCCATTAATATCCGATACAGAAGTTTTAGAAGAAACAACTCATTTTAATATTGAATATACTGCCAGACTTATGAATGTAAGGGATATGGTACAATTTGTAAATAGTGGTTCTTTGAGTGTTACAAGTAATCTTAACAAATATTACATTAATAGTGTTCATACGGATTATACGGATATGGTTCCTTTTAAGATTTACAATAAGATTGTTGAAAATAAACATGAAGTTACTAAATCTGTAAATATCGTTCCTAAGATAAAATATGTTAAAGTGTTTTATGATTCAACTGATATAGTGCTTGAAGGGAATAGTGGTACATATTATTCGAGTGATACTATTGTTGTTCAGTTTAGCCAGGCACCCAAAAATTATAAATTTGTTTTAAAGAACAAAAAAACTGATGGTGTATATGATTATATGGATTTAACAGAGGGTTATTATAAATTATACGCAAAGGGTGCTAATGGTCAGGAAATTATAATAGAACCCACTTATTCTTCTAATATGAATATGCTTTTGGGTGAACTTGAGTTTACATTAACAAAATCAATATTAAATATATTAGAAGCAGTATCACCTGAAGAACGAAAAATGTCTTTGATTGTACAGAATGAAGATAATTCTATAAGTTCCTTGTTTGATTTCCTATATGAATTTTAAAATTATTTTATTAATCTAAGAAGATAAAATTAATAATTTAATATTTTTTGATTTCTATGTATATAATTTAAAAATAAAGTATTTTTATGGCTAAAAAAGTCAATGATCCTAATAGTGAAATTTTAAATGCTTATGTTAGTGAGCATGATGAAGTTAACAATAGCAATAATTCTAATTATACCGATACATATCAACAAGATACGCAACCACAAGAAACACCAAATACCGTTTCTATTGAACAACCACAACAAAAAACATATGGTTCACAAATTCTAAACAGTCCAAGGTCTAATAGTATAAATGCTGTTAAGCAACACGGGGCTGAAAACGGACTTAAGTATCGTGATAATTTAGGCTATATACGTGTTGAACTTAATACATTACCAACAGGAGGATTGTTTTATCCTGAGGATACTATTATTCGCATTCGTGCAGCAAGGGGTGCTGAAATTAAACACTGGTCAACCATGAATGATCAGGATATTAATCAGATTTCTCAAGTTGATGATATATTAAATTATATTATCGAAAAATGTGTTAGTGTTGATATGCCAAACAAACCTAATGGTAGTTGGAAAGATTTAAAGGATATAGATAGGTTTTATCTTTTATTAGCTATACGTGAATTTACATTTCTTGATGGTGATAATGAACTTATGGTTCCTATTTCGGAAAACAAATCAATTCCTGTAACAAAGGAAATGATTGATTTTATCAAGATTCCAGAAGAAATTATGAAACATTATTCATCCGAAGAAAGATGTTTTGTGTTCCATCTTGCAAATAAAGATATCCGTATGTATATACCATCATTAGGTGCATCACAATGGCTAAAGAATTATGCACAAAATAAGGTAAATGCACGCGAGGGGTTTGATAATGATTTTTTAATATTTGCCCCTATGCTTATTAATGATTTTAGATTACTTTCACAAAGAGCGTACGAGGCTATGGTTGAGGAAACAAGTATGTGGTCGGTACAGGAATGGTCTCTAATATCTTATGTTCGTGACACTCTTGCTTCTGCTTCAGAACCCAAACTTACATATCACGATGAAGATGGCAGGGAGGCCACGATACCACTCACCTTTCGAGGCGGCATTAAAGCTCTTTTCACTATTCAGGATCCCCTATCAATCCTTCGTTAATATCGAATTGGTATTTGCCCTTAAGTTACACATAAGTCCATTAGAAATGTGGCAAATGCCATTTTATGATATTATGTTGCTATATAGGGCTTATGAAGAAGTTGTTAATGAAGATAAAAAACAGGAAGAAGAACAACGTAAAGAATACGAAGAACAGATGCCTGATTACAAGAATTTCTCTAATGATATTCAGAAACAAATGAGTAATTATCAATCTTCTTTTCCTGGAATAAGTGACAATAATTTTAAAATACCGGAGTTGCCAACAATGCCACCTATACCTGATATACCGCTTTAATAAATAAAAATGAGTACATTACGTTATTCATTTTTATTTTTTTTTATAATATTAAAAAAGTTAGATAAATTTATAAATATAAAGATTTATATAGCGAATAATAAAAAATAATTATTTTAATTATGAATTTTATAAAAAATAATTGGAAAGGTATTGTTATTATTTTACTTTGTGTTCTTTTTTTAACAACATGTTCCAGAAAAAATAATTATAAGAGGAGACTTTTACGATATGGTGAAAATACAACTATAACTATAGATTCTCTTGAAAGAATAATTGATAATAAAACTTTGTATATTGATAGTCTTTGTGATGTTAACAAACAACTTAATATTCAAATAAATAATCTTAATAAAGATATTGAAATTTATAAGACTCAAAACGAAAAGTTGCTAAATAAGAAAGTTACAGTTATAGTTCAGGATAAAGAAAAAGATAATATAAAGATACAATAATGAAACAGAAAAGATTATATAAAATTTTTATTTGGGGTTTTTTATTTCTTTATTTGCTTGTAGCCACAATAAGTTTTTTTCATGCTATACAATTTTTTAGCGTAGGAAATAATATAACAATGTCTGTTGTACTTGCTTTTGCTTTTGAGGTAGGTCTTGCATTATCATTGGCTGCTGTATTGCTTAGTGATGCGAATAAAAAAACCACTCTTCCATGGATATTAATGGTTACATTAACTGCTGTGCAAGTTATAGGTAATGTTTTTTCTACATATAAATATATGTCTTTATCCGAAACAGAATATTATCAATATTTAGCCAAGCCGTTACTTTTTTGGATAGAAGGTATCACTGAAGAAAATGTACAAATAGTAGTAAGTTGGATTATTGGTGCAATTCTTCCTATTATAGCCCTTTTTATGACAGATATGGTTGCAACTAATATAAAAAATCTTACTTCATTAGAAACAGATATTTCCGAAACAGGCATTTCCGAAACAGATATTTCTAAAAAATCTAATTATAATGAAGAATTAAAGTCAGCATTAAATGATGTAAATATTAATGAGCCTGTAAAATTTGATACCAAAAATTTTCTTGATGAAGAAAATTCCGTTAAAGATGATTCAAACCTAAATAAAACAACCAGTAGTGAAACGGATTTTCAGGAATCCGTCGTATCTGGGGCAAAGGTACAGACGGAAAAACTAAGCCCATTAAAGAAGATAATAAACAGGTTAAAAAATCCACAGATAAAAAAGTAACATCTGATAATAAACCAAATTATAATAATATTTGGGAATATGTAGAAGATGATGACAATATAACAACCTATAAAGCACAACCTCCATATACTAATTTAAAATAAATTAAAAAGGCGGATAAAACCGCCTTTTTAATTTTATATAATTTATTGTAATTTAATATAATTGTCCACCCACCATATAATTTGGTGCGATTGTGTATTTAGGTTTTGGTTCTTCGGTTTTTGGTATTAATAATATTAAATCATCGGGAGAAATATAAATAAATCTATTTTTCTTAGATTGAATCATTAATGCCTCAATAGAGCCATCTGAATTTTTTATAATTCTTCTTACTATACCAGTATATGTTGAGTCATTATTATCATTATATGCCTTTCCTCGTACTTTTGAACCTATTTGAATATAATAATCAGTACACAATTCATTAGGTTTAAATCCTGAATCATTACGAGGTTCCATGTATATACTATATGCAAAACCGTTTGTAGATGGTCCACCTACACCTATACCGGTAAATGCACCACCAGAAAAAACTTCGGATTCATTAATATGTTCTAAATATTTTAATTTCATTTTATGAAAATGTCATATATTTTACGGTTACTGGAAAAGGATTGGGATTATATATTATAAAACTAGGTATAAGATTTCTTGTATCTTTTGAAGGATCATCATCTATTGTAGTTCTAATATATAATGCACCAAATGTATTCCATTTATTGTGTTTTGTTGCAAAATTACAATAACCATACAAACCCATAAAGTCTCTAAGCATTTCATCCTCATATATAGAATCGAGCAGAGTTTTTATTGGTAAAGATTCTTGTGTCCAACCAGAATCCTCAGGTCTTTGAATTTCAATTTCAGGTCCTGGTATTTCATCAGATAAAATCCATGGTTTGAAGTTTTTACACCATTTACAGTATGTATCATATTCAGATCTTGTACTAAAAGAATCTACAACATCTCTAATTACTCTTACATATAAGGGTATATTATAATAATCTAATTGAGAGGGTAATAGGAAATCTTCAACTCTATCTTCTATATGAACAACTTGTAAGGCACATTGATAATCATATATATCATTTACGTTATAAACGGGATATGTAGGTACTACAACACAACCCTTCATAGCACCATTTTTATATTTGTACGCTGGAACATATTTTGAGAAATCTTCATATATAAAATATGTTGCAACACCAAAAATTGTATCATAATTTTCTATATTAAACTCATTTATGAATCCATTGAGTAATGTTAAAGCATGATAAATATGTTCATAATTGCTTGATGAAAGTTTATCCATATATACATTTATAGTAGTAAAAGCACTATCTTCAATAAATCCATTTTGACTCAGATAAGTATCATCAAATCCAAAACCAAATTTCGATTTATCAATAACATCTTTAAAAATATCATCTATTATTTTATCAAGAGCATCATTATTTATATATTCACCCGTACTAGGATCTATTTCCTTTTGCCATAATAGAATATGAGCAATCCAAAATTCATATCCAAGTTGTGATGAAGCAAACAAAAAATTTCCATCTTTATAAGAAATATTTATAGGAATGGAATTATTATCGAATAAATCTTGACAAACATCTATAAATGTTTTTTCTGAATTAATATCACCACACGCCTTAAACATATAAGTACGTTTAAGACTCTTACCATCTGTACATCTTATAGCAAATGTAATACCAGTATAGTACATCCAATCTTCATACTCTATTTGTTCAGTGTTCAATAATTTATATGTTTTAGACATATATGAAGCACCCCTATCGGTTCCTCTAATATAAAGTATTTCATAAGGATTTAAAACCCTCATATCTGTTGTGTATTGGGTGAGAGGAACGTGAACACCCTCAAGACCCAACGATGCCAAAACGTTTTCATTATCCGATATAACACCTGCACTATTGAATATATCAAAAGAAATCTCATCAGCAGATGCTCCATTACAAGTCATATTTGTATAGATATATGACTTGGTTGGATTGTTATAATATTTTGAAAATAAATCTGTAGCCATTTTAATAATTAAATTATATAAATATTTATTTGATTAAGCAACTATATCAAAGACATTATAATGTAATGACCATGAAAAGGTGTTATAACTAGCCACTGATGCAGCATAACTCAAATTAAGTTCACTTAATGCTGTAGGGGTTATTTCACGGAATTCGAATTCTGTAAGTGTAAAACCCGCATCATTTAAAAACCCTAATTTTATAGGCTCCATCCATATAGGTTCTCTTTCGTAGGGTTTATTCCACTCACCATAATGTAAATAAATATCTACCTGATCCCATAATATCCAATAAGATATATAACTTTCTGTTAATTTGAAATTTATTCTTAATGATTTATCAATAAGAACTTCTAATTCCTTTCCAGAAGGATATACTACTTCATATTGATTTCGTTGCTGTGTGGGTGTATCTATGTTTAATCCTGGAAACGTTACCGTTTGTATCTGTGAATTCATAAAATCCACTACAGATTGATAAGGTAATCTCATTTTATTAATAATGGGACCCCATTTCTCACACACTCTATCATAAAAGAAAGTGCTTGGGAAATATATGGTAAACATTTGGGGTTTGTTGTTGAGTACCATAATATTATCTATTAATTTATATTTAATCTATTTATTTGATTGTAAATATCTATGTAATAAATATAAAAATAGTTTTAGATTATAAATTATGAAGGTCATAATCAAAAAGAAAAAGAAAGTTCAGGAATGTGATGGTGGCGTTGCTGTTGGTGGGTGTGATATTAGTCCATCTGTTGGTCCTGGTATGGGTAATGTTGTAATAGGTGGTCCTGATAGATTTGATATGGGTTTTTCTGTTCCCTTTACACAATCAACTATATCTATTAAAAAGAAGAAAAAATTAAAAAAGAAATAGAAATGAGTGAACCTATAAAATCCAATGAAGTTAGTAAACTTAATAAAATAGATGACACACAATTATATAATAGATATAATACTGATGATGTATTTAATAGGGTGGTTATTGTTGGATTGCTTAATCTTATGAATAATAAGATAACCTATGAGCAGATTTTCGAAAATACTGTTATCGAGAATGTACACGTACCTTGTATGTGTGATTTTGGTAGTAGCGATGAAAGATTTGCACAAGACAATTACACCTTTTTCGGTGCATCTTGTTTTGGAGAAAAAAAGATAGACGGTAAGTTTGATATGCTTCCACGGTGTGCTATAAAATATACTGGTTCTCAAATAGATTCTGGTAATATAACCAATAAAGGTGTGCGTGGTTATTATATGAAAAATGAAAATGGTAAACTTTCCTCGTATACTGCTTTACTTTATTCTATCCCCCTTACTTTTAGTTTTGAATGTGAAATGTGGGTTGATAATATTGATACTGCATTTAAAATAGAACAATCCATAAGAGAAACATTCTATAAAAATCGAACATACAATGTTTTATATCGTGGGATGAAAGTTGGTTGTACTGTTGGGTTTCCCGAACAGCACACTTTAGAAAAAACAACATCTTATAGTTTTGATTCAGAAAGACAAATGAAACTTAATTTTAATCTTGCGGTAGAAACTTATCAACCTGTATTTACCGAACCTATGCCTTCTGGTACTTTAATTAATTATATAGGTGTTGATATTACATACAATTCATTAAGTTCTGAAGCAGATAAAAAACTTTTTATAAAACTTGATAATATTGAAAGAGGTACTATTATACCTTCGGGATTACCTCTATTAGTCACTTGGAAATATAAGTCAAATGTTTCAGAAATGCTTACATTATCCCTATCTTATATAGATGAAACAACAGGTAAGGAGCATCAGATAGCCACTCCTTTATACAATGAAGGTTCTTATATGTGGAATGTGCCACAAAGAATTTCAGGATACGTACAACCAGATATAACATTTGTACCCGATAATTCTCAACATATAGAAGAACAACCTATTATTCGTATTGTTCCGGAAGATAATGGTATAATAAGTGCTAAATCATTTACTGTTATAAACCCAGGACGAATTATATCTTATAATACATCCGTTATAAATGCTGTTATAGAATACGTTGACAGTAAGAATGGTAATATAGAAATATGTACTGATACTTATGTTTTTAATTTATCTGATTTTGGTATAGATGTTAATAATCCTGTTTCGATAGTAGAAGGTAAAAAGTGTATGAAGTTTAAAAACGATTTTAAAAAATTACCCATAAGTTTAAAACTTACATATCCACTTGATCGTAGTTTTTATGATAAAATTGAGGGTTTATACATACTATAAAAAATTAAAAAATGCAACTTATTGATATTTAAATATTTATAAGTTGCATTTTTTAATTTTTTGTATGTGATTGAAAATAAATATTTAAAGATAAAAATAATTAGTTATATATGAATTCCGAAAAACGTATTTCATTTAAAAATATTAGAATTTTTCCACTCGGCAAGATTATTTCTGGACTTCGTATTAAGGAAAAGAATAATATGCCCGTAATGAATTTGTGTGAAAAGTATGATGATTATATAAAGTCAGGAAAACATGCTTTTCAATTATGTGAAGAATTTACGCAAGAACTTGGTAATATTGCTAATACTGATATATTGCGTACTGTAGTTAAAAAATGTAAAAAGATATTAAAGGAAAATGAAAGAGATTTAAATAACATGAAGGCTGTGCAGAGTCTTTATGAATCTAATCTTTCTTATATTGCCAGCAATATCGAACAAAAAATGAGTGTGTATTTGTCGAATAAAACTGATGAAAATAGAACTGAATTACATGAATCTGTATCGGTTTTTTCAGGGAACCCTTCGATAAATTCCATTCTTGAAAATCTTTCTTATGATGAATATGAAACAAAGCACGGTAAAAAATTACACAATTTAAAATCTGTTTCTATAAAAGAAGAAAAAACTTATACAGAGGAAGAAGTTAAAAATCTAATTAATCAAAAGATTAAAGAGATTGAAAAACAACCTGTACAATCAGAAAAGAAAAACCACTCATCATATAAATTCATTGATACTCATATTAATCTCAATGGTGCAATTAAGAAAATTCTTGAAAGTTGTGGTACTAATAAGAAACTTGCAGATTTTTGCATGAATTATTATAATGAACTTAGTCGTGGTGTTTCAGAAGAAGCTCTTTATGAATCGTTTATTAGTGGTATTTCAAATTGGAATTATATGCCTGCTGTTGAAACCGAAATTTCCGCAATGCGTTCAAGAACAGAAAAATATAAACAAGAAATTGATTTAAAGAGAATTCTTGAAATGATGTCTCAGACAGGTTCATATTATATTGTACCTCTTATTGAAGAATGTGTTATGGATTATGTTGACAACAAGAGTCTACAAAATAAGATTGTTTTAAAACAACGATTAGTTCCGTTTGAATTTGATTCGTTTGTGCGTGATATTGAAAATGTTTTATTTTATGATTTGTCAATTCCTAATACGGTTTATCTTGGTGAATCTTTAGAAAAGAAAAACGGTTATGTACATACAGATGCTGTTTATTCACCTGTACTTTACATAAAGGAGAATGAATCTATTTTTAATGTTAAAGGCATGTATTATGTGAAAAAGGGTAATTCTATATCTAGACTTCCTAAGAAAGAAATTCCTATGTTACCTGAATCGTTTAAAAGGATTTGTAATCTTATTAATACACCTGATGTTAAAGTTATTAATGAAACAAACGAAATAAAGATTTATAATGGAAATGATATTGCAGTAATTAGTGAAAGTGTAGTTACTATTAATGGTAAGAAAGTTACAACTAGTGAATTAAAGGGACTGTATGAAAACTTTACCATTATGCATGATAATAAATCTGAATTTTATAAAAAGGTACAAGAACTTAATGAAAGTTTTAATGAAATCGCGTATATTGATTTTGTAAAGCATGTTGCTCTTAATGAAGATGAAAATCATTATGTTGATGTTTTCCGCATTAAGAATAATATTTTTGTTACTACTGTTGATAAAGTAAATGGTATTTCAACATTTTATAAAAATGTAAATCCTATTCAATGTCGTAAGTATATTAATGAACATATGGGACTCAATATTGGTGAAATTTTCGAAGATATTCTTCCTTCTCAGGAATCAATTAAGAAAATGATTGTTGAAAAACGTGCTTTATATGAAGAGTATATTGATGAACTTCGTGAGAAAAAAGACAAATTGAAAAGTCTTGAAGAAGATCCTGATGTTCTTGATGATGATAAGAAATCTATAAAATCAGCTATTGAACTTGTTGATGATGAAATTTCAAAAGCGGAAAAGGATTATAAAGATTATGTTGATTCAACAGATAATTTTTTAAATGGAGATTCATCTGACAAAGAAAATAGCGTAGATGTAGAGGCGGGTGAATATACTGATCCTGAAACAGGTGAAAAGAAACCTGCTGAAACTCCTGCTGAAATGACCAATCCTATTGAAACAGAAGCAGGTAATAATATGGATTTAGATGCAAATGATTCTGAATTAGATACATCAAATGATTTGGAAGCATCTCCTGATGATATTATTACAGTGGGTTCCGAACCTAATATTGATACAACAGGTGCTACAGATTTTGATCCATTACTTGATACACCTGCTGTTTCTCAAGAAAATGAGGATAGTTATAAAATTGTTGATGTGAGATATAATTACAATGTTAAAGAGGATAAAACAGAAAACAAAGGTGAACTTATTCTTATAATTCCTACGGTGGATATGAATGGTGATATTCATAATGAAATGAAGCGTGTTACCTTCTATCTTGATGAAGGTGGAAAACCTATTATTAATAACGAATACATGCCATTGGATATGTATATGAAGATAGTTGATGCTATCAATAACAACCCTAAGACCGCAGAAGTTATTGATAATATGAATTCTGGTAATATTATTCACAGAACACCAGAAAAAAACACTGAGACATCAAATGATGATTTAGCAAAAGATACAGATAATCAGGATAATAAGATTGAATTATCCGTTTCTCAGACCAAAATAGATGATGATATAGATAAAAATGTTAACGATAAAGATTTTGATGATTTTTTATCTAATCTTGGTTTAGATAGTGAAATGGATAAAGAATATTCTGAAGATGATTTTAGTGATGATAATTCTGATGATAATTCTGATGATTCTGATGATGATTCCAAAGAAGATGATAAGGATAACAAACCTGTGAATTATGTAAAAAGAGAAACTCCCGAAGAACAACGTGAAGCGGGTGAAGATATAGGATATCCTATCAATATACCCTTAAATGTTAATGATATAAAACCTATTTCTAAGGAAAAGTTTGAAGAAGATCTCACAGATGCGGGTATTAAATATACTCAATCCGAATCTAACGATTCAGATATATTCTTTACCATAACAGATAAAGCGCAAGCATGGTGGCTCAAGAATTATTTTAAAGAATGGAAAGGATATAGTGATACAGAGTTTAAGAATTTCTTTCCTGAACTTAAAAAATGTATGAACAATAATAGTTCTGTAATGAAACTTGAATCTATTATTCTTCCATGTACAAAAGATTATGCTAAATTGTTTCATGCAACTAATTTTACTAAAAAGCGGGGAATTCGAGATTTAGGAATAGTATTTGAAAATGAACAAGATAAAAAATTTGCATATAATACCCTTAAAAAATATGGTAAAACACATCGTTTAGATGAAAATGCTAAAATTTTTATTAGAAAATACGAACAAGATTTACTTGAAGAAAAGTCTTTGATTGAAGTTCCGTATAGTAGTTTTTTACATCAAAAAATGTCTGCATTGAATTTTGAAACTGATGTTGTAAATGAAAGTCTTTATGTTCAAGTTAATGGACTAAACAATAAAAAGGCTATAAATGTTTTTAAATCTTATTATAAACATGATATGCCTGTGTCTGTTAAAGAATTTATCAATGATAATAAACTTAATGAAAGTATTAAGATTACTATTGATGATGGTCATAAAAAAGTAACTCTTGATGCAGATGATTTAATAAAATCAGATGGTAAATTAGAAAAAAATTCCGAAGGAATAACAGATAATCCAGATGATGATTTTAATCCAGATAAATCATTTGAGCAAGTAACATCATTTGATAGTAAAATAACAGAAAATCCTTTTAATAATATTCCTGATGAAGATGAGGCTGATGAAAAGGAAGATGATAAGAAGAATGAAGACAAAAAATCAGACTCCACCGAAAAGGATGATAAAAAAGAGAATAAGAAGAAAGATTTAAAGGATGAAAACAACGAGGATGATAAGAATCAGGAACACTCAAAGAAAAAAATCAAAATTAAATCAAAAAAGAAAAATGAAAGTTTACAAGATTTTGATATAATAGACGAACTTCTTATGGAATCAGCAAAACCAACCGTGATGGATAATGTAAAACTTAATGATGGTAGAAGGGGTCAAATTATATATCAAATGGCTAACGGTGATTTTATTGTTAATGTAGCAGGAAGAACCGTTGAATGTAAAGAAGATTCTGTTACCATGTTAAGAGAACGTCCTGACATAGTAGAAGCCCCTTACAAGTTTGACCCAAACACACTTAAGGCTTTGTTTGAACAATATGTTCAGTGTGGTATGTTTATGAATGGTATAAAAATGACTCCTGATGATTGTAAGGTTAAATATTCAGATTATGCCAATACTGATAATGATGGTAAAGTTCCTGTACTTGTTGAAAACCAAAAACTTCTGATTGATAGAAAATATATTAAAATATTGGAAGATGTTAATAATTTTGCCAATATTTCAGATTATAAAAATTGAATGAAAAGTATTATAATAAAAAGGATTTAAATCTTGCTGAATCTGCTGGTAATATGAGTAATCCTGTTCGTGTATTTAATAGTTAAATAATTATTTAAACAAAACTTAATAATTTTAGTAAATAATTAATAGGTAGCAGTACTACCGAATTTACGCTTGTGGACTACCCAACTATGGATGACAGACTTGGAAACAAGGCACTAAAAAGTAGTGGTAGGTTGAAGCAAGAAGTTAATAATGAACAGACAAGTTTGTTCAAGTTTTAACATACTGATAGTAAATAATGATAAATGGGAACTTATAACCGTAGCTGCTAATCTTTTAAATTCGTAAAAATAATTTTTAATTTTAATGGGAAAAATGAATTTTAAAGAAGGTGAAGAAATTAAAGATAAAGTGATTAATGCATCTGAACGTGGTTTTGGATATTTTATGAAAAATATATTACTTATTTTACTTATATTTTTGGGTTGTTATATTTTTACAAATCCAGATATTATTATGAATCCAAGTAAATTTGTTGAGAATTTTGACCGAAGCTCCGTTTATGCAATGTGTATTTTGGCATTTATAGTAATAGGGGTGTTTCAGTTAGGAAGGTCTATTTTATATGATAATAAAATGGTACAATCTGAATTGGGTAAAGAAAAAGTTAAAGCCACAAAAGAACACAATGCTGAAATTGTAAAACGTATTCGTCGCAATCCTGATATTTCTTTAATTCTTAAAGATTTACTTATTAATCTTAATGCTAGTAGATCCACAGTATGTGAGATGCATAATGGCACAAATACTTTGGCTGGTGTACCTTTTGTGCATCTTTCAATGAATTACGAAGAAATATCCAACGAGGTAGAATACTCTTATGAAGATTATAATGCTATAAATATGTCACGTTTGCCTTTTATATCCAAACATTTTGATGATGGTTCGTGGATAGGTTCCGTAACCGAGATTGAAAAAGATGATAAATTTCTTGCTATTAAATTAAGATCTAATAAAGATAATTATCTTGCTTTTGCTGTTATATATGGAAAGACAAATATTTTAGGTATACTTACTATTGCTTTTACGGATGAAAAAAATCATCCTTCTAAAACTGAGATTTCGCGTGAACTTATGAAAGCTTCACAAAAACTTAGTATTCTTCTTGATAAGTAAATATTTTAGTTTATAATTAATTAATAAAGATTAAAAGATAGAAATTATCTTTTAATCTTTATGTTTTTTATGATATATAATTTATGGATAATTTTAATAAAAATTAATATTTGTTTATATGTCCACAAAAAGACAAGCACAATTAAGAGCGGAAAAAGAAGGAGTAGAATTTATAGACAATACTCTTAATAAATCAGGAAAAAAAGAAGTGGATTCTCATTATGTAAAAAATTCAGTTCTTAAGGAGGAATTGATTAAGTGCAGGGAACAAAATGAGCTTACCGATGAAGTGGTAAGTATGTTTACACAAATAGCCACTAAATTATCAGCAGGTATTAAATATAACGACCCCGAAGATCGAAAAGATTGTATAGCATATGCAGTTTTGGATTGTGTACGTTATTGGCGTAATTATGATCCTTCTGTTTCAGAAAATGCTTTTGCATATATTACATCTGTTTGTCGTAATGGATTTGCCAAAGGATGGCGTGCTTTGGGTAAAATGAAATGTCCAGATTCAATGGTAATATCGTTATCAGATAATTTATATTCATTATAAATTAAAAAATTTTTATTATGCAAGAAAGTTTATTACAAAATTTAAAAGAATTACAAAATTCGGAAGAGGAAAATTTATCTATCTCAAAACAAGTCGAAGAAAATTTAGAAAGTAATAGTTCTGAAAGTTTATTAAATCATGAAGATTTAAATAAAAACAACGAACAATATTCTGAACATTTATCTGTTTTTGATGAACCAAGTATTACTTTACCCTCAGAACATATAGAATATTCTAATGGTATACCACCATATGAAGTTCAAGCACAAATCGTTTTTGAACATTATATTAATAGTACTAATAGAATTATGTCGGGTAAAGAAATGCGCAGGATGCGTAGGGAATGCTTAAAAAATGCTAAAAAGGGAAAATATGAATATATGTTTGATAAAGACAAGATAGCAAAAAAAGAAGAGCGTATGCGTAAAAATTTTGAAAAACTAAACAAATCTTAGTAAATATAAATTGATAAATATTAAAAATTAAATATTTATAATGAACAGATCTAAAAGAATATTTTATAATCAATTTAATAAAAATAGAATAAGACGAATTGGTTATAAGATGAATCCATACATTAATGAATCTTTTTTGGATGATTCAGAAGATTACGATTTTGATTATAATGAGGATGATGACGATACCGAATATCTTGTAGATGTTGATTCTGATAATACCGATAATGATACTGAATACATCATAAATACCGGTGAAGATAATGATGTTGATTATAGTGTGGTTGAACCTTTAAGGGATAGAATTATGAAAGCTGTTAAAAAGTTAAATTCTATTCGTAGAGAAATGTTAAAATATGACAAATATTATAGCCTTAAACCATTAAATCCAAATGTTGTTCCTATTAAAACAAGAGAACTTAATAAATTAAACGATAAGATTCAAAACGAAGGACGTATGCTTGATATTTATAAGCAAGAACAAGAAGAAAAAAGAGAACAAGAAGAGCGTGTAAATATAGATGATATGGAACCAAATATAGAAGATTTGGAAAGTACATCTAATTATGATTTTTCAGATGAAGAAATTTTTGATGAACCAGAAGATGAAATTTTTGATGAATCTGAAGAAAACATAGCACAAGATAATTATTCTGATAGTCATACTGAGGAAGAAGAATTTATAAATGCTATGAATAGACAGTTGAATGATAGAAGTGAAGATGAGCGTGATGCTTTTTATCTTGTTCGTAAGAGTCAACCTGATATAGATTATTATGTTACTGTATTAACGAATTTTAATAATATTAGTTTTTATTTTAATGTTCTTAAAGTGGATGAAGAAGATTGTGAAAATTCCAAAATTATAAAAATTCCTTTAAGTGATATTGATTTTGATAATACTGATATTTCTGAGTTATAATTATAATAGATGAAAATATATAAAAAAAGCGAAGTTTACTTGAACTTCGCTTTTTCTTTTTAAAATAAAGAAACTATCTTTGATGATGTTTTTTTCTTGGTTTCTTTAATAATGTTTGTTACTTTGCTTGATTGGTTTTTGTCTATTGGTTTAAGCTTAAAACCAGATTCATCAATCCAATTGTTTTCTAATAAAGGATCACATGATTTACATCCTATTTTTGCGTTTGGTGCTTTTTTCATAAAACATTTAATTTATAAATTATATATCAAAATATTAATTAGGTTTTTTGCTATATCCAGTCCAACTAGTTTGAATTCTTTTTTTAAGATATCTTGTATGATTTAACGTAACTGTATTATAATTATAAAAATTAGAATTTCTTGTTTGTTGTTTTTTAATATTATCAGAAAGTTCCATGAATTTCTCGTACATACTTTTTGAAATATTATTTTCAAATAATATATCTTCATTGGTTTCAATATTATAACATGGTGCGGTTATATAATTTATTATTGCATCTTTTTCTGATTTTATCCACATTTTTAATTCATAATCTATAAAAGCTTGGATTGATTTTCGATAATCGGATTTCATACCAGTATCATTTTTTACAGTTAGGTTGTTATTATGTATTCTAGATATTGTACAAACATTTGGTATTATTTTAACTTTGGTAAATTTTTGAATGCGTTTATATAATTCTGTATCAGCACCACATCTAATAGGTTGAAATCCACCAAATTTTTTAAATGTTTCGGTTTTTATAAAAATTAATCCAGGTCCTAATATAGATGGTTTATCAGTTTTATTTGTATTCATGTGTACACGTTTACAGTGTGCTAATACCATATCTGCTTTTTCTTTTTTTGCATATGAATATAAAGATGAAATTGTATCAGGAAGCATTATATCATCTGTATCAAATTTATATATGTATTCATATTCAGCCATCATAATAAGGGTATTGCAAACGATGTATGTACCAACATTTTCTCTAAAATAAAAAACTTTTAAATTATTATATTTGTGTTTGATTTGATTGATTTTTTCTAAAGTTTTTTCACAACCATCTATTCCAAGAAGAATTTCATAATTGGTTTTTTCTTTGTTGAAGAATTGTTGTTTATTTATAGAATCTAAACATTCTTCTATATAATCCTGTGTTTTCCATGCAGTAAGTATTATAGATACACCTTCTTTCATTAGGGTTTTTAAATTTTAATTATTTATTTAATTATTTTGGGGCTAATATTTTCAAAATAAATAATGTAATAATATTAAATATTAATATGAAAAAGGTATATATTAAAAAAGCAAAAATAAATGAAGATGATATTGCTAATTCAGAACAAACTCAACAAACATCTTCTAATCAGGAAAACACACAACAAAATGTAAATAATTCTAATAATCAAAATAATACTATAGGGAATCCTAATAAGGAATTTGATACTTTGCAAATATATGTAAATAATTTGAAAAAAGATTATGAACTTAAAAAGCAAAATTTAGAAAAGGAATTTAATTTAAAAATACAGCAGGCACGAGGAAAGGCGTTATTAATTAACAAACAACTAAATGCTGCTGGAATGAATTCTCGAACATTAAATGAAGGTAATTACCCCTTTACTTCAATTGGTAATATAAGATTTAGTAAAAAACTTTTTGAATCTTTTAAAGGTGGGTCTAGGGTAAGAGAAATAATGGAACTTGTTTTTTCTGCAGTTCAAGGGGCGGAAACTCATTTTACACCTACAAATCCAGAATATTTTAAAAGTTATGCTAAGAATATTAATATTTTTATAACTAATTCTAAATGGAGTAAAGAAATAATCCCTAAAAATCATTGGGATGAATTAGAAGAAAAAATGAGAGATGAATTTATAAGAAGTAATAAATTTAATTATTATGATAAAGAACTTGATCGTATAATGGATTTGATAAAAGATCGTTTTTTTAAATCTGAAAGTCTTTCATGGATTTTTGGTAATGAATAAAAAAATAAAATAATATCAATATATGGCAAAATTATTAACAAAAAATGGAAGAATAGTAAATTGTAATATTCTTAATGAAAGCACACACTCATATCTTATAGAATATGATGGTCGTGTAGGACAAGTTAGAAAAAATAGAATTATATCTTTAAATAAAATAGATGAAGCCGTACTTGAGGGCTTTGGAGAACGTGTTAAAAATCTTTTTGGTAAAATAAAAAATAAATTTGTAA